>Ga0265339_10003736_pt1 | contig 10616 bp, 8 predicted proteins | sample 4CB219metaG_FD_202085 | JGI IMG/M metagenome (GOLD analysis project Ga0265339, IMG submission 202085) | Rhizosphere microbial communities from Carex aquatilis grown in University of Washington, Seatle, WA, United States - 4-CB2-19 metaG | ecosystem: Host-associated > Plants > Roots > Rhizosphere...
TATGCGTCCGTCGCCTCCGACGTCTTCAACTCCTACAACCATTCGCGAGCGCTGGTTGGCGACGGCTTCGTCCGCGCCAATGTCGATTCGCTCGGTGGGACGCTGCGCAATTCGCTGACCGTATTTTCCAACGTCACCGATCGCGACATCTGGGAGGCGGAGGGCTGCTACAAGTCCGACTACTCGTCGTTCAACTGCCGCAGCAGCTATCTCGGCGCGCGTTACGGCGCCGAGTACCAAGGCGACCTCAAGCTCGGCGGCTACGGCGACTTCGTCTTCGGCGCGCGCAATGAGACCGAAACGGCGCGCACGTCGGAATCGCCCGACCCGCACGATGGATCGTTCACGCCGATCAACGCGCAGCAGATCACCAACTCTGTCTTCGCCGAGCAGCGTTTCTCGCCGATCGACCGGCTCGATCTGACGATCGGTGGCCGCGTCGACGCGATCGAGGGCGGCCAGTCCTTCGACACTTGGCGGGCCACCGCCGCCTACCACATCGACGAGACCGGCACGAAGCTGCGCGCCAGCGCTGGCACCGGCGCCAAGGCGCCGACCCTCTATCAGCGCTTCAGCCAGTTCGGTTACGCCGGCCTCGCGCCGGAGAAGAGCTTCGGTTGGGACGTCGGGGTCGATCAGAGCCTGTTCGGCGATCGCGTCACCCTTTCAGCGACCCTGTTCGACACCCGCTACCGCAACCTGATCAATTTCGCCGCCACGACCGGCTGCACGTCGGCGCAGCTCGCAGCCGGCGGCGGCTGCTACTACAACGTCGGCCAGGCCGACACGCAGGGCGTCGAACTTGCGACCGACGTCGTCGTCGTTCCCGACGTCTGGCGGGCTCGCGCCAGCTACACCTACCTCGACGCGCGCGACCTCGGGACCGACCAGCCGCTGCTGCGCCGGCCGCGCCACAAGGGCGCGCTGTCGCTGATCTACGAAGGCATCGCCAAGCTCGAGGTCGAGGGCCGCTTGACCATGGTCGGCTCGCGGCTCGACTACGCCTATCCGACCAACGTGACGCTGGCGCCCTACGCCAAGCTCGACGTTCTCGCCAACTACAAGTTCGACGACAACCTCGCGATCTTCGGCCGGATCGAAAACCTGACCGACGCGCGCTACGAGGAGGTGTACAACTACGGCGTCGCAGGACGCTCCTATTATGCGGGGATCTCCTATAGCTGGTGAGCGGAGGATGAGTGGAGGCGCACACCCTCTCACCCTCGTGTGTATGGTCCGAGAACTCTGATGAGCATGGCTGGAGCGCGGCTACAATACGCAAGCGGCTCCTTCTTCCTCCCCTGCGCAGCGGGGGAGGGGGACCGCGCGAAGCGCGGGGAAGGGGGGCGCCGTGCCGGATCGCCGAACGAGACATGCGCGCGATGGATGAGGCCGTTGACGCGCGCGAAAAGCGGCGAGAATCGCGGGCGCGCGCCCTTCCACCGCGCTTCGCGCGGTCCCCCTCCCCCTCCTCGCGGGGGAGGATGGGGAGCGCTCCTGCTCGCCGCGCTGGTCGCGATCGCTTCTCCCGCCTTGGCCAAGCCGCACCGCGTCGTCTCGCTCAATCTGTGCTCCGACGAACTCGCCTTGCGGCTCGCCGATCCTGGCGTCGTCAAGTCCGTGACCTGGATCTCGCAGGACTCGCTGAACGCCAATCTGGCTGCGAAGGCTGCAGCGTTGCCGGCCAATGACGGTCACGTCGAGGAGGCGCTGGCCCATGATCCGGATCTCGTCCTGGTCGGCCCGTTCGGCGATCCGGCGTCGATTGCGCTGCTCAAGCAGGTCGGCGCGCCGGTTGTCCAAATCAGCGCGCCGCGGTCGCTTGACGGCGTGCGCCGAGAAATCCGTCACGTCGCCACGGCGCTCGGCGAGCCGCAGCGCGGCGAGGCGCTGGTCGCCGAGATGGACGCTCGCCTGGCGCGCGTCGCAATTGATCCGGGCCGACCGCGGCTGACGACGATCGTGTTGCAACCGAACGGTTTCACCGTCGGGCCGGGCTCGCTGGTCGACGAGATCCTGACGCGCGCCGGCCTCGACAATCTCGCTGCGCGGCGGCTCGACATTGCCGCCGACGCTGAGGTTCCGCTCGAAGTCGTGGCGTCGCTCGAACCCGATGTGCTGATCCTCGACCGCAGCGAGGAGGTTGCGCCGTCGCTCGCCGAGGCGGCGCTTGATCATCCGGCGATCCAGGCGCTGGCGCAGCGCATGACGGTCGTCTCGCTGCCGGCGCGGCTGTGGACTTGCGGCGGCCCGGAAATTGCCGAAGCGGTCGAGCGGCTCGCCGCCGCAGCGGCGGCGGCGCGGGCGCGAAGGGCGACGCCATGAGCGCGCGCGTCGCGAACCCTGAGCGCCGCTACGGGCAATTGGTGGCCGGGCTGGCGGCGTTGACCCTTGTCGTTGCGCTCATTTCGCTGATGGTCGGCTATGCGCGGCTCGACGTTCCCGCCGCCCTGGCGGACGCCTTGGCCGGCCGGTCGACCGTCGCCGCGGTGGTGCTCGAGCAGATCCGCCTGCCGCGCGCGGCGCTCGGCTTGGTGGTTGGCTTCAGCCTCGGTCTCGCCGGGGCGGCGCTGCAGGGGTTGCTGCGCAATCCGCTCGCCGATCCCGGCGTCATCGGCGTCTCCGGCGGGGCGGCGTTCGGCGCCGTTGTCGTCTTTTATTCGGGGTTCGCCGGCGTATTCGCCCTCGCCATGCCGCTCGGCGGCGTCGCCGGCGCCATCGTCGCCGCGCTGCTGCTTTACGCGCTGGTTGGCCGCGGCGCCGGAACCATGACTCTGATTCTCGCCGGCGTGACGGTCAACAGCTTCGCCGGCGCGCTGACCGCGCTGGCGCTCAACCTGTCGCCCAACCCCTATGCCGCCTACGAAATCATGTTCTGGCTGATGGGTTCGCTCGCCGATCGCAGCCTGCCGCAACTGTGGCTCGCGCTGCCGCTGACGATCGCCGGCTGGGCGCTGCTCTTCGCCAGCGCGCCGGCGCTCGACGCGCTGACGCTCGGCGAGGACACAGCGGCGAGCCTCGGCTTCGACCTTGGCCGGCTGCGCGCCCAACTCGTCGCCGGCGCCGCGCTGGCGGTCGGCGCCGCGGTGGCGGTCACCGGCGCGATTGGCTTCGTCGGTCTGGTCGCGCCACACCTGTTGCGGCCGCTGGTCGGCAATCGCCCGGGTCGTCTGCTGCTGGTCAGCGGCTTTGGCGGCGCGATCGTTCTGCTGGTCGCCGACATCGCCGTGCGGCTGCTTCCCGTCCATCCCGAACTGAAACTCGGCGTGGCGACGGCGCTGATCGGCGCGCCGCTGCTCTACGGTCTGATCGACCGCATGCGGAAGGAGGCGTGATGCGCATCGCGGCGCGCGGCCTCGTCGTTCGGTTTGGCGGGCGCGCCGCGCTCGCCGGGGTCGATTGCGACCTCGTCTCAGGGGAGTTCGTCGGCCTGGTGGGCCCCAACGGCGCGGGTAAGACCACGTTGTTGAGGGTTCTGGCCGGCCTGCAGCGGACGGAGGCCGGCGAAACGCGTTACGACGGCCTGAACGTCGCCGAGCTTGGCCGGGCCGCGCTGGCCCGCCGCGTCGCTTATCTCGCCCAGAGCGGCCTTTCGCATTGGCCGTTGCGGGTCGACCATGTCGTCGCGCTCGGTCGTCTGCCGCATCGACGGCCGTTTTCGCCGCCTTCCGCAGCCGATCGCGCCGCCGTGGAGGCGGCGCTGGCTGCCGCCGAGGTCCTCGAGCTGCGCGACCGGCCAATCGGCACGCTGTCGGGCGGCGAGCGCGCCCGGGCGCTGCTCGCTCGCGCCTTGGCGGTCGAGGCTGACGTACTGCTGGCCGACGAGCCGGTCGCGGCGCTGGATCCGCTGCACCAACTCAGGGCGATGGCGCTGTTACGCGCCACTGTGCGGAAAGGGGCGGGGGTGGTCGCCGTGCTGCACGACCTGACGCTCGCGACGCGCTTCTGCGACCGGCTGATCGTCCTCGCCGAGGGGCGGGTGGTCGCCAATGGGCCGCCGTCGGCGCTGACCGACGCCGTGCTGGCCGAGACCTATGGCGTGACGGCGCTGCGTGGCGAGCGCGACGGCGAGCCGTTCGTCGTCCCATGGCGCGCCGCCAAACCTAACCCTGGCGAGTGACCGCGCTTGCCAAGCGGATCGCGAATTGCCATGGAAAGGTTATGTCCCGACAGTTCGTCATCGCTGACGACCATGCGCTGTTTCGCGCCGGTTTGCGGCTTCTGCTGACGGATGCTTGCGGTCCCGCCGAGATTCGCGAGGGCGGCAGCCTGCCCGAGCTGAAGACGTTGCTCGAGGCCAATTCCGAGGTCGACCTCGCGGTCGTCGACCTAGCCATGCCGGGCATGAAGGGGGCCGCCTCGATCCGCGAGCTGCGCCACACTTATCCACAATTGCAGTGTGTAGTCATGTCCGGTTCGGAGCAGCGCCAGGACGTGCTCGACGCGCTCGCCTCCGGCGCCATCGGCTACATCCCCAAGTCGCTCGACCCGGAGGCGATGGTCGCGGCGATCCAGCAGGTGTTGGGCGGCGGCATCTACGCCCCGACGCTGCTGCTGACCGAACCGGTTGACGAGGACGAGCCGTCGTCGACGGTCGATCCAAACGTCATGGCGATGCTGACGCCGCGCCAGTACGACGTGCTCCGCCTGCTCGGCAAAGGCCAGGCGAACAAGGAAATCGCCCGTGCGCTCGACATCTCCGAGGGCACGGTGAAAATCCATCTCGCCGCGATCTTCCGCGTGCTCGAAGTGCGCAACCGCACCGAGGCGGTGCTCAAGGCGAGCGCGCTCGACATCTGACGCGGCGCGCCGGCCTCTCAGCGCATCCCTTTGTCCGTCAAGGTGTTGAGGAAGGCGACGAGTGCGTCGACGTCGCGGTCGTCAAGCCGCGGCTTTTGGCCCGGCTTGCGATCATAAGGGACTTCTTCGACGTTGACGTTGGCCTTGTAAGCGCCCGGCAGGTCGTTGAATTTGTCCGCTTCGCCGGTCTTCAGCGCCGGATACCAGCGCTTCGGATCAGTGTCGCGCGTGGCGTAGAAGGCGACCGCGTCGCGCAGCGAGGCGATGGCGCCGTTGTGGAAGTAGGGCCCGCGCACCGCGACGTTGCGCAGGGTCGGAACCTTGAAGGCGCCGCACAGCGAGCCGAGCGGAATCTCCTTCGGCAGGATCGCCTCGAGGCCCGGCCGCTTGCACAGGCCGAGATCGAAGGTGAGGGGGTCGGCGTTGGCGGGGATCGCCGCGTTGCGCGGCGCGCCGAGCGCATCATAAGTGAAATCGGTGAACAGCCAGTCGGTCGGGTCTTTCGAGTCGGTTTTGCCGGCATGGCAGGCGAGGCAGTTACCGCGTTTGGGGTCGACGAATAGCGCCAATCCGCGCGCCTCCTGCGCGGAGAGTTGCGCCTTGCCGCGCAGATAGTCGTCGAACCTGGAAGCGAAAGGCGCGAAACGGGCGGAAGCTTCGTAGGCGAACAGCGACTGCGAGATGCGCTGGAAAGCCGCCTTGGGGTCAGCGAAGGCGTCCGGCCCAAAGACCGCGAGCATCATCGGAGCGTAAGCGGCGGTCTTCACCTTCTCGACGACGACTTCGGCGGACGGGTTGTTCATCTCGGCCGGATTCATCAGAGGGCCGGCCGGTTGGGCGACGAGGTCGTCGGCGCGGCCGTCCCAGAACTGGCCGCCGCGCGCTTCGAGCTTGTTCTCGCCTGCGTCCTCGTCTTTGGCGAAGCCAAAGGCCGGGCTGTAGGCCATGTACATGATGGTCGGCGTTTTGCGATTGCCGAATTGGCCGGGGCGGCTGCCGAGGGCGACAGCGGCGATCGGCGAGCCATTATTGCCCTGAAACGCCCGCTTGGGGTCGTGGCACGACGAGCAGGCCTGACCTCGCGGCTCCGATAGGTTCGTATCTTCGAACAGCCGCTTGCCGAGCAGCTGCACGTCGCTCAACCCGCGCTCGTCGTCCGACCGTGGAAAAGGCGGCGCGGGGTTTGATGAAGTCTGGGATGTCGCGGGAAAGGAAAGAAAAACGGCAAGCAAAATCGCTGGCGCAGAAGCGCGTCGGGCGGTCATTGGCGTCTCCGGGCTGGCGGGGTCAAGGCCCGCTGTCCTGTCGCCCTGATTAGGAATGGCGCCGAAGCCCGGCAACAAAAAACGTATTCATTTGAATAATTTGAAACTGGACATTCATTTGAACGAATTGAAAAAGCGGCCGCAAAATCTTGCCCCGCCGTTGCTTCTTGGACCGGCGCGTCAGCGCCCGAGGGCGTCGATCAGGGTCGAGCGCAGGGCGCGCGGGTCGACTGGCTTCGTCAGCCAAGGCAGCCCGGAGCCGCGAAGCGCCGCGATTGCAGCCGGATCGGTCGAGCCGCTGATCATCACCACCGGCGGCGTGACGCCGCGTTCGCGCAGCGCCTCGACGAATTGCAGTCCGGTCGCTGAATCGCTCAGGTCGTAATCAACGATCAGCGCTTCCGGCTTGCTGGCTTCGATTGCCGCGCGCGCGGCGGGAATCGACCCAGCGGCGGCGGCCAGCGCCCCGTAATCGGCGAATTCCTGCTTCATCGCCGCCGCGCTCAGCGCGTCGTCGTCGAGAATGAGGATGCGGCGACCGGCGAGCGAGCCCTGAGGCGCGGCGACTCGCGGCGCGGGGCGCGGGGCATGGGCCGCCTCGCGCAGCCACAAGGTGAAGACGCTGCCTTTGCCCGGACGCGAGCGCAGCTCGACCGAGCCGCCCATCAACGCCGCCAGGCGTTGGACGATCGACAGGCCCAGACCAATCCCCTCGTTGGGCCCGTTGGGCGTCGCCTTATCGCGGTGGAACTCCTCGAACACCTGCCCCTGCCGGTCGGAGGCGACGCCGACGCCGGTGTCGGCGATCGCGACGCCGATTCGTCCCCGTCGATGTCGACAGCCGACCAGCACGCCGCCGCCGCGCGTGAACTTGAAGGCGTTGGCGATCAGGTTACGCAGCGCCAGCTCAACCAGCGTGCGATCGCCGATGATCATGGCGTCGGTGGGAACGACGCGGAAAGCGAGGCCGCGGTCGCGCGCCACGGCGCTGAAGCCCGGCTCGAGCGCGGCGAACAGGTCGCCCAGCGCCAGCGGCGCGAGCGACGGCTTGACGAGGCCGGCGTCGAGTTTGGAAATGTCGAGCAACGTGTCGATCATCGCTCGGAGCGAACGCAACGAGCTGTCGAGGTTGCCGACCAGCTCGCCGCTTTCGCCGCCGCTCAGCCGGCGCGACAGGGCGCTGACGAACAGGGTCATGGCGTGCAGCGGCTGACGCAGGTCGTGGCTTGCCGCGGCGAGGAAGCGCGACTTGGAGCGGATCGCCTCCATCGCTTCGTCGCGCGCCGCCTTCATTTGCGCCTCGAACGCCCGCTCACGGGTGATGTCGAGCAGCAGCACGAAGCAGCCGAGCACCCGGCCGCTTGGGTCCCGGTCGGGATAGGCGAAACCGCGCACGACGTTGACCATGCCGCCGGCAAAATCGACCTTCGCCTCGAATTCGGCATGGTCGCCGGCGAGCGCGCGCTCGATTCCCGGCCTGGCCGCGCCGCCGAAATCGCGGTCGGCTTCGCTCAGCTTGCGGTTGAGGAAGCTGGAAGGCGACGCGCCGGTCCACGCCTCGACGGTGGCGTTGACGAAGTGACAAACCAAATCCACGTCGTAGTATGCAACAATCCCCGGAAGGCCGTCGGCCATCAGATTGAGCATCTGCGCATCGCACAGAAAGCGCGTCGTGCGCTCCATGCCGAGGCAATGGAAAGGCAACTGGGGTTTGTTCATCGCGTCCGGCGTCTCGCGGACGATCCGCGTGAAAAGGCATATCTGCGCGGCGGCTCGGGCATTGACAAGGGCTCGGGACGGAATATGCCGAACGACATAGGTCGCCGTTAGGGCGTCTGGAGAATGGCGCCGCGCCTTGATTTCGGTCAAACGTCAGGCCGTAAATACAAGACAGGCGGAGAACAAAAATGAACGTCGCAGTCCGTCCCAGAGTTCAGGCCCTGCGCCAGGCGGGGGAAGTGCTCAATCTGGCCGATGTGACGACGTCGTTCTTCCCTTACAGCGAAGCCGTGATCGTCAGCTATGCGCCCGGCCAGGAAGTGGTCGGCGAAGGCGATCCGACTGACAATTATTTCCTCGTGGTGCGTGGCGTATTCCGTGCGGTAAAAGTTACGCGGGACGGCCGCCGCCAGATTTTCGCTTTCTATATGGCCGGCGATATGTGCGGTCTCGAGCCCGACGATACGCATGGCTTGACGATCGAGGCGGTCAACGCCGGCACGATCGCAGCGCTGTCGCGCCAGGTTTGTCGCGCCCGGATGAGCCGCGACCCGCAGTTCAACAACGCCGTGTTCGACAACGTCACCCGTGCGCTCGCCCACGCCGTCGATCATATGACCATGGTCGGGCGCAGCTCGGCGGAGGAGCGGCTCGCCTGGTTCCTGTGGATGCTTGGCGCCCGCGCGCGTGGACGACGGGCCACCTCGGTCGAACTGGCGATGCAGCGTCAGGACATCGCCGACTATCTCGGCCTGACGATCGAGACGGTGAGCCGGACCTTCACCCATCTCAAGGGGCAGGGCCTGGTTGCGCTGCCGACGACCCGCCGGGTCGATATCCTCAGGCCCGACCTGCTGGAGCGACTTGCGTCCGCCGATCGAGACGCGCCGATCCGCTCCGCCCGCGCCGTTTGCTGACGAGGCGCTCTGCGCCGGCCGCATTGGCCGCGTGGCGCCGACCCTTGACGCGCCGCCCTCATGCCGATGCGCCCTCGCGAGGCGAGGGCCTCGAAGGACTCTTCAGCTAGCTCCGCTTACCGGTCCGTCTTCGCCAACTCAGACAGAGGTTATCGGCGCGCCTCGTCGTTCGAGACGCGTCGCTGATGCGACGCTCTTCACGATGAGGGCGCGGCCAAAGCGCTGCCCGTCGTGCGCGTCCTAATTGGCGAACAGCATGGGGGTGCGCGCCAGCGCGAGCGCCCCGCGCGTCGTGTCGCCCAGAATCCATTCTGTCGCGCGCAAATGGCCGTAGCCGCCCAGCACCAGCAATGACGCGCCGAAATGGTCGGCTTCCTCGGCTAACGCGGTGGCGACGTCGCGGCCGCGGCTGTGGGCGCGGCGCGTCTCGACCGCAATTTCGTGGCGGCCGAGGTGGCGGGCAATCTCGGCGGTGGGGTCGAGTGAGCCGCTGTCGGCTGAATCGTCGGGATCGACAGCGACAAAGCGGGTTAGCCGCGTCTGACGTAAGATCGGCAGCGCTTCATGCAACGCCCGGCTCGATTCGCGACTGCCGTCCCAGGCGACGAGCGCGCGTTGCGGCAGGCCGCGGAAGGCGTAAGCGGCGGGAACGACCAGCAGCGGCCGGCCGGACTCGAACAGACAACTGACGAACACGGCGCGCTCAAGATCTGTGCCGCCGTCGCGCGACCACCCGAGCACGGTCAAGTCGGCGCAGCGTGCATGACGGGCGCAAATCTGCCCCGCTTCCTGCTCGAAGGCGTCGACGCGTCTCAATTCGTTGCGCGACGCCAGCTTGTTGTAGATCGCCTTGATTCGTCGCTCTGATTGACCCGCTTCCTCGCTCGCTTGGCGCTGAGCGTGGATCCACGCCTCCGGCACGCGCGCATTCGCCGCCGACATGGGATAGAATGGCACCAGACCGAACATAAGGCCGGTCAAATGGCCGCCGAACGCCGAACAGAGCATGTCCGCGTAGACCAGCGCATGCACAGACGCGTCGCTCTCGTCCTGCGACACCAGAACGTCGCGGTAGCCGAGAATCGCACAGTCTTTAGCAATCGTCGTTTCCGTGGCCGCCATGGCCAGGCTGCTCCTTGGGGGGCCCCGCGTCGCACGCGACGACGAGGGCCGCGCACTCTTCTCAGTTCGCTGCGCGATACGTTAGGCGCGCCCTCGCGATGTCCGTTGACATGGGTCAAGCCGTCAATTCGTCGCAGGCTGATGCGTGGAAATCCGCCGATCAAAAGGCCTCGCGGCCATTTCTCCCTGCGACACACCGTCACAGCAATGACCTTGCGTTGCAATCGACAAATTAGCGCTGCGCCCGGAATACCCTGCAATTCTGCATATGTGCGCGAAGACGCGAGCGCTCGCCGCAACGCTTGTTCGTCGAGCGTCGGGGTAGACGCAAACAGGCGCCAAAGCTAAAGCGCCTTACTAGCGGCGGCGCAGGACTCCCGCTGCAAGCTTGACTTGAATCAAGACGGGCAAATGACCTTTGCCCAGTGTCGGGCGAGGATTGCCCAATAGGTGCGGGGGGTTTCATATGCAGGCGGTCACGACGAGAAAGTCGATGCGCGGCGGCGAGATCGGGCTGACGGCGGTGTTGGCCGTCCTGGCGCTGGTCTGCCTCTATATTGCCGCCAAGACCATCGAACCGGCTTACGCGTTCCATATGGCGCTCGGCGTCGTCTTCGCCGCGGCGGCCATCTTCGCCATCTTCCAGCGCTATTCAGCGCGTCCGGCCGAAATGCCTCCGCTCGAGATCGACGGCAAGCCCAACTACAATTTCGGCCCGGTCAAATTCTGCACCCTCGCGGCGTTGTTCTGGGGCGCGGCGGGCATGGCGGTGGGCATCTACATCGCCTTCGAG
>Ga0265339_10003739_pt1 | contig 10615 bp, 10 predicted proteins | sample 4CB219metaG_FD_202085 | JGI IMG/M metagenome (GOLD analysis project Ga0265339, IMG submission 202085) | Rhizosphere microbial communities from Carex aquatilis grown in University of Washington, Seatle, WA, United States - 4-CB2-19 metaG | ecosystem: Host-associated > Plants > Roots >...
ATCAGCGCGGTTTCAAGAAGAAGCAAGAGAATGAAGAATTCCTTCACCCGCTCGTGAATCGAGTTCCAGGAAATCAGCACGCACAACGGCGTCAGGAACGTGGTCAACACGACTAGCCACACCGAGATTCCGTCAATTCCCATGTGGTAGTGAATGTTGGGAGTCGTGATCCAGACCTTGTCGATCTCGAACTTGAAAGTCGTGGCGTCGCGGTGCATGTGGACCGGCAGATGCAGGGAAACCACAAACGCTAACAAGGAGATGACGAAAGCGAAAACCTTGATGTCGCGATCGCGACGCGGGATCAACAGAAGCAGAATTCCGCCAATGGCTGGGATAAAGGTCACCAGCGAGAGAATGATCGGATTCAGGCTCGCTATGTTCATCGAACCCCCATCCAGACCATATAAGCGATGACGACCGCCCCGCCGGCAGCCACCCATCCCGCGTAGGACCGCAAATTGCCCGACTGCATGTGCCGCACCTCATCGGAGATGTCTCGCGCCGCGGATGCCGAATTATTCACAGTCGCGTCAATCACGCCCTGGTCCACTCCGTGCCACAGGATTGAGGTCGATCCATCGATAAGAGGCTTCACAAACAGCACCGCGTAGAGTTCGTCGATGTAGTACTTGTTCGCGACAGCGCGGTAGAGTCCGCCAAGACTTTCTGCAATACGTGCAGGCAGTTTCGGACGGTTACTGTACAGGAGCCATGCCAAGAACCATCCGAGGCCGGCAACGCTGATGGAAATTCCCATCAGCACGAACTCCAGTGACCTGCTTCCAGTCTCGCCCGCGGTTTCCTGAACGGCCTTGCCGGCTTGAAAGACCGGGTCCAGAAAATGTTCAAAGTGATTTCCGTACCCCACCAGTCCTCCAACCAGCGAAAGAACGGCGAGGACGACCAAGGGGCCTAGCATTACCCACGAGCTCTCGTGCGGTTCGCCGTGTCCATGGCCGTCGCCGTGACCGTGCGCGTCGTGGCCGTGGGAATTATCGGGGGCACCGCCGCGGTAGTCGCCCGCGAACGTCATGTACATCAGCCGGAACATATAGAAGGAGGTGATGAACGCCGTGATCACGCCGATCAGCCAGTACACCCAGCTTTGGCCAAAGGCCTGCCATAGGATCTCGTCCTTGGACCAGAAGCCTGCTAACGGAGGAATGCCGGCGATGGCGAGGGTTGCAATTCCCATCGTGGCGAACGTCCACGGCATGAAATGGCGGAGGCCACCCATCTTCCGCATGTCTTGTTCGCCGCCAACGCCGTGGATCACCGATCCGGCTGCGAGGAAGAGTAAGCCCTTAAAGAAGGCGTGCGTCATCAGGTGAAAGATGCCGGCGGAGAAGGCCCCAACGCCGCAAGCCATAAACATATAGCCGAGCTGCGAGACGGTTGAGTATGCGAGCACTTTCTTGATGTCAGTTTGTGCGATGCCGATGGTCGCCGCGAACAGGGCGGTCAGGGTTCCAATGATCGCTACAACGGTCATTGCCGAGGGTGCACGCTCAAAAATTATGTGCGAGCGCGCGACCATATATACGCCGGCTGTGACCATGGTCGCTGCGTGAATCAAGGCCGAAACCGGAGTCGGACCTTCCATGGCATCCGGCAGCCATACGTAGAGAGGGATCTGGGCAGACTTGCCGGCGGCTCCTACCATCAGAAGGAGTCCGATTGCCGTGAGAAAACCAGCGCCCGCGGTCTCGGAAGGGAGGGGCGCGACGGCCTGAAATACTGTGGGGAAGTCGAGCGATCCAAAATGCTTGATGATCAGGAACAGGGCGATCAGGAATCCGAAGTCGCCAATGCGGTTCACGATGAAGGCTTTCTTCCCCGCGGCCGCCGCTGAATCCTTCGTAAACCAGAACCCGATCAACAGGTACGACGCCAGGCCCACACCTTCCCATCCGATGAACATCATCAGGTAGTTCTTCGCCAGCACCAGCGTCAACATGAAGAACATGAACAGGTTCAGGTAGGACATGAAACGGTAGAACCCGTCGTCATCCCACATGTAGCCGACAGAATAGATGTGGATCAGGAAGCCGACGCCCGTCACCACCAGCAACATCACGAGCGAGAGCTGGTCGAGGTAGAAGCTGAAATCCACGCGGAAATCGCCGGAGCGAATCCAATGCGCGAGATCGAAGTAATAAGGAGCCGAGGCGGAGGAGAATCCGACGGCGATCCAGAGTGCGAGAAGGAATGCCGCGCCGCAGAAGGTAAGTGCGACCGCCGTAATCGCCTTCCTGGACGATTTGCGCCCAAAGAAGCCGTTGATCGCCGCTCCCGCCAGGGGCAGGATCGGCAACAGCCAGAGATAGGGATTCGGCGTCATAACTTGAGCAGGTTCACCTGGTCGACGTTCAAAGTTTCACGCGTGCGGTAGACAGCGATGATGATCGCCAAGCCCACAGCCGCCTCGGCAGCCGCCACCACCATGACGAAGAAAACGAAAATCTGCCCGCTGAGCGAGTGCCACTGGGCCGCGAATGCGACAAAAGAGAGATTCACGCCGTTCAGCATGAGCTCGATCGACATGAAGATCGTGATGATGTTGCGCTTGATCAGAAAGCCCGCGACCCCACACACAAACAGGAATCCGCTGAGCAGCAAGTAATAAGAAAGAGGAATATTCATCCGCGATTCCTCCCCGCGCCCACGAGTTCGGGCGTCGTTTCCGACCGTTCGCCGGCTGTTTTGGCAACCGCTTCCGGCCGGCTCGCCAGGACTACCGCGCCCATGATCGCAATCAAGATCAGGACCGACGTGACTTCGAAAGGCAGCAGGAAATCATGGAACAGCAACCGGGCAATTGCCTTTGGACTGCCGGGTTCAGCGCCGATCGCGACCATGGTGGTGTTGGATCGGAAAAGCAGAGTCCAGGCGACCAGCACGGCGCCAATCAGCAGGCCCGGTACTCCCAGCAGGATCGCGACCCGGCTGCCCTTGGTTCGTTCTTCTTTCCCGGCGTTCAGCAGCATGATGGTGATCACGAACAGCACCATGATGGCTCCCGCATAAACAATCACCTGCACGGCGGCTACGAACTCCGCGCCGAGCAGTAGGTATTCGCCGGCGAGCGCCGCCATCACGGCAATCAGCGAGAGCGCGCTGTTGATGGGATGGCTCTGTACCAGGAGATTAACCGCTCCCGCCACGCAGACCGCGCCGAAAAATAGAAACAGAATTAAGTGCAGCATTGTTTAAAGTTCACAGTCCTACAGAAAGCTTAGGAAACCCGGATACTGCGCGCGCAATGCAACGATCAAAGCTGTTACGACAATATTCGCAACGGCCAGAGGCAGAAGAACCTTCCATCCGAATGCCATCAACTGGTCATAGCGAAAACGGGGCAAAGTCCAGCGCACCCACACATACAGAAACATGAAAAAGAAAACCTTCAGGCAGAACCAGAAGACCGGCATCAGCGCCTGCAAAATGGGTGGCCCAAAAATCGGGCCGTGCCAGCCGCCGAGGAAGAGCAGGGTCGCCAGGCAAGCCACCGTTACCATGTTCGCGTACTCCGCCATGAAGAACATTGCAAACTTCATCGCGCTGTACTCGGTATGGTATCCAGCCACCAACTCGGATTCTGCTTCCGGTAGATCAAACGGTGTACGGTTCGTTTCCGCGTACGCCGAAATCAAGTAAATAAAGAAGGCGATGGTCTGTCCGTGAAAAATGTTCCAGCGAGGAATGAAGCCCCAGAACCTCCCACCCTGAGCGTCCACGATTTCTCGCAGACTCAAGCTCCCGGACATGATCAACACGCCCACCAGCGACAGGCCGAGCGAGACTTCGTAGCTGATCATCTGGGCGCTGGCGCGTAATCCGCCGAGCAGGGAGTACTTGCTGTTTGAGGCCCAACCCGCCAAGGCCACACCGTACACGCCCATCGAAGTAATGCCCAACACGACCAGCAGTCCGATGTTCAGATCGGTGATCTGCATGAACGTCGTGCCCCAGGGCCCAACCGTAACCCATGTACCGAAGGGAATCACGGCAATGGAGCTGATGGCAAAAACGACCGCTATGATCGGTGCCGCGATATAAAGTGGCTTGTAGACGTACGGCTGCGTCAAATCTTCTTTAAAGATGAACTTGACGCCGTCCGCCAGCGGTTGCAGCAATCCAAATGGACCGACCCGCGTGGGTCCCCAGCGATTCTGGATGTGCGCTGAAACCTTGCGCTCCAACCAGACGCTGTACGCCACCGCCGTGAGAAGAACAAACACCACGGCGACCGACTTGATCAGCGAAATAATAATGAAGGCAGTTATGCTCAACGTGTTCCTGTGTAGTCTTACTAGTCCGCCGCCACTTCCGTGTCGGCAGATTTGTTTTCGTAAACTGAATTCAGTGTCTTCGAATAGCGTCCGAGTGTTCCTGAACTGAACAGGTCGTCGTGAGCGGGCACGATGAGCTTCGGATCCTGCATCGCGCTCACACCGCCATTGGCAATTTCCAGATGCTGATCGTTGCCTGCGAGCAAATTCACTCGCGAGACGTCATATCCCGAGACCACCCGTTGAATCTCATCCAAAATTGCCATCGGATCAAAAGGCGTCATCTTCGGTTCGAGGTTGTGCGCTTCAAGCCAGACGGCATGCCGGTCGGCCTCTCCTGACTGCGCGCCGCGAGTTTGACCCATGTCCGAGTGCGTGCCCCCGCCGAAAGGAACCAGCCCGTGAACATCGAAGCCCATAGCGTCTGCAATGCGAACGATCATTTCGAAATCCGGCTTGCAGTCCGTAACTTCGCCGGCTTTCTTCACTAGTTGAAGATCGCCGCAAGTATTTGTGACCGTGCCCGTCTTCTCATAGACATTGCCCGACGGCAAAACAACGTCGGCAATGTTGGCGGTCTCAGTCAGGAACATGTCCTGGACGACAACGAATGCTTTCGAGAGGGCGAATGGATCAACGCCTAGCCGCCCGACTGGATTTGATCCCACGACGTATAGAGCCTTCAGTTTTCCGGCTTCCATCATCTCCGGAAGAGTCAAGCCTTTTTCGGACGGTAGAGAGCCCCACTCGGCTGAGAACTTTCCGCCGCTCACGGGTTCGTATCCAGGAAGCAGGTCGGGATACAGTCCCATCTCGCTGGCTCCACGAGAATTCGAGTAGTCCGCGAGGCAAATCAACTTCGCATCGTTGAGTGAGGATGCGAAGGCAACCAGTTTCTGAATGTCTTGCCCTCGAACTTCGGAACCGAAGGCGATCACCAGATTCTGTTCACCACGAATCTGCTCACGCAGCGCGGCCCAGCCTTGGCGAGTGGTCCCGTCGCTCACGAGGGAATCGAGCGCAGCATCATCGCCACCGAGGAAGGAAACGGCTTTTGCTTCGGCACCCACCGGCAGCAGGCCAAATCCTGTCGCCTGCTTCTTTAGCTTGATGGGAGCGGAGTTAACCACATAGAGCTTGGCGCGCCGCAAACGTACATTCGTTCGAATCTGCCAGGCCAACAGCGGATGCTGGTTGGTCGGGTCGTTGCCGATCAACAGAATGGCGGGCACAGTCAGGACATCGCGCATCGGTGCCGTCTTGCCCGGTTTGCCGTGAAGCGCCGCCGCGAGGGCAGGGAAGTCAGCGGTGCGGTGGTGATCGACGTTGTTCGTCTTCAGAACGACGCGAGCGAATTTCGAAAGCAGGTAATTTTCTTCATTCGTCGTGCGGTTCGATCCGATCACGCCGATCGCTTTTCCGCCATCCTGATCGCGCACTTCACGAAAGCGCTTGCCGATGAGATCAAAGGCCTCTTCCCAAGTGGCGGGCGTCAATTTGCCATTCTTGCGGATCAGCGGCGTCGTCAGGCGCTCCGTATTATGAGCAAAATCAAACGCATAGCGCCCCTTCACGCAAAGGAAGTCATTGTTGATCCCACTCTTGTCGCGGTTATCTCCACGTACGATTTCGGCGCCGGTATCGCAGCGGCGTACACCCAAAGTCGTTTTGCAGCCGTCTCCGCAATGCGTGCACACCGTGCCCACGTGGTTCATTTCCCACGGGCGGGTCTTGTAGCGGTAGGCTCCGGAAGTCAGCGCACCCACCGGACAGATATCGATGCACATGCCGCATTCTTCACAATCGAGGTGATCGCCTTCGTTGGGGGCGATGATGGAACTCACGCCGCGGTTTTGCACGCCCAGGGCCCAGACATCCATGCCCTCACCGCAGACGCGTACGCAGCGATAACAAAGGATGCAACGTGGCCGGTCGAAATACACCACCGGAGACCATTGCTGCTCTTCTTTGTGGTTCTTCGCCTCCATGAACTTCGATTCGGCGGCGCCGTAGGAGAAAGTCATGTCCTGCAATTCGCATTCGCCGCCTGCATCGCAGACCGGGCAATCCAGCGGATGGTTGCCGAGAAGCAACTCGACCATCGCCTTGCGGGCTTGCCGAACGTCATCGCTGTCCGTGGCGACAACCATGCCCTCAGTCACGACCGTGGTGCAGGCGGTCTGGAGCTTGGGCATCTTTTCGATCTTGACCACGCACATGCGGCAAGCGCCCTGCAAAGAGAGACCGGGGTAGTAGCAGAAAGAAGGCACCTCAATGCCAACGCTCTTGCATGCTTCGATCAGCAGCGACCCGGCAGGAGCCGTGATCTTCTTTCCATCGACTGTGAGATTGACGTCAGGCATCTTAGAGTTCGTAATCTTTCATTCGCGGGTTAGGCGAGCACTGGTTCGGCCGTGCCTACTTTTTCAAACGGGCACGGTTTGCCATCTAAGTGATCTTCAAATTCTTTTCTGAACTTTTTCACAAAGGCCATGGTGGGCATCGCCGCTGCGTCGCCGAGCGGACAGAATGTTTTCCCCAGCATGTTTTCGGCAAGGTAATAAATGTTGTCGATGTCTTTCTTTACTCCGCCGCCGGAGTGGAAGCGTGTCAATGTTTTCTTGAGCCAGTCGGTACCTTCGCGACAGGGAATGCACCATCCGCAACTTTCGTGCTGGTAGAACTTCATCGTACGGAGGGCAAACTTCACAATGCAGGTCGTGTCATCGAGCACAACTACACCACCAGAACCCAGCATCGAACCCGCTTTCGCAACCGAATCAAAGTCCATCGGGATGTCGATTTCTTCTGGAAGTAGCACTGGCGTAGACGACCCGCCGGGGACGACGGCCTTCAGACTGCGTCCGTCGGGAATGCCGCCGCCAACCTCGTAGATCATCTTCTTCAGGTTGTAGCCCATTGGCAATTCGTAAACACCCGGCTTGTTCAAATCGCCGGCAAGACAGAAAAGTCGCGTGCCGCCGTTCTTGGGAGTGCCAAGCTTCGCGTACCAGTCGGCGCCGCCCAAGATGACGTGCGGAACAGCCGCCAGGGTCTCTGCATTATTAATGACCGTCGGACCGCCCCATAGTCCCACCACAGCAGGGAACGGAGGGCGAATTCGCGGAATGCCGCGCTTGCCCTCGAGCGACTCCATGAGCGCCGATTCCTCGCCCACTTCATAGGCGCCCGCGCCACCATGCCAGTAAATGTCCAGATCGTAGCCGCTTCCAAAGATGTTTTTGCCCAGGAAGCCTTTGGCATACGCATCCTTGATCGCCTTCTGCATGATGACCGACAGGTAGCGATACTCGCCGCGAATGTAGATGTACCCGGTATGGGATCCAACCGCGAGAGCGGCGATCATTACGCCCTCGATCACCGAATGCGGATCGTGCTCAAAGATCAAACGGTCCTTACAGGTGCCCGGTTCGCTCTCATCGCCATTGCACAGAACATATTTCGGCTTGGCGGATTGCTTCGGCACGAACGACCACTTCATCCCGGTTGAGAAACCCGCTCCGCCGCGGCCGCGCAAGCCCGAATTCTTCACCTCGTTGATAATCGCGTCCGCTCCCATGGGGAGCGCCTTCTGAACGGCCTTATAGCCGTCCAGTTCCAGGTAGCGATCGATATTCGTCGCACCTAGACCGAAGCGCTTCGAGATCACGCGTACTTCATCGGGATGGGAAACCAGATCTGCCATAGCCGTTCTTGAATCTACTGCGTGCCCTTCTTCTTATAGTCGTCGAGAACCTTGTCCATCTTCGCAGTGGTTAAGTTCTCGTGGAAGTCGTAATTCACTTGAACTGCGGGAGCCCAACTGCAGGCCCCGATGCACTCCACTTCTTCGAGCGAGAATAGGCCATCCTGCGTCGTTCCCTTGTGGCCAATGCCCAGTTTCTTCTTGCAATGATCGAGAAGCTCTTCGCCGCCGCGCAACATGCAGGCAATATTCGTACAGACCTGCACGTTATATTTGCCTCGCGGCTTAGTAACCAGCAGCGAGTAATACGAGATGACATTCCGGACCTCGAGTTCGGTCAGATCCAGGCGCTGTGCGAGTTCGGCGATCACCTCGTCGCTTAAGTAGCCAACCTCATCCTGCGCATAGAGAAGCGTCGGCACTAAGGCAGACCGCTTGGTTGGATAATGCGTCAGCATCTCGCCGAAGCGCTGTTCGAATTCTTCCGAGAACTTCATTACCGGTCAATATCTCCCAACACGACGTCAATGCTGCCAATCGCGGCGATCACGTCGGCAATCAAATGTCCTTCGCACATCTTGGCCAGCACTTGAAGGTTGGCGTACGACGGTCCGCGCATGTGCACGCGGTACGGTTTGGCAGTTCCGTCGCTGACAATGTAGTAGCCCATCTCGCCGCGCGGCGATTCCACCGCCTGGTATACCTCGCCTGCCGGAACCGAAAAGCCTTCGGTGATGATTTTGAAGTGATAGATGAGCGCTTCCATCTGCGTCTTCATTTTTTCGCGGTCGGGCAGCACGACCTTGGGCGCATCCGCTTTGACAGGGCCGTCCGGCATTCCTGCGAGAGCTTGCTGCACGATCCCGATTGACTCGCGGAGTTCCTGCACGCGGCATACATACCGCGCGAACACGTCGCATCCATCCGACACCGGAACCTTGAACTTGAAGTTTTCGTAGCCTGTGTACGGAGCGTCACGGCGCAAGTCGATATCAATGCCACTTGCTCGCAAGGTTGGGCCGCACGCGCCCAGTGCGATAGCATCTTCCGCGCTCAATTGCGCTACACCCTTCGTGCGCATCGCAAAAATCGGATTGCCCGTCAGCAACCCCTCATACTCATCCACATTGCCAGGGAAGCGGTCGGCAAACTTCTTGACCTTCTCAAAGAAGCCTAATGGAGGCTCAAGCGCCAGTCCGCCAATGCGGAAATACGACGTCATCATCCGCTGGCCGCTGACCATCTCGAAAAACCGGAGGATGTCTTCGCGCTCGCGGAAGCAGTACAAGAAAACTGTCATTGCTCCCAGGTCCATGGCATGCGTGCCCAGCCAGACCAGGTGCGAATTGATACGGGTCAATTCGTTCATCAAAACCCGCATCCACTGTGCTTTCGGAGGAATCTCCAGCCCCAGCAACTTCTCCACTGCCAGGCAGTAGGTCAGGTTGTTGGTCATCGGGCAGAGATAATCGATACGATCGGTGAGCGGCACCACCTGCTGGTAGAACTTGGCTTCGCAAGTTTTCTCAATGCCGGTATGCAGGTAGCCGATCTCAGGCTTCAGGCGGACGATGGTCTCGCCGTCAATCTCGAGCACAAGTCGCAGCACCCCGTGAGTCGAAGGGTGTTGCGGACCCATGTTGAGAACAAGAGTCTTGTCCTGACCGGGTTCAGCGAATGTTGCGGAGCCTGGCGTCATGATCTACCGGTAACCTTCCACGGGATAGTCCTTCCGCAGAGGATGGCCTTCCCAGTCATCGGGCATCATGATGCGCGTCAAGTTCGGGTGCCCGGTGAACCGGACTCCGAAAAGATCGAAAACTTCGCGCTCGTAATGATTAGCGGCGGGCCACACGGATGTAACCGATTCAATGGCGGCACTGGATCCATCCAAACGGGCCTTCAGGCGAATGCGCTCTTTTTTGGAAATCGACAGGAGGTGGTAAACAACCTCAAAGCGGGGTTCCGACGGAAACCAATCGACGCACGTGAGGTCCGCTAGGTAGTTGAACGGGCACTCGGCATCGTCGCGCAAAATAGCGCAGACCTCGCGGATAAAACCCTTATCGACCCAGACCGTAAGCTCTTCGCGATCGAATTTTGCCGCCTGTACAGCACCGGCATTCCAGTCAAGCAGGCGAGCGAGCGCAGGATGCGACTTCAGTTGCTCAATATCATTGATCGGGGGAGCGAGCGGCACTTAGACGTCCCCCCGCTTCATGGCGCTCAGTCCCCAGTCCAGCACGCCTTTTTTCCACACATAGAAGAGGCCGACCAGGACGATTCCGATATACACCATCATTTCCCAGAACCCGAACATTTTCAGTTCACGCAGAATGACGGCCCAGGGATAAAGGAACACAGCTTCCACGTCGAACAGGATGAAGAGCATGCCAACGAGGTAAAACTTGACGGAAAATCGGCCCTGCGCGTCTCCGATCGGCTGCACGCCGCACTCGTAAGGAGACATCTTGGCCCGGTTCGGCTTATGCTGGCCTATGAGCCATGACAGCGTCACAATTGCCCCGGCAAGCGCCGTAGCGATGCCGAAATGCATCAGAAGGGGCAGGTAGCGTGCGAAATAATTGTCCGGCATAGGAGGAGCTAGATATAA
>Ga0265339_10003751_pt1 | contig 10595 bp, 13 predicted proteins | sample 4CB219metaG_FD_202085 | JGI IMG/M metagenome (GOLD analysis project Ga0265339, IMG submission 202085) | Rhizosphere microbial communities from Carex aquatilis grown in University of Washington, Seatle, WA, United States - 4-CB2-19 metaG | ecosystem: Host-associated > Plants > Roots >...
TGAAGTCGAGCCGTCCCGGGATCGTGTACGGCCCCGCCTTCACGCCGGCGGGCAGCTTCGGTCCGCCCGCGACCGCGGGATCGAACGGCAGGCCCTTGTAGTCCGCCGGGATCGCGGCGCGCGCCGGCGCACCGAGCAGGCTCGAAAGACAGACCATGGCCAACGGGACCAGCTTCGCGAGGGGGCTTCGCGTCATCGGGGACTCCAATCCGGCGTGAGGTGCCTACTGACTACTTGTGTTTACGCTACCGTTTGGACCGGATTCGGCGAGGCAAACGGCACCTCGCGGATGCACCCACGGGTTTGCGCGGCGCATGAGCGCTCTTGCCAATCGCGGCGCGCGACGCACGTTGCTGGCCCATGCGCGACGTGGTGACGCGGCGGGAGCTCTTGAGGATCGTGCAGGGCGGTGTCGCGACGGCCACGTTCGGCGGCTGTGCATACCTGAGCGGCGGCGCGCACCACCCGCTCCTCGCGCCGGGCACCGCGAGCCTGCAAGGCGACACGCTGCGCATCCCGACGGCGTCGCTCGTCGCCGTTCGCCCCGGCGACGTCGTCGAGGTGAAGCCGGGCGGCGGCCGCCCCGATCTGCTGCTGCTCCCGTCGACGGGCGGCGGCGAGTACCGCGTCGTGACCGCGCACTGCACGCACAAGGGCTGTGTCGTCGACTGGAACCCGGTCGCGAGCGAATGGCAGTGCCCGTGTCACGGCTCGCGCTTCGGCGCCGACGGCCAGGTCCTCCATGGTCCGGCCGAGCGGCCGCTCGGCGTGCCGTCGGCGCGGGTCGAGGGCGACGCGCTCGTCATCGAGCTCGGCGGCCTGACCGCCTGAGTGCATCGGCGCGCACGCGCGCGCACCACGGCGGCGGCCCGTGCTCGCAAGATGCGCCGGATGGCCCGACGCTCTTCGAGGCTCGTTCGCGCGCTCGCGATCGTCTCCGCGATCGCCGCGTGCTCGAACGGAGGCGGCTCTCCGCGCGGCAAGACGGGCGCGGCCGGCGCGAGCGCGGGCGCCATGGGCGGTGCGGGCGTGAGCGGCGCCGCCGGCGCGACGTCCTCGACGGGCGGAGCGAATGGTGGCGCGGGTGCCCCCGGCGCCGCGGGCGGCGGCGACGCCGGCAGCCCGGGGACCGCGGGGGCTGGCGGCTCGGCCAGCGCAACCGCGGGCGCGGACGGCGGCACGGACGCCGGTCCCGTCATGTCGACGAGCGGCGAGCTCGCCAAGGGTCCCTACGCCTGCACGACGTACGTCGGCTCGGTGCTCACCACAGAGTGGTGGAACCAGGGCTTCGAGTCGATCGTCGACAACACGAAGTGGCAGCTCAAGTGGCACCACCACGGCTACATCCAGGCGTGGGGTGATCCCGCGACCCCGTTCTGGTCAGACACCGGCGATCCCAACAACCTCATGACCGGCTCCCCCATCCTGTCGCCGTGCGCGCAAAACTCGACGGCGCCTGATCGCGTCGTCTTCCTCGCGATCGACTGGGAGCTGCTCACGGAGCAGGACTGGATCGGCTGGCTCGAGAAGGACCTCGTGGCCATCAAGAACAAGTGGCCGAGCGTGAAGTGGATCGACATCATGCCCACCCCGCGCTGCCCCGCGAACAAGATGTGCAACCCCAACGCGAAGCCCGGCCCCGGCGCCAACGACGGCGCCGGCCCCGAGGACTGCTACATCGCGCCGTACATCGACTCGGCGATCGCGAAGGTGGTCGCCGCGCACCCCGACTTCGTCGGCAAGGGCCCGATCATCGAGGCGACCATGTGCAACGGCGGCTACGGCGCGCACCTCACGACCGCCGACAACAAGCTCGTCGCGACCGCGATGGGCAACTACTACAAAGCGCTGCCTTGAGCGCGGGCGTCACCGCCGCGGGCGGCCGTGCTTGCGATCGAGGTAGTCCCCGAGCGCGTCGAGCCGCTGGTTCCACAGCGCCTCGAACTCGCTGACCCAGCTCACGACCTCCCGGAGCGGCTTCGCCGAGAGACGGTAGAGCCGCCGCCGCCCCTCGCGCCGCTCCGAGACGAGCCGCGCCTCCTTGAGGACCTTGAGGTGCTGCGAGATCGCGGCGTGCGAGACCGCGAACGGCTCGGCGAGCGCGCTCGAGGGTTGCTCTCCGTGCTTGAGCCCCACGAGGATCGCGCGCCGCGCCGGGTGCGCGATCGCGTGGAAGACGTCATTCTCCTGCGGGGGCCGCATGCGCGCTCCATTCGGTGTACTGACCGCGCAGCTCGCCGAAGCGCGCGACCCAGTCGGGCAGCGGCGCGCCGTCGAGCTGCGCCTCCAGCCGATCGAGGAAGGCGTGCAGGCCGGGCAGGAAGCCGCGCGCGGACTCGGGCGTGATGCGCCGGTAGGTGACCGTGAGCAGCGTCGACGTGCCGCGCGCCGCGAGATCGTAGCGAAAGGTCGCGTCCTCTCCGCGGGGCATCTCGGGCACGGGCTTCACCTTCCACTCGTACTCGAGCGCGCGCGGCGGCTGCCACACGAGGATCTTGCCCGTGGACCGGTAGGCCGCCGGGCCCGAGACGAGCTCGATGCGCCCGCCGACGCGGCCCTCGATCGTGGCCTCGGTGCACAGGAGCCATTCGCGGAGCCCCTCGGGCGTCGCGATGGCGTCCCAGACGTGCTCGGGCCTGTGCGGCAACAGCCGCTCGAAGACGAGCGTGACGATACCGTCCTCGACGCTCAGCCTCCCCTTCCGGCGTGGATCGATCATGTCGCCCGCTCGTAGACGAGGAACGTCTTGCCGTTCTTGAAGGCGCGCGTCGACGCGAGCTTGAGATCGATCGGGCGCTCGACGCCCTCGAACATCGACCGCCCCGCCCCGAGGATGACCGGCGCCACGAGGACCTCGTACTCGTCGATGAGCCCCGCCGCCGCGAGCGGCCCCACGAGGCTGCCGCTGCCGAGGATCACCAGCGTCGGCCCCGGCTCGCCCTTGAGCTGGCGCAGCTCGGCGACGGGATCGCCTTTGACGATCGTCGTCCCTCGCCAGTCGGCGCGCGCGAGAGTGCGCGAGAAGACGAGCTTGGGCGCCTCGTTCATGCCCTTCGCCACGGCGGGCATCTGCGCCGCCGCGGCCGGCGTCGGCCAGAAGCTGGCCATCATCTCGTACGTCCTGCGCCCGAAGACGAGCACGCTCGCCCCCGAGGCGTTGCCGGACACGAACGCGCGGAACTCCTCGTCGTCGCGCCCTTGGTGCATCCATCCCGGGTCGCCCGTGGACGACCTGAAGTACCCGTCGATCGAGACCTGATTGAACACGCTCAGCTTGCGCATGGCGGCCCTCCCTCGGTCCTGATCTATTAAGTTATAACTTAAATGTCAACGACCGAGCTGCGCGCCCTCGAGGTTCGCGCCCTCGAGCAGCGCGCCTTCGAGATCGGCGCCCCGGAGGTTCGCGCGCTGGAGCCGGGCGCCCCTCAGGTCGGCGCCGCGCAGGCAAGCGCCGGGCAGCTCCGCGTCGACGGCTCGGACCCCCTGGAGCGCGGCGCCGCTCAGGTCGAGGGCCTGCTTCGCGCGCACGTTCAACGTCTGATCGGCGAGCATCGTGAACGCGAGCTGGCGCTTGCCGCCCTCGCCCGGGTGCGGATCGGGCGCGCGGCGCAGGTACTCGCAGAGGGCGCGCGCGATGCGGCGGTGCTCGCCCCAGCCGCGGCGCGCGTTGATCATCAGATCGGTGAGCCCGCGCTGCCGCTCGTCGGGATCGGCGCTGCCCAGGCGGCGGTACGCAGACTGAAAGTGGCCGGCCAGACGCTGCCGTTTCCAGTACGCGCCGAGCGCCGCCATCATGAGCAGCCAGACGGTGCCGCAGAGCTTCCCGCCGAAGCCCGAGCTGGACTCCGCGTCCGCGTCGCCGGCGGAGCCGAAGGCGACGTAGCCGAGCAGGATCGTCACGGGGACCATCGCGACGCTCATCGCGAGGCCCAGCGCCAGCCCGCGCGGCCCCCCCAGCCAGTCCCAGCCTCCGTCTCCGACGTCGTGCTCGAAGCGCGCGATCCGCTGGAACAGATCATCCTGACCCTGCACGCGGCCGATGATGCCAGCGGCCAACGCCGCCCACAAGACGCGGCGAACGTGCGAGGATGCCTCGTGGCCGAACGGCGGGGCTTGGGTCCGTTGCTGCTTCTCTCGCTGGCGTTCGTCGCTTGCGGCGGCGCGCACGAAAGTCAGGCCATCGATCGCGGCCCTGGTTTCGTTCCTCCGAAGCCGCCGGCGCCGCTCATTCGACTGGCGCGCGCGGGAACGGGCACGTGCCCTCAGTGCCCCACCTACTCGATCGAGATCGACGTCGATGGCGGCGTGACGTACACGGGCGTCATCAACGTCAAGACGATCGGGCAGCGGACTGGCTACATGAGCCTCGAAGCCCTGCGGCAGCTCCGCACGGTGATGGCGAAGGCGCAGAAGGCAAAGCTCCCGGGCGAGCGGTGCGCCTGCGGCTGCGTCGAGAACGCGCCCACGGTCGAGCTGATGGTCTGGGAGAAGCGCGCGCCGAGGACGCTCGCGTACAACGAAGGCTGCGAGCGCGTGCCCCACCCGATCCGGGTGCTCGAGGGTTCCGTCGACGAGCTCGTCGGCGTCGAGAAGTGGACCGGGACCATCGCGCAGCGCCGGCTCTGCTTCGAGGAGCAGCGCGACTGCGCCGAGTTCGGAACGCCCGCGCCGCCCGTGCCCGACGGCGGGCGCTGAACCTCAAACGGCGACGTCCACGATGACCGCCGAGTGATCCGACAGCGGGCGGCCGTCCGCGGCGCGCGGGCGCTCGACGGCCGCGGTCACCGGGGTGACGTTGCGGCCGGCGAACCAGTCGAGGCGCGCCGGCACGCAAGCGTTCCAGGGACGCAGAAGGCGCACGAGGAGGCGCGTGAGCGCTCGCCCGACGAGCTTCCGCGTGCGATCGAGGGCGTAGGGATCCGTGAGGTCGTAGAACAGAGTCCCGGCGCCGCGATCGTTGAAGCCTTCGACGGAGAAGGCGCGCGCCTTCAAGAGCTCGAACACCGGACGCTCGTAGCGCTTCTCCGGCGTCAGGTACTGATCGACGGTGGCGCGAAACCCGGTGACGACGAGCTTGTGGAGGAGGTCCCGCACGAGCGCCGGCGTGCTCGAGAGGTCGTACGTCGTCGTGTTGAAGTCGCCGCCCACGAGCGCGCGCGCCACGCCGCTGCGATCGATGCTGTCGAGGATCCCGCCGAGCTGGAGCGCCCGCTGCGCCGGCGAGGCGTTCGAGTCGAGGTGGCAGGCCGCCACGACGAGCGGCCCGTCGGGCAGGGAGATCTCCGCCTGGAGGGCGCGCTTCTTGCCGAGCCGCTTCTCCGACGAGTGGAACTTGTCGCGGAGCTCGGGGAGATCGACGTTCTCGACGCGCCCGATGGGATGGCGCGAGAGGATGGCCGCGCCCGACAGCGCCAGGGTGTTCTCGAGGCCGGCGGCGTTCTCGCCGAAGTCGTCGGTGAGCGCGAGGTACGAGACCCCGAACGCGTAGCTCATGCCGAGCGCCTCGGCCAGCTCGCGCGCGACGTTGCGGTTGCCCGAGCGCCCGAGGCCGACGTCCACCTCGCTGAGCAAGAACACGTCCGCCTCGGAGAATGGCGGAGCCACCACGGCACGCCGGAGGTCATCGAGCCGCGCGCCGCGCTGGATGTTCCAGGCGACGGCCCGCACCGCGCGCGCCGGCGACGCCGTGACGGGCGCGGGCGCCCGATCGCCCCGCTCCACGCCCTCGAGCACACGCGTCACCTCGCCACCGATCTCCGCCCACACCGCGCTTCGGTCCAGCGCCTTGCGCGTCCGGATCGCTCGCAGCGTCCGGTAGTGGGCGTGGAGCTCGTGCTCCACGGACTCGACCCGCGCGAAGGACGCCGCCGCCATCGCTGCACTCTATACAATGACCGTCACGATGGGCGCGCCCGATCGACTCACATCGTTGCGCTTCCCTTCGATTCTCGTCCTCGCCGGACCGGCCCTCGTCCTTTGCGGCTTGGCCGTCGCGTCGCCCCGCTCCGCGGGCGGCGCGGAGGTCGTCACCGCGAGCCCGCCTGCGGCCTACGCCTGGCGTCTCGAGACGAGCGCTTCTTACGCGGCGACCAATGACTTCGACGGCTGGGGGATCGCGCTGCGGGGCGGCTGGCTGGCGAACCGCTATCTCGTCGTCGGAGCCGGCGTCGAGACGACGCGGCTCCATGCGGAAGGAGTGACCGACGGCTCGTTCCTGCCGGCGCACGCCTACAGCCAGACGTTTCAGACGACGTTCCCTGCGGTATTCCTGCGGGGTCAGCTCCCGTTTCGTCGCGTCACTCCATACGTCGAGCTCGCCGCAGGTCTCGTCGTCGTTCACGGCGTCAGCTCGGAATACGTTCAATGCCAGTATGGGAACGGCCCCGGCGCCGGGCTTGCTCTCGGGGTCGACACGCAGATCGTTCCGTCGATCTCCGTCGGCTTGCGCGCGGGCGTGCGAAATCCAGGCTGGGGTGTCGCCTGCCTCGCCGAAGGCGGCCCCTGGAGCTACCAGGCCGACTTCAGGATGACGTCGCTGGCGCTCACGGCCGGCTTCCGCTGGTGATAGCTTCGCCGCATGTCGAGATCCGGACACTCCCCTCTCCTTCTCTGCGCGTCGTGGGCCCTGGTCCTCACGGCGTGCGGCGGGAGCAGCTCGCCCAGCAGCGGGTCCGTGGCGCTCGGCGCCCCGTGCCGCGGCGACGCCGAGTGCGCGCCCGTCGCGGGCAAGGTCGTTCGCTGCGACTGCACGGACCAGTCGCACAGCCCGCTCTGCGTGGCCGACCGCGAGGCCGGCGAGAGCTGCGCGTTCACCAACTTCCAGCCGACCTGCCGCGCCGGCACGGACTGCATCGGCTCGCTCGCGGCGCCGGTCTGCGTCGCCCGCGTCGCGACGGGCGGCGCGTGCGGCGGCGACACGGGGCTCTGCCAGGATCCGGACTACTGCGACCCCTCGGGACACTGCGCGCCCGGCCAGTCCAAGCTGGGCGATCCCTGCGACTTCCCCGAGGACGCGTCCTGCGCCGCGCCGAACCTCTGTGACCTCGGCACGTGCGTCGCGCCCGCGGCGCTGGGACAGGACTGCCTCCCGGGCGGCCGCAATCCCTGCGTGGCCGGCTCCGTCTGCATCGATCTGAAGTGCGCTCACCCGAAGCCCGACGGCGCGGATTGCTTCTTCGACGTCGACTGCGTGTCCGGCGTCTGCTCGCTGGGTCAGTGCGGGCGTGGATCCCTGCCCGCCACCACCACCTTCGGCTGCGGCCTCCCCTAGGGCGCGCTCGTCTTGATCCGAGCGTCCTCGACGTAGCCCACTCGACCGTCCGAGAGATAGGCGACCCGCCAGCCAGCGCGCGGCGTCTCGTCGACGAACAAGCGCACGCCCCGTGCGAGCACGACGACGACGGGCGCCACCACGAACGGAGCCGAGCGGACCTCGGCCGCCACCGCCACCACCACCGCTGCTCTCCGAGGAGCTGGAGTTGGCGCCGGCGGGCGCGAGACGGATGGTGGTGGCACCTCGATGGGCGCGAGCCTCGCCGGTCCGACCGGGACCGGCGGCAACGCCCACACGGCGGGGAAGTCCTCCGGTGAGCCGACGATCGCGCCGATCGCCGCGCCGGCGGTGCCGTAGAGGAGCGCTCCGATCGCGGCGAACCCGAGGTACGCCAGGACCACGGTCCCGGGCGCGGGCCCGGGCGTCGGCTTGCTGCTCGGGGGCCCAGGGTCGCCCATCCGACTGATGACGAACACGGCACCCAGACCGCTGACCGCGCCGAACCCGCCGCCGATCGCGCCCCCGAGGGCGACGCCGCGGCCCGTGCGACGCACGTGGAAGTTCGCGACCTCGCCGGCCCGGAACGCGAACGCCGGTCCGTCATCGGGCGCGACCACGATCTTCTCAGCGTCCGCGAAGACGATGTGATCGATCGTCCAGGTGTGACCGCCCCAGGGCGTGGTCCCCAGCGGCTCCACGACGATCGGCGATCCCGGTGCGTTGATCTCGGCGATCTCGGACGGCGTCGGGCTCGCGTGGATGGGATGAATCGTCGCGCAGCCGAGGCCCAGCGAGCACGACAGGCCACCTGCCAGCACGACATCGAGCGTCGAGCGCCTCGTCACGATGCGCCGAAGTGGCCGGAGGCGCTCCATCACCTTCATAACCATGAAACCATTAATGGATTGCGCAGTCCGACCTTTTTTGCAGAGACCACGCCTGCCCCTGACGGCCCGGGCGTCTTCATTGAGGTCATGGTGCGATTCAACTCGAAGTCCGTAGCACTGGCCTGCCTCCTCGCCCTGTCCTGCACGAAGGGGGCGGACAAACCGGGGTCCACGAGCGGAGGGGCTGGCTCTGGCGCCCAGGGAACTGCCGGGAGTGGTCCCACGGGCCTCGCGGGATCGACTGGGGCGGCGGGCGCCAGTCAGAGTGGCGCCGCAGGGTCCATGACGACTGGCCTCGCAGGAGCCAGCGGAGGCGCGACAGGGGCTGCGGGCTCCACCGCGTCGGCAGGCGCCGACGGCGGTGCGGGCGCTGGAGCCGTGGCAGGCGGCGTCGGGACCGACGGCGGTCATGACTCGGGCACCACCGTGAGCCGTTTCGGCAAGAAGAGCCCGGGCTGTGGCCTGTCGCCGATGGGCGCGAACCAGACCTCGTTCACGAACCACAGGTTCCCGATCCCCGCCTGCGCTGCCTGCACCGTGCCGAACTGTCCGAAGAACTGCATCGCGCCGCCCTTCGTTCCGGGCGGTCGCAACGCGCAGATGGAGCCCAACGGCGAGACCTTCGTGGACCGCGACTTCGCGGTCGAGCTCCCGGCGGGCTACGACGTGAACCACCCCTACCCCGTCATGTTCGGCGCCGCCGGGTGCGGGCCCCAGCCGCCCCTCATGGGTCCGGCCTATACCGTCCCCAACGAGAACAACGTCATCAAGATCGGCCTGCAACAGACGACCCTGCCCTCGCTCTACAACTGCTTCGCGGACGGAGCGATGCGGTGCGCGGTCGATCTCAAGAACGTGGCCGATTGCGACAACGGCCCCGAGGTCCCCTACATGGAGGCCGTCATCGACTGGGTCGAGAACAACCTCTGCGTCGACATGGGGCAGGAGTTCATCGGCGGCGGCAGCAGCGGCGCGTGGGAGGCTCTCCTCGCCGGCTGCGCGATCTCCGACCGGATCCGGGCCACCTACACGGTGGCGGGCGGCTTGCGCGAGCACCGCTGGGCCTGCAACGGCCCGAGCGCCGCGTTCATGATCGTGACGGCCACCGACACCAGCAACCCCGTCGGCCCGCTCATGAGCCTCAACGTCGCCGAGGACACGTACGGCTCGGCGCCGGCGCGCGACGAGCTGCTGAAGCGGAATGGCTGCGTCGGCAACACGACCGCGCCCTACGACTCGAGGTACCCGGCGTGCGTGAAGTACACGGGCTGCCCCGCGGCGTATCCGGTCGTCTGGTGCGAGTTCCCCATGGGCAACCACGCCGACCCGAATTACATGGGCGTCAACTACCTCAGCGCCGTCATGCCGTTCTTCATGAGCCTGCCTCCGGCCCCGTGAGCCGCGGCCGCCGGTAGGCGGTGACACGGCGAACGTGGTAAACGGCGGGCCGTGCAACCCTGGAGGACGATCGAGTCCGTCGACACGGCCGAGGGCCAGCTCGACCTGCGACAGCGCGGCGACCGCAGCTTCCTGATCACGATCGCGGGCCGCGTGCTCATGACGAGCGAGGCGCACCGCTCGGAGAAAGACCTCGCGCGGCTCGCGACCGCCGCGATGGGCGACCTGGCCCGCCCCCACGTCCTCGTCGCGGGGCTGGGCATGGGGTACACGCTGCGCGCCGCGCTGGATTGCCTGCCGCCCGCGGCGAAGGTGACCGTCGTCGAGCTCAACCCCGTCGTCGTCACGTGGTGCGCGGGGCCGCTCGCCACGCTCACGGACGGGGCGACCTCGGACAAGCGCGTGACGATGGTCGTCGCCGACGTCGCTCGCGTCATCGCCGATGCGCGCCCGGGGACCTACGACGCGATCGTCCTCGATCTCTACGAGGGCCCGTTCCAGTCGGACAGCCGCGCGCACGATCCTCTGTTCGGGATCGCCGCGCTCAAGCGCACGGCGGCGGCCCTGAAGCCCGAAGGTGTGTTCGCCGTGTGGTCCGAGGAGCGGAGTGAGGCGTTCGAGGAGCGCGTGGCCGTCGACTTTCAGCTCGAGCGCCACCGCGGGGCGGGCGGCGGCCGCCGGCACGTCATCTACGTCGCGAAGCCCGCCATCGGGCGCCCACGCTTCGCCTCGAGGCCCGACCCGGATATTCGTGAGGCGCGCAGGCCTTCCGGAGGCCGACGCGGGCGTCCGCGCAGCTGACGCGCCGCCGCCGGCCGTCACTTTCGCCCCGGCCATTCGACGATGGAGGTGGGCCGAGGGGATCGATGAGCTCGACGAAGTGGACCCGCCGTCAGGTCCTTAAGGGCCTGGGCGTATCGCTGAGCGTGCCCTGGCTCGAGACGCTCGCACCGAAGAAGGCGAAGGCGCAGACAGCCTCCGTTCGCCGCTACCTGTCGCTCTACTGGCCCTTCGGCACGGCGGACGGTTATCTCTGG
>Ga0265339_10003756_pt1 | contig 10590 bp, 12 predicted proteins | sample 4CB219metaG_FD_202085 | JGI IMG/M metagenome (GOLD analysis project Ga0265339, IMG submission 202085) | Rhizosphere microbial communities from Carex aquatilis grown in University of Washington, Seatle, WA, United States - 4-CB2-19 metaG | ecosystem: Host-associated > Plants > Roots >...
GCCGACAACGGGCTTTAGCCGCTGCATATCGATGAAGGGCATCTTGGCGAGCAAGATCATACGCGCCTTCGGGTAAAGCTCGCGGACGGCCTGAACAAACTCAAAATGGCCTTCGTTTCCTGCATCAAAGTTGTCGAGAATCAACACAAGCCTTCCGCTGTCGTGCAGAGCACGAAGTTTGAATCTCGCATCTGAACTGTCTGGAAGCCCGCCTCGGAGAGCAGACTCAACTATAGCAGGGTAGGCTCCCTTGATAGTGCGAGCATCCAGAACGCAAGGAACTGCAGCTTTGGAAATCGCAACACATTCCTTATGAAAAAGGATCGCGAGATAGTTAGCTAACGACGTACTGCCGTATTCTGCTGCGCAGGAAATGACGAGATCGTTCGTGGAATGCAGGATTTGATTGGTCGTCAGCTTGTGGTGACCATGCTCGTCTTCGCGGGTAATGACAGGATCGACGAACGTATCCATCAGGGATTTTGTAGTGATCGTCTTATCCAGCCGACGAACTACGTCTTTTTGGGTATCCATTAGGAAGATACAAATTGCGTCATTGTCGACCGGAGGTGCGTAATTTTGCCAAAAGGACTTAGCTTCTTCAGAGCTGTAAAACGTCCCCTCCTTTGCAACGTTGACGCCGATATCAAAGCAATCCCGCGCGAGAAAGTAGGTGCGATAATGAGCAGAAACTTGATCCGCTTTCGGCCCAATCTCGACAATCGAGTAGCTGTTAAAAGCTCCGTTCCTTTCGTACAAAGCGCCGCCCTGAATGAGAAAACAAGAGCTTTCCGGCGCTTTAATTGCCGAGGGCTTGGCTAAATGAACATGGCCAAAGAAATGCGCTTCAGAGTTCTTCTCAAGGATGGGAGAGAAACTTCTATTCGACTGTTCGCTGAGGTCGGCGATTGTATGATGCATGAGAGAAATGCACCGATAACCATCAGGAACTGACTGGAACGCGTGCAGCGTGTGTTCGGGGGGTAGAGCTAGTTTCCCTCTGTCATGAGCAGACCCTTCTGTGCCGCAACCGAACGCTGTGCTGATGGCCACGAAGCTGAACTTGTGAGCCGGAAAATTGTATACGTGATTGAGTGGCTGGTGATCCCAAGATTGACCGATCGAGTTCAAGAAATCAAAGAAACCCGCGCTTATTGCTCGGACATACGCCTTGGCCGGTCCGGCTTTTAGGTAATTGTCCAAGCTATCGACGTTTCCTAAATGCTCTTGAACGTTGGAGCGCTCAGCGCTCCATTCGTTAACAGTTCGAAAGCTGACGTCATGATTTCCTGGACAAAAAACCACTTCCTTAGATGTCAAACGCACGGCTGAAAGCAGCGGATAAAAGAACAGCTCGGCAAAGTGCTTGAATATGTCAGAGTCATCTGGATTCTGCACCAAATCACCGGAGAACACGATGGCGTCCGGTGAAAGACTATCAGCGACCTTTTGACGGATGTCGTCGAGTAGCGCCTTTATTAGCTGCTTCTGAAATGCTTGTTCACGCCGGAAATGCAAATCTGTGAGATGGAGTACCTGCATCTTGCCCCCAGTTTCATCGCGGCCAGCAGTTGCTTGGACACCGCGTGTAGAAGACGATCCACTCGCCGAATAATAGAAGAGCTTTCGAAAGACAAGGTGGGAGTGCGATTCATACATCCTCTTGTAGCTGTCTCTACCTTCGTTGAATGACTGGGTAGGCTCAAGCCGAATCGACGCCAACTAGTAGGAACAGGTTATAGGACTGTCCCGGATAGGCGGGAATAGCGTGCTCGGTGGTGCCGGTGCTCGATTGAGCGGCAATCTGTTCGGCTTCAGTGCGTCGCTTGAAATCGCCTCGGGCGTGGGCGTCCTGGCCTGTGCAGCAATCGCACACGGTCGATCATTTGCCTCTTCGGTGCTCGCAATCTGGCCAGCGGGCATGGGCGCGGGCCTGCTGTCAGTTGCGGGGTATCTGACGTTTCTGGTCGCCGCAATCCACCTCCCGATTGATCCCGTCTCGGCCATTCGCGAATGCAGTGCGCTTTTTGGGGTATTGATAGGCATCTTCGTTATGAAGGAGCCGTTCGGAACCCCGCGGGCCATAGGCGCTGCAATGATGACACTCGGCATCATCGTGCTATCGATGCTTTAATGATGGCACTGGAGCTGCGGCGCCTCGCGCGAGGCGAGACGCCGCAATGGGCAGTCAGCGCGACCAGACCAGCGCGTAGCCGTCATCGACTGCGACGAGGTTGGCATCGATCGGCGCCGAAAAGGAAGGGTCGTCGAGCTTGACCGAGTGATAGACGGTGTTGTCCTTGGAGGTCCGCTGCCACGCCGCACCGATCTCGACGTTACCGGCCATCACGCGCAGGTTCGGAGCCTTCTCGTTCTCCGAGGGTCCGGCCGGCAGGAAGCGCGCCTTGATGTTGAGCGAGAGCGTCTTGATGGTGCCGGTGTAGGAGCCATCTTCGGTGCGGGTGAAGGTACCGATCTGAGCCATTTGTCTTCTCCGTTGCTGTATCAGGTCGCGACCGCCGCGGCCTTGATGGCGATCGGAAAACACCGGGCGACCGGGCCGCACCCGAAGGGCCGGAATGCAATGGAGGGCGGCGCAGGGCCCAGCTTCTTGTTGCGCGAGGAGCCGCGCGCAGGTGTCAGCCAAGCACGGCGGGGAAGAAGGTCGGCATCGCGCTGTTGCGGGATCGAGGTCGGAATGCGCAGCAGCCGAACGCGGTGTGAGATACGCCAGCAAGAAAGGCCGCAGTGGCCGCACCCCCGGGGCAGCGATCGACGGAGAAAGCCCCATGCTCATGATGCCGAAACCCGAGCCATGACGGCATGACGGGTGGCAACGCCCCCCTCATTCCGGAGACCATGCCCTGCGACGAGACGGATGCTCGCCTCCGTTCCACTGATGATCAAGTATCTGGCGGTGATGAGGCGGCCCGAGCATCTGAAGGATCCGACCTGTAGGCCGATGACGTGAATGTCTTGCTCGGTGCGGTGGCGGCGTAGCGGTGGTCGTCGAGCCGGTGCGGCTTGCCTTCCTGCGGCGGCCGGTCGTCCGCGACCCGAATGACGACATGGTGTGCTCGAAGCGGCGGTGAACGGACACGCCCGATGCGATCGTGACGGTCAACATCTGCGACCTTGGCGAGACGACCAAACACTTCGGGGTAGGTTGTCGTGAGTGCCGACCTTCCAGGGAGTACGCATCGGACTCAACAAGACTCATCGACCTCGCGTGTCGGACGCCATGAAGCGGGATCGGCGACCCAGTGGTTGATGTCGGATTCATGCCAGCCGGTCCCGTTGGTGCTGATTTTGAGCTGAGCCGGAAACGTGCCCTCGGCGATCTTGCGGTAGATAGTCGACCGGGACAGGCCGGTGCGGGAAAGCACGGTCTTCAGGCGGATGATACGGTCCGGTTCGCGCATGGCCGCGCTGCCTCCTGCTGACTGTTTCTGACCGCTCCTGATCTAGAAAGAGCAAGCAGTTCAGCGCAGCAAGAGCATTTTTCACGTCGTCGTACCGTGGCGTACAGACGGCGGAAAATAGCGATAAATCAAATTCCGATGCCCCGGCCTCTGCCGAGGTCGATGCCGTGGGTGAAGGCCAATTCCTGGCCAAGGCTACGGCCTGACTCGAATGCGATGCCGAGATTCCGCTTGCGGTTGGCGAGAAGGGACTCCAGTTGCGGATCGCGTTCGAGGCTCTTGGCCATGCCGCCCATTGCTGACCGCGTGGCCTTGTAGCCGGACATGTCGCCCGCCTGATATTGGCGCTGGCTGGTGTGGTCGAGCCTCTGCCAGCGCTCCACAAAGCGATCGGCGCGGCGGCTCGGATCGGTGCGGAGTTCGGTCTCGAGCTGGAGCGCGCGGATAGCACGGTTGAGCCGTCCACCAGCCGCCTCGTGGGCCAGTTCCGGGTTCTTCTTGTAGGCGGCTTCGGCGTCGTGCGAGCCATAGGGCCGCACCCCCTCGAAGACCTTTCGGGTCTTTTGCAGTTCTTTCACCTGCTCGGGACTTGCCTCGCCACCCATCTCCTGCGCCTCGAAGATCGCGTCCACGGCGCGGGCATGGCGCACGAGCGCTCGGGTCCGCACGCGGCGCAATTCCTTTTCCGTGTCTTCCGCCACCTTCCTTTCCGGCGCTTCGGTTCCGCGCGGCTCGCCTCCCGTACCGCTCCTTTCCCTTTCTGGCGCTTTCCGCTCCGGCCCCCGTCCACCATCCGGGCCGGGCACGTCTCCAGGAGAGCGAAGGCCGTCGAACATGACGCGCAGCTTTTCCGGCACGACCTTCCGCACGATCTCGGCGACGCGCTCGCGGAAGGTGATGCCACGCCGCTCGGCGTAGCTCTGTATCGGATCCGCACGCTCGTAGTCCGACGCCATGTCCTTGGCGCGGTCGCGCGACAGCGTGCGAACCAGCCGATCCTGACCGGCGAAATCGTCGCAGCCGTAATGCAGCTCCATGCCGTCGCGGTGTCGTGACAGGGCCACATAGCTGGCGTGGGTGTCCATGCCCGGTGTCGCCAGCACATGGGTCCGGTCCACCGTCATACCCTGCGCCTTGTGGATCGTGGCGGCATAGCCGTGGTCAAGCCGGTTGTAGTCCTTCAGGTCGAACGAGACATTCCGCCCATCGTCGGTGCGTATCGACATGGATTGCGCACTGACCTGTTCGATGGTTCCGAGCGTGCCGTTCTTCACGCCAAGCCCGCGTTCGTTTTGCAGGAACATGACGCGATCCCCGCTGGCGAAGCCGCGGTCGCCGCGCTCGACCGTCACACGGACCTCATTGCCCAAATCACCGGCGGCCCGCATCCGCATCCGCGCAGCTTCGTTGAGGGCGCGCACCTCGTCATTGGTATGGGTGAGGATGATTCGGCTGCGGTCGGGGGACGCCTGGTGGTCGCGATCCCAGCGGTCGATTAGATCGCCGCGCGCCTGCTCGCGCGTTGGGGCTTCGTGCACCATATCGTGGCGGTCATAGGCATGGATCGCCGCGCCAGTCCTGCCGGTCGCCAGATCGCGCGTGGCCTCGCGTTGCCAGTCCTCGCGCTGGCGGCGTACCTCGCCGATTTCGGCTCCGCCGTGGCGCTCATGGACCGACCGGAACGCCGCACCAGCTTCGATAGACTGCAACTGTTGCGGATCGCCGATAAGCACGACCTTTGCGCCGGCCTCGGCGGCATGAGATAGCACGCGCTCCAACTGGCGTGTGCCGACCATGCCCGCCTCGTCGATCACCAGCACATCGCGGCTCGTGAGCATGTCGCGGCCTTGTTGCCAGCTATGCTCCATGCTGGCGATGGTACGCGACGCGATGCCGGATCCGCTTTCGAGGTTTTCCGCGGCAATGCCGGACAGCGCCACGCCCCGGACCTCGTAGCCGGCCGCTTCCCAGGCCTCTCGGGCCACACCCAGCATCGCGCTCTTTCCCGTTCCGGCGTAGCCGAGGACGATCCCAAGATCGCGACGGTCTGTGATATGCGCCAGCGCATCGGCCTGTTCGCCGGAAAGGACGAGGCCGCGCGCTTCGGCACGCGCCAAAGCGGCTTCACGGTCCGCGTCGTTGACCTCGTGGCGTTCTCGTTCCGCCATCAGCTTGGCGGCATCGTGCAGGCGCCGCTCGGCCTCGATCATGTCGCGGGTGGTGAAGCGGTCTTCGCCGCGTCCATCCTCGCCGAGTTCGACCAGATCGGGCGCGCCGCGCATCGCGCCCATCACGGCGTTGAACTGGTCGATCCCGTCGCTGTGCCGGTGCGCGAACCTCGCCAAGTCACGCCGCGTAAAGGTCGATTGCTGATGCGTGATTGCACCCAGCCCCAGATCGGGATTCGCGATAATCCTCGCGCCGTTGTTGCGCGCGATCTCGCGGTGCATTTTCGCGCGGTCGGCGGCCTCGATCCCTTCACCCCCGATACGTTGCGCTGGTGCGCCGATCTGACTTTGCGGCTCCAGCGCGATGCCCTGCGCCTCGAAGCTGCGATGGTCGATCCGCGCGTCGATGTCGAGTTCGGCCAGCCGTTCATTGGCCAACTCCGCCCAGCGTTCACGCCAGCGCTCGACCATCTCGGTGCGGTTCCACTCCCGTACCTTCGGGCCGAAGCCGTGTTCGTCCCCATTCACTCTGGCTTGGCGCATGGTCAGCATGACATGAGCATGGGGTTTTGGCAGGCCGTCTTCGCCGATATCCCAATGCACATTGAGATCGGCGATCATACCCCGATCCACGAACACGGCCTGCACGAAGTCGCGGGCCAGTTCGATGCCCTGGCGCTCTGTCATTTCACGCGGAAGGGCGAACTCCACCTCGCGAGCAAGCTGCGCGTCCTTGCGCACTTCGAACGCCTCGACATCGTTCCAGAGGTGTTCGCGGTCGCTCCATGCTTGCGGTGCATTGTCCGGCAGCAGCACCTCGGAATGGACGACGCCGCGCTTGCCGGAAAAATCATGGCTGCGGTCGAGCCGCTGGTCATGCAGCCGCGAGGCGGAGCGGTAGGCGGCCGACGCCACCGCGCTGGAGCCGGACTTGCGGCCAATGACCTTGACGTGAAGATGATAGATCGCCATCGCGATCAGATCAGTGGCACAGCGGAGCGCACGTCGGAACGACGTATAAGCGCGCCCTCCCTCGAAAAAGTCTCGGGCGGGACTACACCGTCTCAAACCGTCCCGGTGACCTTACAGCATTGTGCCGGGTGCTCGACTATCATTTCTCCATCAACACTGATGGAGGAAATCGTGCGCAAACCACGGGACTTCGATGCCGAACTGAAGGCACTTGGGGACAAAGCACGTGACCTCAAAACCCGCAAGGTGCAGCAGCTTGGCGAACTGGTGATCGCCACCGGAGCTGACGCGCTCAGCCCCGACGAACTGGCGGGCGCGCTGATTATGCTGGCCGAGACGAAGGACGCCGCAAAGCGGGAGGCATGGGCGAAACGTGGGGCCGCGTTCTTTCAAGGAAGGGTGCGGCGAACTGCACCGGCAGCTGAGCGCCACACTGGCGGCGCTCGGGCGCAACCGGGCGGCGCGCAATCGGCATCAAGCCGCAAGGGCGCGACATGACATGCGCACATGGCAGGTCGAGCGCCGCAAGCGAACGCGGCATCTGATCGAACTCGGCGGCCTCGTTGTTAAATCCGGCATCGTGGACCTGACCGGCGACGACCGCGCCACGATCTTCGGCGCGCTGCTTTGGATGGCCGACAGGCTCAAAAGCGATCAGGGCGAGCGGGTACGAGCCTTATGGGCCGCAAAGGGGAAGCAGGCGTTTGCGGTGGACCCGGCGACCGGCAAGGAGACTGATCGAGATGTTCCAGCCTTTCATCGTTGATGCAAGGTAATGCCATGTCAGCAGAGCAACTGCATGCGCGGAGCGACGTTCGCGCGTGCTAAGTGCTGGAAGCAGGGCAACGGAATTCGCGATCGGCGCGACGTTGTCGCAGTTGATCCAGCCGATCGACGGAATCGCCAGATGAGCCTCACGCGGCGTGGCCGGGCAAGCGACACGGAGGGTCTCTTCATAGATCTCGAAGTCTTCGGCTTCCCTCCGGTCGAACCATGCATCCGCGCCGATGCGCCTAGGACCGCCCTCGTTCTCATGTTTTCCGAACAGGACGGAAAACGCATAGCTCTCATGATCCAATTCCTGCTTCGGAAACCAATGTTCCGGCACGCTCGGCGCCTTCCGGAACCAGCCGCGCCCCTGTTGCGTATGGGATACCAGCATGATCGGAAAGAAATCCGTTTCGGCGATCTTCAACGCCGTGGCGGTCAGGCTTGCATCGAAAGCTTCGGCCGTCTCCCTCACGGCCTTGAGGGTAGGTCGTCGCAAGGCTCTGAGCATCGGCTCGAGCAGGTACCGCGGCAGCAGAAGGTCCGATGCATAGTCGCCAGCGACCCGCTCCGGATCGGTCGCGGAGCGATTGCCGATGTCGTCTGACCGGCGATGAGGCAGCGTCCCCGGTGATGATGCCAATGCCCCAGTTCATGTGCGATCGAAAATCGCAGACCTGGGCCTCACTTGCGATCGGGCTGCTTGGCGGGCGGCCCGCTCTTGTTTCCGGGCGACCAGCTATTCCGGCGCCCCCGTTCTGCGCGCTGGAGTACCGCAGACGTCCGGCTTCGCAGTTTGGGAAAGTGCGGCCAGACCGGAAAGCGCCAGAGCAAGTGCAAGTGCACTCGCAATGGACTTCATGGTGAATTCACCTCTGAGGCGAATTATGGAAACGCGAGTTGCTACCATCTTCAACGCGAACGTCCGATCGTCTCTCGCGCTCCTACTTTTGCGGCGCCCTGACCGGAACCCTGGAGCCATTATCGACCGGATGCGCAATTGGTTCCGTGCGGACCCGCACGAGGAACTTACAGTTCGCCGACGATTGTCGATTTCGTGCGTACGGATGACCATGCGATTTATCGTCCTCTGCATCTGCATTGTGATGCTTGGCGGATGCAAAAGAGAGGAACGGCGGCTGCGGCTGGATCCTCCCCTCGGCAAGCTGGGCGCTGCGGCGGGATGCGTCGTCGGTCATCACGAAGTCAATAAGGCCAAAGCAAACAAGAGTGCAGCCCAATCGCAGTCCGGCCCGAAGTAAACGGTCGCGCGGACCGCCGTCGTTCGTCGAGCCGCAGGTTTACCCCATCCGGATTAACATGCGTGAATTCAGGAACAAGTCGACCGCTGCTACGTTTCGATGTTCTTGCTGCCGGATGGGGGAAATCTCCTATGTTTAACGCGGAAACGACGGCGCTGCTGCGCGCTGTCCTGAACGAAGTGTGCGAGAGCGTGTCCAGGTACGACATCAGCGCGCGCACGCATGTCGCTTCGAAAATCCTGGAGGCGGCGAGCCGGGAAGGAATCTCGGCCGAGGAGTTGAAGCGCGCCGGTGCCCTGAACGACGCACCAACCATGTGGCGCTGAGTGCACGTGTTACGGGCCGGAGCGGAATGATGTCTAGCCCGACGGAAGACCGGTGAGGACGGCCTACCTGGCCGTCCCGGGCTCGGCCTCACTCCGATGCCGCTTGGCCAACAGTTCGGACGGCGTCACATTGGCAACCGACGACCGGACCTTGTTCTTCAAGCCCGTCACGACATCGCCCTCGCCGCGTATCATGACGTTGAAGCCGGCCTTCGCGACGTCCCGTGGATCGTCCTTGTCTTCCGATCCTCTCTTTGTATCCTTCATGCCGGCGCGGTCGAAGAACGGCGTTTCGGCAGCTCCCGGCATCAGGCACGTCACAGTCAACTTCGTGTCGCGCAGCTCCTCCCGGAGAGCAAAGGAGAACGAGTTCAGGAAAGATTCGGTGTCATTATAGACGGCCCAGAAGCTGTCTGGCGTGAACCCTGCGATATAGAGCCCGTGATCAGGATGCGGCCGGCATTGCGGCGTCGCATATCCTTGCCGACCTTGTGGATGAGATAGATCGTGCCTGTGATGTTGATATCGATGACGCGGCGCGCCTGATCGAAAGCCTGGTCGAGGAAGGCATGACCAAGGCCCCTTCCGGCATTGGCCAGCAGCGCATCGACGGGACGTCCTCCAATGGCGGCATAGAGCTCGTCGACGCCATCGGTTGTCGCAAGGTCAGCCTTGACCGCATCGACCTGACATCCAGATCCACGAAGCGAACCTGCCGCCGCCTCGATCTCTGGCTCATCGGCGGCGATGAGAAGATCAAAGCCTTGTTCGGCGCAGCATCGCGCAAGCTCATATCCGATGCCCGTGGATGCACCAGTGACAACGGCGAATTGACGTTGAGCGGCCATGACTGTCTCCTGATCTCTTCGAGTTCGCAGCGCCAACCGCAGCCCGCTGCGATCGTTCCTATTCACCGAGGCGGCTGCGAATTCATGGTGGCTCGCCGCGAGGGGAAATAGGAACAACCGGCTAACTCGCCGTTTGTGTCTCCGACCCTGATGGAGACGTCCGATGAAAGCGCTGGCTTGGCACGGTAAAGGTGACATCCGCTGCGAAACGGTTCCCGATCCACAAATTCAGGCCGGGCGAGACGCCATCATCAAGGTCACGGCCTGCGCGATCTGCGGCTCGGATCTGCACATGTACGACGGTCTCATACCGAGGATGGAGGCGGGCGATGTTGTCGGACAGAAACGATGGGCGAAGTCGTCGAAGTCGGGCGAGTCAACAAGAAGCTTGAAGGTCGGGGACCGCGTCGTGGTGCCCTTTACCATCTCCTGCGGCGAGTGCCTCTTCTGCCGGAATGGCTTTTACTCGGGATGCGAACGCAGCAATCCGAACAAGAAGGACGCGGAACAGCTTTGGGGCCATTCACCGGCGGGGTTGTTCGGCTATTCCCACCTGCTGGGAGGCTTTCCCGGCGGATAGGCGGAGTACATCCGCGTCCCCTTTGCCGACGTAGGACCGATCAAGGTGCCGGACGGTCTGAGCGACGAACAGGTTCTCTTCCTCTCGGACATCTTCCCGACCGGTTACATGGTGGCCGATTTCTGCAAGCTTTGCCGTCGAAGCGCGCGCGACGTATTTCGACGAATTCAGTGGAGGTTGTCGGGCGGCTTATGTCCGCTTCTGCTCCGTAAGCGCCGAACGGGGTTGGGCCATGAGCGTTGCG
>Ga0265339_10003758_pt1 | contig 10586 bp, 10 predicted proteins | sample 4CB219metaG_FD_202085 | JGI IMG/M metagenome (GOLD analysis project Ga0265339, IMG submission 202085) | Rhizosphere microbial communities from Carex aquatilis grown in University of Washington, Seatle, WA, United States - 4-CB2-19 metaG | ecosystem: Host-associated > Plants > Roots >...
GGTGGAAGTGCGTGAGCCGAGCCGCATGGTGCACATCACTCCCGGACCGGGTGGCGGTCATCGTCCCCTCTGAACGTCCGGACGTGGGCGCCGTCGATCGCGCGCCGCTACCCGACCTCCATGCGTCGTACGCGATGCCGTCCGACGCGGCCGCGCGATTCGCGAGCGACGGCCACGCGCTGCTGCCCGGCCTCGCGAGCGCGCACGAAGTGTCCGCGTACCGGCCGTACCTCGAGGCCGCCGCCGCGAGCTCCAACCGCGAGCGGCGGCCGATCAGCGAGCGCGACACGTATTCGGCCGCGTTCCTCCAGAGCTTCAACCTCTGGCGTGTCAACGACGCGTGCCGCCGCTTCGTGTTCTCGCCGAGGTTTGCGAAGGCGGCCGCCGATCTGCTCGGTGTGCGCGGCGTGCGCCTCTACCACGACCAGGCGCTGTTCAAGGAGCCCGGTGGTGGTCACACGCCGTGGCACCAGGACCAGTTCTACTGGCCGTTCGACACCGAGAAGACCATCACGATGTGGATGCCGCTCGCCGATCTCGACCCGCGCGTCGGGTCGATGACGTTCGCGACGGGGAGTCACACCTCGGGCAAGTTGCGCGGCCACGCGATCTCCGACGAGAGCGAGGAGGAGTTCGAGCGTCTGGTGCGCTCCGAGCATCTCCCCGAGCACACCTACGGTGTGATCCGCGCCGGCGACGCGACGTTTCACGCGGGCTGGACGCTGCACCGGGCCGGCTCGAATCCCACGGATCGGATGCGGCCGGTGATGACCGTGATCTACTTCGCCGACGGTGCGCGCGTCTCGGAACCCGACTCCGTGTACCAGCAGTTCGATCTCGGTGTCTGGCTTCCCGGGCTCCGTCCGGGCGATGTCGCCGCCACCGAGATCAACCCGTTGCTCTGGCCGGTCGACCCGGACTGAGCGCGCCGTTCAGCGCGGCCGGCTCAACGTTCGCAGTCGCTCGCCGAGATCGCGTAGCGGCGCAGTCACCCGCCACGACTTGGATGCCTCGAGGGCGTGCACGTGTGCCGACGATGTCTCGAGCGCGCGTCGGCCCGTCTCGACTTCTGCTCGCAACTCGACGACTTCTGCTTCCAGCCCTTTGATGCGATGTGTTGCCGGGTCGTCGACTGCGGCGATCGCGCGCCGTGCGAGCTCGGACTCGATCGCTCCGGGAAGCGGTTCGAACCGGCAGATCAGGTCGCTCGGCCGGCCCGTGCGGAACTGGCGCCTCACACTCGTGTAGACGTCGAGGTCTTCGGCGATGGGGAAGAGGCCTTCGCCGGGCGCGTAGTCGTACACGTAGGGGAACCGCGCGCGGATCTCGGCCAGGAAGTCGGTGGGCATGGTGTTCGCGAGCGACGTGATCGTGAAGAAGTTCATCTCCACGACTATCGCGGGCTCGAACCGGCGCAGGGTTTCTTGCGCGCCGCGGAGCGCCGGGAGCTCGTGCCCTTCGATGTCGATCTTGACGAAGTCGAGGCGGTCGAGCGCGAGTTGCTCCACGATGTCGTCGATGCGCTCGGCCGGCACCTTCGTCGATCCCTGATGCAACGAAGCGCCGAACGTCTGCTTCTTCACGAAGCTGCCGGCCGAGAACCACGGGCTGGAGAAGAATTCCAGCGTGCCGGCCGACTCGCCGACCGCGACGTTGATCGTCTCGATGTTGGTCGCGTGCGCGGCGGCGATGTTCTCGACGAGCCGGACGTAGGTGTCAGGCGATGCCTCGATCGCGACAATCCGTCCGCGCGGCGCGATGAACGAGAACCCGAGGCTGAGCACCCCCAGGCTCGCTCCGGCGTCGATCACGACCGCGTCGTCGGCGAGCGCGAGCTGGGCGTAGTCGAGGGCCGGCTCGCGCACGACCCCGGGAAGATCCTCGATGAACGAGTCGCCGTCGGCGCCGGTCAGGTGCACCTCGTGGTCGAGAACCCTGACGACCCGCTCCATCGCTCGGGAGGCTATTCGACCCGCCCGTTCCGACCCGCGGCCGTTTCCTTTCCGGAGGGTCGAACGATGACAATTGCGGCCGGGAGCCGAATCGGCTCGTGACCTGGGATCATGAACCGGCGAGAGCTCACAGCTCGAAGGAGGTGCCCGATGTCGCGTACCCGAACGTTCGGTGCCGTCGTTTTCGTCCTCTTGGTCACGGTTCTTGCCGTTGCTGCCCTCACGGCCGAGGCGAGCGCGGTGTCGTCGACGCCCCCCAGGATCGTCGCCAAACCTGACAACGTGATGGTCAACACCAAGATCACGCTGACCGGGAGTGGCTTCGCGGCCCGGGCGAAGCTCTCGATCGTGGAGTGCTCGAGCCGGGGCTGGGTCGTCGTCGCGCAGCATCCGTGTGTAGCCGACAACAAGATCACCGTCGTCACCGACGCACACGGACGATTCACCCACAAGTTCAAGGTCGAGCTGTGCCCGCGCTCCACCACGGGATCGGGACCGGCCACGAAGGAGACGTGCTACATCGGCAATCCGCACCCGGAGGGCGTCGACACGATCTCGCTCCTCGGCGCCGCTCGCATCACTGTCACATACCCGTAGCGAACCAGACGGGCCGACGCGCTGCGATGCGCGCAGCCACTCAGGGTGCGGACGGTCGCGTTCCGCGGCATTATTGCGCCATGTCCGAGGTCTCGATCCGCCCGGCGACCGCCGACGACATCCCGAGGATCGAGCAGATCAGGCTGCAGCACGTATACCCGGGTCACCTCGCGTTGATGGGAAGCGATGATCGCGCGATGCGTTACTCGTCGGGGCGAACCAAGCTCGACCGGATCCCGAACGCCGCGAAGGTCACGGTCGTCGCCGAGGTCGACGGCACCGTCGAGGGCGTCCTGCAGTACACGTTCGGCAGCGACGCGCCTCGAGCCGGATTCGATCACGCGCGGCTGCTGTTCTCGCTGCTGGGTCCGCTCGGCCTCGTTCGCCGCCTTCCCGTGCTGCGGGCCCGTGAGCGCGTGAAGATACCGGTCCCGGCCGACGCGTTTCGCGTCTTCAATCTGCAAGTCGACATCGCGTTCCGGTGCCGGGGAATCGCCACGCAGTTGCTCGACTGGGCCGAAGACGAAGCGCGGCGGCTCGACGCGCCGAGGATGGCGCTGCTCGCCGACTCGACGAGTGCGGCGGTCCGCCTGTACGAACGGAACGGATATCGCACGACCGTGCGCGCGACCGACCACGACTACGAGCGGTACACCGAAGACCCCGGCCGAGTGCTCATGGAGAAGGATCTCGGCCCGGCCGTCGGTTGCGAACCGGGTGAGCACGTGGACTTGCCGACGTCGGACAGCGTTGCCGTGGAGCTGCGCGAGCTGCAGCGGGTCATCGAGGCGACGTACGGTGATCGCGACAACGCGCGAGGAGTCGCGGCCACGGTCGCGTGGATCGCCGAGGAAGTCGGCGAGCTGGCCCAGGCCGTGCGCAAGGGCTCACGCGAGCAGCAGGTACACGAGCTGGGCGACGTGCTCGCATGGGTCGCGTCGTTGGCGTCGCAACTCGAGATCGGGTTGGAGGAGTGCGCGGCGCGGTTCATGAACGGTTGCCCGCACTGCCGCCAGACCCCGTGCGCGTGCGCTTGATCGCGCATGCGGAAGCGCGAGGGCTCGCAGTCGGTGGAACGGCGCGGTGAAGAGTCCGCCGTAGTGTTCGGTGATGCGCTGGATCCTCCTGGCGACGGCTGCGCTCTGGGTTGTGCTCGAGCTGCGCCAGAGCGTGACGCGTCGGCCCGATGCGCTGAAGGCCGGCTGGCGTAGCGAGGTTCTCTTTCGGTGCATCGTCGGGGCCGGCGCGGTTGGCGCGGGCGTGCTCGACAGAGCGGCGAACTCGGCGACGATCCGGCCGGCCGCGGTCGCCGACTGGATCGGGCTCGGGCTGCTCTGGGGCGGCATCTCCCTGCGGCTGTGGAGCTTTCACACACTGGGCCGGTACTTCACCTTCACCGTCCAAACGAGCAGTGATCAACCGGTAATCGCCGACGGGCCCTATCGGTTGATCCGTCACCCCGGCTACTGCGGGCTGCTGCTCGTCGTCATGGCTGTGGGCCTGTTCATCGGGAACTGGCTGTCGCTCGCGTTCCTCAGCGTCGCCGTTGCGGGCGCCCTCGTGTTCCGTATCCGAGTGGAGGAGCGGGCATTGGTGCACGACCTCGGTGACGGCTACCGCAACTATGCGGCAACGCACAAACGGCTGGTGCCCTTCATCTGGTGACCGCGGCGGCCTGCCGATGGCGGCTCGGTCCACGGACATACCCTGAATCCTTCGACGATCCCTCAGGGTCGAGTGCGGGAAGTTCCTGATGGTCGGAGGGAGCGGGAAGGCCGACAGTGGACTCGTGAACACACAGGTCGAGCAACGCTGGGCGGTCGAGACCCACGGGTTGACGAAACGGTTCGGCGACAACGTCGCGGTGAACGACGTCGAGCTCCTCGTGCCACGCGGTTGCGCGTTCGGCTATCTCGGTCCGAACGGCGCCGGGAAGACGACGCTCATCCGGGTGTTGCTGGGACTCACGCACGCGGATGGCGGCACGATGTCGTTGCTCGGCTATGCCGTCCCGAAACATCGAGACGTCGCGTTGGCACGCGTCGGTGCGATCGTGGACGAACCGCGTTTCCATGCCCACCTGACCGGACGCGAGAACCTGCAGGTGCTCGCCGCGGCGCGCGAGCCTGCGGCCCGGGATCGCATCGGACCGGCCCTCGAGCGGGTCGGCATGGGCCATCGTGCAGATGACCGAGTGCAGAAGTACTCGATGGGCATGCGCCAGCGTCTCGGCGTCGCCGCGTGTCTGCTCGGCGATCCGCAGTTGCTGATCCTCGACGAGCCGATGAACGGACTCGATCCGGCCGGGATGCAGGAGATGCGCACGATGATCCTGTCGTTGGTGGCCGAGGGCCGCACGGTGGTGTTGTCGTCGCACCTTCTCGACGAAGTAGAGCGGACCTGCGACGCGGTCGCGATCGTCGACCAGGGCCGGATCATCCGCCAGGGACCGATCGCGCAACTGCTGGCGGGAGCGTCGGTGGAGTTGGAGGTCGAGTGCTCCGACCCGAGTCGCGCTCGCGACCTTGTCGAGCGCACCTCGATCGGAGCGCACACCGAGGTCGGGCCCGACGGGTTGCGGATCACGCTGCCGACCGGCGCGGCCAACGGCGAAATCGCCGAGGTCGCGCGCGTGCTCGTCGAGAGCGGCATCGCCCTCTACCGGCTGCAACCGGTGCACGCGTCGCTCGAATCATGGTTCTTGCAGGTCACGAGCCGGCTGGGAGCTTCGGAGTGACGACCACGTCCGTTTCCACAGCACCTGCGAAAGCGCCGATACCGGTGGGTGGCGCCGGTGACCGCCGCGGATCGTGGATCCCCACTGTGGGCATGATCACGACCAGGTTCATGGAGCTGCGCAAACGGCGCGGGCTCATGGCGGCCCTGATCGGCGTGACGATCGGCATCCCCGCCGTCTTCCTCGTCATCCGACTCGTGCTGCACGCGGTCGCGCCCAAGACGTACGGGCCCGCCGGCGGCTACGACATCTTCACCGCGCTCGTCGCCGGCGTGCTCTACGTGTTCGGGTTCATCGTCGCGGCAACGTTGGGCTGCGCCGCCGGATCCGTCGACCTCACCGACGGGATGTTCCGCCACCTCGTCGTCACCGGTCGGTCCCGACTGGCGCTGTATTTCGCTCGCATCCCCGCCGGATTGGCGATCATCGTGCCGCTGGTCGCGATCGGGTTCACGATCGTGTGCGGCGTATGTGTGTTCGCGGCACCGACAACGCTCAACTACCAAGGCGTGAGCGTGCCCGCCGGACTGTCGCGGACCGGCCTCGAGAACTGGGCCGCCGACCATGTCAATGAAGTCGTGTGCCGATTCGACACGGGACCGATCCGGGTGAACCCCGACTGCGGCAACGGGCCCGGCCCCGACCGGATCATCAAGGGTCCTGGTCCCAACGGTCCGGTCGTCAGCGGAACTCCCGCGCAGGGAATTCCCGCGCCATCGACACCCGCGCAGCTCAAATCAGCGGCCATCCAGATCGCGAACGAGGATTACTCCGATTACTCGCGGTTCTTCCTGTATCCGTCGAACTCGCTGATGGTGAAGGCCGGGTTGTGGATCGAGCTCGAAGCGGTCATCGGATTCGTCGTCGGTCTCGGGCTCGCGTCGCTCCTGGGCCAGCGCACCATTTCCGTGGTCATGATGATCGTGCTCGAGATCATCCTCACGCCGATCTTCGCGCGGGCACGCATCCCGCACTTCTCGAACCTGCAACGCGCCGTCGTCGGGCTCGCCACCGCGCATCTCGAGCCGAAATCGCTGCCGTTGGCGCTCGGTGGCGCGCGCGGAGTCGACCTGCTGCCCGAATCGACCACGGTCGCAATTTGCGTGATCGCCGCGTGGCTCGTGGGTTGGACCGTCCTCGGTGCCTGGCGGATGATGACCAGAGACGCATAGCGGCTGCGACGCGCCTCGTTCACTTCTGCGGTCGTGGTCGATGCGGCCGTAGGATGGGGCAGCGACTGGCGAAGGTGGAGTACCACCAGGGAGCTGCAAAACGGGGCCGTCCGCCTGGGTCCTCATCGATCTGATCGAGGAGGACCATGGACCTGCGATACGGCTCGAACCCCGACCAGTTGGCACGCGCGACGGTCGGCGATGCCGGAGCTCCGGTTCGGGTGATCGCCGGGCAGCCGTCGTACATCAACGTGCTCGACGCGCTCGGCGCGTGGGAGTTGGTGCGGGAGGCCGCGGCGGCGCTTTCCGTTCCGGTAGCGACGACGTTCAAGCACGTCTCGCCCGCAGGAGTTGCGACTGCCGCCGATCTCGACGAAGTGATGCGCGCCACCTGGTCGCCGGATGGTGGTGACCTTTCCGGCATTGCGACGGCATACATCCGAGCTCGGGACTGCGACCCGAAGTCGTCGTTCGGCGACTTCGTTGCGGTCTCCGAGCCGGTCGACCAATCGCTCGCTCGAGTCCTGCGGGGCGTCGTGTCCGACGGGATCATCGCACCCGGATACGAACCCGGAACGGTCGAGGCGCTCGCCGCGAAGAAGAACGGCCAATACCTGGTATTGGAGGCCGACGCCGCGTTCGAACCTCCGGCATGGGAGACCAGAGAGCTCGGCGGAGTTCGCCTCGAGCAACAGCGACCGACGAGGGAGATCACTACGTCGGTCGTGCGGTCGGGCACGACGCGGCCACTCTCCGACTCGGCGGTCTCGGATCTCATGCTCGCGATCGTGGCCGCCCGGCACACGCAGTCGAACACTGTCACGTACGCGCGGGCCGGCATGGTCCTCGGCATCGGCGCCGGGCAGCAGTCGCGCGTCGACTGCACCAAGCTGGCGGGCGCCAAGGTCGACACATGGTGGCTCCGCCGGCACCCGAAGGTGCGGGCACTGCCGTTCGTCGACGAGGTCCGTCGCCAGGAACGCATCAACTGGGAGATCCGCTACATCGAGGGCGACATGGACCGGCGCGAGCTCGAACGCTTCCGTTCCGCGCTCGGCGACGGCGCGCCCGCGCTGCGACCGGACGAACGGCAAGCTTGGCTAGGTCGGCTCGACGACGTCGCGCTCGCCTCCGACGGGTACATCCCGTTCCGCGACAACATCGACCAGGCCGCCCGGCACGGAGTCCGCTACATCGCCGACCCCGGCGGCTCCGCGCGCAACGACGAAGTGGAGGCCGCCTGCGCCGAACACGACATCGTGATCACCACGACCGGGATCCGACTCTTCCTGCACTGAACGATTGCGCCGACGAAGTGTCCGTAGGGATATACCGAGTCGGCGGCTCGGGCGCGTGCGATCCGGGGAGGTCGTCTCTCGTCGTCGAGTTCGTTGTCGTTATGGCTCGGGGATGTCGTGGTGCCGTTTCCGAACGTCGTCCTGCGCCTCGTCGACGGCTGCCGGCTCGGGCTCGGTGCCGGTCGAGGCCTCGAGATGGGCCTTGGCCTCCGCGTGCCGGTCGCCGGCGGCCTCGGCGATCGGGCGCACGAATTTCCCCTTGAGGCGAGTCCAGTAACTCATACGAGGAAGAGTTACCCGGTATCGCTCTCGACGAACCACGCGCGTGACCGTAGGCGAAAGTTCTGCGGGTGCTTGGGCCGACGCGATCGGGGTAGGTCCGAGACAACCACCTGATTCGTTCAGGTTGTTCTCGAGGAGGATCTCGATGAGCATCGTCGAACATCACGACGTTGTGGAACGGGAAGCACCCGAGTCGAGCAACGGGTCGCAACGTCTCGGTCCGTGTTCAGCACGCGCCGGAACAGGGCACAATAGGACTTCGCGTGATCGCGCGCTGCAGGTTGGGACCTCACCCAGCGACCTTGTTGCACGGAGGTACCGACACCAAACTCCCACTCCGCGATCCGACCCCGGACGCCGAGGGCGACACTTGGTCGTGTCGAATCCGAACCTCGGGAGCGAAGGTCGCCACCATCAGGTGGACCGTCGGGTTCGGATTCACCAATGTGATCGTTGCGCTGTTCGCTGCCCGATCAAGAGCGCATACGCCCACGGTTGCGATCCACACGACCTCGGAGCAGTCGATCACCACGCACCCGTAGCGGTCGACGAACTCGCCGACCGTGCGCGCGAACCCGGCGACGTTTCCGGCGTCGATCCGCGCTGGAGGTGTGAACACCGGAACGATCACGTCGGCTTCCCCCGTTTCCAGGAGACGGCGAAGGAGGGGCCAGCGCATCCGTGTTGCGTCGACTCGGTCGGTCACGACTTCCTGAGATACTGAGCATACGCCCTGAAGACGGTGGCACCCGCACGAGGAATCTTCAGCCGCAGAGGAGAGCCCAGCAACGAGCGTCAAGCGATCCGACGCACCGCCGACGAGGTACCCAATGCGCGCCGTAAGAGCAAGAGGCCTCGGCTCCTACGCTGGGTGCGTGGTGACGGGCACGGGAAGGTGAACGGTTTGCATCATCTCTTCGTCGTTCTCACGGTCGCCATCGTCGGAGTTGTCCTACGGGCAGCGTCCCCAATCGTGACGCTCGTCTTCGTTGCGTGGCTGCTCTTCACGGCTGGCGGCTATGTCATCGGCGAACCGAAAGGTCGGGGTGCGGCAGGCATTCTGCTCGGCAGCTTCGGCGGTCCCATCGGGCTGCTCATCGTCGCCACGATCGGACCGAGCCAAGCGGTACGCACCGCGGCGCGAGCAGGTCCGTGCCGAGACGCTCGCACGAGCTGAGAGCGTCAGTCGTACGACCCGCGCATGTCCCTGGTGTGCAGAGACCATCATGAGCGCCGCCGTGTTCAATCTCGGCGAGAGCAATCGGGTCAACGCCCGCTCCCAACTCCAAGGAGCAACACCGAGCGCAGTGTTGAACGTCACGAACTCGGAAAAGTCGTCGTCGGCGAGTGGTGTCTCGATCGATGTTCCGGCGGCGAACGCTCCGTTGGTGGTGAACTCGTCGACGAAGGTGAAGAACCTCAACGCCGACCTACTCGACGGCCGGGATGCGACGACGTTCCAAGGTGCGACATCGAAGGCATGTCCGAACGGCACGGCGATCAGTTCCATCGCCCCGAACGGCCTCACGTCTTGTAACACTTCGGTGGTGCTTCCCATCGATACGCAAGCCGCGCCGGGAGGGCAGAGCGTCGTGGCGTTTCCGCAATCGTCGTTGAGCGTCACGTTCGCATGCAGTGGCAATGGCATGGAGTCGCACCTGTTCTTCGCAAACCAAACAGCAGCGCCGGTAACGCTCGGCTACGAGGTCGACGGTGTGGGCGATGCTTCTCCCCAGGTTGGTGAGCAGACCATCGTCCCGACCGTCAGCTTGCAGTTCGGGGCACTGACAAGTGGCGAGGCCGGACAGTTCATCTACTTCGACCAGACCACCGTGAGCACGGTCAACCTCCACGTCGCCAACTTGGGTGCGGATGGCTGCGAGTACCGGGGGACCGTCGAGGTAGCACTCCGGGGCTAGCGCAAGAGCGAGTCGCGTTCACGTTGGCTCAGGCTGGGGGATCGCAAGCCACACGCTGTGTTCGCACGGAAAGACCATGACGTGCGAACTGGGCACGCTTGCCGGTGGCGTCGGAAGCGGTCTGCCGCGCGGTTGCTGCATGAAACCCCAGACTTCGTCGCCGCACTGAGGACAAGGCTCCATGCCGGGAGGGTACCGCTGCGGGCGGCCCGACAAACGGGCTACCCGGGGCCGTGGCCGGTGCATTCTCTGCGCCACACCTACGCATCTTTGGCCGCGCGGGCGGGAGCGTCGGTGAAGATGATCCAGACCCAACTCGGCCACCGGGATCCTGCTCTCGCCTTGCGCGTGTAGTCGCGGTGCCTTCGTCGGTTGTTTAGAACGCGAAGGTCTGTTGGTCGGACTCCGCGAGCAAGTAGTGACCGCGGGCCGATGTTGCGGTCAGCCCGACGATTGATCCGGTCAGATTGAGCCCGCCGGTCGAGCCGTGGAAGGGTGCGTTGCCGAACGTGAAGATGCCGCCGTCGGATGCGACGAGCCAGTAGCCGTGACCGGACGGTGTTGCGGCGATCCCGACGATCGGCTTGTTCAAAGTCTTCGCGCCGGTCGAGCCGTAGAAACGTGCGTCA
>Ga0265339_10003760_pt1 | contig 10585 bp, 11 predicted proteins | sample 4CB219metaG_FD_202085 | JGI IMG/M metagenome (GOLD analysis project Ga0265339, IMG submission 202085) | Rhizosphere microbial communities from Carex aquatilis grown in University of Washington, Seatle, WA, United States - 4-CB2-19 metaG | ecosystem: Host-associated > Plants > Roots >...
CCTCGACGCGCAGCCCCGCGGCGAGGACCTGCCGGCGCGTTTCCTCACGAACGCGCGCCTCCGCGACCGCCACCTGCCGCAAGGCGCCCCCACGTCGCCGGCGCTCTCCAACCTCGTCGCGTGGCGACTGGACACGCGGCTCGCCGCGCTGGCCGCCGGCTTTGGCGCGACGATGACCCGCTACGCCGACGATCTCGCGTTCTCGGGCGACGAGGCGTTCGCGCGGGCGCTCCGCTTCTTCCTGCCGCGCGCGGGCGCGATCGTGCTCGAAGAGGGCTTCCGCCTGAACCACCGCAAGACGCGCGTGATGCGGCGGGGCCACCGGCAGGAGCTCTGCGGCGTCTCGGTCGCCGAGCGCCCCAGCGTGCCTCGCCGCGAGCGCGATCGGCTGCGCGCGATCCTCCACAACGCGAGACGCGACGGCCTCGACGGCCAGAACCGGGAGGGGCACGCCGATTTCCGACGGCACCTCGAGGGGCGGATCGCGTGGGTGCGAGCCGTCGACCCTCACACCGCGCGTCGGCTCGGCGTCCTGCCGGCGTGACCGTCAGAGCTTGAAGAGCCCGCCGTCGCGGCGGCCGAGGACGGAGCGCGCGAAGCCGATGGCGGCGGCGAGGAAGAGCATGGCCCAGAGGCCGAGGGCGGCGGCGACCTGGTGGCCGTCGCCGAGCAGCGCGTAGAGCTCGAAGATGGCCTTCGTGATCGGGTAGGTGGCCTGGCGCTGCGCGAGGATCAGCGAGTCGGAGACCTCGAGCATCGAGAGCGCGAAGGCGAAGATGCCGCCCGCGAGGAGGTGCGGCGCGAGCAAGGGCAGCGTGACGCGCGCGAACACGCGGTGGGCGCTCGCGCCGAGGCTCGCGGCGGCCTCCTCGAGCGCGACGCTGATCTGGGTGAGGCCCGCGGCGGCGGAGCGCACGACGAACGGCAGGCGGCGCACGCCGTAGGCGATCACGAGCAGCGCCGTCGGATCGCGCACGGGGTTGAGGAACGCCAGCGCGTGCCCCTCGCGCGAGATGGAGAGGTAGCCGAAGGCCATGACGAGGCCGGGCACGGCGAGCGGCAGCATGGCGGCGGCGTCGAGGGCGGGCGCGAGGCGCGTCCGCGTGCGCACGACGATCCACGCGATGGCCGTGCCGAGCACGAGGTCGAAGGCCGTCGAGAGCGTGACGTACCGCAGGCTGTTGCCGATCGACGGGACGACCATGTCGTGGCCGATCGCGGCGCGCACGTGGTCGAGCGTGAGGCCGGAGGGCAGCACGGTGCCGTACCAGTCGCGCGCGAAGGCCGACAGCACGACGCCGAGGTTGGGCGCGGCCGCCGTACCGATCACGGTCGCGAGCACGAGCGTGACGCCCGCGGCCGGCAGCGGCCGCAGCGTCGTCCGGGGGCGCACGCGGCCTCCCTTCGTCGCGCCGGGCGGGCGGGCGCGGCCCACGATGAAGCGCGCGGCGGCGTAGCTCGCCACCGTCGCGACGAGCACGACGACGACGAGCCCGAAGACGAACGGGTTGCGGCCGATGTCCTTGAGGCCCGAGAAGATCTGCACCGACGTCACGCGCGTGTAGTCGCACATGAGCGGGACGCCCAGCTCCGTGAGGCCCCAGATGAAGACGATGCTCGTCGCCGCGAACAGGCTGGGCCCGAGGAGCGGCAGCGTGATCTTCCGGAAGCGGCGCCAGCCGTGGCAGCCGAGGCTCGCGGCCGCCTCCTCGAGCTCGACGTTGAGGCCGCCCAGCGCCGCCTGCACGTTGAAGTAGACGATGGGATAGAGGTGAAGCGCCGTGAGGCCAACGACGGCGGCGAAGCGGCCGTGTCGGAGCCAGTCGATCGGGTGATGCAGGAGCCCGACGCGCAGCAGGAGGGCGTTGAGCGCCCCCGCGTTGCCGAGGATCTGCTTGATGCCGACGGCGCCTACGAAGGGCGGCACCATGAGCGGCAACGGCACGAGCACGGCGAAGAGCCGACGGCCGGGGAACTCGTAGCGGCCGAGGAGCACGGCGGCCGTCGTGCCCACCACGGCCGCGATGAGCGTGCTCGCCACGGCCAGCTCGACCGCGTTCGCGAACCCCTCGCGGTAGAGCGGGTTGCGGAAGACCGCAGCCATGTAGGCGAACGTCGCGCGCCCGTTGGCGTCGACGAAGGCCCCGCGCACGCCGTCGGCGAGCGGCCAGAGCAGGAACGCCACCAGCACGACGCCGAGCCCGATCGCCGCCGCCGTCGCAAGGCGTCCGCTCGACGTCTTCATCGGCCCTCGCGCGCGAGGGCGGCGACCTCGCGGTAGAGGGCGCGGTGGCCCTCGACGAGCCGCACCGTCCAGCGCGACTCCTCGAGCGGATCGGCGGACTGCAGCGCCGCGCGCAGCGGCCCCGCCACCGTGTCGTAGTCGACGAGCGAGACGTCGTCGAAGCGCGCCGTGGCCTGCGGCGGGAAGCCCGCCCGGCCGAGCGCGTCCCACGCGCGCGCGAGCTCCACGTCGGGATCGAGGCACATGGTGCGAACGACGAGCGCGATCGCCGAGAAGAGCTGGCTCGTCCAGGCGGCGTGATACGCGAAGGCGCCCGTCTCCTCGTACGGATTCTCGTCGGGGTCGGCGCGGAACGACGCGAAGGCGGGATCGTAGAGGCGCGGCAGGATGGGCAGGCGGCGCAACGTGTACGTGGTCGGCCCGCCGGGCGCGCCGCGCCGGAACGCCCACAGCTTCTGGCCCTCCTCCGAGAGCACGAACTCGATGAAGCGGACGGCCAGCTCGCGGTGAGGCGCCCCGCGCAGCAGCGCGATGGGATCGGCGTCGAGCGACGTCTCCCCGCGCGCCGTCGCGAAGCCGACGCGCCCCGGGCGGCCCACGCTCGCCACGTACTCGCCCTGCACGCGGCCGAAGAAGTCGATGCACATGCCGGCCGCCGCCTCGCCCATGGCGACGTCGAGCGGGATCTTCGCGCCCGAGTCCGTGAAGTAACGCGCGTTCGCGCCGATGCGCCGGATGAGCCGCATGGCGGCCGCCCAGCCCTCGCGCGTCGCCGCGTGATCGAGCGCCGCCGCGTCCTGTTCGCCCGCGGCGCGCGCCCGGGCCAGCGCCTCGTTCATCTCGTTCTGGATGATCGTCTCGAAGGCCTTGCCCACCGAGCCGCTCTTCGTCGGGTCGGCGAGCGCGAGCTGGCCGCGCAGGGCGGGCGCTGCGAGCGCCGCCCAGGAGGCGGGCGGCTCGCTCACGCCGAGCCGGTCGAGGACGTCGCGGTTGTAGCAGACGCCGAAGGTCGCCAGGCTCGTCCCGAACCAGCGCCCGTCGCGGTCCCAGTACGTCTCGCCCCCCCGCGTCTGCGGGATGCCGCCCGCGCCAAAGAGCTCGGGGTGGCCCGCGACGAGGCCGGCGTCGACGAGGCGGCCCGCCTTGGCGTGCTTCATGAACTCCGAGCTGCCGCCGCCGAAGAGCAGGTCGGCGCCGCTGCCAACGTCCGACGCGAGGAAGGCGCGGCGGGCCTCGTCGCCCACGTCGCCGCCCGTCTTGGGCAGCGGCGTCGTGCGCGAGAGGCCGGCGGCCACGGCTGCCGACCACGGTCGCCCGAGGTCCCGGGTCCAGTGCCGCTGGAACGACGCCCCGAACTCCGACGAGAGGTAGCGCGTGATCTCGGCCGTGCCGCCCGGCCAGCGCCAGTCGATGTCGACGTCGCGCCCCAGCCGCGCCATGTGCTCGCGGAAGGCGCGGCCGAACTCGAAGCGTATCGACTCGTTGTGCGGCGTGAGGATGACCAACGTCTCGTTCGCGCGCGCCGTCTCGGGCCGAACGCGCGTCGAGCGCGCCACGAACGGCACCGCGAGGACGACGACGAGCGCCGCCGCCGAGGGCAGCGCGCGCCTCACGCGGCGCCTCCCGGCTCGTCGCGCGGCAGGAGCACGACGTCGGCCGGATCGACGGACGCGACGAGCTCGTCGCGCCGCTCGGCGCGCGCGTTCAGCTCGAAGAGCGCGAGCGCCGTGTCGCCGACGCGCACGCGGTGCTCGGCGAGCTCGCCGAGGTACGTGACCTGCTCGACGCGGCCACGCAGCGTATTCGGCGCCACCTCCCCTGCCCGCACGAGGCGCAGGCATTCGGGCCGGATCGAGATCCACACCTCGGCGCCTACGGCGGGCGCGAACGCCTCGTCGCGCGCGGCGACCAGCGCGCCCACGGGCGACTCGACGCGCACCTCGGCACCCTCGACCGCGGCGACGCGGCCCGCGAGCAGGTTCGTCTCGCCCACGAACGCGGCGACGGCGCGCGAGCGGGGCCGCCGGTAGATCTCGGCGGGGCTGCCGACCTGCAGCAGCCGCCCCGTGGTCATCACCCCGATCCGATCGGCGACGGCCAGCGCCTCCTTCTGATCGTGCGTGACGTAGACCGTCGTGAGGCCGTGCTCCTTGCAGAGGCGCCGGATCTCCTCGCGCATCGAGTGGCGCAGCTTGGCGTCGAGGTTCGACAGCGGCTCGTCGAGCAGCAGGCAGCGCGGCCGCACGACCAGCGCGCGCGCGAGCGCCACGCGCTGCTGCTCACCCCCGGACAGCTCGTCGACGCGCCGGCCGCCGTAGCCCGGCAGGCGCGTCGACGCGAGCGCCGCCTCGACGCGCGCCGAGATCTCGCCCTTCGGCACGCGCTGCTCGCGCAGCCCGAAGGCGACGTTCTCGAAGACCGAGAGGTGCGGCCACAGGGCGAAGCTCTGGAAGACCATGCCCGCGTGGCGCTGGTGCGGCGGCACGCGCGTGACGTCCTCGTCCCCGAACCGGATCGACCCCGCGTCGGCCTCGACGAACCCCGCGAGCGCGCGCAGGAGCGTCGTCTTGCCGCAGCCGCTCGGGCCGAGCAGCAGGAACAGCTCGCCCGGCTCGATGACCAGGCTCACGCCGTCGACGGCGACGGTCGCGCCGTAGCGCACCGTCAGGTCGCGGATCGTGATCGGCACCGGGGACGCCATCTCGGCGTCATCTTACAGTCGTTCTCGCCGGCGTTCCGCCGGCGTTGGTCGCCGAGGACTACTTCGCGTAGTCCGTCGCGCGCGTCTCGCGGATGACCGCGACCTTGACCTGCCCCGGGTACGTCAGCTCGGCCTCGACCTTGCGCGCGATGTCCTTCGAGAGCAGGCGCGCCTGCTGGTCCGTGACGCGCGAGTTCTCGACGATGACGCGCACCTCGCGCCCTGCCTGGATGGCGAAGGCGCGCTCGACGCCGGCGAAGCTCGTGGCGATGCGCTCGAGGTCGGCGAGGCGCTGCACGTACGACTCGAGCATCTCGCGCCGCGCGCCCGGCCGCTGCGCCGACAGCACGTTGGCCGCGTCGACGAGGTGGTCCATGACGTCGGTCGGGGGCACGTCGCCGTGATGCGCCTCGATGGCGTGGCACACGCGCGGCGGCTCTCCGAGCTTTCTCGCGACGCTCGCACCGATCACGGCGTGCGCGCCCTCGGCCTCCTGGTCGATGGCCTTGCCGATGTCGTGCAGCAGGCCCGCGCGCCGCGCCGTCTTCACGGGCAGGTTCAGCTCCGCCGCCATCGCGCCCGCGATGAAGCCCACCTCGATCGAGTGCTGCAGGAGGTTCTGCGCGCCCGACGACCGCAGCTTGAGCTTGCCGAGCAGGCGCACGAGCTCGGGGTGCAGGCGCCCGAGCCCGAGGTCGAACGCCGCCTGCTCGCCCGCCTCCTTGCACTGCGCCTCGACCTCCTGCGTGGCCTTCTCGACCATCTCCTCGATGCGCGACGGGTGGATGCGCCCGTCGGCGATGAGGCGCGTGAGCGCGAGCCGCGCGATCTCGCGCCGCACGGGGTTGAAGCACGAGATGACGACCGCCTCGGGCGTGTCGTCGATGATGAGGTCGATGCCCGTGGCCGCCTCGAGCGCGCGGATGTTGCGCCCCTCGCGCCCGATGATGCGGCCCTTCATGTCGTCCGAAGGCAACGGCACCGTCGCGACCGTGCGCTCGGCGACGTACTCGCCGGCGTAGCGCTGGATGGCCGCCGAGATGATCATCTTCGACTTCTCATCAGCCGATCTGCGCGCCTCGTCTTCGATCCGTTTGACCTCGTCGGCCACCGACCGCCGGGCCTCGTCGCGCACCTCGGCGACGAGCTCGGCCTTGGCCTCGGCCTGCGAGAGCCCCGCGATGCGCTCGAGCCGCGCGCGCGCCTCCGTGCCCTGCTGCACCGCCGCGCGCGCCGCCGCCTCGGCCGCCGCCTCGCGCCCCGAGAGCTGCTTCGTCGCGCGCGCGACCTCGTCCAGCTGCTGCGTCGTCGCGCGCTCGCGCTTCTCGAGCTCCCGCTCGCGGTCGCCGAGCTCGGCGCCGCGCTTCTCGAGCTCGCCCTGCCGTGTCTTGAGCTCGGCGTCGACGTCGGCGCGGGCCTTCTGCGCCAGCTCCTTGGCCTCGAGCACGGCCTGGCGCTTGAGCGACTCGGACTCGGCCTTCGCCGCCTCGAGCAGACGTTGCTTCTCGGCGTCGCTCTGCGGCAGCGACGGCGGGCGCAGCGCGCGGCCCACGAAGAGCGCGATCACGAAGATGACGACGATGCCCGCAAACAAGACGATGGGCGGGATGATCACGGCGCGGCCCTCCCCGCCGTGCGGGCCTCGAGGACGCGCCGCTCCGTGACGACGAGGTCGACCGCGACGTCGTTGTCGTCCGCCGGGCACGCGTCGACGACCTGGAAGTCGTACGCGAGCCCGACCATCAGGGCCGCGCCCGCGCGCCGCGCCCGCAGCTCGCGCCCCGCCCCGTCGTAGTACCCGCCGCCGAACCCGAGGCGGCGCCCGGCCGCGTCGAAGGCCAGCCCCGGCACGAGCATGACATCGATGTCCGAGACGGGGATCTCGGGGCACGACGACAGCGGCTCCGTCAGCCCGTGGGGCCCGTCGCAAAGGTCCGTCGCCCCCGCCACCCGGTGGAAGCGGAGGGTCGGCGGCCAGCGCGTGTCGATGCGCGGCAACGCGACGACGAAGCCGGCCGCGCGCGCCCCCTCGAGCGTGTCGGCGGGATCGAGCTCGCCGCGGACGGCCACGTAGCCCGAGAGGCATCCGCCCCGGCCGAGCTCGGGCAACGCGAGCACGCGCCCCGCGACGGCGCGCGCACAGGACCTACGCTCGGCCTCGGGCAAGCCGACGCGCCGCTCAGCCATCGCCCGTCGAAGGCGACGCTTCTGATCTAGGAGCTCGGGGCGAGGGGTGGTGGCCATCGGAACCATCGTGGAGCGACGGATCCGTCGGCGCGGGGCGACGTCGTCAGAACGGGCAGTTTCGACTTTTACAGCAACCGGAGAGCGACCACCTCCGGGACGTTCTTGGGGAGAGCTCGAAACCCGATCAATCTATTGAGACGTTCGCCGAGCGGCAAACGGAAACCCGGCGCGAGCCGGAGCGCTCATACTCGCGCTTCGCGTTCCAGGTAGTCAAGCAGGACCTGACTCTTTTCGCGAATGCTTTTCCGCAGTTCCCGAGCGTCGCGGCGTTCTGCGAATAGCTCTTCGGCAACTTGCAGCGCCGTGAGCACGGCGGCCGACTGCGTGTCGACGGTGCGCGTGCTCTTCTGCACGTCCCGCATCTTGGCGTCGACGAAGGCGGCGATCGACTTGACCCACCGCTCGTCCTCGTCGGTCTTGAGCGAGTAGCGGACCCCCGCGATCTGCACGCTCACCGAACGCTTCACGGGGCGACCATACCATGGGCCCAGTTTTGCTCCGAGACGAGCTTCCCCGTCTCGTCCCAGCGCCGCCAGCGCCCGTCGCGCTCGCCGTCGTCGTACGCGCCGTCGGTCTTGGGCTGGCCGTTCTCGTGCCACTCGCGGAAGCCGCCGTGGCGCACGCCCGCGTCGTACGTCACCTCGCGCACGAGGCCGCCGCTCTCGTGCCAGAACTGCCAGGTGCGCGCGCGGTAGCCGTCGCGGTCGTAGTGGCCGAGCACGCGCGGCTTGCCGGTCGCGTACCAGACGGCGAAGGCCGGCAGCTCCTCGCTGCGGATCGTGCGCCCGAGCGTCGGGTCCGACGAGCCGAGGCTCACGATGAGCGAGCTCGTGGGCGCCGTGGGATCGATCGGGCCCTCGTTGGCGCCGCGCGGGGGCGGCTCGATCCTCTTCTCGACGAGCGCACCGTCCTCCCAGCGGTCGCGCCGCCACGCCGGCCCCTGGTTGGGGAAGTACTGCCATTCGCCGAAGCGCGCCCCGTCGAGGTAGGCGCCCTGGAGCATCTTGGCGCCGCTCTCGTAGTAGCGCACCTCGAGGCCCTGGCGCACGCCGTCGGGGCGGTTGCAGAAGTCGGACTCGGCCCCGCCGCTGAAGACGCGCCGGTGGGGGCTCGTGCCCTCCGGGCAAACGACCGCGATCTCGGCGCAGGCCAAGAGCCCGAGCACGACCGCGACCGCGAGCCCGAGGAAGGCGACCGCGCGCCTCACGGAGGACCCGAAGGCCCGAGCGCTCGCATCGCGCGCTCGAACCAACAGAGCGCGGGCGAAGGCGCGCCCTCGGGCGTGAGCACGAACGCGTTGTGCGACGACAGGCCCCAGCGCTCGCCGAGGCGGCGGAGGCGTTCGAAGCCGAAGCCGTAGCCCGAGTAGAGGGGCAGGAGCAGGATGCGGTGGGCGCGCAGGCCGGCCTCGGCGAACTCGCGCTCCCAGGCGCGCACGCCGAAGCCGCGAAGCTCCGAAAGGTTGCCCGGGTACTCGCCGTGCGGCTGCGGCAGCACGTTCTGGAGGATGACCTTGAACGTGAGCTTGCGCTGGTCGCTCCAGCGGTTCGTGTCGAGCGCCTGCGTCGGCCCCGCCGCCGGCGACCGGCGCCGCTTCGCCGCGTTCGCGAGCGCGTCGAGCAGGAGGTCGATGCCGCCGACCACCTGGTGCGGGTAGTAGAAGATCAACTGGAGCGTCTTCCAGATCCGCGACGGCATGATGTGCAGCATGACGCCGCCGGGGCGCAGGCAGCGGCGGAGCTCGCGGTAGACGGGCCCGCGATCGCGGATGTGCTCGAGGACGCTCGACGAGAAGACGAAGTCGAACGAGGCGTCCTTGAAGGGCAGGCGCGCGGCGTCGCAGACGAGCCGCCGCACGTTGACCGGCAGCGCCGGCCCGCCGCCGGCGAGGCGCGGCCGGTACGAGTCCGTCGTCACGAGCGATCGGCAGTGCGACGCCACGAGCGACGCGACGAAGGCGTCGCCGCCGCCGATCTCGAGGCCGTCGCCGAGCGCGCCCGAGGGCACACCGTCGAAGACGGCCGCGCACTCGCGGCGGCGCTGTCGCGTGCGCGCCACGGGCCAGGGCTCGCGGATCCGCATCCGGGCAGTATCGCCCCTGGCGGAGCGGCGAGGCAAACGGGCGCTCAGGCGGCCCGGTCGGGGACCCAGGGGACGAGGCCGGTCACCGAGTGGCCGCGGGCGTCCGTCGCGACGAGGCGCGCGGGGAGCGGGAAGCTCTCCGAGACCTCGCTGCCGTCGCTGGTCGTGGTCGCGATGCGGGCGCTGTCGGTGTTCTCGGCGGTCTTGCCGCTGACGACGGCCGCCGGGGTCCCGAAGCTGGCCAGGGTCCAGCGGATGGGCAGCTCATAGCCGCGGTGCCACAGGTCGATCATCGACCTATGGATCTCGCGGAGCACGCCTGCCTCCATGTCCGTGACCACCTGGCTCATGCTCGGTCGTTTCCCTGTTCTTCTAAAGATGGTGCGGGAAGCGCGACCGTTACGTGACGTTTTCTCGTCAGCCCCCTGTCAGGGTTCTCCCCAAGCCGTGTCGCCACGCGTAGATGAGGGTCACGAGCGAGGCCAGCGCGATGGCCCGGAGAATCCGAGCATTCCGTACACGTCGGCGTAGGACGTCGTAGTAGGCGGCCGCCTCGTCGCGCGGGAGCTTCGAGAGCACCAGCTCCTGCTGGCGCAGGAGAAGGGTGTCCCGGGCGCGCGCGCCCACGAGCACGACGACGGCGACCATGAGCAGCGTGCTCACGCGCCCCGCCCGTGCGTCGCCAAGACGACGAGCCCCGCGATCGCGGCGAGCGCGAGCACCGCCGTCACGCCGACCATGAGCCGCTCGTCGCGGGCGCGCGTCGCCTCGTAGTGGTCGCGCGCCTCGCGCCCCGGCAGCCGCTCGAGCACCTTGAAGCGGCGCCGCTCCTGCCACAGCTGCGCCCCCGTTGTCAGGGCGGCCGCGAGCACTAGGATCAGACGGAGGAGGCGCACCGGGGGGTCTGGGACCCTGTGAGGGTCCCAGATCTAGGGGATAATCGTCCCGCAGTCGACGAACACGAAGTTCGTGTCGACGCGGAAGTGCGACTCGGTCGTGTGCCGCTCGGCGTGGAAGAGCTCGATGTTGTACGCGTTGTTCTTCTTGATGCCGAGCGCGGCGGCCTGGCCGTCCATGTCGATCGTCTGCGACGTCTGCGGGTGCAGGCCGCCGAGATCCACGGCGAGCTTGCCGTTGATGAAGACCCACACGTCGTCGTCGCCCGTGAACGTGAACTGCTCACCGCCGCTGTAATAGAACTTCGTGTGCAGCTCGGTCGTGAAGCTGAAGTTGTGCGTCTGGCCCGGCGTGTTGCCGAAGCCCAGGCCGTCGAGCGGGAAGAAGTGCGCGGAGTCGAACTCGGCGACCAT
>Ga0265339_10003763_pt1 | contig 10580 bp, 7 predicted proteins | sample 4CB219metaG_FD_202085 | JGI IMG/M metagenome (GOLD analysis project Ga0265339, IMG submission 202085) | Rhizosphere microbial communities from Carex aquatilis grown in University of Washington, Seatle, WA, United States - 4-CB2-19 metaG | ecosystem: Host-associated > Plants > Roots > Rhizosphere...
TCCGCTTAATCGCTTAATCGCGCTCGTATGCCTTTTTCTGATCCTACTTGCCTGACCGCTTCTTTTTGGGCGCCTGCGGGAAGCGCTTGTCCAGGTACACGCCGTTCTGCATTATCAGTTGGCCATCTGCGAAAACCTTGCCGCCGTCGCGGGTGTCGCAGACCATGTCCCAGTGCAGGCCGCTCTCGTTTTTGTTGCCCGTCTCCGGATAGCCCGCGCCGATGGCCAGGTGAATCGTCCCGCCGATCTTCTCGTCGAACAGCGTGTTCCGTGTGTATTTCGTGATGTTGTAGTTCACGCCCAAGGCAAGCTCGCCCAGGTAGCACGAGCCTTTGTCCATGTCCACCATCGCACGCAGGAAGTCCTCGCCCTTTTCCGCCCGGGCCTTGACCACCTTGCCGTCCTTGAACTCAAGGCACGCACCCACGACCTCGCGGCCGTGATGAACGGCTGGGAACGTGAACCGGATGTGACCGTTGACGTCCTTCTCGACCGGGCCCGTGAAGACCTCGCCGTCGGGGAAGTTTTCATGGCCGTCGCAGTTGATCCACTTGCGACCCTTGACCGACAGCGTGATGTCGGTGTCCTTGGCGACGATGCGGACCTCCTTGGTCTTGTTCATCGCGTCGGTGAGGGCCTGCTGGCTCTTGCTGATGGCCTTCCACGTCTTGATGGGGTCGGCGTCGTCGAGGTGGCCGGCCTGGAAGACGAAATCCTCGTATTCCATGAGGCTCATCTCGCCGTCCTGAGCGCTGGCATTGGTCGGCCAAAGCGTGCCCGTCCACCGCAGTTCCTTCTTGGCAGCGCGTTCCAAGAAGAGCTTGGACAGCGGCCTTCGCGCGGTGGAGGACTTGGCCATCTTCTTGGGGTCGGCATTGGACAGGTGTCGCGTGTTTGTGTCGGCCCAGATGCCGATCTGCGCGTCGATCCGTTCGATCTGGAACTTGCGAAATGGTGAGACGTAGGTCAACTGGTCATCGTTGGCCTCGGCGAAGAATATCTCATCGAGCCCGTCGATGGCGACGTTCATCATCGGGAACGCACCTGCCCGCAGGGCCTGGCGATAGATTGCCTGCAGCAGCGGCTCGGCGCAGGCATGCCCGTTAATGAGCACGGTCTGGCCCTTCTTGAGTTCCACAGAATAGTTCACCAGCAACGTCGCCAATTTCTCGATACGCGGATCCATGGTCTTCCTTTCCTGTTCGGTACGAGAAGCTTAGCCACGTTGTGGGACGGATGAAAGTGGAAACGGCGGCATTCGGGATTCGGCACTCGGCATTCGCGAGGAAAGGTCTATCGTTTGGACATGACTAAGGCTTGGCTGTCGGTGTTGTTCGAACTCGGCGGGATGTGGACATTGCCTCTTCGCAAATGCCGAATCCCGAATGCCGAATGCCGTTATTCAATAATCAAACCGTTCCCCGTGTGCGTCATATCTATTAGGATATGTGACATGTATGAAGTGGCGGACATCCTGGTTGCGGCGCGGCGACGGCTGGCGGCGGTGCGGACTGTGGAGTCTGCTGGCCTGGCTGCCCTGGCGGCGGCGGTGGGAGCCTTTGGCGCGGTGGCCGGCTGGACGCTGGCGTATCGCTGGCCAGCGGCGGCCCTAATGCTCTGTGCGCTGCCAATGATTGGGGCGGTGGGGGTATTGTTACCAGGCTTGGCTGCCCGCTGGCGGATAACAGCTGTCCAACGCGGACTGATGGCCGGAGTGCTGGTGGCATGTGTGGTTGCCAGTGTGGCGGGGGTCTCAAGCGGCGTGTACCTGCAACTGCCGCGAGCGGTGTGGTTGATCAACATCTTCCCGGCCGGCGTGCTTGGTGCGCTGGTGGGGCTGGCGGTGCGGCCGAGCATGGCTACAGCGGCGATGCTCCTTGACGAGCGTCTGGGGCTGCACGAGCGGCTGGCGACGTCGGCGGACCTGCTTGCCCAGCGGCGCGACGACGCAATGGCCAAGGCTGTTTACGAGCAGTCCGCAGCCGCCGCCCGCGCGACGGGCGTCGAGGGTGCGAGGCTGTGGTCGCGCGGGCGTCGGACGGCTGGGGCGCTTGCCTTGGCGACCCTGGCGTGCCTGACGCTGCTGCTATTTCCCGCGTACGGGCCGGGGCCGCTTGCCGCCTCATTGGATAGTCTGGCCAGCCAGGCGCCGGACATGACACCGGACCAGATGCAGCGTCTGGCCAACGAGCTTCGCCACACGGCGCAGGATAACCCGTCTGCTGGCAGGCTGATCCAGGAGGCCGCCGACGCCGCACAGGCGGGCGACAAGGAACTGCTCGCCCAGAGCCTGCAGGACTTGGCCAAGCTCATCGAGGCCGGCAAGATCGTCCTGGTGAAGGTCCCCGATACGATCCAGGAGGGCACGCTGCCCTACAGCCCCGGCACTGACCATGGCGCGGTGGCGGCCGGCAACGAGGCAGGCAATCGCCCGACGAGTAATCCCGCCGATACGATCGATCCCGCCCGTACCGAGGTGGTGTTCCATCGCGATTACGCCAACGTCGCCAATGTCCCTGCTAACGCATCCGCCCGCAGCACCCAGACGCAATCAGGCTACATGTCCTTCGATGCCGCCTGGGACAAGGCCCGCGCCCAGGCCTCGCAGTCACTATCAAACGGCCAGGTTCCACCCAAGTACCGCCCGCTGGTGCGGGATTTCTTTAGGGTGGATTGAGAAGAAATGCGGAGTGCGGAATGCGGAATGCGGAATCACGCGTTCGATTGCACTTGGACTAATTTAGAATCTGGACTATTTCAGAACTGTGGCGAATCGCTCGAACGGGCTTCTGCGTCTTCGAACAACGCTGAAAGGCAAGCCGGCATTCGAGTCTTGCGAGACTCGGATGCCGGCTTGCCTTTCAGCGTCGTTCGGATTCCTATCGCGCTACCCATCGCTTTAGAAGGTGTTTCTGCCGCTGGCCCGAGTTAACCAATTAACCAGTTAACCAATTAACGAGTTAACCAGTTTAACGCAGTCCTTCTCACAGCGTCTCGTTCATCGAGCCGGTGCGGAAGCCTTGCAGGTCCAGCGTGACGTATGTGTAGCCCAGTTGCTGCAGGGATTCGACGATCTGCTTGCGGAGTTCCAGTGCACGCGGCAGGTCCTCGGCTGGCACTTCCAGGCGGGCGATCGTGTCGTGGTCCCGCACGCGGTACTGCTCGAAGCCCATGTCGCGAATGAGCGTCTCGGCCTGCTCAATCCGGGCCAGTCGCTCGGGCGTGATCGGCTGGCCGTACGGGATGCGACTGACCAGGCACGCCATGGACGGCTTGTCAGCGGTGGTGAGCCCCATGGCCCGCGAGGCCTGGCGAATGTCTTTCTTGGTCATGCCCGCCTCCAGCAGCGGACGGCTGATTCCCAGTTCCTTCTCCGCCTTTGCGCCAGGTCGGTAGTCGGACTGGTCGTCGGCGTTGGCCCCGCTGCAGACGGCATGGAAGCCCCGCATCTGCGCCAGCCTCACCAGCGAGCTGAACACCTCGTACTTGCAGTAGTAGCAGCGGTTGGGGTCGTTGGCGATGAAGCGGTGGTCCTCCATTTCGCGGCCATGCACTTCCACAAGCTCGACGCCCAGCCCCTGCGCGAGCGTCCTGGCCTCCATGACATCGGCCCGCGGGTGGATCACGGAGACATTGGTTGCGGCCACCACGTGCTCGGAAGACAGCGTATCGACGGCCAGGGCCAGCAAAAACGTGCTGTCCACTCCGCCGGAGAAGGCGATCATAACGCGTTTGAGGTCCCGCAGGATTTCCTGCACGCGGGCCACCTTGGCGGCCACCTCGTTGCTCAAACCTGGGAAATCTTTAACTGGCATAATTGTTCCTCAAGACATTGTACGTCGTAAGAGCCACAAGCCACAAGCCACAAGCCACCAGCCACAGGCCACGAGGGTAACGGACGCGAGGGCGAGAAGACGTTCGTTTCTCGTGGTCGAACAACGCTTAAAGGCAAGCCGACATCTGTTGTGTCCTGCAAAAGTTGGGTGCCGGCTTGCCTTTGGGCGTCGTTCGAGGTGAGCAAAACGCGCTCATGAATTCTGCTACTCGCGACTATCACCATGGGTTGCTCTGGACGCGGATGCACATTTGTCGCAAGTCGTCATCGAGGGCGGCAAGCAGTTGGTTCGCCTCCGACAGGTCGTCGCACAGGGCGAACAGGGCACTGCCGCTGCCGGTCATGTGGATGGGAATACTCGTGCGTGCCTGCACGTGGGCCTGGAGGTCCGCAAGGGGGGGACAAACAAGCAGCGCCGGCGGCAGGAGGTCGTTCACCAGCAGGTGTCGCCACGCCGCCGGCGGCGCAAGCAATTGAGCGATATCAAACGCCCGCACGGGCTTGCCTCTTCGCAAAAGCCCAGCACGCAGTTCGTCGAACGCCTTGTAGACTGCCGGTGTCGCACAAAACAGGTCTGACAGGATCAGCACCGCTACGAATGGGTGAACATCGATAGGCTGGAGGACCTCCCCGCGGCCGGTCATGCGGCAGGCCGGGCCGCCCAGGAACAGCGGGACGTCGCTGCCAAGCGAGGCCGCCAGTTCGGGCAGACGTGCATGCCAGCCCAGTTGCCAAAGCTCATTCAGGCCCATGAGTGTGGCCGCCGCGTCGGAGGACCCGCCGCCCAGCCCCTTGCCCGGCGGCGTCCGCTTGATAAGCTCTATCGACAGCCCGGTCGAGCCGGTTGCGATCTTCGCGCCATTCTCCGCCACGGCTGTCGCCAGCAGCTTCGCTGCCCTGTAGACCAGGTTTTTCTCTATGTCGCCGCAGTCGGCGCCTTGGCAGGCCAGGCGGATCTCGCCGCCCGGCTGCGGAGTGAGGAGAAGCTCGTCGTACAGGGATACCTTGACCGTCAGCGAGTCCAGGTCGTGGTACCCATCCGCCCGACGTGGGGCGACCAGGAGGTCAAGATTGATCTTGGCCGGCGCGCGGACGAGCAGGGCGTCGCCACGACGCTCGAACTGGGGCAGGGGGGTCGAATTATCAGTTGCCTCAGGTGCCATGCGGTGATGGTAGAGCCAGCCTTGCGAAATCGCAAGCGATTTGGACCGGGAGAGGCGTTAAAGGTTGACTGGTTAACTAGTCAACCGGTTAACCAGTCAAAGCAAGCATGCGTGCCTGAGCGGCAAGATCCTCGTATACCTATTGGCCATTGCCTATTGGCTATTGGCTCGCCGTCAGGTAAGCTTGACGCCACATGATGGAGTATCGCGTAAACCTTGAGACGTACAATGGGCCCTTGGACCTGTTGCTGTACCTGATCCGCCGCGACGAGATCGATATCTACGATATCCCGATCGCACGAATCACCGGGCAGTACGTGCAATACGTGGAGATGATCCACCAAGTCGACCCGAACCTGGCCGGGGAATTCCTGGTCATGGCCGCGACCCTGATGGAACTCAAGACACGCATGCTGCTGCCGCCCGCGGTGGCAGCGGAGTCCACCGGCGCACCCGAGGCCTCTGACCTAGACCCACGGGCCGAACTGGTCCGCCAACTGCTCGAATACAAGGCGTTCAAGGACGCAGCCGGCGACTTGGCCGAAGCGGCCATGACCCGCTCTCAGAAGTTCGCCCGTAAGCCCTACATGCCCCAGGTTGACCCGACCGAGCTGGACATGGAGGACGTGCAGGTCTGGGACCTCTTGGAGGCCTTCGGCAAGATCCTCGAGTCGATCGGCAAGACGCCCGGCCAGCACCAGGTGATCTACGACGATACGCCGGTGGAGCTCCACGCCGAGGACATCCTCGACCGCCTCAAACGCGAGGGTGCCCTTACGTTTGGCCGCATCTTCGAAGGCCGCACCAACCGCAGCGAGATCGTTGGGCTGTTCATGGCCCTGCTGGAACTGGTGAGGCAGAAGAAGGTGTTCGCGGTGCAGGACCAGACGTTCGGCGAGATTGCCGTCCAGCTCAACCCCAACGCGCCGGCCGGCGACGATACCACGGCCGGGGCCGACGCGTTCATCGCCGGCGACCAGGGGAATATCGACCAGGCCGGGGAAAATGCGGAATGCGGAATGCCGAATGCGGAATCCCCAGACCAAACGCCAGCAGAAGAACAAGCATCCGACGATGATGAGACGTCCGACGACGACGCGTCAAACGAGCCCGGAGCGGAAGCGACGGGGCGCGAAAATGCGGAATGCGGAATGGGGAATGCGGAATCCCCAGACCAAACGCCAGCGGAAGAACAAGCGTCCGACGATGACGAGACGTCCGACGGCCAGTCTGACGAAGATGAAGAAGACAAGGTCGACGCCGAAGAAGATGATTATGACGAATCGGACGATGAGGATGACGATTCCGAAGACGATGACGAAGACGAAGACGAAGATGAAGAGGAAGATGATGACGACGAGGATGACGACGACATCGACGATGACGATGACGATGACGAGGATGAGGATGACGACGACATCGACGAGGATGACGACGAGGAAGAATTAGACGACGAAGAAGAGGAAGAGGAAGAGGAAGAGGAAGAGGAAGAGGAAGAGGAAGAGGAAGAGGAAGAGGCGGCGGGGTAACGTCATCGCGATGAACTGGCTCTGCCGTTTTGCTCTTTAAAACGTTCCAAGACACCAGCCCGCGAGGTCCGCATGGCCACACCGGAAGAGAGATTAAAGGAACTGCAACTCGAGCTACCGCCAGTCGCCCCTCCGGCTGGAGCGTACGTCCCGGCGGTGCGGACGGAGAACCTGGTCTTCACAGCCGGTCAACTGCCCATGGTCGAGGGCAAGATTCAGGCCGCTGGTCACGTGCCGGCGGACGTTCCGGTCAAGGCCGCCCAGGCGGCGGCCCGTCAGGCGGTGCTAAACGCCCTGGCGGCGGTGCGGTCGGTTGTTGGCTCGCTGGACCAGGTCACGCGGATCGTTCGGGTAAATGCATTCGTTAATTCGTCGGCTGGATTCACCGAGCAGGCGGTTGTAGCAAACGGCGCCAGCCAGTTGCTGATGGACATCTTCGGCGAAGCAGGGCGGCACACCCGCTGCGCGATCGGGGCGACCGAGCTGCCGCTGAACGCTGCGGTGGAAGTGGACCTGGTTGTGGAAGTCTCGCAGTTGAACAGTTGATCAGTCCACACTCTCGCGGCCAGGCCTGATTAACTGTTTGACTGACAACTGAGTAACTCAATCACGATGTTAACTGCATCGTGACCGGACTAATAACTGGCCACTGATAAACCCTGTAAACCGGCCTGCCAGGCCCTGTCGTATTAAAAGGCGTATCGTGGCGTGGTCTATTTAGTTGACAGCCCTAGGCCGATTTTTATAATCGCACGCAAAGCGCCCGCTGGATATTCCTAGACGGTAAGTCGCAGGACTCATCCATCTTACGGATGTCAGCCGCAATCGTTGTAATGCATCTGGTGTAACCTACGTGGGAGATTGTAATGCTGATCGAACGACGCACGGGTCTCTTGGCGTTGCTGGTGGCGGTGGTCCTGTTCTCGGGCACGGCCATTCTGCTGGCCCAGGATGCTGCCCCGGCCGACAACACGCCCGCTACAAACAAGGCGGCCGATAACGCGGCGGAAAACAACGCACCGGCCGAGAATGCGCCGGCTGCCAATGCAGCCGAAAACAACGCCGAGGCCACCACCGAGGCGGCCACTGAGCCATCCGAAGAGCCCGTTGAGGTTAAGGGCAGCCTTCAAGAGCAGTGGTTCGACTTCCTGTACTACATCAATGTTGCCCGCCCAGCGGCGGCTAAGAGTTTCGGACAAGCGCTGGTCCAGGCCAACAAGCCAGTCGAACTCTACACCCTGACCACCCTCCGCAAGAGTGCCGAGTGGGACGCCACGCTCACCCGCGGCGAGAAGCTCGAAGGGCTGGCCGATACGATCACCGCCGTCCGCAAGCAGATCGAGGCCGGCTACCAGCAGCAGCGCAGCAATGTCGACTTCATCAACGAGTCAATCAACATGCTGGGCGACACGGCGCGTGCGTATGAATTGGCCGCCCGCCGCCTGGAAAGCAGTGGCGAGTACGCCATGCCGCAGTTGGTCCAGCGGATGGTGTCGTACCTGGGCAGCGACAAGAAGGACCCGCGTGAGACGATCGTCTTCGAGCGGATCATCAACGTCTTGCCGCGGATCGGCAAGCAGGCTGTCCGCCCGCTGAGCGAGGTGCTCAAGAGCGACGATCCGCAGCTCCAGAAGATCGCTGTCAACGCCCTGGCCCAGATCGAATACCCGCACTCAGCCCCCGCCCTGAAGGAACTCGCCCAGCGTAAGGGCGTCCAGGATTCCATCAAGGAAGCCGCCCTGCGTGCCCTGCAGGTTGTCGCCGGGCCGCAGGCCAAGGACAAGAGCGTCGCTGAGCTGTACTACCAGCTCGCGGAGTCCTACTACAACAACTACGAGTCCCTCCAGCCTGACAGCCGCTTCGATACCGCAAACGTGTGGTACTGGACCGGCAAGAACCTCACTTACAAGGTCGTCCCCGCCAAGATCTTCACCGATGTCTACGCCATGCGAATGGCGGCAGAGGCGCTGAAGAATGACGGCACGTACTACCCGGCCGTTGGGCTTTGGCTGTCGGCGGACCTTCGCAAGGAAGCCGATCTGCCCAATGGCGCCAAGGACCCGACGATGGGCACGGCGCAGATGCCCGCGGAGTTCTACGCACTGGCCAGCAGTGCCAAGTATCTCCAGGACGTGCTGGATCGCGCCCTGAGGGACAACAATGCCGCCGTGGCCATCGGGGCGATCAAGGCCCTGTCGCAGACCGTCAGCGCCGGCAGCCTCGTCGGTAACGCAGGCAACGTCGGACCGTTGATCAAGGCCCTGTCCAACTCCGACCGCCAGGTCCGCTTCCAGGCCGCCGTCGCCCTGGCTAACGCACTGCCCAAGGAAAAGTTCTCCGGCCAGGAGCTTGTGCCAGCCGTCCTGAATGAGGCCCTGCGTCAGACCGGTCACAAGACCGCGCTGATCATGGTGGCCGACGAGAAGGTCCGCAACTCGCTCAAGGACGCCGTCCGGGCAGCCGGGTTTGAGATCATCGACCAGCCGGATATTGTCAAGGCAATGGATGCCGTTCGCGGCAGCGCGGGCATTGACGTGGCCGTGGTTGCCCGTGACCCCGGCGCCGCCCGTGTGATCGCCGCCTTGCGGCAGGATCCTCTGATGGCCGGCACGCCGGTGGTGGCCCTGGACAGCACGCAGGAATTCGCCGCAATCGCCAGAAAAGATAAGAAGGCCATCGCCCTGCTGGACACCAAGGCTGACGCGGTCGCCGCAGCACTGACCAAGGCCCTGGCCGCCGGTGCAGGCACCACCATGACGCCCGAGAGTGCCTCTGCCTGGGCCGTCCAGGCCGCAGACGCACTGCGGCTGCTGGGACTGACCAATAACACCGTCATCGATTACAACCGCAGCGAAGCCGGCCTGATGGGTGCCCTGGAAGACAAGCGGCCTGAAGTTCAGGTCGCCGCCGCCAAGGCCCTGGCCATGATGGCATCGCCCAAGGCCCAGCAGGCAATCGCCACGCTGGCTATCAAGGGCACCGATGAAAAGGTCCGCATCCAGGCGTTCGCCGCCCTGACCGAGTCGGTCAAGAAGTTCGGCAACCAGACGACCGAAGAGCAGTCCACGGCGATCGTCAACCTGGTCAACGATGCGACCGCCAGCAAGGACCTCCGCCAAGCCGCTGCCGCCACCCTGGGCGCCATGAACCTGCCCAGCGAGAAGATCAAGTCCATGATCCTCCAGTTGCACAGCAACGGGTAGAACGGCAATGCGGAATACGGAATGTGGAATCTCCTCCACGAATGCTGGGGGAGATCCGACAGACCGCATAACAAGAAGCAAAACTAAACGACAAGGGCGACTTTTGAGAGTCGCCCTTGTCGTTTAGCATTTGTGGTATTGCTGACGTCAGGACATTGTCTCCCCGGCATGCAATGCCGGGGCTTTGGGAGTGACATTCCATATTCTTCTTCTTCCTCTTCTTCTTCTTCTTCTTTCCTCCGCTTCCTCTGTTACCTCCGCGTTAAATCCAACGTTACGGCAGGAATTTGTCGATCGCGCGGAGCTTACGCGGCAGGTATTCCTGGGCCACGTATTCCAGGCCGTGTTTGGCCAGGGCCTGCTGTTCCACGCGGACGCCCATCTTTAGCATGTTGTTGATGGCCTGCTGCCATTCCTTGTGGTGCTTGATGAAGGGGTCGTTCTTCAGGGCGTCGGCGGCGCGTTTGCGGTCCACGTCCTTCAGCGGGTGGGTTGGGAGCTTGAACTCCGTGATATCGTCTGGCGTGACGCCAAGGTAGCGGGCCTGCGGGACGCAGAAGTACTCGTTGAGGTGGGCGGCGTTGCCGCTGCCGACCTTCAGTGTGCGGTAGATGTTGAAGTACCCGTACGGGTCGCCGTCGGTGAAGACGTAGACGGGGATCGCCTTTTCGTCCGCCAGCCGCCGCACGAATCGCCGGCATGCACGGCTGGGCACGCCGCCCATGCTCACAAGGATGCAGTGGTGCGTGTCGTAGAAGTCTTCCTCCACCAGCCGCTCGAACATACCCTTGGTCTCGACGGCCAGTATGAACTTGGCGTTGGTGCGGAAGCCCAGCTCTTCCACCACGGT
>Ga0265339_10003764_pt1 | contig 10576 bp, 12 predicted proteins | sample 4CB219metaG_FD_202085 | JGI IMG/M metagenome (GOLD analysis project Ga0265339, IMG submission 202085) | Rhizosphere microbial communities from Carex aquatilis grown in University of Washington, Seatle, WA, United States - 4-CB2-19 metaG | ecosystem: Host-associated > Plants > Roots >...
CGTTGACAGCCATGGTGAGATACTTCAGGCCCTCGTCGACCAGCGGCGCGTTCTGCTTGGCCAGCTGCTCCATCACCGGCTTCGGAGCCTTCACATTGCCCTTGCCGTCATCGTTGAGGCCAACAGCCTGCAACGCATTCAGCTTGTTCTGGTGAGCCTTCTTCCAGTCAATGACGCCGATCGTATAAGCTGCTTCTGGATCGTTGGGATCGACATCCAAAACCTTCTTCTGCCAAGCCTCGGCGTCGTCCATCTGGTTGATGCTGAAATAAATGCCCGCGATTTTCTTCATGCTGTCGACATCGTTGGGCTTTTCACTCAGAACATCCTTGAACATGTCGATGGCCTGGTTGGCGATCTTCAGGTTGTCGGGTGTCGTCACGCCCGGAGCCACATCCTGCTCAAGAGCGGTAGCCAGGTAGGTCTTCGCCATGGGCAGCTTGGGGTCAAGTTCGGTGGCTTTTTGGAAGTGCTCGATGGCCTCATCGTAGTGACCGTTCTTGTAGGCATCGACTCCCTTGTTCAACTGATCGCGGGCCATGAGCTGGTTGCAGCCGCTCATGCCAATGACCATTCCAGTTAAGGTGGCCGCGAGCGCCCAAAAACGTGCGGATCGAATCATTTTCTTATCCTTCTCCTTCAGGCTTGGGCCTGCAGGCCGTGCCTGGAAACTCAGCATCCGGGTGCAGCAAAACGTACCGCAGCCAGGGCAAAAAAATTGTACTCTTCCACGCCTCCGGATCCAGTGTCTCCGGACACAGCCAGCTTACTGGCCGGCCTGGATCTTGGGCGTCATCAGCCCGATGTGATCCACGTTCGCGGCCTTGCCGATATCAATGACATCAGCGATATAGGCAAAATTCACATCGTCATCGCCCCTTACAAACATGACGCGTTCGGCGCGATTGGCATAGATATCAGTCAGCTTGCCCAGCAGATCGCCATGATTCACGTCGGTGTCGTTGATCTTGTACGCCGGGGTCTGGCCGGGGCGATAAAGAACCTGAACTACGATGGTGCGATCATTCTGCTGTTGCTGCTGCTGCGGGTTCTTGGGTGGCTGAGGCACCAGCGCATCCAGACCCTTGGGGGTTACCGGCACGATGACCATAAAGATGATCAGCAACACCAGCAAAATATCGATCATGGGCGTGACATTGATCTCGCCCATCGCTCCGCCGCTGCCGCCAGTGGAAAATGCCATGGTTCAAACTCCTTGTTTCCTGAATATCGTTGAATAAAACAATCCGGCTGCCGTGTTACTCGCCGCCGATCTGATTGCCTTCCCGCCGTTGCGTCAACAGGCCGACTTCTTCAACACCGGCCGTGCGCACATCGTCGATGGCGTCTTCCACCACCTTGTACTGCGCGCGCGCGTCCGCGCGGACGTAAATCGTCTTGTCGGTCTTGTCTTCCAGCTTATCCCGCACCATGCTGCCGAGCTGAGAGGGGTCGACCTTGTTCTGGCCGAGGTACACCGCTCCGTCCCGCGTGACGGCGACGACAATGGCGTCTTCCTTGTCGGCATCGGGCATGTTGGTAGGGTTTTCCACTGTGGCCAAATTGATGGCCACTTTGTTTTGCAGCATGGGCGTGATGACCATGAAGATGATGAGAAGCACCAGCATCACGTCGACCATGGGGGTGACATTGATATTGGAGTTGACTTTTTTGCCTTCGTCGCGAATTGCTACTGCCATAATCGGCACTCCGTACGTCAGAATTCTTCTTCCCGGATGCGTTCCGGCCTACAGTGAACCCAAGCGACCTCAAGCGATCATCAAAGCGCCGGGCAGAAGAGCTAGTCATCCTCCGCCCGGCGAAATTCTCGCCCGAAACAAGCCCCTTCGCGCCTAGCGCTTGTGGCTCTGCTTGATGAAGTAGTCGATCAACTCGCTGGAGGAGTTGTCCATCTCCACGTCAAAAGCCTCAACGCGTCCGGTGAAATAGTTGAAGGCCATAACGGCAGGAATGGCCACGAGCAGGCCGAACGCCGTGGTAACGAGAGCTTCGGAAATACCGCCCGCGACCGCGCCGATGCCAGCGATTTTCTGGGTGGCGATGGCGTCGAATGCGTGCAGAATGCCGACGACGGTGCCGAACAGTCCGACGAACGGAGCCGTAGAGCCGATGGTGGCCAGAACCGATAAGCCCCTCTTGAGCTTCGCGTGCACGATGGCCTCTGCCCGATCCAGGGCGCGGCCCGCGCTAGCGATGGTATCCTCGGTCGCCTGACCGGACGATGCGCGGAACTCCTGCAAGCCGGCCGTAACCACTTCGGCCAGATGCGACTTCTTATTCCGGTCCGCGATCTTGATGGCTTCTTCGAGCTTGCTCTCCTTGAGCGCGCCGGCCACCTTAGGCGCGAATTCCCGCGATTGTTTGCGGGCAGCGGTGAAATAAAGGTAGCGGTCGATCATCACGGCCAAGGACCAGACCGACTCGATGAACAGGACGATAGCTACGGTGCGGGCCATCCACGCCATGTGTTCCCACAATTGCATGGGGCTGAAGCCGACGGTCTGCCCTTCATCCTGAAGGAAGGCAAGACTGTTGACCGTGTGCGAAGCGAAATGTGCGAGCTGAGCGAGAATCACTGAATCGTTCCTCCTAAGGAGATTCTTTGTACTGAATTAAACCCGACGCGGCGGGCGACTGAGTTCATGGAATGCTGCCCCTCGGGAATGCGCATTCCGATCAAAAGCGAAGCGCCCTGCCAAAGAAGCGGCAGGGCGCCGGAGACTTCATCACCCACCCAGGGTGAAGATTACATTGACCGTGGTTTCTACCTCGACCGGCTCATTGTTGAGCAGGTAGGGTCGGTAGCGCCATTGTCTTACCGCATCCATCGCTGCCTGCTGTAACATTGCCGGGCCGCTTATGACGCGCAGATCCTCAATCGTTCCAGCCTTGGAGATGGTCGCCTGCAATACCACGGTTCCCTGGACGCGAGCGGCTTTGGCGATGGGTGGATAGGTCGGGGTGGTCTTGTTCAGCAGGAAGCCCACGGCCACGCCGGCCGAGATATTCACCTTCTTAGGCGGCGCTGCTTTTACTTGAGGACCGTTGCCGCTGCCAAACAAACTGCCCATGACGCCGTTGCTGTTTCCCATGCCTTCCATGCCAGCCACGCCGAAGTTCGATGGCGGTGCTTCCTTGGCGTTGACCATCTCGATGTTCTTCGGGATCTTGGTAGGCGCAGTAAGCTGATTGTTCATCATCTCCGACTGCACGTGAACGACGTGAACTTCAGGAGGCGGCGGCGGAGGGGGCGGAGGAGGAGGCGGTGGTGGCACGGTTAGAATCGTTGCCATCAGCGCGCTCGGAAGCGCCTCAGGATAGATGAGCGGAATCAAAATCAGCAGAATGAGGATCGCGGCATTGATTCCGCCGGTGACTAACATCCAACGGCCGCTCTTCGTCTTGATCCTTTTCGCAGATTCGAATGTGGAATCTTCAAACATGGCCAGCCTCTTAGATCGGGTATCGTTACTCCTATTTTAGACACCACGGGAGGGGGAATTGTTCCCGACTGGAAAATCCACACAAAGGAGCGAGTAAACCTTATCAGAACTTCGCTCCTGCTGCCAACAGTGCTGCAAAACTGGTGCAACTTTCAAGGGCCCAAAGTGCATCCGGAACTGGCCCACGGCCCGCCGTTGCAAGCCTCCCTCAGGAGTGGTTCCCCATAGAGAAATGGATGCACAAATCCAACTGCGCGGCCATATTCCCTAGGCTTTTACCTTTCTCGCGGCCGGCAGCGAAGCAGCCTTGCCTTTCCCCGCCCGCCTTTCCTGCCAGGCCACCAGCATCGGAGCCGCTACGGCGATGGATGAATACGTTCCGATAAGAATCCCCACCACCAAGGCGAAGGAGAAATCGTTCAGCACGGGGCCGCCAAAGATAAACAAAGCAAGGACAGTGAGAAAGGTGAGGCCGGACGTGAGCACGGTCCGGCTCAGAGTCTGGTTGATGCTGCGATTCACCAGCTCCGTCAAGCCCTCGCGACGGCTGACGCGGAGGTTCTCACGGATGCGGTCGAAGACGACGATGGTGTCGTTCATCGAATATCCGACCAGAGTCAGAATGGCGGCAATCACAGTCAGGCTGATTTCCCGGCCGGTGAGAGCGAAGGCACCGACAGTAATGAGCGTGTCGTGGAAGCAGGCCACGACCGCAGCCACGCCGTAAATCAACTGGAAACGGAACCAGAGATAGATGAGCATGCCAAGCATGGAATAGAGCGTGGCCAGCGTGGCCTGCTTTTCCAACTGGTGGCCCACAGTCGGTCCCACTACGTCCACCTTCACCCCGGTGTTGGGGTTGAAGTAGTTGTTGTAGTGGTTTTGGAGCGCCGACTCGATCTGCTGACGGCCGGTATCAAGCGCCGACTCGTTGGATTCTACGGGCAGGCTGATGAGGACCCGGTGATCGGCTGCCGGTCCGAAGGTCGTAATGGTCGCATCCTTTACGCCCGCCACTTCAATGGAGTGCCGGATGGCATCGATGTCCGGCGGATTGGCGAACTGAACATCCAGTTGCGTGCCGCCTTGAAAATCCACTCCCAGCGGAACCGGGCTGCCGATGTGCGACCAGTTCCAGCTCATTTTTGCGATGCCTGCGACGCTGAAGATCATGGAAAAGGCGAGGAAATACCACTTCCACCCCAGCCAATTCACACTCGGATTGCGAAAGAATTCCACTTCTTATCTTCTCCTGCTGACGAATCGTTGGCTCTAAATCGAAACCATCTCGCCGGCTTTCAATTTGTTCAAATGCGCCTCGAAGATGACTCGCGAGACAAAGACGGCGGTGAAAAGGTTGGCCGCGAGACCGACGGTCAGTGTGGTGGCAAAGCCCTTCACCGGACCGGTGCCAAAGATGAATAGAATCGCTGCCGATACGATGGTCGTAACGTGGGTATCGACGATGGTGAGCCACGCCCGGGCGAAGCCCTGGTCCACGGCTGCCGAAGCCGCCTTGCCGGCGCGAATTTCTTCGCGGATGCGCTCGAAAATCAGCACATTCGAGTCCACGCCCATACCGATGGTAAGGATGACTCCCGCAATACCGGGTAAGGTGAGGGTCAGGACCAGGCCTCCACCGCCCGAAGCGCTCGAAATCGCAGCGGAGAGCCCCATGATCCCCAAAAGAATGATCAGGTTAAAGATCAATGCGAGATCGGCGTTAATGCCCGAGCCCTTGTAGTAAATGAGCATGAAGGCCATGACGACCACGATGCCAACTATGGCTGCCGTCACACCTTCGTGGATAGAATCAGCGCCTAGCGTGGCGCCCACGGTGCTGGCCTCAATGTAGTTGAGCGAGGCCGGCAGCGCGCCCGTCCGCAGGAGCTTTGAAAGCTCCATTACTTCGTTCTGGCTGAATGTGCCCTCGATCAGGCCTTGATCGCGGATCGCGCCCTTGATGACCGCTACACTGCGCACGGCGCCGCCCATCACCACGGCCATATTCTTGCCGATATTCGCGCTGGTGTAGTCCCAGAACTTGTCGCCTGCTTCATTGGTGAGGGTAAAGTTCACCGTTCTTTGTCCGGTGTTTGAATTCACGCCCGGCTCGGCGGAACGAAAATCGCTGCCGGCCACGATCGCAGACCGTTCGAGAATGTAATAGGTGGCGCCATTTGACCCGGCCAGATCCCCTGAGCTCTGCAGAATCTCCTGATCGGGCGGCAGAACGCCGTTTACGCTTTGCAGCGCCGCATCTTCGGTTGAAAACGGGCCGCCGTCTACAGCATGAATTTCAAGACGGGCCGTGGACTTGATCACGCTCTTTACCTGGTCCAGGTCGCTGATACCGGGCAATTCCACCAGAATCTGGTTGGCGCCCAGGCCGTACTCCTGAATCAGCGGCTCGCTCACACCCAGCGCGTCCACGCGGTCGCGAATGGTCTCGATGGCCTCTTCCACCGTGCGCTTATCGAGGTCGCTCTCGAAAGGCGCCTTCATGGTCAGCGTAAAGTTGTTGTCGGATCCGCCGGAGACGTTGTACTCGTTGGCATATTTGCTGCCGGAAAGCAAAGTATCGACGGCATCGGATTGCGCCTGATTTGTTCCCTCGATGCGAATCACGTCTGGTTTGTTCGGATCGGGCTTGATCACCTGGGAGAACGTCAGGTTGCCCTTCTTTAGATCCTGCTGAATCTCCTGCAGCGTGTTGTCGGTTTCCTCATTCACCGCCTCCGACACCTGCACTTGCAGGATCAGGTGCGCCCCGCCCTGCAAATCGAGGCCCATATGAATGCGGCTGGAAATGGCGCTCAGCAACGCCTTCCCGCTGACCCCGGATGGGATTCCGAAGATGCCATACAGGCAGATCAAAAGGACGGCAATGATCAGGACAATCTTATTTCTGAGATTCTTCTTCATTGGTTCGTTTCTCTAGTCCAAAAGTGAAAGCCCGTAGGGCCTTAAGATTTCGAAGAGTCATCCTGCGTGACCGATGCAATCGCGTTCTTGGCAATTTCAAGCTTGAGGTTATCGGGGGCGACACGAATCACGAACGAATCGTCCTTGATCGAGATAATGGTGCCGCGAATTCCGCCGGTCGTTGTAATCCGGTCTCCTGACTTAATGCCTGCGAGCATCTCCTGCCACTGCTTCTGCCGCTTCTGCTGCGGGCGGATCATGATCAGGTAAAGCAGGGGAATAAAGAGCAGGATGGGAAGCAGCATGGAAAGGCCGCCGGCTCCCGTGGCGGGCACAGCCGCCCAAAATGCGAAACTTGTCGGTCCGTTCATGGTTGGCTCGTATCCTTCACTCGCCCTCGTGGCCGTCGTTCGCCGACTTGGGGCGCAGGCTCGCCCGGCCATTGCTGCCGGCGCCTGACAACAGATTTGTCTCCGGGAAAGGTTCTTGAGGCCTCGGATTTCTCCGGCCCAAGCTTTGGAAGGAGGGTTCGATCCCGGGGGCCGGAAACGCGTTCTTGGCCTGCCCGCATATACAACGTAACCCTACCACCGCATACTTCCTGTTCGACACAGCATTCCCACGGGCATCCGGGCACAGGGAAAGCGGTTCCGCCTACATGGGTCCCGCCCGGATTGCCAGAAAGAATACCTAATAAAGATAAGAAATGCGCAGTGGGTTCGGTGTCAAGGCGACAGGCGCAGGAGGGTGACGGCAAGCACACATGCCGCTCTTTATAGACCTCTTACAAATAGGCTACCCGTTCTTTACAGAAATGGGTGTCCTCTGGTTGCACGGGGTCCTCCGAGCGACCGGCAGGTGTAAGGTCGGCGGCGCAAAGGGGACGGAAAGGGGAATCGTCTCCATGACGCTGGAAATTCATGAGCAGACTCTGTGGCTGATTCCCGTAGGTTTTGCCGTAAGCTTCCTGGTCTGGGTGCTGTGGCACTGGTGGCGCGAAGGCCATCACCCAAACGACGCGGGAGCTTATTCTTCGGGCGCGACAGTCCAATATCGAAGTTCCGGCCGAGCGCAGGTGAGGCAGAGCGACTCGCCATTCACAAAAGAGAACCGGCCAAAGTTGATGCCCTCGCCGCAGCGTTGACACACGACGCGATCGCCCGAACTGCCCGGGAGATCGGCCCCATCGATGGCGACGCGTACCCACTGTTCGCGGAAGAGCTGTGCGTCGGATAGTTCGCGATAGGCCATCAACTGGCGGCGGCTCTTGCTCTCTACGTGCGGGTAGATCTTGAGGGCCAGTTCGCGGGAATCTTCGAGGGCAACGACACGAATGGCGCGGCCTGAAGCGAGATCGACAAAGGTAGCCGCCATCTTGCCCCAGTCTCTGAACTTGAGCGCGCGCTTGCCCAGCCGGCATCCGGTGACAAGCGCAATCGCGTCCGTTGCGCAGCGATCGATTTCGACGTAGGTGACGAGACGCTTGCGATCTGCACCGCGCGGATCGATGATGCCCAGGCGGGCGAGACCCAGGAGCGACATGCGCACACCGAGGACCTGCCCCGCGCACAGATGACCGTGCGCGGCTTCAGCCTGCCGCAAAAGCTCGTCGAGCGATTCCATGTTGTTGTGCCGACCTGCCGGTTCGTCGAGCGTCGCGGACTGGTGCGCTATTTTGGGGGGGTCGCAGTGGGCGTTTCATCTTCATCGCCCGTGTCTTCCACCATCACCGCCGAGCCGGGGACGATGTCGTAGCTTACCGCATCCGTGCCCGCTGGATGAAATGTGATGCGGAGCGGCTCACGCTGCCAATCGGGCGCCGCGCACACCGGGTGGGGCCGATTTTCCGGGTCGAAAGCCGCGAGCTTTTTGGCCAGGACCGGCTTTCGAGCGGCAATCTGTGCCACAACAGCAAAGAGGCTTTTACCGCTGGGCGTTAGGCCGCAAAACGCAGCGTAGTCGCGAAACCAGCTCACCTGGCTTACACCGGGGTCGTAGTCGGGCAGCCTGAGGACTGTCTCTCGGCCTGAAACGCGGTCGACCAGCAACCACGGGCCGCGCTGCCACACCCAGTGGCTCACCTTGTCGCCAGGGACAGGCTTGTCAGTGGGCAATGTGTCGTTGAGCCGGATGACGCGCCGCACGACGAAGCTGCGATCGGTTACGTCGTGCGCATCCCCCGTTGTCCACTCTTTCAGGACTCCGTCGACGAAGAGTGCGCGGATCTTCAGGGCGTCTTCGCCTGCAGCCGCGGCGGCTGGGTCGCCGGCTTTGGAGTACGGCACGCTTTTGGTCGTGCCGAGAACGACGGTGTGTTTTTTTCGTCCCGCTGCATGCCCGAAAGGTGCGACGCCCAATGTTGCCAACAGTGCCAAAGCCGAAAAAACGGCAGTCTTGCTCATGGCCCTAACTCCTCAAATTCCCGCAGCCTCCACGGCCCGCGCCACGCGAAATGCAGTGCTCTCGCCCATAGGCCGGGCAAGAACCTGCATCCCCACGGGCAGGCCGGTTCGAGTCGCGCCGCAAGGTACCGAAACACCGCAGATGCCGGCCAGGCTGGCGGTGACGGTGTAGATGTCGGCGAGATACATGGCGAGTGGATCGCCGGTTTTTTCGCCGAGCTTGAACGCGGGGAAGGGCGAGGTTGGAGTGACGATGGCATCGACTTCAGCAAAGGCGCGCATGAATTCCTCGGCCAGAAGGCGGCGGACCTGCTGTGCCTTGAGGTAATAAGCGTCGTAATAGCCCGCCGAAAGCGCGTAGGTGCCGAGGAAGATGCGGCGCTTGACCTCGGCGCCGAAGCCTTCGTCGCGGGAGTGCGAGTACATGGCGGAAAGCGTGGCTGAGTTAGCCGAGCGATAGCCGTAACGCACGCCGTCAAAGCGGGCGAGGTTGGCGCTGGCCTCGGCGGTGGCCACCAGATAGTAGGTGGGGACGGCGTATTTGGTATGCGGCAGCGAGATGGGCTTGATGGCGCAGCCGGCAGACTCGAGCGCGGCAATGCCCATTTCAACGGCGGCGCGGACCTCGGGATCGAGGCCTTCGCCAAAATACTCGGCCGGCACTCCGATGCGGAGGCCTGCGGGAGGCTTGTCGCTTTCCGCAGCGAAGTCCGGCACCGGAGCCGGGGAACTGGTTGCGTCGGCGGGGTCGTGGCCGGCGATAATGCCCAACAAACTCGCAGCGTCATGAACGTTCGCGGCTAGAGGGCCGATGCGGTCGAGCGAAGAAGCAAAGGCGATGAGGCCATAGCGCGAGACGCGGCCATAAGTTGGCAGCACACCGACCACGCCGCAAAAGCTTGCCGGCTGGCGGATGGATCCGCCCGTGTCGGTTCCCAGCGCGGCTACGGCCAGGTTGGCTGCTACCGCCGCCGCCGAGCCGCCACTGGAGCCGCCGGGAACACGCTCCGGATCGATGGGATTGCGCACCGGCCCGTAAGCGGAGTTCTCGTTGGAAGAACCCATGGCAAACTCGTCGCAGTTCGTCTTGCCCAGCAGCACCGCGCCGGCGGCCTCGAGCCTGGCGACGGCCGTGCAATCGTAAGGCGGGCGGTAGCCTTGAAGGATCTTGGAGCCAGCCGTCGAGGGCGCGCCCCGCGTAACGAGAACATCCTTGATGCCCATGGGAACGCCGGCAAGCGGCGGGAGCGGGTCGCCCCTGGAAGCACTGGCGTCGATGCGCGTGGCCTGCTCGAACGCGCGCTCTTTCGTAAGGCTGAGAAAGACGTTCAGCCGCGGGTTCAGCCTCTCGATGCGTTCGTAATATTGGGCAGCGATGTCCGCAGCCCTGGTGCGGCCAGCGGCGATCTCCGTGCGAAGAGCGGCAATCGTTTGGGGCCGTTCGACAAAGCTCTCGGCGGTCGTGGTCTGGTTCGGCAATTCGGAATTCCCTCTTCTGATCGATGCTCGTTCTTGGGGCCCGTTTCGGTGGACAGGCCTTTGCTCTATCGTTCGATAACCTTGGGCACTTTGAAAAAAGCCTGATCGGTCTCCGGCGCCTGCTGCATGACAACCGCGCGATCGAGCGAAGGCCCCACCTGATCGGCGCGGAGAGCGGCGATCGCGCCGCCCGAGAGCTCGCTCATCTGGGCGAGGGGCACGACGCTCGATGTATCCAGCTCATTCAGCTCGGCCACGTAGTCGAGAATCGCGTTCAAGTCGCGTACCATCGGCCCTGTCTCCTCT
>Ga0265339_10003765_pt1 | contig 10574 bp, 11 predicted proteins | sample 4CB219metaG_FD_202085 | JGI IMG/M metagenome (GOLD analysis project Ga0265339, IMG submission 202085) | Rhizosphere microbial communities from Carex aquatilis grown in University of Washington, Seatle, WA, United States - 4-CB2-19 metaG | ecosystem: Host-associated > Plants > Roots >...
CGTGCGCATGTCGTAGATCGAGTCGATCGCGACGCCCGCCATGCCGACGTCGCCGGCAACGCGCGGATGATCGCTGTCGTAGCCGCGGTGGGTGGCGAGATCGAAGGCGATGGAGAGGCCCTTCTGTCCGGCGGCGAGGTTCCGCCGGTAGAAGGCGTTGGAATCCTCTGCCGTGGAGAAGCCGGCATATTGCCGGATGGTCCAGGGCTGCGCCGCGTACATCGCCGGATATGGGCCGCGCAGGAACGGCGCCTTGCCGGGATAGGTGTCGAGGAAGTCGAGCCCCTTGAGGTCGGCTTCGCCATAGACCGGCTTCACGGCGATGCCTTCCGGTGTCATCCATGGTGCGGCGGCGCCGTTGCCGGCGGGCGCGGTGGCCTCGTCGAAATCGACGGTGGCGAAATTCGGAATCTGGCTCATTTCAGCCCCAGACTATCATGCGCGGCCTGCAAGGTCGAAAGCACGTCGCAGCCGACAAATACGAAGGATTTGACCCCGGCCTCGCGCCATTTCGCCTCATGCTCGCCGGGGCGTCCGGCAATCGCGACGATGGCGCCGGCGGCGGCGAGCGCCTTGGCGGCTTCGGCCGCGTCGGTCTCGTAGATTTTGTCCGACGAGCACAGGCAGGCGAGTTTGGCGCCGGAGACCTTGAAGGCGGCGACCATTTCGGCGTGGTCCTTGAAGCCGTCATTGCCGGGCGCCTCGATGCCGCCGGCCTCGTAGAAGTTCTTGGCGAAGGTCGCGCGGGCGGTGAAGTCGGACGGACGGCCCAGATTGGCAAGAAAAACCTTCGGCCGCGCCCCGGTCTTCTTCAGGAAAGCGTCGGCGGCGTTGCGCAGCGCCTCGTAGGGCTCGGCGAAGCGGTGCGATGGCAGCGCCGCAAACGAGGCCTTCGGCGGCGGCCCTTTGAAAGGCGCGACATCGAGAACCTTGACGTCGGCCTCGCCGAGATTGGGGTAATCGCTGGCGCCGGTGAGGGTGTCCTTGCGCTTGGCAAGTGCCGCCTGCCGTACCGCGTTGGTTGCGGCGATTTTCTTCTGCAGCAAACCCTGTTCGATGGCCACGGCCGCGCCGCCGGCTGCCTCTATTTCCTGGAACAGCTTCCACGCCGCCTGCGCGAACTCGCCGGTCAGCGCCTCGATGCCGCCGGAACCGGCCGCCGGGTCGGCGACGCGATAGAGGTTCGATTCCTCGAGCAGTACGAGTTGGATATTGCGCGCATTGCGCCGCGCGAAGGCATCCGGCAACCCGAGCGCCTGCGTGAACGGCAGCACCGTGATGGTGTCGGCGCCGCCGAGTCCCGCGGCGGTCACGGCGATCGTCGCGCGCAGCATGTTCACGTAAGGATCGCGCTGCGTCATCATTCGCCACGCCGTCTCGCCGGCGACGAAGGCCGGCTGCGGTGTCAGCTTGCTTGCCTGCTCGACGCGCGCCCACAATTTCCGCAACGCCCGGAACTTGGCAATGGTGAAGAACTCATCGGCGTCGGCCGCGAGCATGAACGAGATGCGCCGCCGCGCCTCGTCGAGCGCAAAGCCGCCCGCTTCCAGCAGCCGCAGATAGGCGACGCCGGTGGCGAGCACGAAGGCCAGCTCCTGCGCTTCCGAGCCGCCAGCCTCGTGAACGGCGCGGCCGTCCGCGCGCATGAAGCGCGCCTTGGCGAAGCCCTTCACCTTCATGTCGCTTGCGGTTGCTCCGGCGCGCTGCGACAGCTCGCCCCAGGGCAGGATCGCGCCGCCGGTGCGCGCCATGTCGCCGACCGGGTCGAGGCCGAAGTCGATATCGAGATCACCCGGCGCGAACTTTCCTTTTTCAACCAGCGCGCTCAGCAAAGTCGCCATCGGCCGGCCGGCAAAGGGTGCGGTTTCAAGCCGGAGCGAAATTCCATCGAGCATGACGCCTGCGAGTGTCTGTTCGAGCAATTCGGGTTTGTCGGCGACGAGGCCATAGCTGCGCGCGGTCGGCGAGCCGGCAAAGACCAGCGTCAGGCCGGTCGCGCCGTTTTCGAGATCCCGCAGCGCCTGCGCGTTGGTGGCCTTGGGGTCGGGATGGTCGACCCGCTGCATGATGGTCCAGGGCGTGCCCGGCGCGCGGCCGGCAACCGGCTGCGCACCCGCCGCGCGCGGGTAGAGCGGCTCGACCCGCAGGCCGTCATAGGTCTGGCTGACGAGACGCTTGTCGAATGAGGCGCCCTTGAGGGCCGCCTCGACCAGCTTGCGCCAGTCCGCCTCGCTGGTGGCGGGGAATTCGGCGGCAAGGGAAAGCTGTTCATCCATCGGCGGAAACTGCCATAAACGCGGCGCGCTCGCCATTCCACTGAAGCAAGTTACGTGCCCTCCGTCGCTGACTACGCGTGTCTTGGCGCCAGTCGTTCTATGCCGGCGGTATCGATGGCCGCCACGGCCTCGCTCACCTTGCGGCCACCGATGACCTGATCGGGCGCGATCTCGGCCAGCGGCAGCAGCACGAAGGCGCGCTCGAACAGGCGAGGGTGCGGCAGTGTCAGGCCGAGTTCGTCCATGGTCAGGTCGTCATAGGCGAGGATGTCGATGTCGGCGGTGCGCGGGCCCCAACGCTTCTCATGCGCGCGGTCGCGACCGAACTGGCGCTCGACAGTCTGCGCGCGCGTCAGCAATTCACGCGGGCTGAGGGTCGTCTCGACCGCGATGCAGAGGTTGACGAACGGCGGCTGGTACTTGAAGCCCCAGGGCGGCGTCAAATAGTCGGACGAGCGGGCCTTGAGCTTGACCTCGTCGCCGTCGCAAAAGATTTCGACGGCGCGGTCGAGGATGACGCGGCTATCCCCGACGTTGCCGCCGAGTGCGACCAGAGCCTCGGTCATAATTTTGCGCCACGGGTCCGCATCAGGGTGACGCCGACGTCGCTGAAGGTCGCCGCGATCGGCGCGTGCGGCTTGTGGATGGTGACTTCGATCGTGCGCACGCGCGGGAAGGCCGCCAGCACCGCGTCGGCGACGCGGCCGGCTGCGGCCTCGATCAAGCGGAAGCGCTGGCCGCTGAACGCTTCGCTCGCGACGTCGACCACCTTGTCGTAGGACACCGTGTCGGCGACCTTGTCCGAACGCGCCGCCGCCGACAGGTCGATCGACAACGTCATGTCGATGGTGAAGGTCTGTCCGACCTTGGCCTCGTGCGCCATGACGCCGTGATAGGCGTGTAGCGCCAGTCCCTTGATGAAGATCGTGTCGCTCATCGTGCTGCCTCGATGGCTGCCGTCACGCGCAACGCCTGCACCGTCTCGGCAACGTCGTGCACGCGCACGATCGCCGCGCCGTTCTTGACCGCCAGCAGGTGACTGGCGATCGAGCCGCCGATCCGTTCGCCGGGCTCCGAAGGCGTCACCGAATTGATGAAGCGCTTGCGCGAGGCGCCGACCAGCAGCGGCAGCCCGAAGCGGGCGAATTCGCCGAGCCTGGCGATGCACGTGATGCTCTGCTCCGGCGTCTTGCCGAAGCCGATGCCGGGGTCGAGCACGATCTTGTCGCGGGCGACGCCGGCTTCGGCGGCGATTTCCAGCGAGCGCGCGAAGAAAGCGGCGACGTCGGCGACGATATCGATGCTCGCATCGGCTGCATCGCGGTTGTGCATCACGATCACCGGCACGCTGCGCGCTGCAACGAGCTTGGCCATCTCCGGATCGCGCTGCAGGCCCCAGACATCATTGACAATGGCGGCGCCCTGGTCGAGCGCCCAGGCAGCGACTTTGGCCTTGTTGCTGTCGATCGACACCGGCACGCCGAATTTGACGGCCGCCGGCAGGATCGGGTCGAGGCGCTTGCGTTCCTCCTCGGTCGAGACCGGTTGTGCGCCGCCGTAAGGCCGCGTCGACTCCGCGCCGATATCGATGATGTCGGCGCCGTCGCTTGTCATGGCCGCGGCGCGTCCAATCGCCGCGTCGGCGTCGAAGTACTGACCGCCGTCGGAGAAGGAATCCGGCGTGACGTTGAGGATGCCCATGACCAGCGGGCGCCCGAGCGCCAGCAGCACCGAAAGCGCTTCCGGCGCGCCGTTTCGCACCGATTCAGCGCTGACTCCGAGGGGTCGAGGAAGGGCCATGCCGCTCGATTTGCTGGCTCAGCCTGTGACTGTCAAGCGGACTAAAGGTCGCTCAGTACGAGATCTTGAGCGGCAGGCTCTTGGCGTGGCCGATCCAGCGTTCGACCACTTTTTCGGATGGCAGCAGGCGCACCATTTTGCGCTTGCGGTTGGCGTCCGCCATTGCCTTCGCCAGGTTCGACGGGTTGCGATACTGGAGCTCCTTCACAGTATCGACGCCCGCTGCCTGCAGCAGTTCCGCATATTCCTTGCTGATGCCGCGGATGCGCATGCGATCGGCGACATTCGCCCAGCACAGCAGTTGCTTTTCCTCGAAACCCGTCTTGATCGCGAGAGTTTTGCGGCCTTTCGCGGTGTGCGCGGCTTCCAGCAGCGCTCCGGTCGAACGAATCCCAACCGTCTTGAGGATCGTCACCGCTTCGGCGTCGATTCCGTCAATGTCGGTGATGGGGTAGGACATTCGAGGCTCCTGGACTTCAAGTCATCTAATCTTGAACTTGGAAAATTCGGCTCAAACGAACTGACTGAGGCCCGGAATCGCGCCGACAATCTCGCCGATCGCGTCGTCGCCGGCCTTTTCGCGGGCAAACGCCAGCGTTTCCCGGGCGACGGTCTGCACCTGGCCCATGCTCAACCCCAAGGCCATCATCTTGGCACCGGCGCCCATGATGCCGCCCATGCCGAAACCGCCGCCGGCATCCCTTTGTTGAGACTGAAGAAGGGCTTCAGCGCCGGGAAGCTTGTCGAGCAGCGCCTGAACCTTGTCGGGAGGACCATCCGTACGCAGGAAGTCGAGGATGATGGCGATCGCCTTTTCGGCTGTGGCCTTGTCAATGCCAACCTTGGCGACAAGACGCGCGACCAGCTCGTCCATGTTCCCCTCGCGTGCCCCACACTCTGGTGGGTTGGCGGCTATATTGAGCATCCTCGCCGCACGATGACAAGCATGTAACAAAAAATTTCGCGCGCCGATTTTTTTCGCGCGTGCATTGTTGTGGTCGCCTGTCAAGCGGAAACGCGGCGACGTTTTTTCGCCGGCGCGCGCGCGAAAATTTCTTGCGCGCGCGGTCTCGCACGCGCGTGCGTCACGGCATGTGACGCGCAAGTCGATCGGCGAGGTGATACGGCGGCGCTGCGAGTATTTCCTGGCCGGTTGGGTTAAGGCATTGCTGCGCTACGGAAATACCTTCGATGCATACGTAGAACTACCGTCAGTAATCTTTCGCATCGGGCGGGCGATGCCTGCCACTATACTTTCGAAATCCTGAACCGGAAGGGAAAAATCATCGTCGCGGTTCAAAACCGCCTGTTTCAACTGGTCCGGGCGGAATTTGTGGTGCCTGTCGCAGCGTTTTTGTGGAGTTTTTGTCATGAAGTCGGTCCAGCGTGCTCACGTCCTGGTCGTCGCCGCGGGCGAGCGCCGCCTGATGCTGGCGGCCCAACTGCGCCGGATGAAGGTGGCGCGGGCGAGCTTCGTCGACAGCATGGAGGAGGCGCGCAGCCTCTGCTGCACCGGCGCCGCCGACCTGTGTCTGGTGGCAATCGACGACTGGGCGGCTGATGCCGCGCCGCCCGCCGTCATCGCCCCGCCGGGACGCGACAGCGGCACGCCGTCTTTGATGATTGTCGAGGCCGTCACTCCTTATATGCGCCGGCTAGCGCGCCAATCCGGTTACGCCGGCGTCGTTGCGGCGGCGACCGCACCACGGCTCATGTTCCGCCGCATGAGCGCGGCGCTGCAGCAGAAGCCGGGCGCGGCGAGGCCGTCCCGCATTGCGCTGCGCCCGCCCGCCGCGGTGGCCATTCCGGCGGAATTCGGCGATATCAGCAAGTTCACGCGGCACTGAAAACCGTTTTCAGGCCGCATTTGCGTTGCTAGCGTGGGCCTCCACAGAACGGAGCCCCCCATGAGCACACTCGACGCGGTCCTTGCCCGCATTGACAAGGATATTGATGCCAGCGTCGAGCGCCTGTTTGCGCTGCTGCGCATCGCCTCGGTCTCGACCGACCCGGCCTACAAGGACCAGTGCCGCGCCGCCGCCGACCACGTCGCCGCTGACCTCAAGTCGATCGGCTTCGACGCCTCCGTGCGCCCAACCAAGGGCCACCCGGTCGTGGTGGGCAAATCCAACGGCGTCTCTGGCCCGCGCGTCCTGTTCTACGGCCACTACGACGTGCAGCCGGTCGACCCGCTCAACCTGTGGAAGACGCCGCCGTTCGAGCCGCGCATCGAGGAACTGCCGGGCGGGCGCAAGATCATTGTCGCCCGCGGCGCCTGCGACGACAAAGGCCAGGCCATGACCTTCATTGAGGCCTGCCGCGCCTTCAAGGCGGTCACCGGCAAGCTGCCGTTGCCCATCACCACCATGATCGAGGGCGAGGAGGAGTGCGGTTCGCAGAATTTGTTCGCATTCGTCCGCGACAACGCCGACGAGTTCAAGCTCGACCTCGCGCTGGTCTGCGACACCGCGATGTGGGACGCCAAGACGCCGGCCGTCACCACCTCGCTGCGCGGGCTGGTCTATGAGGACGTCAAGGTCACCTGCGCGGACCGGGATCTGCACTCCGGCGTGTTCGGCGGCGCGGCGCAGAATCCGATCCGCCTGCTGGCGAAGATCCTCGGCGCCATGTGGGACGACAATGGCCGTGTCACCATCCCCGGCTTCTACGACGGCGTGAAAGAACTGCCGGCCGACATCAAGGCCGACCTCAAGGCGCTCGATCTGACGCCCGAGAAATTCTTAGGTCCCATCGGCCTCAAGCAATCCGCCGGCGAGAAGGACCGCATGCTGATCGAGCAGGTCACCACGCGGCCGACGGCGGAGATCAACGGCATCATCGGCGGCTATACCGGAGAGGGCGCGAAGACCGTCATCCCGGGTCAGGCATCGGCGAAAGTTTCGTTCCGCCTGGTCGGCGAACAGGACCCGCAAAAGATCCGCGACAACTTCCGCGCCTTCGTCAAGGCGCGCATGCCGGCTGACTGCAAGGTCGAGTTCGGCAATTTCGGTCTCGCCCCGCCGCTGCAGCTGTCGTTCGACAATCCGGCGCTCAACAAGGCGCGTGCCGTGCTCGGCGAGGAGTGGGGCCACAAGGCGGTGACGGTCGGCGCGGGCGGCTCGATCCCGATCGTCGCCGACTTCAAGAACGTGCTCGGCATGGACTCGCTGCTGGTCGGCTTCGCGCTCGACGACGACCGCGTGCATTCGCCGAACGAGAAGTTCGACCTCACCTGCTACCACAAGGGCATCCGCTCCTGGGCGCGCATCCTCGACGCGCTGGCGCGGGGCTAGCGGTCAGGCGGCCACTTTCCGTTTCTTGCGCCAGCTCAGCAAGCCGACCGCGCCGAGGCCCGTTGCGAACAGCGGCAGGGCGGCCGGGAGCGGCGTGACGGTCACAGCGGACGAGAACAGCTCGGCGACAGAGGACTTGCCCGAGGGCTCGGTGGAAGGCGAGCCGTAGATCGAGAGCAGATACAAGACGCCTTGGTTGTTGGCCGGGTCGATGTCGGCCAGATATGGGTCGAACGTAGTGGGATCGAACAGGCCGAACGAAAATCCCGTCGGCGTACCGACCGTCACGTTGAGTGTCGGGACGAATTTGAAGGTCAAAAAGTTTCCGAGCGTGACGTTGATCAGCTGCTCGTTGAAGAAATTGCCGGCGTCGCTCAGCGCAATGGTGCCCGGCAGGCTTCCAGTGACGTTCCCGGTTGGCGGCAGGGCGGTCCAGCTGCCGTCCGTCGCAAAACCGGAAATCGTGACCGTGTTCGGCAGGACGCCGTTGCCGATTACGTCCCAGAAGAAATCGGCATTGGTGCCCGCCAGCGAAGAGGTGTCGATGGTCACTGTCTTCGTTGCCGCCTGCGCGGAATGCGCGGCGCAAAGCAGGCTGATCGAGACGGCAGCGGCCGCTGCTTGGAATGTTTTTTGCACGGGTAGATTCCCTGTTGGCGACGTCCAGCGCCGGAAACGCCAACCTGAGCGGTCACCATCTCAGTTTGATGGCGGAAACATAGAAAAAAGATGACGGCCGGTTGCAGCCGTCTGCTGCTGCCACCGGTCTGCCCAAACGAACAGAGACGTGACTACTTGAGCTGGTCGGCGGCCTTGTCGAGGCCCGCCTGCGAGCAGACGTCGTCCTTGCCGGGCGAGCCTGACACGCCGACGGCGCCGATGACCTCGTCGCCCACTTTGACCGGCAAGCCACCGCCGAGAGCGAGCACACGAGCATATGTTGTCGCTGGAGCGTAACTGGGCTCGTCGAGCACCCGCTTGGCGAACACGGCCGACGGCGATTTGTAGGTGAGCGCCGTGTAAGCCTTGCGATCGCTGCCCTCGGGCGTGTGCAGGCCGGCGCCGTCGCCGCGCATCATGACGACAACCAGGCCGTCGCGGTCGAGCACAGAGACCGACACCTTGAATCCCATGCTCTGGCATTGCGCCATCGCGCCGTTGGCGATGGTCTGCGCCAGCGCCAGTGAAACGTTCTTCTGTGTGGCAACGCCCTGGGCATGAGCGGACGACATAGCGAAAACGGCGGCGAGGCCGCACAGTGTCTTGGTGATCGACGGCATGGTGGGAACTCCCGGTCTGGATTCGGCGGCACTCGCCGCCACGACCGAGCATACCCCGGACGTGCGGGGGTTATTTCTTCACGTCAGCGTGCGTCTTGTGATCTTGCCGGGTGAAGGCAGTCATGAATTCGTTGTAAAAGCGCGGCAGTGTTGTGGGGGAAATCATGAACGAACTCACGAAACCAGCCACCAAACCGGCCAAGAGCGGAGACGCCAGCGACGACTGGCTCGAGGCCGAACTCGCCGACACGCTCGACGAGGACTACGAGCTCGAATTGTCGGAGCCTGCCCTGTCGGAAGAACTGCGCAAGATCTACAAGCGCACCCACCCCCCGACGATCGAGCGCCGACAATACTTTCAGCATCTGCTCAAGTTGCAGGCCGAGTTGATCAAACTGCAGGATTGGGTCGTCCACACCAAGTCAAAGTTGCTCGTTCTTTTTGAGGGCCGTGATTCCGCGGGCAAGGGCGGCGCCATCAAGCGCATCACCCAGCGGCTCAATCCGCGCGTCTGCCGGGTGGTGGCGCTTCCGGCGCCGACCGACCGCGAAAAGACGCAGTGGTACTTTCAGCGCTACGTGCCGCATCTGCCGGCCGCCGGCGAAATCGTGCTGTTCGACCGCTCCTGGTACAACCGCGCTGGCGTCGAGCGCGTGATGGGTTTTGCCAGCGCCGATCAGGTCGAGCAGTTCTTCAAGGACGTGCCGGAATTCGAGCGCATGCTCGTGGGCTCGGGCGTGAAGGTGATCAAGTACTGGTTCTCGATCACCGACGAGGAGCAGCAGATGCGCTTTCTCATGCGCATCCACGATCCGCTCAAGCAATGGAAGCTTAGCCCGATGGACCTGCAGTCGCGCGTGCGCTGGGAGGATTACACCAAGGCAAAAGAAGAAATGTTTTCCCGCACCAATATCGCGGTAGCGCCTTGGTATATCGTTGAGGGCAACGACAAGAAGCGGGCGCGGTTAAACTGCATTGATCACCTGCTCAAGCAGGTTCCCTATGAGACGGTGCCGCACAAGGAAATCACGCTGCCCGAGCGCAAGTTCGATCCGAACTACGAGCGCAAGACCCTGCCGCCCGAGCTCTACGTCCCGCAGAAGTACTGACGTAGCGAGCGCCAGCCATGGCCCGGCGCCTCGCACGGCTTGCGCGGCGCGTCAAAATGACGAATGAGGGGGGCATGGCCCCTCCGCTTCTGCAACTCAAGGACATCGCGCTGACCTTCGGCGGCACGCCGCTTCTCACCGGGGCGGAGCTGTCGGTTTCGACCGGCGAGCGCGTTTCGCTGGTCGGCCGCAACGGCTCGGGAAAATCGACGCTGCTTAAGATCGCCGCCGGGCTGGTCGAGCCGGACCGCGGCACGATTTTCGTGCAGCCGGGTGCCCTGGTGCGCTATCTGCCGCAGGAGCCGGACTTCTCCGGCTTTGCGACGACCCTGGCCTATGTCGAAGCCGGCTTGCGGCCGACCGACGACCCGCACGCCGCGCGCTATCTGCTGGAGCAACTCGGCCTGACCGGACAGGAAGATCCGGCGCATCTGTCCGGCGGTGAAGCCCGCCGCGCCTCGCTCGCACGCGTGCTGGCGCCGTCGCCCGACATCCTGCTGCTCGACGAGCCGACCAACCACCTCGATCTCACCACCATCGAATGGCTCGAGCGCGATCTCGATGCGCGGCGCACCGCGCTGGTGATCATCAGCCACGACCGGCGCTTTCTCTCGACATTGTCGCGATCGACCGTGTGGCTCGATCGCGGCTGCACCCGCCGCATCGAGCGCGGCTTTGCCCATTTCGAGGAATGGCGCGACATGCTGCTCGCCGAGGAGGAACGCGAGCAGCACAAGCTCGACCGCAAGATCGTCGCCGAGGATCACTGGATGCGCTACGGCGTCACCGGACGCCGCAAGCGCAACATGCGCCGTG
>Ga0265339_10003766_pt1 | contig 10572 bp, 11 predicted proteins | sample 4CB219metaG_FD_202085 | JGI IMG/M metagenome (GOLD analysis project Ga0265339, IMG submission 202085) | Rhizosphere microbial communities from Carex aquatilis grown in University of Washington, Seatle, WA, United States - 4-CB2-19 metaG | ecosystem: Host-associated > Plants > Roots >...
CTGATGTTCGGCGCGGCGCTTGGCATCATCGCCGCACTCACCGTCTATCGCGGCGGCAAGACGATGGAGACGCGGGAGGCCGTTGCTGCCTGAGGCAGAGAGGAAAACGGCGGGCAGCGCCCTCGCCTGCCCGCCCATTCCCGTTTCCATGCCGGCGAGACGACAACGACAACAATGGCGCATGGCCAATCTCAATCGCAAATATGACGTGCTGGTGATCGGCGGCGGCAATGCAGCGCTATGCGCCGCGATCAGCGCCCGACGCGCCGGCGCCGACGTGCTGGTGCTGGAGGGCGCGCCGAAATTCTATCGCGGCGGCAATACCCGCCACACCCGCAACATGCGCTGCGCCCATGACGCGGCGACCGACATCCTTACCGGCCCCTACACCGAGGAGGAGTTCTGGGAGGATTTGCTGCGCGTCACCGGCGGACAAACCGACGAGGACCTGGCGCGCTTCATGATCGCCGAGTCCAAGGACATCCTGGACTGGATCGTCGAACAGGGCGTGCGCTGGCAGCCCTCGCTCGGCGGCACGCTGAGCCTGGGGCGCACCAACTCGTTCTTCCTCGGCGGCGGCAGGGCGATGCTGAACGCTCTCTATCGCACCGCCGAGGAGTTGGGCGTCGAAATCCTCTACGATGCCGAGGTCGTCGCCATCGAGATCGACAACGGCATGTTTCTCTCCGCGACGCTGCAGCAGGGCGACGGTCGCATCGCGGTCCGCGCGTCGACGCTGGTGGCCGCCGCCGGCGGTTTCGAAGCCAACATCGAGTGGCTGAAGCAATACTGGGGCGAACCCGCGGACAACTTCCTGATCCGCGGCACGCCGTACAATCGCGGCTCGATCCTGAAAATGCTGCTGGAGAACGGCGTCCAGCCCGTCGGCGATCCCACCCAGTGCCATGCGGTGGCGATCGACGCGCGCGCGCCGCGGTTCGACGGCGGCATCATCACCCGGCTCGATTGCGTGGTGTTCGGCATCGTCGTCAACAGGGACGCGCAGCGCTTCTACGACGAGGGCGAGGACATCTGGCCCAAGCGCTACGCGATCTGGGGCCGCCTGGTCGCGGGCCAGCCGGGCCAGATCGCCTACATCGTCTTCGATTCGACGGTCCTGACCAAATTCATGCCGTCGCTGTTTCCGCCGATCGAGGCGGGCTCGATCGCAGAGCTTGCCGGCAAGCTCGAGCTCGATCCGAGCGCGCTGGAAAAGACCGTTGCCGATTTCAACGCGGCGGTGCGCCCCGGCACGTTCGACCACACCATCCTCGATGACTGCCGCACCGAAGGCGTGACGCCGCCGAAGACGCATTGGGCGCGAAAAATCGCAACGCCGCCGTTTTACGCCTATCCGGTACGGCCCGGCATCACCTTCACCTATCTCGGCACCCGCGTGAACAAACAGGCGCGCATGCTGATGAAGGACGGCAAGCCCTCGGCCAACATGTTCGCCGCGGGCGAAATCATGGCGGGCAATGTGCTGGGGAAAGGCTATGCGGCCGGCATGGGCATGACCATCGGCAGCGTGTTCGGACGGATCGCGGGACGGGAAGCGGCAAAGAATGCACGGAACTAGAATTCTCGACGAGGCCGACCGGCTGATGACGGTCTGCAACTCCTGCCGCTACTGCGAGGGCTTGTGCGCGGTGTTTCCGGCGATGGAAATGCGCCGCGCCTTTTCCGACGGCGACCTGAACTACCTCGCCAATCTCTGCCACGGCTGCGGCGCCTGCTATGTCGACTGCCAGTTCTCGCCGCCGCACGAGTTCAACGTCAATGTGCCGAAGACGCTCGCGATCGCCCGCGCCGAATCCTATGCTGCCTATGCCTGGCCGCGGGTTCTTTCGCCCCTGTTCGCCCGCAACGGACTCCTCGTCAGCCTGATCGCGGCCTTGAGCGTTGCCGCGTTCATCCTCGGCTTCGCCGCATTCATAGACGAACAGGTCCTGTTCGGCATTCACACCGGGCCGGGCGCCTTCTATGCGCTGATGCCGCACAATGCGCTTGTCGTGCTGTTCGGCGCGGCGTTCCTCTACGCGATCCTGGCGCTCGCGATGAGCGTGCGCGCGTTCTGGCGCGACATCGGCGAACCCATCGGCATGACGAGCGACGCAGCCTCGCTCTGGCAGGCGATCCGGGACGCGGCAAGCCTGCGCTATCTCGATGGCGGCGGCGTCGGCTGCTTCAACGAGGGCGATCAGCCGACCGACCGGCGCAAGCTCTATCATCATTTCACGTTCTACGGCTTCCTCTTGTGCTTTGCCGCGACCTGCGTGGGAACGCTCTATCACTACCTGCTGTCGCGCGAGGCGCCGTACCCGTGGTGGGACCTGCCGGTCGTGCTGGGCACGCTCGGCGGCATCGGACTCCTGATCGGACCTGTGGGCCTATTGCTGGCAAAGTCGCGGCGCGATCCTGCGCTCGCGGACCAGGCACGCACCGGCATGGATGTCGCTTTCATCCTGATGCTGTTCTTGACCAGCCTCACGGGCCTTGCGCTGCTGTTATGGCGCGAGACCGCCGTGATGGGGCCGCTGCTGGCGCTGCATCTGGGCTACGTGTTCGCGCTGTTCATGACCTTCCCCTACGGCAAGTTCGTGCACGGCTTCTACCGCTTCGCGGCGCTGGTGCGCTACGCGAGGGAGCGGCAGGAAATGGCCAAGGGAGCGCCGACGGAGTAGTTGCACCGGTCATTCCGGGATAACGAGGCTCCATTTTCGATTCTGACCGTTGCCAACGATCCACGCGAGGCGCACCCTGGCCGGCCATAACCTTCGCGAGCGCTCATGGTCGGATTCCTGCGGCCGCCCTGCGACGCCGGGGTCATCCAGGCGACATTGACATTTGACGCGGCCCTGTCGCAAAGACGCAAGCTGCTGACGCTGGCGGCGACGATCGTCGGATCGAGCATGGCGCTGCTTGACGGCTCGGTCGTGAACATCGCGCTTCCCGCGCTCCAGCAGGCGATGCATGCGGATGCGGTGGCGACACAGTGGATCGTCAACGCCTACCTGTTGATGCTTGGCGCGCTGGTGCTGATCGGCGGCTCGGCCGCCGATCTCTACGGCCGGCGACGGATTTTCAACCTCGGCATTGCGATCTTCACCGCCGCCTCGATCGCTTGCGCCCTTTCGCCGGGCATCGTGATGCTGACCATCAGCCGGGCGGTTCAGGGTCTTGGCGCCGCGCTATTGACGCCGGCCAGCCTGGCAATGTTGGGCGCCACCTTCGACGCGCACGAGCGGAGCCGGGCGATCGGAATATGGGCGGGCGCAGGAGCGCTGATGCTGGCAGCAGGGCCGCCGCTAGGCGGCTGGCTGGTCGATCAGGTCTCGTGGCGCGCGATCTTCCTGCTCAACGTCCCGCTCGCAATTGCCGCGGCCGGACTTGCGCTTCGCTTCGCCTGCGAGAGCAGCGATCCGCACGCGAAGCAGCTCGACTGGAGCGGCGCCGCAACAGTCGCGCTCGGACTTGCCGCGATCACGTGGGGCCTGAGCGCCATTCCGGCATCTGGATTTCGCGACGAGGCGGTGCTGGCCGCGATCGGAGTAGGAACCGCATGCCTCGCGCTATTCGTCGCGATCGAAGCCCGGCTCCATGAACGGGCCATGATGCCGCTGTCGCTCTACCGAGCTCGCAATTTTTCCGCAGCGAACGTGCTGACGCTGTTGCTCTACTTCGCGCTCGGCGGTGCGCTCTACTTTTTGCCGTTCGGCCTGATCCGGCTCGGCGGTTACTCCGCGACACAGGCCGGAGCGGCGTTGCTGCCTTTTGCCCTGATCATGGGGCTCGGCGCGTCGATCGCAGGTACCCTTGCCGACCGTTTGGGGCCGCGCCTGCCGCTCGCCGTGGGGCCGATCATCGCGGCCCTCGGATTGGCGATGCTCACCATTGCCGACCTCAGGCGACCCTATTGGCTCGGCGTGTTTCCGCCGATGTTCCTGCTGGGCGTCGGCATGGCGACGACGGTTCCACCGCTGACGTCGACAGTGATGGCGGCCGCCGGCAAGGCCCATGCCGGCATAGCCTCCGGCGTCAACAACGCGGTTGCTCGAATAGCAGGTCTGCTCGCCGTTGCGGCGCTCGGGGCGGTGCTGTTCGCAGCCTTTTCGTCTCATCTTGCCCGACCCATGCCCGCGCAAGCCGGCGAAACGCTGAATGCCGTGATGTCGGGACAGCCCGGCGCCGATGAAGAGGCGATCGCCGCATTCAAGGGCGCGCTGCGCACCGTCATGCTGGTGACCGCGGGTTGCGCCGCGCTTGCCGGCCTCGTTGGCTCGCTATGGGTCGCGCCGAACGATGCGCTGACGGACGCAGAATGACGAGTCAGTGGTTACAGTTCCACCACCACGTAGTCGCTCTCGATGGACACCTTGATGGTCTCCGCGACATAAGGGCCCTTTACCACGCTGGCACCCGGCTCGACATGAGCCGGATAGGCTTTTGTGCGAAACCGGCGCGGGTCGCAGTAGGATTGCCCGGTACGGACATCGAACTCCCAGCCGTGCCAGGGGCAGCGGATGATCTCGCCGAGCCTGGTGTATTCGATCTCGCCGGGATTTCCGGATTGGGCAAGCCCGATCAGCGGTCCTTCGCACAGTGCCGCGCCCTGATGCGGACAGCGGTTCAGAAGGCCGAAAAACTCGCCCTTGATGTTGAAGACCGCGATCGGCCGTCCATCGATCTCGAGGAATTTGCGCGCGCCCGGCGGCAGTTCATCCACGGAGGCGATGACGTGACGGGCCATCAGCTCAGGCCATAAACCTTGCGCGCATTGCCGAGATAGAACGCGTCGCGATTGGCGTCGCTGACGCCCGCCGGCAGCACCCGCGTCGGCTCGTCGTAATCCCAATGCGGATAATCGGTGGCGAACAAGAGTTTGTCCCAGCCGATCCAGTCGATCACGTCGAACAGATCGTCGCGCCGCTCAGGGTCCTCCATCGGCTGCGTGGTCCACCAGATATGGTCGCGGATATAATCGGACGGCGGGCGCTTGACGTCGGGCACCTCGCTCTTCAGGCGCTGCCAGACCTTGTCGAGCCGCCAGCACAACGACGGCGCCCAGCCGAAGCCGGCCTCGATCATGATCATCTTCAATTTCGGATGACGTTCGAACACGCCTTCCAGCACCAGGCTCGCCAGGTCCGTCTGCTGGCATTGCGAATGTCCGACCATCTCCTCGATGTAAAAGCTCGGCCAGCCTGAGGCCGTGATCGGATTGCCACCGAAGCCGAAGGCGTGCACGCCGACGGGAAGGCCGGCCTCCTCCGCCGCCGCATAGATCGGCCAGTAACGGCGCCGGCCGAGCGGCTCGATATTGCGGCTGAGCAAAAGAACCTGGACGAAATTCGGGTCGCCCGCGCGCTTCCTGATTTCGGCTGCCGCCGCCGCGCTGTCCTCATTGGCGACCACGATGGAACCCTTGAGGCGGGAATCCCTGCCGGTCCATTTCTCGATCTGCCAGTCATTGATCGCCGAGCAGATCGCGGCGGCCAGGTCCAGGTTGCGGATGCCCTGGCCGGTCGCGAGCGGATTGAGCACGCCGAGCACGACATTGTTCGGATCGAGATGCTGCTGCTGCATGAACGAGAGCGAGGAACCCTGCAGGCCGCCTTCCGGCGGATAGGCGTCGCGGCGCGAGGCGTTCGGCTGCGCCTTCGGATAGGGCGGTCCTTCCATCATGCCCTGATAGGGATGCCTGTCGTAGGTCTCGAGATGCACGTGCCAGCGCCTCGCCATGAACGGGTACAACTCGGTTTTGCTCGCACGCGCCGGGTGGATGTCGCAATCGGCAATCGCGGTCTTGATTGCCGTCTTGGTCGCCTTGCTGGCATTGACGGAGGTGGCCTGCTCCGAAACGTCGCGGAACTGAACGTTCATGGCGTCGTCTCCTTCAGAACTGGCTGCGTCAGCCGGCCATAGGTCGCATAGGGGTTGTCGATCATGATCTTGCGCACGAGATCGGATGATAACCCTTCCGGCAGCACTTCGTTGCCGTCGAACTGCCAGTGCGGATAGTCGGTCGAGAATAGGAGCAATTCGTCCGACTGCATATGGTCGAACAGGCGATTTAATATTGAAGGATCGGGCGGAGCATCGACCGGCTGCAGCGAGAAGCGGATATTGCTGCGCACAATCTCAAGCGGCGCGCGGTCGACCCACGGCGTTTCCATGCGGATGCCGCGCCAGAACTTGTGCAGGCGCCACAGGAACGGCGGCAACCAGGTGAAGCCGCTTTCCAGCATCACCATTTTCAGCCTCGGGTGGCGCGCGAACACGCCCTCGACGATCAGGCTGGTGAGCTGGGTCTGGAAGGCCTGGGCCTGGGCGACATAGTCCTCGATATGATAGGAGCCCCAGCCGACCGAGGTCGGCGGGTTGTGATAGCTCGATCCGGCGTGGATGCCGATCGGCAAGCCCAGCCGTTCCGCGGCGGCATAGATCGGCCACCAGGTGCGCTTGCCGAGCGGCATATCGCCCATCACCAGCATCAACACCTGCACGAAACGCTTGTCGGCGGCGCAGCGCTCGATCTCGGCGACCGATTTCTCCACGCTCTGGACGGGGATCACGATCGAGCCGCGCAGGCGCTCGTCCTTGTCGAGCCACTCCCTGGCGAGCCAGTCATTCAGCGCCCGGCAAAACGCGTCCGCCATGTCCTCGGAAAACACCATCTGCACGCCGAACAGCGGATTGCAGATGCCGTAGGCCACCTTGAACGGATCGAGCGCCTGCATCTGCATGTCCGGCAGTCTCGACCCCGGCTTGCCCTGCGCCGGCCGCCAGTCGGGACGCGCCGAGATCGGCGAATTCGGCGGATAGGATTGCGAGACGAGGTCGACCATGCCGCGGGTCGTCACCTGGTCGCGCCAGTAGTCGTTGAGATAGGGCAGCAGGCTGGTGAGGTGCGGAACCGCCGGATGCAGGTCGCAATCCACGCCGCCCGCGATCGATGAGGTCATGGCGCTTCCTCAAATCCGGGCGCGTGGCCCATGCCGCTCGTCTCGACGCATTGAAGCAGGCTCGCCCCAAGCCCGCAACAGGCGCAAGCCGAAGTGAGAAGGGATCGACATCGCGCGGCGCCTATTGCTGCGGGAAAAACTCCGGCCACATCGCGCGCCATTTGTCCGCCAGCAGCCGGAAGTCCGGCGCTGTTTCAAAACATTCGGCGTTCGGTGCCGGTTGCGCCCAGCCTTGCGCGCTCCCCCAGAAAATATGGGCGATCGGCATCAGCCATCTGGTATCGTCGAGCGTGCCGGCGCGCAGGTTCCTCGTCTCGGGGCGGCCGGATCTCTCGCCATAGATGCGCGCGCCGCACTCCCCGCAAAACCACGACACCACCGGCACGCCGCTGGGCGACGCATGATGCCAGCCTTTCGGCTCGCCCTTGACGATGCGAAAGCTCCTGGTGGCCACCGGCATGTTCAGCGCAAAGGCGCTGCCGGAAATCCGCTGACAGTCGGTGCAATGGCAGGTGTAGAGCAGAAGCGGAAAGCTGGTGATCTCGTAACGGATCGCGCCGCAGGAGCAACCGCCGGTCAGGGGGAGCGAAGGTCGGGCCGCAGCCATGCATCATCTCCGTCGACACGCACGAGGCCGAAGATTATCCGGAAATCGACCGCACGACGATAGCTGCCGTCTGATTCCAGCATTCGCGAACATGCCTGCCGCAATGGATTGCGAATGTTGGAACGCTCGGCTCTATCGCTTCTCGATCACCAGGCTCTGCACGACGCGGCCAAAATAGCCGGCCTCATCGGCAAGGCGGGCCATCGCCAATCCCGCGCCGTCAGGACCGATCCAGCTTTCCGCATTGAGCAGAATCCACTCGCCGAGCGGCTCCCGCATCATGCTGACAGTGAGGTCGGCATTGAGGAAGGTCCATTCCCGGAAGTCCAGCGCGGCGGACGTGCCGTTGCAGAAATCCGCGGCCACCACGGCGCGCATCGCCGGCGAGATCGCACACCCATCGACCAGCGGGCGGTCGACCCGGTACCAGATCGCGCCGGGTCCCCGCACGCCGAATTGTCCGCGCGCGGCGCGCAGCGACAGGCCCGTCACGAAGGGACTGGAGGAAAAATCGGCCTCCTCCTCCCGCGACCGGTCCGGCCCCGGCAGATCGAGCGGTGCCGGCGCGACGTCTGGCGGCAAATCCGGTGCTTGCGTCCTGATCTTGAGCACGCTGCCTGCCACCACCGCGACGCCTTCGGAGCGCAGCGTGACGGCGCAGAGCTGGATCTTGCGCCCCTGCCGCAAAATTTCGGTTTGCAAGGTCAGCGGCGTCAGCGGGACGGGACGCATCAGATCGACGGTGACGCGGGCAATGCGCATCGGCACCGGGGTCGGGATTGTCTCGGCGGCCCAGACCACCAGCGATGCCGGGGGCGAACCATGCTGCATGCCCGGGTCCCAGGGGCCGGCCGCGTTGGGACTGACCGCGACGCGATCCCCCTCGACGCGATAGATGGCCTCCATCAATCGCGCGTCCATCAATCGGGCACCGCGATTGCGGCAGGGCGATTGTCCCGCTCATCAGCCGGTTGCGGCAAGCTTCTCTTCGCAACCGTTTGGCAGTTCGATATCGACTTCGAGCGTCGAGACATTCTTCCCCCGATCCATGCGGACGACCACCTTGTCCGGATCGAGTACCACATGCCGCGACACGACCGCGAGGATTTCTTCGCGCAGCCGTATCAGGAGGTCGGGCTGGCCCCGCATGCTGCGTTCGTGCGCCAGCAGGATCTGCAGCCGTTCCCGCGCGATCGGGGCCGAAGCGGGACTGCTCTTGAACAGCCGGAGGATGTTCATGCGGCCCTCCGTCCCAGCAACCGGTTCATCAGTCCCCTGCGCGCAGCCGGCACCTTCATGGCGAGCGTCTCGCCCAGCAGGCGCCGGGTCGCTTCGAGATAGGCCTGGGCCGGCTCGCTTCCGGGGTTGTTCAGGGTGACTGGAGAGCCGACGTTGGAGGCTTTCAGCACATCCTTGCTCTCCGGAATGATGCCCAGAAGCGGCGTCGCCAGGATCTCGAGCACATCCTCGATGCCGAGCATTTCACCCCGCGCCGCCCGCGCCGCGTCATAGCGGGTGATCAGGATGTGCTTCTCCACCCGCTCGCCCTTCTCGGCCTTGACGGTCTTGGAATCGAGCATCCCGATGATGCGGTCGGAGTCCCGCACCGAGGAGACTTCGGGGTTGGTGACGATAACGGCCTCGTCGGCAAAGCGCATGGCCAGCGTCGCGCCGCGCTCGATCCCGGCCGGGCTGTCGCAGACCACCCAATCATAGAGCTCGCGCAACTCACCGACGACGCGCCCGACGCCGTCTTCCGTCAGCGCATCCTTGTCCCTGGTCTGGGACGCGGGCAGCAGCCACAGATTTTCCAGCCGCTTGTCGCGGATCAGGGCTTGCGGGAGCTTGGCGATGCCCTGCACCACGTTGATGAGATCGAACACGACCCGCCGCTCGGCTCCCATGACGAGGTCGAGGTTGCGCAAGCCCACGTCGAAATCGACGACGACGACCCTCTGGCCGCTTTGTGCAAGAGCCGCCCCGATCGCGGCTGTGGAGGTGGTCTTCCCAACTCCTCCCTTGCCCGATGTCACAACCAGGACTTTGCCCATTTCTTACCTCCTTCAGTTGGATTAACTCAGCGGCGTAATCCGCATGACGTTGCCTTCGAGCCATGCCTGCGCCGGTCGATCGCGAAGCGCAGCGTCGAATTGTTCCGCCGTCTGGTAGTAGCCGTCGATGGCCAGAAGCTCGGCCTCGATCTTCTGACAGTAGATGCGCGCCGTCGAATTGCCGTTGACGCCCGCCATGGCGCGGCCGCGGAGCGCTCCGTAAACATGGATGGAGCCGCCGGCGACGATCTCGGCGCCCGAACTGACCGATCCGAGCACCGTTACGTCGCCATCTGGAAACACGACCGACTGACCGGAGCGAACCGGGCTGTCGAGCAGCAGCGAACTCGGCTGCTTGAGCTCCGGCTGCTGGCGTTCGGCCTCCCGGATTGCACAGTGCCGGCCGCCGCTCAGCAGCGGCGGCATCGTGGACGTGAGCAGCGAGGCGTCGACGCCCTCGATGCCGAGGATGCGCAGGTTCTTTCGCTCCAGGCTCATCACGAGGTGCGCAATCGCCGACCGGCTCAGTTCCACGGCGGAGAGGTCGAGCACCACGGGCTTGCCGACGAAAAAGCCGGGCGACCGGGCAAGGGTCGCGTCGATCTCCGCCAGCCAATCCATGATCGGCACGACCGGCGCAAAGACAAATGCAACATAGGAGCGGCCGCGCAAACGAACCGGCTGGCGTGTGGGCTCGGCACTGGCGTCCATGACAATCGACTCGCCTTTGTTATTGAATGGTTAACATTCGGCAGCGATGGTTAACGCCCAGTTAAGGCCTGCAAAATCTGCGTCCTGGAGCTGAAAATGCCTAACGGCTGGCTAATTGATGTCGTTAACGAACAAAGACTCAACGCAGTTCTGCCGCGATTCGAACTCAATATTGTCTCCTCGAGGTTCCAGGACATTCCGGTGACACTCCGCCGGCTCTTGGCCGGAACGTCACATC
>Ga0265339_10003767_pt1 | contig 10572 bp, 10 predicted proteins | sample 4CB219metaG_FD_202085 | JGI IMG/M metagenome (GOLD analysis project Ga0265339, IMG submission 202085) | Rhizosphere microbial communities from Carex aquatilis grown in University of Washington, Seatle, WA, United States - 4-CB2-19 metaG | ecosystem: Host-associated > Plants > Roots >...
ACTCTGCGGCTGTGTCCATGGGCAACGGTCCCATGCGACGTTCAGGGCAATCGCGCGTCGGCACCATGGGGTGATCGATCGAAAGCCCATTGTCTAACATTCCGAAAAGACTAGGCACTGATCTGATATTGTTGAATTTTTTGAACAAAAGATTCATAAATAGCCTCCTCCCGCACGGCCTTTGCGGACCCCTTCTTCACCTCTTCCATCGGGACCCATCGGGAGGAGTCGATTTGCGGCTGGCGATGCGAAGTATCGTCCAGTGCAAATCGGGTAAGGGGTTAAGGTCCATCGAGAGAGTTGCGGCCCCACACCCGGATCGCTATGCGATCCGACTTCTTCCCGTTGGGGAGAGGTGAAGGGACAGCTACTTCCCCGTCTTCACGAAATCCAGAATCTGGTCGGTCAGCCGGGTATCCGCCGTGTTGATCGAATAGACCTCCGACATGTGGCTGTGCTGCGGCAGCAGAAACGCCCGCGCGCAACCTTTGGCGCTCTTGCAACGCGCATTCTTCATCAGCTCGAACTGCCTGTTCATGACGTTCGGGTCGAGCTCGGCGGTGACGATCATGAACGGCACCGGGGTGGCAACCAGTCCCCGCAGCGATGAGCGCTCGGCATAGCGAGAGGCGTCAGTGCCGAAATAGGATTTCTCGGGGCCGCCGAGCGTGTCGGCGGTGAGGTCGTAGAGTCCCGACACCATGATGGCGCCCTTGAGCCCGCCGCCGCTCACCTTGTGAAACTCCGGATGCGACACATAGCTCGCCACATGGACGGCGCCCGCCGAATGGCCCATCAGGAAGACCTGCGAAGGGTCGCCACCGCGCGCGGCGATATTCGCTGAAACCCATTGCAGTGCGCTGGCGACGTCCTCGACGCCCGCCGGCCATGGTGCTGACGGCGCCAGGCGATAGTTGATGTTGACCCCGACGAACCCGTTCTTCATCGCCCACAACATGATGTTGTCGTAGAACGGACTGCCCGGCATGTGCTTGTCGCCGCCGATGAACGCGCCGCCGCGGACGAAGACCAGCACCGGACGGCCGGCAGAGGCGGGCTCGGGCACAAAAATGTCGAGCGTGTTCTTCTCGTCCGGCCCGTATTTTAGGTCGCGCTCGACCTTGACGCCCGCATAGGGCTCCTTCTCCTGCAGCGGCGCGTAGAGGGCAGCGGTCCTGGCCGGATCGACCGCGTGCCCGATCTCGATGAGCTTCCAGGCGATGTCATCGGGCATCGGGCTCTCGTCGGCCCGTGCGCCTACCCAGCTCACGATCAAAACCGCAGCGATCACCGCTATTCGTCCGAACGCCATCCGAACCTTCCGTCAGCGCGATTCCTGCCGACCATGGCCCATATCGCCGCCGATTTGTATTGATTTCGCCGTGACGGGTAGCCTCTTTTGCGCTAGGCAACGGCGATGAGCCGCCGCATCAAGAGGACGCAAGCAAGGCCAGAGCGCCGGGACGATCGCCCCGTGCGCGGCCGCGACAAGCACCAATTCCATCAGGGCGAGCGTGCCCAGGCGGAGCGGCCGAAGGCGCATCGCCCGGCCGGCAAGCCGCCGCGCTTCACCGAAAAACGTCACCAGACCCGTGACGAGAGCCGCAACGAGAAGCGCACCGCTTTCGCAGCCGAGCCTGCGAAGGCGAGCCCCGAGTCCCTCCCGCTTCCCACCAAGGTGCAAACCGTCGTGGTGACGCCGGACGAGAGCAACATGCGCGTCGACCGCTTTCTCGAAGCGCGCTTTCCGGGCCTGTCGTTCTCCCACATCCAGCGCATCGTGCGCAAAGGCGAGCTGCGCGTCGACGGCAAGCGCGCCGACTCCAAGGATCGGCTGGAGGCGGGACAAAGCGTGCGCATTCCCCCGCTGCGGCTGGAGACGCCGAAGGCCGCGGGCCGGCTTTCCGAGGCGCAGGCCAAAACGCTGCAGGCGCTGAAGGAGATGACGCTCTACGAGGACGACGATGTCCTGGTCCTGAACAAGCCCGCGGGGCTCGCGGTCCAGGGGGGATCAGGCACGACGCGGCATGTCGACCAGATGCTGGAGGTCATGCGCGACGCCAGAGGCCAGAAGCCGCGTCTGGTGCATCGGCTCGACAAGGAAACCGCAGGCTGCCTCCTGATCGCAAAGACCCGCTTCGCCGCCACTCACCTGACTGGCGCGTTTCGCCACCGCTCCGCGCGAAAGGTCTACTGGGCGCTGGTGGCGGGCGTCCCGAAACCGAAGCAGGGCCGGATTTCGACCTATCTCGCGAAAGAGGAGAGCGAGGAAGACAGCATCATGCGCATCGCCGCGCATGGCGAGGAGGGCGCAAGCCATGCGGTGACCTACTACGCCGTGGTGGAAACGTCGGCGAACAAGCTCGCCTGGGTATCGCTGAAACCGGTCACCGGGCGCACCCATCAATTGCGCGCCCACATGGCGCACATCGACCATGCGATCGTCGGTGATCCCAAATACTTCACCAAGGAGAACTGGGAACTGCCCGGCGGCTTGCAGAACCGGCTGCATCTTCTGGCGCGCCGGATCGTGATCCCGCATCCTCGCGGCGGCGTGATCGATGCTACCGCGCCGCTGCCGCCGCATATGCTGCAGTCATGGAACCTGCTGGGCCTCGAGGCCGACAGGTTCGACCCGATCGAAAACGCACCGGAAGAATAGAAGGCCGGACAGTTGGCCGACAGTGTCATATCGGGTCGCGGCGCGCCGACGGGCGTCAAACAAAGTTAACAGCCGTGCAAGAGTGTTGGCATCTCGTCTTATCTGCGCATGGGAGGATTGGTGTTGCTCCAGGTGGGGACTGCGTTTGTCACGCCAACCGATGGCCAATAGTACGACCCCACCGACGGTGCGGTGACAGTTCCAACAGGATTTCCGGATGCTCCGTAAGTTCCGGATCGCGGTATCGACACCCCGGGTGTCCCAACGGTTCCATATTGCACTGTCGAAATATGGTGCCTGATGTGCCTGTGCTTCTTTGCTTCGGCAGCAAAGGGCGCACCTGCCAGTCCCACAGTCACGAGCACGGCAATCGCCAGTCTGGTCGTCATCATGGTTTTGTCCTTTCTCATCGTTTAGATAGGGGACGACGCAAGCTCTGCACGGCCTCGGCATTCTAAAATCTTATTGAGTGATAGCGCGCCTCGGCGACCCGCGAGGCCTATTCGCGCCTGCGCCAGTCAGTGATTGAGCTGATCGAGGAACATGCGCAGCGAATCGTAGGGACTCTCGACGTCCGTGATCACCCAGCCGTCCGGACCGTTGACCAGAATGAAGTTCAGCCTGACCGGCAGACCATCATTGTCGAAGGCGGCCGCGACATAGGTCTTGTCGTACTGCTTGCGCAGGATGGAGATCGAGATCGGCCCCAGCTTCCATGTCGGGCCCTGCACCAGGAAATCGTAAGGCTCGATCCTTGGGGCGGTCCAGGCGCCCCGCAGGCTCGGATCGAAGAACTTTCGCGCGGTCTCTTCATCGCGCGGCAGCCCTTTCGAGAACTCGGGCGTGCCGTCGCCGTAATAGGCATAGACATTGCGCACCAGCGATTCCGGCGAACGGAACCCCGCCTCGACGCTTGAAACACCGAGGCCGGCGAGCAGGACCAGACCGGCCCGGAAAATCCTTACCATCCGCGGCTCGCTTTATTTGGGTTCATACCTATCATAGTTTGCGGGAACTTCCGCCGCGGCCAAGGGACGCTCAAGGACACCATGCGCGAGTTGTTTGACGAAGTGGCGGGGAAATCGCCGCTCGATCCGCAGGAGGCGGCGCGGCGCTCCGCGCGCGGGCCCCGGCGCAAGCGGTTTTATGCTGAGGCCGGCGTCCTCGAAACCGATGGCGGATTTGCAGTCGCGCTCGACGGCAAGCCGATCCGCACGCCCTCAGGCCGCATCGTCACCGTGCCGGCCCGCGAGATTGCGGACGCGATGGCGGCGGAATGGCAGGCGCAGCAGGAGACCATCGATCCCCTGACCATGCCCATGACGCGCTTTGCCAACAGCGTCGTCGAGGCCGTGGTCGATCGGGTGCAGCCGGTTGCCGACGATATCGTGAAATATTTCCACTCGGATCTTCTGTTCTACCGGGCGGGCCATCCCGAGGCGCTGGTCGAGCGCGAAGCCAGGCACTGGGATCCCGTGCTGTTCTGGGCGGCGGATGCGCTGGGGGCGCATTTTATCCTCGCCGAAGGCATTGCGCATGTCAGCCAGCCGCAATCCGCAATTGAGGCGGCGCGCCAAGCATTGCCCCACGATCCCTGGTCGGTCGCGGCACTCCATGTCGTGACCACGCTGACCGGTTCGGCGCTGCTTGCGCTGGCGCTGAAGCATGGTGTGCTCGATCCGGACCAGGTCTGGGCGGCCGCCCATGTCGACGAGGACTGGAACGCCGACCATTGGGGCGTCGATGAGGAAGTGGCGGCGCGGCGGGCGGCGCGGCTGGTCGATTTCCGAGCGGCCGCGCAGATCCTGAGGGCGATTGAGCCGCTCGGTTAACGACAGGTTTACGCCGCTCGATTAGCGTGCAGGGCTTATAGCGAGCCCCCGCCATGGCCTTGACCGTCAACCCGACCCTTCCCGTGATCGCCGCCCAGGGCGTTGGCGGGGCGACGGCCGGCCTCGTGCTGCAGCCGGGTACGGTGGTGAACGCAGAGGTGCTCAAGGTCGCGGACAACCTGGTGCAGATCGCGATCGCCAATCTCACCATCGACGTGCTCTCGGAAGTTTCGTTGCAGGCCGGCCAAAGCTTGCAGCTCGCGGTATCGCAGACCCAGAACGGCATCCGGCTCGCGATCGTCGGGCAGGGGACAGGCGCGGCAATGGCGGATGCGGCGCTCGTCGCGTCGAATGGGCCCGTGAATACGGCGGCGCCCGCGGCATCACCCAACGATCCCCTCACGCCGCTCGAGCGCATCGCGGTGTCCGTGGCATCCGAGAGCGCGGCGGCGCAACAGCAAAGCCTGGCGCCGCTGTTTGCAAATCTGTCCGTCGCAGCCGCATCGAACAGCCTGCCGCCGGCATTGCAGCAGGCGGTGATGCAGGTGCTGGCGCAGCAGACCGGTCTCGACCAGACCCTCACCGGCAACGACATCCAGAACGCCGTCCAGAAATCCGGGCTGTTTCTCGAGGCGGAACTCGCCTCGGGGGCGGTCTCGTCCACGGCCGGCGTTCCCGATCTCAAGGCGGCGCTGATCGTGCTGCGCCAGACGCTGGCCACCTCGCTCGCCGCCACGGAAGATTCGGCCGGCACGGCAACGCAGGTCGCCGACGCGAGCGCGCCAGGAAGCGAGGCCGCGTCTACGTCCACGCCCAAAGCTGCGTCGGGCGCCTCGTCTGGGCCGTCACCGGCGCTCGCTCCGTCGCTGTCGCCTGAATCCGAGACAGCCGACATTCCGTCGTCCCAACCGCAGCCGCCGCTCGATAAGGCCGCTCTGGTCGTGCTGGGGCAGGCGCTGGAGAATGCCGGGCCGGAGGGCGCAACCGCCCGCGTAGTCCTGAATCTGGCCCAGGCAACGTTGCAGGGCATCCCGCAACCGGCCGAAAACGTGCCGGCAACGGCGACGCTGGCGAACGGCCCTGGCGAGAACGTGGCCGCGCGCACCTCGCCGCAACCGCCGCCGCCGTTTCGCGGCGCATTGCCGTCGGCGCAGCCCGTGGCGGCCTCGTCGCTTCCGTCGAACGCCTCGCTCGCGACGATCGCAAATCGCCTGCTCAACAACACCGACGCTGCGCTGGCGCGCCAGACCCTGTTGCAGGTGGCGTCGCTGCCCGATCGTGCGGACCCGTCGGGTGCCGATACGGCCACGCCCCGGTGGAATTTTGAAATCCCCTTCGCCACCCCGCAGGGCACCGCAATGGCGCAGTTCGAAATCTCGCGCGACGGCGGCGGCAACGAGGCCGAGCCGGCCAAGCGGGCCTGGCAGGCGCGGTTCTCGCTTGACGTCGAGCCGGCCGGACCGGTTCATGCGCTCGTCACTGTCAGCGGCGAGCGCACCTCGGTGCGGATGTGGGCGGAGCGGCCGGCAACCGCGGCGCAATTGCGCGCCGGCGCAGGCGAACTCAGCCAGGCGTTGACCCGGGCGGAGCTCAAGCCCGGCAATATCGTGATCGGCGAGGGAACGCCGCCGCAGGCCGTGCCCGCAAGGGCCGGGCATTTTCTGGATCGGGCGCTGTGAGCGTGGACATCCGCCCCATCAGGAACCAGCTTGCGGTCGCGCTGCACTATGACCGCAAAGGCGCGCCACGGGTCGTTGCCAAGGGTAAGGGCACCATCGGTGCCAGGATCATCGAACTCGCAAAGGCCCATAACATTCCGATCGAGGAAAACGAGGTGCTGGCGGGTGCGCTGTCCAATGTCGAGCTTGGCGATGAAATTCCCGCCGAACTCTACAAGGCGGTCGCCGAGGTCCTGATCTTCGTGCTGCGGCTGTCGGGACAAATTCGCTGAAGTTGCAGCCTCATCATCGTCTTGCCAAGATGTGAAGGGCATTGTCGCTGCCGTCTCGTCAACAGCCGTGGATGCCACCTTTGATCGACCGCCGCCATCTGCTCGGCCTGCTGGCAGCGGCAGGCATCTTGCCGTCAAAAGCCTTCGCCGACGTCGCGCCTCCGCGCCGCGAGATTCGCGAGGACCTCGCCAGGCATTTCACCGACGACGGCACGGCTGGCACCTTCGTCGGCTACAAGGTGGACGATGCTCTCATGATCGCCAGCGACAAGGACCGCTCGGGCGAGGCCAAGCTGCCGGCCTCGACCTTCAAGATTCCCAATTCCCTGATTGCGCTTGAAACCGGCGTCGTCGGCGACCCCGACCGGGACATCTTCAAATGGGACGGTGTCAAACGCCCGATCGAGGCCTGGAACAGGGACCATACGATGCGCTCTGCGATCGCGGCATCCGCGGTTCCGGTCTATCAGGAGATTGCCCGGCGCATCGGGCAAGAGCGGATGCAGAAATATGTCGATCTGTTCGACTATGGCAACCGCGACATCGGCGGCGGCATCGATCAGTTCTGGCTGACCGGAAATCTGCGCATCGATCCGGTGCAGCAGGTTGATTTCCTCGATCGCTTGAGGCGCGGCGTATTGCCGATCAGTAGACGCAGCCAGGAGCTGGTGCGCGATATCCTGCCCGTGACGAGAGTGGGAGATTCCGTCATCCGCGCCAAATCCGGGCTATTGGGAGCCGAGCGCGGCGAGCCGTCGCTCGGCTGGATGGTGGGCTGGGCCGAGAAGGGCGCCGCACAAACCGTGTTCGCGCTCAACATGGATTGCCGCGAAGCCCGTCATGTCGCCGAGCGCATGGTTCTGACGCAGGCGTGCCTGCGCGATATCGGCGCGATCTAGTCTCGTGACGCCGACGGTTCATTCTGTCATTCCGGGGCCCGAGCATAGCGAGGGAGCCCGGAATCCATAATCGCCGGCCGTGGTTATGGATTCCGGGCTCGCCTTCGGCGCCCCGGAATGACACTGAATCTGATGTCAAAGACACAACACTAGCTAGAGCATGATCCGGACCCGAAGGGCCGCGTAAGCGCCTAACAAGAAGCTAAAGCGCGATATCGTGCTCTGCTGTCAGCGTCGTTCGAGCGCCAGCGACACAGCTCTGACCTCGGTCCCTTCCGGGTGGATCGAGACGATCTGCCGGCTGCCGCGCGTCGTCAGCGACAGATTGGCCGCAAAATTTTGCCCGCGCGCCGCCGCCTCGATGCGATCGCCGACGGCGCGGCCCGAGATCGAGCCGGACGCGTTGCGGCTTGCTTCGGTCCAGGAGCCGGAAATCGCACCGCCGCGATTTTCCACCTCGCTGGAGAGGTCGAAATTGTAGCTCGGGCTGGCGCAGCGCAGATTGAGCCGAAGCGCTTCGCCTCCGCCGCCGACGTCGTAAGCCGCCCGGCAGCGCAGCCGTTCCTGCTCGCCGTTTGCCATGCTCAGCGCGCCGCCTCCCACCCATGTGCCGGCCATGGCGCGGAAGGGAGACGTGAGGGCCAGCGCCGGGCTTCCGGCAAGACCCAGCAAGATCAGAACCAAACCTGCCCGCGCAGTACCTGTTGCAGTCATTGGCGACCTCCTTGTTAGCTATGGCGTACCAACTCCGGAACATCGAACGGAGTTCAATCGGCTTCTAAATGCGACAGCCCTGCCGAGCGGGAAGGGAGCACACCTCCTCTGGCGGCCAAAACCGCGCTCCCGCGAGGGCAATGGCTGTTTCGGTTTCCGAAATTGCCGTGTTAGAACCCCCCAAAATCGGGCTGGATCTGAGGACGGACGGAAGATGAAGGATATCCTGGACACCCTTGAGGAACGGCGCGCCGGCGCGAGGCTCGGCGGCGGCGAGAAGCGCATCGAGGCGCAGCACGCCCGCGGCAAATTGACGGCGCGCGAGCGTATCGAGCTTCTGCTCGACAAGGGCAGCTTCGAGGAATTCGACATGTTCGTCGAGCATCGCTCGAGCGAGTTCGGCATGGAGAAGACCAGGGTGCCGGGCGACGGCGTCGTCACCGGCTGGGGCACCGTCAACGGCCGCAAGACCTTTGTCTTCGCCAAGGATTTCACCGTGTTTGGCGGCTCGCTGTCGGAGACGCATGCGCTGAAGATCACTAAGCTGCAGGACATGGCGATGAAGGCGAGGGCGCCGATCATCGGGCTCTATGACGCCGGCGGCGCGCGCATCCAGGAAGGCGTCGCGGCGCTTGCGGGATATTCCTACGTCTTCCGCCGCAACGTTGTCGCCTCGGGCGTGATCCCGCAGATTTCCGTCATCATGGGCCCCTGCGCCGGCGGCGACGTCTATTCGCCCGCCATGACCGACTTCATCTTCATGGTGAAGAACACCAGCTACATGTTCGTCACCGGCCCGGATGTGGTGAAGACCGTCACCAACGAGGTGGTCACCGCCGAAGAACTCGGCGGCGCATCGGTGCATGCGACGCGCTCGTCGATCGCCGACGGCGCGTTCGAGAACGACGTCGAGGCGCTGTTGCAGATGCGGCGCCTGATCGACTTCCTGCCCTCCAACAACAGCGATGGCGTGCCGGAATGGCCGAGCTTCGACTCGATCGAGCGGGTCGACATGTCCCTCGATACGCTGATCCCGGATAATCCGAACAAGCCCTACGACATGAAGGAACTGATCCTGAAGGTCGTGGACGAGGGCGACTTCTTCGAAATCTCCGAAGCCTTTGCGAAGAACATCGTCACCGGTTTCGGCCGCATCGCAGGGCGCACCGTCGGCTTCGTCGCCAACCAGCCGATGGTGCTGGCGGGCGTGCTCGACAGCGACGCGTCGAGGAAGGCCGCGCGCTTCGTACGCTTCTGCGACGCCTTCAACATTCCGATCGTGACCTTCGTCGACGTGCCGGGCTTTTTGCCGGGGACCGCACAGGAATATGGCGGCCTGATCAAGCATGGCGCGAAACTCTTGTTCGCGTATTCGCAGTGCACGGTGCCGCTGGTGACCGTGATCACCCGCAAGGCCTATGGCGGCGCGTTCGACGTCATGGCGTCAAAGGAGATCGGCGCCGACATGAACTACGCCTGGCCGACCGCGCAGATCGCGGTGATGGGCGCCAAGGGCGCGGTCGAAATCATCTTCCGCGCCGACATCGGCGACCCCGACAAGATCGCCGCGCGCACCCGGGAATACGAGGACCGCTTCCTGTCGCCGTTCATCGCCGCCGAGCGCGGCTATATCGACGACGTCATCATGCCGCATTCGACGCGGCGCAGGATCGCCCGGGCGCTCGCGATGCTGCGCGACAAGAAGGTCGAGATTCCCGTCAAGAAACACGACAATCTGCCGTTGTGACGGATGCATGCGGATTTGTGCGTTCTGTGGGCAACTCCGTTTGGCGGGGGGTCTTTAGTTGCAACCATTTAAAATGTCGTTAGATTTGCTGCAACCTTTAATATATGACGGAGCTTCTAACGGTGGCAACGCCGCTTCCATACCTTGCTGCGCCCGGTTCCATCAAAACGGCACTTGAGCGAATTCGTTCTGCGGCTACGCCAGACCGCGTTACTGGCGACTTCATGACTACAAAGCTTCAGATCAAGGGCGGCACTGGCACCGCTCTTGTCCCGTTTTTGAAGAAAATCGGTTTCGTGGCTTCTGATGGGGCCCCGACCAACTTGTATAAGCGGTTCAGAAATCCATCGATAGGCGGAACGGCCGTTGCGCAAGCGATAAAGTTGGGTTATGCGCCTCTCGAACAAGTCAACGAATATTTCTACGAACTCTCTGACCAAGACCTTTTGAATTTGATTTTGCAAGTGACAGGTTTGGATCACGATAATCAGGTCGCCAAGCTAACGTTCTCGACGTTGAAGGCGCTAAAAGGCTTTGCAGATTTTAAACAGCCTCCATCCGACGAGTTTTCCGAGAAAAAAGACGTAGTGCAGTTGCCGGCTCTTCCGCTGCCAAGTCCGACAAATTCGGAAAATAACAAGTTAGGTTTGAACCTTTCATACACGATAAATCTGAACCTGCCGGCAACGTCAGATCAAGCGGTCTTCAACGCTATCTTCAAGAGTTTGAGGGAGCATCTGCTTTCGGATGACCAATAAAGAAGTTTT
>Ga0265339_10003768_pt1 | contig 10571 bp, 10 predicted proteins | sample 4CB219metaG_FD_202085 | JGI IMG/M metagenome (GOLD analysis project Ga0265339, IMG submission 202085) | Rhizosphere microbial communities from Carex aquatilis grown in University of Washington, Seatle, WA, United States - 4-CB2-19 metaG | ecosystem: Host-associated > Plants > Roots >...
AGGCCAGGGCCTGGGCCTTGAGGCGGCGGCGCTCGAAATAGAGGCGAATCACGACGGTCTCGATCTCCCTTCGGACCTCGGCCATCCGCAACGCATGAGCGCTGGCGGCGACCTCGTCGGGGTTGAACACGATCCGCCCCAGATCCCAGGTCGCTCGACATTCGTAACGCATGTCGTTGATCGAGTCCACTCCGACGGGGCTGCCGAAGGGATCGGCGGACGTGCGCTCGAGGTCGAGCGACTCCGTGCGCGAGAAGCGGCGGTCGACGCGCACCCGCACCTCGGGCAGGAGGCCCGCCCAGCGAGCCCGGCTCACGAGCGCCCGCGCGCGCTCCGGCTCGGCCTGGGCGAGCGCCGTCGCCGCGGCGCGCAGGACCGCGACGGGCGGGTCGCCCTCGAAGGCGGCACGAAGGACGGCCGGCGGCAAGACGGGCGCCGGCCGCCGCGCGGGTTCGGCGCGCGCGGCGGGCGAGGGCGGCGGCGCTGCCTGGGCGAGCAGAACGGTCAGGAGCCAGGTCGCGGTCGTCATCTGAGATCCTCCGGGTTCGCGGTCGCCGTCCGGTGCCAGTGGCGCCCGAGGTTCACGGTGAGCAGCAGCCACACGCGCCACCCCACGACGCCTGCCGACTCGGTCCAGCCGTCGTAGGCGATGGAGACGCGCGGGAGCAGACCCGCCCAGGACGGCGCCCGCTTCGGCTCGAGCGGACGCGCGGCGGGGCGGGGCGGGGGCTCGTCCGAGGCGGCGGGGGCGTCGCCGGCCTCGAGGACCTCCAGCCCGCGCTCCGACGCGAGCCAGGCGCGGCCTGCCGCGAAGGCGACGCCCGCGAACGAGCGCCCGAGGCCGGCGTCCTCCTCGCGCCAGGCCGCGGCGTCGCGGCTGGTCCACACGCCGACGCCCGCGGCAACGAGCCCGGCCTCCGATGGCGGCTGCGCGCAGGCGAGCGCGCGGACGGGCGGCCGCGGGCCGGCGAGCCGCTCGCCGTCGGCGTCGAGGAGGTGAACGCCGTCGGACGCGAGCACGGCCACCGAGGCGCCGCACGCCGCGAGCGCGTCGACGCGCCCGTCGAGCCGCCGCACGAACGAACGCGCGCCACCCAACTCGACGACGCCCTCCTCGTCGGCGACGAAGACCGTCTGACCGCCGTCGACGGCGAGCGCGCTCGCCGCCGAGCTCAGGACACCGGCGACGTCGAACGTCGCGCCGCCGTCGCGCGAGCGCCACACCGTCGCGCCCGCGACCGCGACGACGACGGGCCCCCTCGCGCCGACGAGCTCGAGCTCCTGGCCACCGAGGCCGGCGGGCCGGCACGCGCCGTCGCGCGCGTCGAGGCGCCACAGCCCGTCGGCGGTCGCGATCCACACGCCCTCGGGCGTGCCCGCGAGGGCCCGTGAGCGCGGCGCGCCCTCGTCCGCGCTCACGGGCCGGCGGCGCGACGGCGCCTCGATGCCCTCGTCGTCGAGCAAGTCCTCGGCCTCGGGCGAGACGTCCTCGGGGCTGAAGCCCGCCTCGCCGAGCACCTCCTCGCGGGCGAGCGTCGTGCCGTCGTGCCGGCGCGCGGTGCCCGCGCGCGCCTGCGAGCCGCGGCACGCGCCGACGGCGTGCCCGTCCGCGCCGAGCAGGATCACCTCGCCGTCGCGAAGCGCCGCGACGCCTTCGCCCGCGGCCGCGACGGCGTCGACGGCGCCCGCGAGGACGAGCCGCGGCTGCGTGCCGGCCGCCGCCGCGGGCGCGAGCAGAAGCACGAAGGCGCTGGCGGTGAAGTGGCGGAGAGGCATGCCCAGCTCGGTGAGCAACGGGTATGCCGGACCAGAGCACGGCGACTCGCGCTCCGCGCGACTCGCCGTGTCCCGCGCTCGGCCGCGCGAGGCGTGAAAACCGGACGCCGCCGTCCGGGCCGCGTGATATAGGACCGCCCATGTCGACGACCTCAGCGAAGATCCTCGATGGAAAGGCGCTCGCGGCGCGCGTGCGCGCGGGCCTCGCGACCGAGGCGGCGCGCCTCACCGGCAAGGGCGTGACGCCCGGCCTCGCCGTCGTGCTCGTGGGCGAGGACCCCGCGTCGCAGGTCTACGTGCGCAACAAGACGAAGGCCTGCCACGAGGCCGGCTTCCGCGCGTTCGATCACAAGCTGCCCGCGACGACGTCGGAGAGCGACCTCCTCGCGCTCGTCGCCAAGCTCAACGACGACCCCGAGGTCGACGGCATCCTCGTGCAGCTCCCGCTGCCCGCCGGCATCGACGCGCGCCGCGTGCTGCTCGCCGTGCACCCGCGCAAGGACGTCGACGGCTTCCACCCCGACAACCTCGGCCGCCTGCTCATGGGCCAGCCGCGCTTCGTCGCCTGCACGCCCTTCGGCGTCATGAAGCTGATCGAGGAGTCCGGCCTCGAGCTCGCCGGCGCCGAGGCCGTGATCGTCGGCCGCTCGAACATCGTCGGCAAGCCCATGGCCGCGCTGCTCATCGCCGCCGACGCGACCGTCACGGTCTGCCACTCGAAGACGCGCGATCTCCCCGGCGTCGTGCGCCGCGCCGACCTCGTCATCGCCGCCCTCGGCCGCGCCGAGACGATCAAGGGCGACTGGATCAAGCCGGGCGCCGTCGTCATCGACGTCGGCACGAACCGCGGCCCCGACGGCAAGCTCGTCGGCGACGTCGAGTTCGCCGCCGCCGCGCAGCGCGCCTCTGCCATCACCCCCGTCCCAGGCGGCGTCGGCCCCATGACGATCGCCATGCTCCTCGCGAACACGCTCATCTCGGCGCGCATGCGCGCCGGCGAGCTCGCCGGCTAGGAAGCGCCGCACCTCCGTGTGACAATCGGCGCGGGTGCGCCGGAGAGGGATCATCGCGTTGGCGGCGAGCTTCGTCGCGGGCTGCGGCTCGGCGTCGCTGGCGCCGCGAGACGGCGGCGCCGGACAAGGCGGCGGGGCCGCCGGCGCGAACGGCGCGGCCGGTGCAGCCGCAGGCGCCAGCGGCGCCGCGCAGGCACCGAAGCCGACGTGCGGCGGGGACCTGGTCGGCTTGTGGGCCACGAGTCAGAAGAACCTCCCGCCGCCCGACGCCGGTCCCTCGGGGAACGCGTGTTTCAACCTGATGCTCACTCGAGACGGCGACACCTTCAGCGCGTCGACGTCGAACCCGAGGTTCGGGCCCGAACGAGACATCACGATCGCCTTCATGCCGTCGGGAGCCTTCTCCGTCGAAGACATGCGGCGCGGACCCGTGACGGTGCACTACGCTGCCGCTTGCCTCGCGTCGCCGATGGGGACGCCGACCTGCGACGAGCTCGCACCCGCGATAGAGATCTCAGGACACAACACAGGCGAGTTTCAGAGCGCGACATGCGCCGCGTCCCCGTCCGGCGGATGCGATTGCACGCTCGACCTCTCCGTCGTCACCGGTCCGAGCGGCACGTGGTCGGTGAGCGGCGCAGGCGTCACGTTCGTGAACGCCTTCTCGAGCGATACGACGACCAGCTCGTATTGCGCCGACGCTTCGGGCCTGCGCTTCGATCCCGCCATCGAGGCGCTGGTCCCGGGCGGGAGCAGCCTGGTGTTTCAGCGCGTTGATTGCGCGGACGGCAGGCAGGGCCCGGTCGAGGAGGGCGTCGACTGCGGCTGGGTGTGCCGGATCGGCTGCCCCTAGCTCAGTCCGTCCCGTAGCCCTTCAAAGTCCCGTAGCGGGTCGCGTGGTGGATCGTCAGCGGGCGGGAGAGGGCGCGGCGCGCGGCGGCGTCGAGGTCGGCGAAGGCGGGCGGGTTGGGCAGCACCTCCTCGAAGCCGAGGCCGGAGGCGATGGCACGGTCGCGCTCGAGCTGGGCGACCGCGAGGACGGGCGCGGCGCGCGGGCGCTGGCGAATGCGCTGGCCCAGCTCGAAGCCGCGCGGGCCCGACGAGTCGAGATCGATCACGGCGAGGTCGACGGTCGCGAGGTCCAGCGTGCGCTCGGTCTCGGCGTCGACGTCGATGACGGTGCAGGTGAGGATCGAGCGCAGGTAGCGGCCCAGCGTCTGGCGCGGCGCCGCCTCGCCGGTGCTCAGCAGCACGCGGAAGCCGGCGAACGTGGCGGCGAGCCGGTCGACGGTCGCGCCGAATGACTCCGAGGGCGGCGCGAGCGAGAGTTGCATGCCGGGGGCCTGGCCGGGCCGCGCCTCGCGCGTCTCGATGACGGTCGCGTCGAGGGTCATCGTCGCGGGCGGCGCGGCGATGCGCAGCGCCAGCGGCGTGCCCCGCGGCGGCAGCGTCGGGCTCTCGACGAACAGCTCGCCGCGCGAGATCTGCGCGACGTAGGCCACGAGGAACGCCCCCGCCGTGCGGTACCCGATCTCGACGACCGGAACGGCGCGCTTGGCTGAGGCGTTGTCGCTCATCACGGCCGCAGCATCTTCGCCAGCACGGCGTCGAGCTGGTCGAGCGAGTGGTACGCGACCTCGAGGTGTCCCTTGCCGGGTCCGCTCTCGACGACGCGCACGCGCGTGCCGAGCGCGCGCGACAGCCGCTCGCCGAGATCGCGCGCGCTCGAGGACGGCGGCTTCGGCGCCTCGGGCGCCTTGCGCTGCCCCTCTCGCTCGTGCTTGACCAGCGCCTCGACCTGGCGCACCGAGAGGTCGCGCGCCACCACGCGCCGCGCGACCCGCTCGATCGCCTCCGCCTGCTCGAGGCCGAGCAACGCGCGCGCGTGGCCCATCTGCAGGCGTCCCTCGGTGACGAGCGCGCGCACGGGCGTCGGCAGGCGCAGCAGGCGCAGCGCGTTCGCGACGGTGCTGCGGTCCTTGCCGACGCGGCCCGCGAGCGCCTCCTGCGTGTACCCGAACTCCTCGATGAGGCGCTCGAAGCCCTGCGCCTCCTCGATCGGGTTCAGGTCCTCGCGCTGAAGGTTCTCGACGAGCGCCATCTCGAAGGCGCGCTTCTCGGCGACGTCGCGCACGACGGCGGGCACCTCGTGCAGCCCCGCGCGCTGGGCCGCGCGCCAGCGGCGCTCGCCCGCGATGAGCTCGTAGCCGCCGCCCTCGCGCAGGCGCACGACCAGCGGCTGGATGATCCCCTGCACCTTGATCGACGCCGCGAGCTCGTCGAGGCGCGCGTCGTCGAACTGCTTGCGCGGCTGGCCGGGGGCGGGGTGCACGTCCTCGATGGCGAGAGTGCGCAGCCCGTCATTCTCACGCTGGGCGCGCCCCGAGGCCACTGGCGCGGGCGCCTCGGGCGGCTTGGCGCCGGGGATGAGCGCCGCGAGCCCTCGCCCGAGCGCCTGACGCTTGGGCGCGCTCATCGCGACGCCGCGGCCCGCTCGGGGCTCGCGCTCGCACTCGCGCGCGCGAGGAACTCGCGGGCGAGCTCGAGGTAGCTCTTCGCGCCCTTCGACACGATGTCGTAGAGGATGATCGGCTTGCCGAACGACGGCGCCTCGGAGAGCCGGACGTTGCGCGGGATCGGCGTGTCGTAGACCTTGCCGGCGAAGTGCGTGCGCACCTCGTTGGCGACCTGCTCGGTCAGGTTCTGGCGCGAGTCGACCATGCACAGCACGATGCCCTCGATCTCGAGCCCGGGGTTGAGGGACTGCCCGACGAGCTGGATCGTGTTCCGCAAGTCCGACAGGCCCTCGAGCGCGTAGTACTCGCACTGCAGCGGCACGAGCACGCCATCGGCCGCCGCGAGCGCGTTCAGCGTCAAGAGCCCGAGCGACGGCGGCGTGTCGATGACGATGTGGTCGTAGCGGTCGGCCGCGGCGCGGAGCGAGTGGCGCAGGCGCAGCTCGCGGTTCGGCAGCGGCACGAGCTCGATCTCGGCGCCCGCGAGGTCGGCGTTCGCCGGGACGAGCTCGAGCGTCGGCAGCTCGGTCTTGAGCGTGACCTCCTCGAGCGGCCGCTCGCCGATGAGCAGGTCGTAGACGCTGGGCGTGCCGTGCTGGCCGCGCGCGTGCCCGAGGCCGGAGCTGGCGTTCCCCTGCGGGTCGATGTCGACGAGCAGGACGCGCTTCTCGGCGGCCGCGAGGGAGGCCGCGAGGTTCACGGCCGTGGTCGTCTTGCCCACGCCGCCTTTCTGGTTCGCGACCGCGATGATTCTTCCCATCGGCGCCTGACCGTAGCTAACACGCATCGGCTGCGGGGTTCAACCGCGGCGGTCGAGCGCCAAGCGTAGAGAAGATCGGCGAAAAATTTGACGGTGTGTGGGCCTGGGTATTCTCTATACCTACATGTCGGTTCGTTCCCCCTGAGGACCACTTCCAAGGAGTAAGACCATGAGCCGCTTCGTCGACCAGAAGATCTACCAGACGTTCGAGGAGTTCGAGCGCGAGGAGCTCCGCCGCGATTCGTACTTCGACTCCGGCTACGAGGTCATCGACGAGATGTTCGCCGGCGAGCTCGACTTCGACGCGCCGAAGGGCCGCCGCTCGAAGCACGACGACGCCGACGACGAGGAATAGGCGCCGGCGCGCGCCCGCAGATCCGCGTCGTGGTGAGCGGCGCGTGAATGCTGCGTGGTATAAGGCGCGCCATGGCGCAAGAAGGTTCGAAGATCGCTCTTGGTGCAACGCTCTGGCCGCTCATCACGGGGCTCGCGATCGGGTACATCGTCGGGCAGAAGACGGCGGGCGGCGGAGGGTCGGCGGGCAGTGACGAGAAGGTCGCCGCGGCCAAGAAGGACGACGTCCCGGCGGGCACCAAGCTCCCGGCCAAGACCTACAAGAGCGAGTCCGAGTTCCCCGAGGGCTGGACCAAGTCCGCGGACATCGCGACGGTGAACACGGTCAGCCTCGCCGGCCTCTCCGATCAGCAGAAGGTCACGGTGATGCAGGCGCTCAACGAGCGCGACTGCGAGTGCGGCTGCGGCATGGGCAAGCTCGCCGGGTGCCTCAAGAAGGACCCGAACTGCCCGCGCAGCCCCAACATGGCGAAGCTCGCCATCGACATGGCCAAGGACGGCAAGGGCCTCCCCGCCATCCTCGCGGCCATCGACGACAAGCAGAAGCCGGCGCCCGGCGCGCAGAAGCCGGCGGCCGAGCCGCCCGCGGGGCCGAAGAAGATCACGCCGTTCGCCCACAACCTGCGGCGCGGCCAGAAGGCCACGAAGGTCACGATCGTCGAGTTCAGCGACTTCCAGTGCCCGTTCTGCAAGCGCTCCGAGCCGACGGTGAAGGCGGTGCTCGACAAGTACGGCAAGGACGTCTCGCTCGTGTGGATGAACCAGCCGCTGCCGTTCCACGAGCACGCCATGGACGCCGCGACGGCGTTCCAGGCGGCCGCGCGCCAGAGCCCCGACAAGGCCTGGGCGCTGCACGACAAGATGTACGAGAACAACACGGCGCTCGCTCGCGCCGACATCGAGAAGTACGCCGGGGACGTGGGCCTCAACGTCGCCAAGTTCAAGAAGGACTGGGACGATCCCAAGATCAAGGCCGAGGTCGACGAGGACTCGAAGACCGGCACGGCCGCGGGCGCCAACGGCACGCCGACGTTCTTCATCAACGGCAACCAGCTCGTCGGCGCTCAGCCGCAGGGCTCGTTCGAGACGATCATCGACGCGCAGATCAAGAAGGCCGACGAGCTCCTCAAGAAGGGCACGCCGCTGCCGGCCGTCTACGACAAGCTGGTCGCCGACGCCGTCGCGAACGCGCCCGCCGCGCCCGCCCCCGGCGCGCCGCCCGCGCCCGCCGCGAAGCAGGACGTGAAGATCGGCGACGCGCCCGTCATGGGGCCGTCGAACGCCAAGGTCACGGTCGTCGCCTTCAGCGACTTCCAGTGCCCGTTCTGCTCGCGCGCCGTGCCGACGCTCAAGCAGGTCGAGGACACGTACAAGGGCAAGATCCGCGTCGCCTTCAAGAACATGCCGCTGCCCTTCCACGACAAGGCGCACCTCGCCGCCGAGGCCGCGCTCGCCGCGAACGAGCAGGGCAAGTTCTGGGAGATGCACGACAAGCTCTTCGCCAACCAGCAGCAGCTCGACCGCCCGGCGCTCGAGAAGTACGCCGAGGAGCTCGGCCTCAACATGTCGAAGTTCCGCGCCGCGCTCGACAGCGGCAAGTTCAAGGACCGCGTCGACCGCGAGGCCAAGGAGGGCAACTCCTTCGGCGCGACGGGCACGCCGACCTTCTTCATCAACGGCCACATCCTCGTGGGCGCCCAGCCCTTCGACGCCTTCAAGACCGCGATCGACGCCGAGCTGAAGTAGCCCACGCGCGCGAGTGACCGTGATGCGAGCGTCGCTGGCCCTCGGAGTGGCGGCGGCGCTCGCGGCGGGCCTGGTGCCCCACGCCGCGCGCGCGTGTGGATGGGACGGCGAGAGCTATCACGCCGAGGCGAGGTCGCTGCCGTGCGTGTTCAGCGCGCTGACCGGCATCTATCCGTCGCACACGACGGAGTACTACGAGACGCGCGCGGCCGCCGCGGAGGCGGCGCTCGCGTGGGCGCCCGACTACGGGCCGGCGCTCGACGATCGCGGGCTCGCGCTCATGCGCCTCGGGCGCTACGCCGAGGCGCGCGCGGTCATGGAGCGCCGCCTGCAGGTCGAGCCCGACGCGTACGCGTCGCACGCGAACCTCGGGACGCTCTACACGTTCACGGGCGACTATGACCTCGCGCTCGGGCACATCGACCGCGCGATGAAGATCGAGCCGAACGCGCACTTCGGCCGCGAGGGCTATCACCGGCAGCTCGTCGTCTACCTCAAGGCGCTTGCCGGCGACCCCCGCGTCGCCGACAAGGACTTCCTCGGGCTCTCGCTCACCAAGGAGCAGCGGCTGTCGGGCAGCCCGGCCAAGCTCGCGTCGGCGGGCATCAAGCCCGACGCGATCGACGCCCTCGTCTCGATGATCACGGTGTACGGCGCCGACAGGGTGAGCCACCTCTACGTGGCGCTCGGAGACGTGCTCGCGCTGCGCGGCGACGTGCGCCTCGCCTGGACGGCGTACGAGGATGCCCGTGAGCTCAAGCACCCGCGCAGCAAGGAGCTCCGGCGGTGGAGGGACGAGCTTCAAAGCAAGCTCACGGAGGAGTACTTCCGGAACACGCCGCCGCGGCCCGGGCGGCCCGGTGGGTACCAGGGCATGGAGCGCGGCTTCGCCGGCGCGCAGTCCGTCGCCCTCCAGATGGACCACAACTACGTCGGCTGGGAGCGGCAGCAGCTCAAGAAGGGCCTGCCCGTGTGGCGCGAGGAGGGGCTCGCGGTCGTGTACGCCAAGCAGCACGAGCTGCGGCGGCGGTGCTCGGTGCCGGGTGTGATCGACGAGCGGCCCGCCGACCCGCGCGTCGACGACGCCGCCGCGAAGGCGGCCGCTGCGGGCGGCGGAGGCGGCGCGCCCGACCCGAAGGCCGAGGCTTACCTCGCCGCGCTCGAGGCCGCCGCGTCTCTGCCGAAGAAGAGCTGCCCGGCGCGTGCGCCCGCGCTCGGCGCGCCGCCGCGGTGGGGCGCGCTCTCGCCCGCCCAGCGGGCGCGCCTCACGCGCGCGCTTGACTCCCTGGTCGACGCGGCGATGGCCTGCCGGAAAGAACGGCGTTAATTCGCGCGCTTACGAAAAGATCGAGCGCCGTCGTCGATCCTCGCGCGCCTCGTTCGCCGCGTGCATGAGCGCCGGACGTTCCGGCGCGATTCGACCTATAAAGAACCCGAGGAGTCGACCATGCGCTTCATGATCATGCACAAGAACGATCCCCACACCGAGGCCGGCGAGAAGCCGCCGATGAAGCTCGTCAACGAGATGGGCGCGCTCATGGGCGAGTACATGCGCGACGGCCGGTTCGTCGACGGCGCGGGCCTCAACGGGAGCGGGACGCGCACGCGCCTCACCTTCCGCGACGGGCGCTGCACCGTGAAGCACGGTCCCTACCGCGGCGAGCACGAGCTGCCCGCCGCGACGCTGCTGCTCAAGGTGAGCACGCGCGACGAGGCGATCGGCTGGGCCGAGCGCTACGGCAAGATCCTCGGCGACGGCGAGCTCGAGCTCGGGAAGGTGAACGAGCCGTGGGACATCGGCCTCATGCCGGCTCCCGAGAACCCGCCCCTTCAGATGCTCCTCATCGACAAGGCCGACGCGGCGACCGAGTCGGGCGGGCGCAGCGCCAAGCTGAAGGCGGAGCTCACGCGCCTCAAGACGGAGATGACCAAGGCGGGTGTGCTCGTCCGCTCGCTGGCGCTGCAGCCGAGCGCGAAGGCCAAGCGCCTGGTGTTCACGAACAACGACCTGCGCGTCATGGACGGACCGTTCACGGAGTCCAAGGAGATGCTCGGTGGCTTCGCCGTGATGGAGCTCCCCGGATGGGACGAGGTGCTCACGCTCGCGCGGCGCTACGCCGCGATCCTCGGCGGGACGCTCGAGATGGACGCCCGTCTCGTCGAGACGGGCGACACGGCGCTCTGACGGGTGGTGGCACCGCCCCGGTGGGGCATCGATAGAGCGCGCCCCGGGTCCGAGATACAATCAACCCGTGACGGGAACGGCTGAGAGAGTCGACAGGCGGGCTCTCTCGTGGGCGTTGGTTGGGGTGTCGCTGTTCGTGCTCGCCTGTGGATCCTCGAAGACGGCCAAGCCCGATGGAGGCGCAGGTTCGGGAGCCGCTGCCGGTTCTGGAGGCGGCGCCG
>Ga0265339_10003769_pt1 | contig 10570 bp, 7 predicted proteins | sample 4CB219metaG_FD_202085 | JGI IMG/M metagenome (GOLD analysis project Ga0265339, IMG submission 202085) | Rhizosphere microbial communities from Carex aquatilis grown in University of Washington, Seatle, WA, United States - 4-CB2-19 metaG | ecosystem: Host-associated > Plants > Roots > Rhizosphere...
GAATCAAGGCTAAAAGCAAAAGCCGCGGATCTTTCAGCGCCGGCAGCAAACGTTGGACTTCCTTCACGCGTTTCTCGCTGGAAACTCTTTCGCGGACTAGCTTTTTTTGTTCGTCCGTCAGCCATTTCGCATCTTCCGGTTTCTCCGTAAGAATCCATAGCGCAGCGAACCCGAGAAAAACGACCGGCAAGCCTTCGACAAGAAAAAGCCACTTCCATCCGGCAAGTCCCGCGAGGCCGTTCATTCCCAGCAGCGCTCCGGAGATCGGCCCGCCAACCACCGCGGAAACAGGAATCGCCAAATTGAACCAGACCAGCGCTCGCGTCCGGTACTCCGCAGGAAACCACGTCGCCAGATAGAACATGATTCCTGGGTAGAAGCCCGCCTCGGCCACGCCCAGTAAAAATCGCAGAAGATACCAGCTCTTCGGCCCGGCAACGAAAATCGTTGCCGCTGATACCACTCCCCACGTAACCATGATGCGGGCAATCCATACGCGGGTCCCGTAACGATGCAGGGCAAGATTGCTGGGAATTTCGAAGAAGCAATACCCAAGAAATAGGATTCCCGCGCCGGTTCCGAATTGCGCGGCGCTTAGTCCCACCGCATGGTTCATCCCGAGAGCGGCGAAGCCGACGTTGTTCCTGTCCATGTAATCCAGCAGGTAACTGACGGCAAGAAAAGGAAGCAGTCTCCAGAAGATTTTTGCGAACGTGCGGCGCTCAAACTCCAATCCACTGCTGAGGATTTTTGCGTCGGTTACACCAGTTGGACTACCGCTCAAGCTGCACTTCCACGCGGAGCAGTCTGGGCCAGACCGAATCCATACAAGCGTGCCGGATTTGAAACTAGAATCCGCTCAGCCAGGGCGGCATCGGGGAGGGCGTCGATAAAATCCGCCAGCGCCTGCGGATAGCTGATATTTCGGTATGGTATCGCCACACTCTTGTCCGTCTGATCTTTCCGCGACGGCGCGTACGGCCAATCGCTGCCCCAAACGCAGCGATCCGGGGCTGTCTCCAAAAGTGCTGCAAGCCATTCTGCCGGGGGAATCGTCGCGACCGGATTGTGAACCACTCTGTAGGGAGCTGAAAGCTTCATCCACACATGCGGCAGTCGGAGCAGATCGAGCAGAGTACGGCCCAGATTGCTATCCGGCGCGGCATCTTCAGGCAAACCGTAGTGGTCGATCACGATTGGCAATGTAGAATGACGAATGGTCTCCGCAATGGAAACAAGAGTGGGCAGAGTCGCAATGACTTCGGCGTGCCATTTGGCGCCCGGCAGCACATTTATGAATTGCTGCAACGCATTGCTGAACCCAGCCGACGCGAGTGGACTAACTTTGCTGTAAAAATTGAGGCGTACTCCGCAAACCCCGCGTCGATCGTACTCTTCCAATTGCGCGGAAGTAACGGCTGCCGGGTCGATGACGACGACTCCGCGTCCGTTTCCCTTTAGAACCTCGAGCGTTTCCAGCGCGCAGGTATTGTCCGTGCCGTAAAAGCTCGGCTGCACCAGAACGTAACGGCTCACTCCTGTCGGTGTAGCCAGATCGCGCAGGGTTTCCATATTGGCAAATCCTGCGGTGTAATGCCGTTCGTCCGATTGAGGAAATCGCGATGTTGGTCCCACGATGTGGACGTGGGAATCGCAAGCGTCGGAAAGAGGAAACTTATTTTTTGGGGGTGAGGTCATTGACCGTCGTTGAGTTCGATTGTCCCAGTCATCTGTGCCGCAAAGATCGTCCCATGTGTTGAGAGCATACACTGGGGGGCTCCACTTGGGCAACGCGATCCGGGCATCTGGTAGTGGGTCAGTCTCCATCTAAATCACTCGACTTGAGGGACCACCATCCACTTGGAAAATACTTACTGGCGATTGTTGTATTCTAGTTGTCGCCTAATAGTTGTTGCCCATTCAGGATTGTGTACGCACATTGCTATCCAGTAGTCGCTACCAACCGTAAAACCATCGGTTGGGCATGCTAAAATAGCAAAGTAGTCAAGAGCTTCAGCCAATGTATCATCTGCGTGCCAGGTTGTCATAACGGCGTCGTTTGCGTTCGGTCCGACGAAAAGACGTTTCCCTAGATCATCCTCGACAATGACCGCGTCCACCACCTCGTGAAATCGCTCGCAATCAGGTCCCCACACACTGAAATAAGCCATTCCCCGCTCTAACGCGCATTGAGCGAACTCAGCAAGGGCTTAAGAGGAGCACCCACTTGTATCCGCCGCTACAAGCAGTCGAAACCGCCCTGATGGAATCTGTAGCGCAGCAGGCCAATGCATCGAGGTTAACTCGACGACGATGAATTTATTACTTGTCGCCATATTCTTCAGTAGACTATCACCAGTCGCTATTCGGCCATGCTGAAAGAATCATCACCCGAACTAACCTTCTGAAAATTGGCTAGTTGGAAATCGGCACGCTGGACGACCCGCTTTCGACGCCATTCTGCGAAACAATTCCACATTCGAACTCCGTATTATAGAATTACAGCCATGCCGAACATAAAGGTCGCATTCTTAGACCGCTATCATCCAAATATTTATGACACCATCCGGCGCAGCCTGCCAAACGGCTGGGTGCCGCAGTTTACCGAGAGCCGCGAAATAAAGGATCAGACCGCAGCGCTGGCGGGAGCTCAACTGCTCTTCGTGATGGCCGCGCCGGTCACTCCGGAAATACTTTCCATTGTCAAAGACGTCCGTTTTATCCAGAAGCTCGGCGCAGGCGTTGACCGCATCGACCTGAAAATCTGCGCAGAGCGTGGAATTGCGGTCGCCAAATTGGCTGGGTGCAATGCCATCCCCGTGGCCGAGCATACGCTGTTGCTGATTCTCGCAACGCTGCGGCGATTAGTCGTGATCGACCGCGAGACGCGCCAAGGAAAGTGGTCGAAAGAAGATTCGCGAGGCGTAAATCGCCAGCTTCACGGCAAGCGAGTGGGCCTGATCGGCCTGGGCGCAATCGGCAAAGAGCTGGTGAAGCTGCTCAGGGGATTTGAATGCGATATCGTTTACTACGACCCGGTCGTTCTTCCGGTAGAAATGGAACAGAAGCTGGGCGTTCACCGTCTCCCCCTCGATGAACTTTTGGCGACCTCGGACATCGTGTCGCTGCACCTGCCATTGCTGCCGGAGACTGCGAATTTGATGAGCAAAGAAAGAATCGATCAGATGAAGCCCGGAGCCGTGCTGATCAATTGCGCGCGCGGAGGATTGATTGACGATGCGGCTCTCGCAGTCGCGCTAACCGAAGGCCGCCTGTTCGGCGCAGGCATCGACGCATTTTCGAAGGAGCCGCCGGTGGGAAGTCCGCTGCTCGGTCTGGAACAGACGGTTGTGACTCCGCATCTCGCCGGGGCGACCATCGACAACTTCAAGTCCGTGATCGACGCCGCCGTGCGCAACGCGATTCAATACATGGAGGAGGGAAAACTCCCCCCAGCGGACGTGGTTTTTCTGCCGCAGCCGCAGGAAACGAAAACCAACGCCGGATAGTTTCACGGAAGCGAGACGGCCAGGATCAATTCTGAAGAATATCGACGGGGCACTTGAGCGAGGGGCAAATGGAATCAAGTGGGGCAACGTTGACGAGCAAAGTTCGATCGTTCCTGATTAACAACGAATGGGTGGAAGGCAGCGGCGAGCCGTTCGTCTCGGTCAATCCGGCGGACGGCAGCGAAATCGCCCGAATCGGCTCTGCCTCGAAAGCCGATGTGAATTCTGCCGTCGCCGCAGCGCAAGCGGCGATGTCCGACCCAAAATGGCGCGATCTAAAATTCCACGAACGCGCACGCCTTCTGTATTGCCTCGGAGAACTGATCACAGCCGATGCCGAGCGGCTCGCCCGCGTGCAAATGCAGGACAATGGCAAGACGCTGAAAGAGTGCCGCGAGCAAGTGGCCAGCGCCGCCGGAACTTTTCGCTATTACGCCGGCGCCTGCGAAACGTTTGAGAGCGAAGTAACTCCCCCGCGCGGAAATTATTGGACCATGACGGTGCACGAACCGGTCGGCGTGGTCGCAGCAATCACCGCGTGGAACTCCCCGGTCACACTCGAAGCGCAGAAGCTCGCTCCCATACTCGCGGCGGGAAACACGGCGATTCTAAAGGCCTCAGAAGTAGCCCCGATGATCAGCTTGGAATACGCGGACCTGGTGATGAAAGCGGGCTTTCCACGGGGCGTGGTCAATGTGCTCGCCGGCACCGGCGAAGTGGGTCGCTCGCTGGTCGAGCATCCCGGCGTTGACATGATCAGCTTCACGGGGGGAACAAAAACCGGCAAGGCGATTGCCTCGACAGCCGGGCAACTACTGAAGCCGGTCATCCTTGAACTTGGAGGCAAGTCGCCGAACATTGTTTTCGCCGATGCCGATCTAAAAAAAGCTGTACGCGGAACGGGAGACGGAATTTTCTCCGGCGGCGGACAGTCCTGCATAGCAGGCTCACGCATCTTCGTTCAGCAGACGATCTTGAAGGAATTTCTCTCGGCGCTCGGCGATTATGCGAAAAACTATCGCATCGGAAATCCCGAGTCCCCAGATACGCAGATGGGCCCGCTCGCAAGTTTTTCGCATCGCGAACATGTCGAGAAATACGTGGGAATCGGCGTTGGGGAAGGAGCACAGGTCCTCGCCGGAGGCAAGCAGCCCGCGGGGGCGAGTTACGAAAAAGGCGCATATTACCCGGCTACAGTGTTGACCGGCGTCAATAACAATGCGCGTATTTCCCGGGAGGAGATCTTCGGCCCGGTGGCCGTTGTAATTCCGTTCGCAGATGAAGACGATCTGGTGCGCCAGGCCAATGACAACGATTTCGGCCTCGCTTCAGGAATCTGGACAAGCGATTACACTCGCGCATGGCGAGTAGCGCGCGCGCTGCGGACCGGCACAGTTTGGATCAATACTTACAAACAAGCCTCAATCTCCACCCCATTCGGTGGCGTCAAACAAAGCGGCATTGGACGCGAAAAGGGCTTGCAGGGAATGCGCGCCTATATGGCAACAAAGGGAATTTATTGGGGAATTTCTTAACAAGCGGCTTCTCTCAGTCATCTACCTAAGTACATCTCCTCCAAACGAGAAAAATCCGCTGACATATCCTCCAATCTAGGTTGACAACGGCTGGGTATTGAACCAGCCTCACGACTGGACTCCGGAGACCGCTTTTCGCAAGACGATTCTGGTGAAAAATCCTGCATAGTCTTAAAGCTATTGAACGCGGGCCTCACGATTCGGTGTCTTTCCGCCCCGCCAATAGAATACCAGTAGGTGGGGTGAAGACTGACTCAGTTAAAACAATCAATGGAAGCCAAACTATCTAAAGAATAGCGAGATCAGCCATCACCATTCGCGAGGTTTCACAATGCTAACCTGAGTCACGACTGATTTGAAAGATTTGAGAGGACTTATTTGTATGGATAAGTTGTCAATCCAGAATTTCCACTTTGGCGATTTTAGCCTGATGGTTCTCGCCGACCCAGAAGACCGGGCGCGCGCCCGAGTTATCGACTTCCACCCTGCGAACATTTACGCCCAAACGCGGCAACTGATATTGATTGAATTCTCCGGTTTTGGGATTCAGACGCAGAATGATCTCACTGCTCATCGTCCCGGTCCACGCAAAGCCATCCTTGTCTGCCACGACATCGTAGGGCCCATACCAAGGGACCGGTAAGGTCCACTCCCGGAATTTTTCAGTCTTGATGTCGAGCATCCCGATTGTCTGGCTGTAATATCCCGCAAACCAAAGGCGACCTTCGGTGTCCAGGTGCATTCGCCGTGGGCCGGAATTCGGCGTGGGAATTTGATACGTCTTCACCTCTCGCGTTTTTCCATCGACTCGGAAAATGTCCCCTCCCTGAATGTCCGCCTCGTACACGTTTCCCTGTGGGTCGGCTGTAACGCCATAGATGTGATGGCGCGGGCCTTTGTAATCCTTGGCCATCATCTCCGGGGGAAATTCCGCGAAAGGCGTTGCTTCTTTGGTGGTCGGATCCAACCGGTATACGAAATTGTTCGCCGTGTCTTTGGCCCATACGGTCCCGTCGCCGCCTACGCTTATCAGATCGGCTTTGACGCCTTCGGGGAGATCGTAGTTGGTGAACTGTTCGGTTTTTAGATCGAACCTGGCGAGGCCGTTCCAATCGTGCCTGCCGGTCCAGATATTGCCCTGCCGGTCCCATTCAAGGCATTGAAACGCGGAAGGATATCCCGGCTTCGTAAGCGAATCGGTCCATTCCTTGATTTTCCCGGTGGCGGGATTCAACCGGCCGAGGATGCCTTCCGCAAAATCCTGGTACCAGATCATTCCTGTTTTGCCCGGCGACACATCATGTGGTTCCGCATTGGGGCGGGGCAGATCGTATTCGGTAATGATGACTTTGGTGTCTGCCCCCTTAGGCCGGGGCAGCGTCTTCAATTCAAAATTGTGCGTCGCACTCTTGCTAAGATTGATCGAACTCAGATACTCGGCAAACTCCTTGTTCCCGTAAGCCGTTCCGCGCTTGTCCGGGGACTTTATAGGCATATTAATGAAACTGGCCTGATCCCATCCGCTCATTCGCGCCAGCGTGGTCATCCAGCCGGCGGAATCGTATTTGCTGTTCATGACGGGCGCCAGCGTGTGGCATTGCGAGCACGTCACAAACATATATTCCTTATGCGCATCTGTACCCGGAACACTCGACAGCCATTCGGCATCGCTGAGTTGCGCAGCGAGGTCAGCCGTTTTGTTTAGCTTGATGTTCGATTCGGTTTTCCCTTTGCCCACCGTTACGGTCAGGGCAGGGTCGGCAGCGTCATAGCCAATGGCCCTGATGGCGAGGCTATATTTCCCAGGAGCCAGCCTGCCTTGCGGAAAAGTGTAGCGCCCCTTGGAATCGCTGATTACGGTCACTGTGATCGTGCCAGTCAATTGCTTGGCGCTGACCACGACGCCTTCCATCCGGCCTTCGGCGTCAGAGCTGACGATGCCCGTCAATGCGGCTACCGCGCTCGCTGCGGACAACTGAGCGCTTAAACAGATCATTCCCAAAACCATGAAGACCATTCGCTTGAGCATGCCAAGAGCCTCTCATTATCGTGGTATGGACGCAACCGCGCGCCTATCGTTGAGGAAGCGTCGGTTTTTGTCCTTCGGGCAACTGAATATCTACAGTTTCATCCAGCATGGAGATGGTCGTAAAAACTCCCATCAGCGAGGCCAAATCTACCGTGCCGCGTCGGCCGAACAGGCGCAATACTGCTGCGAATGTCGGCGAGGAAATTTTTTTGCGTTCGAACAGTTCGCGGCCGTAGGTAATGATCACGGTTTCTTTTTCTCCAAGGCCTGTCGCCGGTTTGTTGGCTTTGATGATGTCTATGATCGCCGGTTCGACTCCCGCCCGCCGCGCAGCCGGTTCGTGGGAGGCCCAGATGTATTGATCGTCCATTTCGCGAGCCTCGACCAGGATTGCAATCTCTGTGAGCCTGTTCCCCAATCCTGTTCCGAAGCGAAGGTACTGAGAGGCGTCCCGCAGATTTTCGGCGATTTGCGGGCTGTAAAGGCGGATGCCAGCCGGTGTACGCAGATGCGTCACGGCGTCGCCGGGATCGGTCAGATATTTGTCGAACACTTTCTTGCCGTAATCGTCCATGTCGTCGCGTTTCGGCAATGGCAGCCTGTTCAAGGATTCGGGATCGACATCCTTGGGCAGCGCAGGCGCGGCGGAGTCCGCTTTGCTCGCGGCATTCTGTGCGTGAAATGCGCCTGAGGGCAATGTTGCAAGAACGCCGGCGAGCAAAATTGTTTTTATCTTTTGCGACGCGCGCATAACCATCTCCATTCTCAAACTTCGGCGAACCCGTCGATTCGTGACAGTGGAATCATTTCACTCATTTTCTTCGCGGCGGCCTTGATCTGGTTGTACTCGATCGTCGCCTCGCGGACGGCCTCGGCGTTGTAATCCGGAGTAAGTGAGCCGTCCCACTCTTCGTAGTAGCGGACCACGCCTGGAAGCAGGTGTTCCCGGCTGATCCAGTTATCGAATTTTCCCAGCCGGATTTCCGCGCAGGCTGCTCCCGGCGACATTTTGGCGTCATAGCGTTTGCGGGCCTCGACGCCGAGGACGCGAAAATAGTCGGCCATGTCCGCGAGATCTTTTTTCGTTCCGATGGGACCGTGTCCGGGCACGATTACATCGATATCCCAGCCCGCGATCCTGTCGCAGGTTTCAACCCACTTGCTGACGAAGCTGTTATTGGCCAGCGGCGCGACCCAGAAGAAGCCCACGTCCCCAGCAAACAGAATCTTCTGCTTCGGCAGGTAGGCCATCATGTCGCCCCACGTATGCGCGGGGCCGGCAAACCGGAATTGCACTGCGGTGTCGCCGATAAAATAAGTGAGATCGTCCTTGAACGTGATGGTAGGCGGCACGAGTTTGCGTTCCTCAGCGATGTCCGCCACTCCCGGCGTTGGGGTCCACATCCTCGGCGTGCTGGAAATAGCCTTCACAACTTCGCTGCGGCAATAGGGATGGCCGAGGATTTCCGCGTGCGTGAAGAACTGATTGCCATTGACGTGATCGCCGTGATGGTGCGTATCCAGCAGACGCCCGAAATCCTTGCCGGTAGCCTGTTTCGCCGCGGCGATGAATGCTTTTGCAGGAATGGGGGCTTGCAGCGCGTCGATGCCAAAGAGGTAATCGTCCGCAACAATGAATCCCGCATTCGAAATGCCGCGGAATCTGGCGTTCGGGCTTCCGCCTTGCGTGTAGGCGTACACGTTGGGAGCGAGCTTGCGCAGTTCTCTGTTCCAAGTGGGCGGCATCGGGTACCGAGGGTCGAGTGGCGGCAGAGTGTTCGGGTCGACAGCATCCTGCGCGCGCAGTGGAGTTGCGCCACCCCCCCCCAACAGCAAGCCTGCGGCGGCTAGCACCGCTCCTCCGCCAACCTGGAGAGCTTCCCGGCGGGAGAGTGTCACACTGTCGCTACTTTTCGGTTTATTCATGGATTCTCTCCGGTGTTGAGAAACCCTAAAACCAAAAGCGCACAGACTGAAGTCTGTGCTACTGGTGGCACACACTTCAGTGTGTGTGATTTTGGTTTAAGTCCTTCCCAGCCCCCTCCGCCGTCTTCTTCGTGAGATAGAAGTAGCCAACTTTGTTGTTCGGGTTAGACCCATACCACATCCTTCCCTGCGAGTCGCGGAAGAATTCGCGCATATCGACCTCCGCATGCGGAAACGGATAGTCGATCACGTTTCCGGTCTTCGGATCGAAGCGGGCCACCACGTCCATGTGATGGGAGTTATACCAGAGGTAGCCGTCCGCATCGAATCCCAACGCGTAGGGAGTGGGATCGGCTCCCGGCAAAGGGTATTCCTTGAACGTCTGCGTTGTGGGATCGAACCGCGTCATTTTCCCGGCGTTGAATTCGTCGGCCCAGATCATTCCGTCGGGCGCGATATCCATCCTTCGCGGACCGGAGCCGGGCGTTGGCGGAGCCCACTGCGTCACCTTCATTGTTGCGCCATCGACTTTGCCGATCTCATGTCCGTAGAGGCTGGTAAACCAGACGTCGCCATTCTTATCCGGTTTTACGTCGTAGGACTGTGCGACCTCATCGAAGTGCGTAAATTTCTTTGTTATCGGATCGAATTTTGTCAGAGGTGAGCCGGTGGACCATATGTTGCCGTTCGAATCCACGCGGACCGTATGCTTCGAACGCGTGTCCTGATATTCCGTGATTTGCTGCGTTTCGGGATCCCAGCGTCCGAGCTTATTGGATGCCTGCTCGGCCAGCCAAACCGAGCCGTCCGGGGCGGGTATGGCGGAATGAATGGCGGCGGTGCCTATATTGGGGACCGAAAAGTCCTGCATCTCACCTGTTTTCGGATCGAGGCGCGTAATTTTATTCGCCGCGCCATAATTCGGAATCCATAGGTAGCCGTTCTTATCCGGAGCGGCGCTGAACGGCATGCGGCTCGGGCCTGGCATGTCGTATTCCACATAAACAATGTTCAACGCGTCGCTGCTGAATGGTCGCACCGTATCCTTATATCCCGGCATTTCCTCCGAAGATTTCGGCAACACCGAATCGGGACCGAACAAAGTCGTCAAATAGGCTGCCAGGTCCGATGCATCCTGATCGGTGAATCGCGCCAGACCGTAGCCCATCGTTGTACGCATGTACTGGACTCGGTCTCTCCAGCCATCCGCGTCCCGCGTGACTGAGGCCAAGCGCGTCTGAAAGCCATGGCAAATATCGCAGTTCTTGAAAAGCAGGTCTTTCCCGCGCCCCGCTGGAAAAAGAACTTTCCCTTGATACACCGAAATGTCATTCCAGTGGACTATTCCGGTCTGCAAATTGAAATCGAACGAAACGTTCTGATCGGCTGTGAGGCTCACGCCTGTCCGGGGATCGGCAATGAATCCGACTGCACGGATGAAGATGCGGTATTGCCCGGCTGTTAGGTTCTCGATTCGGTAATGTCCTTGCGTGTCGGACAGCACAGCGACAGTAATTTTCGTTTTTAGATTTTGAGCTTCGACAAAGGCACCCGAGAACGCCGCGTTATCC
>Ga0265339_10003771_pt1 | contig 10568 bp, 8 predicted proteins | sample 4CB219metaG_FD_202085 | JGI IMG/M metagenome (GOLD analysis project Ga0265339, IMG submission 202085) | Rhizosphere microbial communities from Carex aquatilis grown in University of Washington, Seatle, WA, United States - 4-CB2-19 metaG | ecosystem: Host-associated > Plants > Roots > Rhizosphere...
AGCACGACACGGCGATGGCCACGGGGCACGAGGCGCCGTGGCGCGTCAGACGGATGACGCGCACGTCGTGGCAGAAGTACTTGCCGCCGAACTGCGCGCCCACGCCCGTGCGCTGCGCGAGCGCGAGCACCTCGGCCTCGAGCGCGCGGTCGCGGAAGCCGCGCCCGAGGGCGTTGCCCTCGGCGGGCAGCGTGTCGAGGTAGCGCGCCGACGCGAGCTTCGCCGTCTTGAGGCAGTACTCCGCCGACGGCCCGCCGATGACGATCGCGAGGTGGTACGGCGGGCAGGCCGCCGTGCCGAGGCTGCGCAGCTTCTGCTCGAGGAACTTCATGAGGCTCGTCGGGTTGAGCAGCGCCTTCGTCTCCTGGAAGAGGAGGCTCTTGTTGGCGCTGCCGCCGCCCTTCGCGAAGAAGAGGAACTTGTAGGCGTCGCCATCCGTCGCGTAGAGCTCGATCTGCGCGGGCAGGTTGCTGCCCGTGTTCGACTCCTTGTACATGTCGATCGGCGCGAGCTGCGAGTACCGCAGGTTCGCCGTCTGGTACGTCTCGAAGATGCCGCGCGCGATGGCCGCCTCGTCGCCGCCGCCCGTCCAGACCTGCTGGCCCTTCTTGCCCATGACGATCGCCGTGCCCGTGTCTTGACAGGACGGCAACACGCCGCCCGCCGCGATGTTGGCGTTCTTGAGCAGCTCGAGGGCGACGAACTTGTCGTTGGGCGACGCCTCGCCGTCGTCGAGGATCGCGCGCAGCTGCGCGAGGTGGCCGGGCCGCAGCAGGTGGGAGATGTCGCGCATCGCCTGGCGCGTCAGCAGCGTGAGCGCCTCGGGCTCGACGCGCAGGAAGGTCTTGCCGGCCGCGTCGAACGTCGACACGTGATCCGACGTGAGCTTGCGGTACGGAGTTTCGTCGGCCCCCAAAGGAAGCATGTCCTGGAACTGGAAATCGCTCATGACGGCCGACGAGCATAGCTCAGCCACGCAGGGCTCGGCTCGGGTAACATCAGGGCCTCATGGCCGTGCGGCTCGCGATCCTGCTGCTGGCGATCACGTGCGTGCTGCTGGGCGCCCCGCTGCGGACGAGCGGCGATCCGTTCGTGCGCGTCGCGGGCCACGAGCTGACGCTGGATCGGCAGCCGTTCCACTTCGTGGGCGCGAACCTCGCCGTCATGCACGGCGCCAAGAACCGCGACGCGGTCGAGACGGTGCTCGCGGGCGCGGCGAAGGACGGCGTGCGCGTCGGGCGCGTGTGGGCCTTCGGCGAGGGCGACGCCGACGCGCCCGGGTGGGTGCGCGACAGCTACCTGTTCCGCGCGGGGCCTGACGGCTGGATCGAGGCCGGCCCGAAGCAGCTCGACCGCGTCATCGCCGCGGCCGGGCGCGCCGGCGTGCGGCTGGTCATCACGCTCGCCAACAACTGGAGCGACTACGGCGGCGTGCCCCGCTACCTGAAGTGGGCGGGCGTGCGCACCGACGACGGGCGCGGCGCCGGCGTCTTCGGCGTCGAGGATCGCTTCTACTCCGACGCCAAGATGCGCGGCTGGTACCGCGCGCACGTCGAGCGCCTGCTCAAGCGCCGCAACGCCGTCACGGGCGTACCGTACCGGGACGATCCCACGATCCTCGCCTGGGAGCTCATGAACGAGTCGACCGTGGCGACGACGGCCGGCGTCGAGGCCCGCAGGGCCTGGGTCGCCGAGATGGCGAAGGTCGTCCACGCGCTCGACCCGCACCACCTCGTGACGCCCGGCGTGAGCGTCTACCGCACGGAGAGCGAGCGGCGCGAATGGCTGGCCGTCTGCAGGCTGCCGGGCGTCGACTTCTGCGACGCGCACATCTACCCCGAGGCGCTGCTCGAGAACCGCGACACGGCGCTCCTCGAGGGGGCGCTCGACGACGTCGTCCAGCTCGCGAACCACGTCGCGGGCAAGCCCCTCGTGCTCGGCGAGTTCGGCATCCACGGCGACGCCGAGGGCAACTGGGATCATCAGACGCGCGGCTACTGGATGGGGCGCGTGTTCGAGCGGCTGCGCTTCGACGGCGCGGCGGGCGGGATCGTGTGGCTCTACCAGCCGGCGGGCGGCGACGACCGGCGGCACGGGATCAGCGTCGGCGAGACGGGCGCCGAGGGCCCGCGCGCCGCCATCCGCGCGGCCGCCGGCGAGCGACCGCTGCCGCCCGACGCCACCAACCCGGACCTCGGGCCCAACGTCGGTGAGGTGCCACTGATGGCGCTGCACGGCGAGTTCCTCGGCAAGGCGGCCATCGTGCCCAAGCTCAAGGCGGGGCCCGACGGCGCCGCGGGCGACGTGCGCGTGACCTGGGACCCCGCGACGTACGAGCGCGCCGCGTGGGAGGCGACCGGCCTCTACGACGGCGGCGCCATCGCGCACGCCTGGGGCACCGAGACCGGCTGGTTCGAGTACACGTACGAGGTCTTGCCGCCCGACGCGTCGGCGACGAAGCGCGGGCCCGCGCGGCGCGCCCGCGAGCCCTACGCGCTCTCGCTGCGGGCGCGCGTCTCGTCCGAATTCCCCGGCGCCTCGTCGCCGCCCGACGGCGCGTCCGAGTTCGAGGTCACGCTCGACGGCCTGAAGATCGGCACGGCGACGGCGACGCGCGACGACGGGCGCGGCGCGTGGATCGAGGTGCGGACCGGGCAGCCCGACCTCCTGCACGCCGCCGTCGGCGTCGGCAAGCACAAGCTGCGCTTCGTCGTGCCCACGGGCCCGCACGCGCATGGCCTCTGCATCTACGGCAAGCCCGGCGAGAAGGGAGGCGCCGGCGGCCGCACGGGCCCGATTGAATTGAAGGTCGAGGGCTAGAGCCCTCAGAGCCCGGAGGCGGCTTCCCTCAAGGCGGCGCTGACGCCGTCGGTGACGGGGCGGCCGTGGGCGACGGTGAGGACCTTGACGTCCGGGATCGCGGCGAGCTTCTCGATGGACGCGCGCGCGGTCTTCTTGTCGCCGAGCATGATCATGCGGACGATGCGCGGCACGGAGAGCCGGCGGTTCTTCGGGCCGCCCGCCACGCCAGCCATGAGCCAGCCGCGAAAGCCCGGGACGGGGTCGCGGTTCGCGACGGCGTCCGACATGATGAGGACCTTGCCGCCCGCCGTGTCGAGCTCGTAGGCGAGCTCGCCGTTCTTGAAGCCGTCGACGGCGTGGAGCCGGACGCCGAGCGGCGGCAGCGCCTCCTCGGCGGTGGCGTCGACCTTCACGACCTCCTCGATCTTCGCGCGCGCGGCGGCGGGCGCCACGACGCGCGCCTCGGGGTACCGCTGCTTGTAGAAGGTCGCGTCGAGGCGGTGACCGCCGTGCGGGACGAGGATGATCGACGGCTTGCCGAGCGCGTCGAGCTTGGCCATGCCGGCCTCGCTCATCGCGATGACGCTGTGGAGGAGCAGCGAGCCGTCCGGCAGCTTCACGATCGTCATGACGCGCTTGACCGGGAACGGCAGCGAGCCGGTGACGGTCCAGAGGCCGGGCGCGAGCTCCTGCGGGTCGTCGTGCGGAAGAATCTTCTGCGATTGCTCAGCCATCTCGTCTCCTCCCGTTCCTTCTTGTGAGCCGATCGCAGGGAAAGTAGCCTCTTTCGAATTCATGAAGTGTGAAGAATTCCGTAGCTTGGTTTTGGGGCTCGCGTTTTGCGCGGCCTGCTCGAGCGGCGCGAAGGCGCCCGTGACGCCGACGGGCGCCGCGGGCTCGATGACGGGCGCGGCGGGCGCGGCGGCGGGAGCCACCGGCGCCGCGGGCGCGATGGGCGGCGCGGGCGCGGGCGCCGCCGCGGGCAACGGAACGACGACGGGCGCGGCTGGCGCGAGCGGAGGCTCGACGGGCGCGGCCGGAGCGGCGAGCGGAGGCTCGACGGGCGCGGCCGGCGCTCCGACGGACGGCGGCGCTCCGCAGGACGGCGGCGGCGGCTCGACGACGGCGGCGATCAAAGGTCACCCGGATCCGACCGCGACGTACCCGAAGTACGACGGCTTCTCGCTCTACCTCGTCGAGGAGTTCAACGCGCCCATCAATCTCGACACGGACTCGCTCTGGACGTGGGGCGACGGCACGATCGACGATGGGCTCGCGCGCTTCGGCGAGGACGCCATCAGCTTCGCCGACGGGCACATGAAGATCGCCATCACGAAGGGCGACACGCCCATGGGCCTCTCGGTGACCAAGGCCGGCATGCTGCCGGGCGCGATGGTGCCCGCGAGGACGCTCAAGAGCGGCGAGTTCCGCTCCAAGTACAACATGTTCCGCTGGGGCCGCTACGAGGTGTCGATGAGGGCGCCCCTGAACGAGAGCAACTTCGTGATGTCGATGTTCTCGTTCCGCACGCCGCACTTTCAAGAGTGGCGCGAGATCGACTTCGAGCTCGTCGCCGACCTCCCGACCGCCGTCTCGACGAACGTCATCATCGGCATGAACATGACGGGCTACAACCCGCTCGCCGAGGAGCCCGCGCGCATGTACCCCTTCGGGGCGCCGCCCGCGATGGCGCTGCCCACCGGTTTCATGGCAGAGACCGCGTTCCACACCTACGCGTTCGAAGCGCTGCCCGACCACATCACGTACTTCGTCGACGGCGTCCCCATCCGCACGAAGCAGAAGAGCATCGGCAAGAACAACCTCATCGTCCCCGAGCGGTCGATGAAGATCATGATGAACAACTGGGTCTTCAACGGGACCGCCTTCGGCGGCTTCGACCCGAACAACAACACCTACCCGCTGGTCGCCGAGTACGACTGGTTCCGCTTCTACAAGTGGAACATGGACATGGCGTACCCGTGCGAGCCGATCCCCACGTGCCTCCCGGCCGACGACCTCGACCTCTCGGTCAATAACCCCAAGGAGACAACGTATCCCTGACGGGTCAGTCGCGCTCGGCGGCGACGATCGTCGCCGCGGCCGTCATGAGGACGACGTTGCGCACGAGCGTGAGGCCCGTGATGGGGCCGCCGCCCGTGCCGAAGCAGCCGCAGTCGATGTTGATGCGGCGGAAGTAGGCGGACGCGACGGCGACGGTGAAGGTCGCGAGCATGCCGAGCGCCCCGAGCGCGGCGGCGCGGCGCCAGGCGCGCGGCGCGACGACGAGCGCCCCGCCCACGACGAGCTCGAGGACGGGCAGGACCGCGGCGACGTACGGCGCGACCGCCGGGAAGAGCTGGTAGTTCGCGATCTCGGTGGCGAAGGCGACGGGCGCGCGCAGCTTGAGCACGCCCGCGAGGATCAAGAGGCCGCCGAGGCCGAGGCGCAGGACGAGCGCGAGCGCGGCCATCATTTCGTGCACTCGGTGCAAGGCCCGGAGGAGCAGGCCAGACCCGCGTGGCTCCAGGCCGAGAAGCCGCCTTCGATGACGACGATGCGGAGATCGGCGCGGCCGCCGCGCCGTCGCAATTCGTCGGCGACCACCTTGGCGTCGTCCGTGCCGTCGCCATAGACGACGAGCGTGTGACGGCCCGCGAGCCGGTCGACGGCGGCGCTCGCCGCGCTGTCCGAGGAGGCGCACGGCAGGTGGATGGCGCCCGTGACGTGGCCCTGCGCGAACTCGCCGGCCGGCCGGACGTCGGCGACGAGGGTCTGGGCGTCGCCGCACACCGAGACGGCGGCCGTCGGCGGCAGCACCTCGACGGGGGACGCGGCCGGGGCCGGTGCCGCCTCGCCCGCCCCGCACGTCGTCGGCGGCGCGAACTTCGTGAAGCGAATCCCGTCGCGACGCGCGGCGTTCACCGCCAAACCGAGCGCCGACCCCGCGAGCACGAGGCAGAAGGCGCGGCCGAGCAGCGTCGCGAACATGGCCCGGATGAAACTATCAGGCGGTCCCCTGGCATTCCCGCGAAAACGCCGACACGGCGCCCGAGGCGCGTTACATTGCCCTCCCGAGAACACGGAGACCCCATGCCTTCCTCACCGCTCGCAGGAAAGATCGCACCGCCCGAGGTCCTCATCGATGTCGCGCGCCTGCGCGCGGCGTACGCGACGCGCAAGCCCGACGTCAACGACCCGGCCCAGCTCGTGGCCTTCGGCACGAGCGGCCACCGCGGCGCGCCCGAGGACGGCGCGTTCAACGAGGCCCACATCCTGGCCATCACTCAGGCGATCTGCGAGCACCGCGCGAAGGCGGGCATCACGGGGCCGCTCTACCTGGGCATCGACACGCACGCGGCGTCGGCGCCGGCGCAGGAGACGGCGCTCGAGGTGCTGGCCGCGAACGGCGTCGAGACGCTGATCGCGCCGGTCGACGCCGAGACGGGCGAGCCGGGGTTCACGCCCACGCCGTCGCTGTCGCGCGCGATCCTGCGCCACAACCGCGGGCGCACCGAACGTCTCGCCGACGGCATCGTCATCACGCCGTCGCACAATCCGCCGCGCGACGGCGGCTTCAAGTACAACCCGCCCCACGGCGGACCGGCGGACACGGACGTGACCGACGTCGTGCAGGCGCGCGCCAACGAGCTGCTGCGCGCAGGCGGCGCGGGCGTCAAGCGCACGGCGAACCCGTACAAGGCGCCCACGACGCGCGAGTACGACTTCCTCGGCGCGTACGTCGACGAGCTGCCGCAGGTCGTCGACGTCGAGGCGGTGAAGCGCGCCAAGCTCAAGCTCGGCGTCGACCCCATGGGCGGCGCGAGCGTGCGCTACTGGTCGCGCGTGGGCGAGCGCTTCGGGCTCGACCTCACGGTCGTCAACACGAAGGTCGACGGGCGCTTTGCGTTCATGCCGCTCGACCACGACGGCAAGATCCGCATGGACTGCTCGAGCCCGTACGCGATGGCGAACCTGCTCGGGCTCAAGGACCGCTACGCCGTCGCGTTCGGCAACGACGCCGACGCCGACCGCCACGGCATCGTCACGCCGGCGGGCCTCATGAACCCGAACCACTACCTCGCGGTGGCCATCCGCTACCTGTTCTCGCACCGGCCCGGCTGGCCGGCGCGCGCGGCCGTCGGCAAGACGCTCGTGTCGAGCAACCTCGTCGACCGCGTCGTCGCCAGCCTCGGCCGCGAGCTGCGCGAGGTCCCGGTCGGCTTCAAGTGGTTCGTGCCGGGCCTCCTCGACGGCAGCTGCGGCTTCGGCGGCGAGGAGAGCGCGGGCGCGAGCTTCCTGCAGCTCGACGGCTCGGTGTGGACGACGGACAAGGACGGCATCCTCCTCGATCTGCTCGCGGCCGAGATCACGGCGACGACGGGCAAGGATCCGGGCGCGCACTACGAGGAGCTGCGCGGCCAGTTCGGGACGCCCTACTACACGCGCGTCGACGCGCCCGCGACGCCGGCCGAGAAGTCGAAGCTCAAGAAGCTCGACCCCGCGGCGGTCTCGGCGAGCGCGATGGCGGGCGAGCCCATCGTCGCCAAGCTGACGCGCGCGCCCGGTAACGACGCGGCCATCGGCGGCCTCAAGGTGGCGACGAAGAACGGCTGGTTCGCGGCGCGGCCCTCGGGCACCGAGAACGTCTACAAGATCTACGCCGAGAGCATGACGAGCGCCGCGCACCTCGAGGAGATCCTGAAAGAGGCGCGCGAGATCGTGTCGCGCGCGCTCGCGAAGTGAGCGCGGCGCGGGATCTCGCGGGGCGCGTCGCTGTCGTCGTGGGCGGCACGTCGGGCATCGGGCGCGCGCTCGCCGTCGGCCTCGCCGAGGCGGGCGCCGACGTCGTCGCCACGGGCCGGCGCGCCGCGCTCGTCGACGAGGTCGCGGGCGAGATCGAGGCGCGCGGCCGGCGCACGCTGCGGCAGCCCTGCGACGTCGCCGACCGCGCATCGCTCGAGGCGCTGCGCGAGGCGACGCTCGCGACGTTCGGACGCATCGACGTGCTCGTGAACTGCGCGGGCAAGACCAAGCGCACCCCGACGCTCGAGGTGGGCGAGGCCGAGTGGAACGACATCCTCGCCACCAACCTCACGGGCACGCTGCGCGCCTGTCAGGTCTTCGCGCCGCCCATGCTCGCGGCCGGTTACGGGCGCATCGTCAACATCGGCTCGCTCTCGACGTTCGTCGCGCTCTACGAGGTCGCAGCCTACGCGGCCAGCAAGGCGGCGGTGGCGTCGCTCACGAAGTCGCTCGCCCTCGAGTGGGGCCCGCGCGGCGTGTGCGTCAACGCCATCGCGCCCGGCGTCTTCCGCACCGACATCAACCGCGCGCTGCTCGACGGCACCGAGCGCGGCCGCGAGTTCCTGCTGCGCACGCCGATGAAGCGCTTCGGCCAGGTCGACGAGCTCGTCGGCGCGGCCGTCTTCCTCTCGTCCGAGTCGGCGAGCTTCGTCAACGGCGAGATCCTCGTCGTCGACGGCGGCTTCCTCGCGAGCGGCGTGAATCAGTAGAGACGGAAGGCGACTTCGAGAGAGAAGTCGAGCGAGAGCAGATTCTGGTTGTTGGTGAGCCAGACCGTCGACCCGAGCGTGCCGATGAGATCGACCTTCTTGCCGGCGGCGATGGCGAGGCCGCCCGACAGGCCTGCGACCGGGCCGTTGACGGCGAGGTAGCCCGACGAGAAGCGCAGCGGGTAGCGGACCGTCGCGGCGGGATCGCCGGCCATGTACTCGAGCATGGCGCGCACGAGCGCGGCCTGGACGCGTCCGTCCTTGCCCTTGAGATCGCCGACGCCCAGGTAGGCCCCGAAGGAGAGGTGCTCCGAGAAGCGGCCGTCGAGCCGCGCGCCGACCAGCTGGTTGTGAAAGGAGCCGGTGACGATGCCGCCCGCCTCGTCGAGCTGCACGGCGAGGCGAAGCGGCACGCCCGCTTCGGCGGCGGGCGTGGCAGCGACGACCGGCGGCGGCGTCTGCGCGCGCGCGGCCGGCGCGATGGTCGCGCCGACGAGGATCAACCACAAACACCGACGACTCATTCGCGGCCTCCTTGTTCATTGAACGCCCGTTCGGCCGCCATGAGCAACTGCCGCGCGTAGGGCGCGTTGTGGGCGGCGGCGGCCGGATCCTCGAGCACGAGCGCGACGTCCCAGGCGGCGCGGCCGAGCGGCGTCGCCCGATCGAGCCGCCCCGCGCCCGCGTGCGGCGGGCCGTCGCCGCTCGGGCCTCCCTGCGCGCGCGAGAGCCACCGGCTCCACAAGCCGTGCGCGCGGCTCGCGAGGTCGTCGGTCGGCAGCGCCTTCGCGTGGCAGCGCGCGCACCCTCCCGAGCCGGCGACGAAGGCGTGGCCCGCGCCGCGCTCGACCGCCGGTCCCGACTGGTGGCAGCCGACGCAGCCACCCGCGAGCGCGGCGTGCGGCGCCGGCCCGTTCAACGCCGCGCCGGTCGCCGGATCGAGGCCGCCACGCCCGAGCCACAGCGCCGCCGCCGACGCCGCGGGCGCGCCGTCCGACGCGTCGGGCGTGTGGCAGCCGAGGCAGACGCCGCTCTTCTCGGCCGGCGCGGGCAAGGTCGCGCCCGCGAGCAGCGGGGGCCGCGGCACCGCGCGCAGCAGCGCGACGACGCCCGATGGCGCGTGGGCATGCGCGCCGTGCTCGTGAACCGCGTGGCAGGCCGCGCACGCGACGCCGAGAGGCCCGACGTCCGCCGGCGGCCGACGGTCAACCGACGCGCCTGCCGCGCCTTCGACCGCCGCACCCGCGAGGAAGCCCCAGGTCGTGTGACAGCGCGCGCAGGCGCGCTCCGTCGCCGCGCGAGGATCGCGATCGGCGCGCGCCATGCGCGTCGCGCGCCACGCCTGGAGGTGGCCGTAGCGCGCCGGCGCGTCGTGGCAGGTCGCGCAGACATCGGCGCGAAGGATGCTCCAGCGCGCCGATTTTTCCGGCAGCGCGCCCGGCCCGTGACAGGCGAGGCACCCCACCCCGCCGAGGCGCCGCAACGGCCGCGGCAGGCTCTCCCAGCGACGGGGCCCGAGCGCGGCGACGTCGAGGCCGAGCGCGCCCATGACGTCCGTGAAGCCGCCGTCGGTGAGGCCGGGCTCGCCCGTCGCGTGGCAGGCCAGCGCGCAGCCGGGATACCCCGCGCCGAAGGCGGAGCCGTGGCCGTCCGCCGCGGGTGGCAGCCCGCGCGCGAGCACGGTGGCCATGGGGCTCGCCGCGCTCGCCGCCGCGATGGACGGGTGGCACTCGGCGCGCCCGCAGTCGAGGGGCGTCTCGTCGTAACGGCCCGCGCGCAGCGTGAGCGCGCGGCCCGTACCGTCGGCGAGCCGCCAGTCGCCCGCGACGTCGGGCGCGAGGCTGGTCATGCCGCCCGTCCCATCGAGACCCGCCCTCGCGCCCGCAGGACGCGCCTCGAGGTGCCAGCCCGCGCCGCCGAAGTACACGCGCGCGCCGAGGGGCGTGTTGGGCAACCCGCGCGCGCGCGGCACTGCGACGACGGAGATCTGATGTCGCTCCTCCGCCCCACCCTCGCGCCACGTCGCCTCGAGCACGATCTCGCCGCTCGTGCGCGGCGAGATCGGAACGACGCCCCAGGGAGGCGCCGCGCCGAGCGCCGTCGCGAGCGTCGGCGTGCGCGCCCGCGCCGCGAAGCCGCCGTCGGTGATCGAGAGAGAGGGTGCGTCGAGCCCCGAGAGCGGACGCCACGTCACCGTGCCCGCGCGCGCCTCGGGACAGAGCGGGCGCGCTTCGACGGTGAAGGGCGCGTCGA
>Ga0265339_10003773_pt1 | contig 10565 bp, 7 predicted proteins | sample 4CB219metaG_FD_202085 | JGI IMG/M metagenome (GOLD analysis project Ga0265339, IMG submission 202085) | Rhizosphere microbial communities from Carex aquatilis grown in University of Washington, Seatle, WA, United States - 4-CB2-19 metaG | ecosystem: Host-associated > Plants > Roots > Rhizosphere...
CTTCATGCCCATTTTGCTCTTGGGCAGCATGCAGCGAACCACTTCGCTGAAGGCCAGGGCTGGCTTGGTATCGAGCATTTTCTTCAGGCTGACGCTGCGATGTCCGCCCGGATACTTGGTGTAGCGCTCGAACTGCCGCTGCTCGGGCTTGTTGTTGCCGGTGACCTTGACCTTGTCGGTATTGATGACAATTACAAAGTCGCCGGTATCCACGTGCGGGGTGTAGGTCGGGCGATGCTTGCCCATCAGGATCGTCGCCACTTCGGTGGCTGCACGGCCCATGACCATGCCCGCGACGTCGACGAGATACCACTTAGCGGTAAGCTCGCCATTCTTGGCCATATACGTTTTCGTCGTGTTCACAGGGAGCTCCAACGTCTTAATCGTAAAGAGCAAAGCATTATGACATCCCCAAAGAGGATGTCAACACATTTTCGCCGCCAAGCGAATTTTGTGAAGCCGTCGCGTTTTTGGACGCTGCCGGCCTCAATCGATCGCCAATGGCGAGTATATAAAGCCCAAGCCAAGTTCGCCAGTATGATTAGAAGGATATTCGCAGAATCGTGCCAGTGCATGTCAAAGCCCCGGCATTGCATGCCGGGGTTGAAGGCGTCAGGACGCGCACACCCCCAAGCACCGGACTAGAGGATGGCGCCGACAACACACCCACACCTGACCGTGGCAAGAGTTGTGCGCGCAGGAATTGAATCGCGTGCATCGAGGTGGACCCTCAGGACCTCCGCAAAACCCGCGTGTCTCTACGGGGCTAGGGCCGCGGTTCCTGAGGCGGCCTTAACACGCGGCTAGGCCGTCGATTACAAGCGTGTTTAGGGGAAGTTTCCGAAAATACAGGACTTATGAACGTTTTTGAATTCGGACTTTTCCGATTGCGAGGTCAAAATCGCCAAAACGCGTTTTAAGGGGCTCTGACGCGAAAAACGCTATATCACATTGTGATGAGGGGATGAAAACGCAGACGAACCAACCTTTGCGCCTGGACAAGGGTCAGGCTTGCCTTTCGGCGCTGTCCGAAGGCGCCCGTGGTACGGCGGGTCAGTACTTGTGCCACAGCAGCTTCTTCACCGCGTCCTTGATGTGCATGGCTTGGAGGATCCTGCCTGTGGTGCGCGAGGTGGCTTCGACCGCGCGATGCAGATGTACCGCGGCCGATGCCCTGACCGTGCGGCGGAAGAAGTACAGGTTGGCGCACATCACCTTGCCGGTGGCGAAGACCACCTGGTGATAGTCCTGGCCCTCGCCGTGGTCCAGCATGCGGTAGCAGCCTTGGGCGAACCACTGCTCCAGCAGGCGAAACTGCAGCACGGCCCCGACGCCCCACTTGCGGTATTCCATGTCGTACCCGTACACCGGCTCGCTCAGAATGCCGTTGTTGTGCCGCAGGTAGTGGTACGCCACCGGCCGCTCGCCGTGAAACAGAATGTACCCGCGGTTGGCGTCCCGCTGGGCGAGATCGCGGAGGCAGTCGACCATGGTGTCCGACTTGGGGAACCCGCCGTCCAGGGTCTCCTGGTAGCTGCGGGCCGAGACAGTCCGCGCGTGGCGGTAGAACTCCTCCATCTCCTCAGGCCGGCGATACTCGCGGATGGGAATCTCGCCGCCGCATAGATTGGCATATCGTGATGCCTGGCGACGGAACTCCCTGCGAGAGCTCGCGCCGAAATTGCTGAAGTAGTCCTCGAAGGATCCGCCAATCTCCGTGTAGTGACGATAGAACTGCTGTGGTGCGTAGCGAAGAATATGGCCGAGCCTCGTCACGACTGGAATCGGGCCCTGGATCGGATGCGAGGGCACCCACAGGCCGCGGATATGACCGGGCAGTGAGTCCAGCAGGTCCGGCCAGCGATGCAGTTCACCGTCGAACTGCGTGAAATGTGCGGAGTATCGCACCATGGGGAATCGAATCTCGAAGAGCATCATCTCGCTGAGAAAGTACTGCAGCGGGACCAGCCGTTCCTGACCGGCCAGGTTGGTCAACGCCCCCGTTGCCACCGACGGTTTCACTGCGAACTGCATCCTATTCCCCCCTGCAATGATACCGGACCAAGTATTATAGGAGGGCAGTGAAATGGTGATGCTAAGCCACGCCGCAAAATCCGAAATCTGAAGCACGAAATCCGAAACAAACGGCAATGATCGAAATCCAGAATTCCAAACACAGAGAAGAAGGGCACATCGGCTTGGCAGTCGAGCGGGCTCTGCCTTTTTGCTCTTTTTCACGTGGCGTAGAAAAGAGCAAAAAGGCAGAGCCATCTCAATGGATGCGCCTCTGTGTTTGAGAATTGCCTGAAGTTTGGATTTGTTTCGGATTTCGAGAAGTTTGGAATTTGAGATTTGTTTCGGATTTAGAATTTCGGATGTCGTGCTTTTGACATCGACAGGACGCCATCAGCACACCTCACTTCTTCAAGCCAGCCAGATACCACAGGGCGTTTGTCGCCAGATCGACGGCTGATTGCTGGCTGTATCCGCGGAGGTGGTAGACGTTGGCGCCCAACAGGCCCATCGTGAGGTCGTCGGGGAAATACATGATGCCGATCGTGTTGTCCTTGGCGGCGACGTACACGCGGGCTGTGTTGCGATCATCGCCGAGGGTGGCGGCGTAGTCGCTGCGGTATGTCACCTTCTCGACGTGCTCGGGCGGGCCCTGGAAAAACTGGTGTGAGGGAACCAGCCGGCTGAGCTGGGCGTCACCAAAGAGTCCCGTGAAGTACTTCTGCACGCTCTGATCGAACGCCCGCGATCCGCCGGCCGCCTCTATCAGCATCCGCCCGCCGCCGGCGAGGTACTTCTTCAGGGCGGCAGTCTGCTGGGGTGATAGGTCGAAGCTGCCCTCGCCGCTGAAGAGCGTTACGGGGTTGGCCTTGGGGTCGAGCTTTGCGATGTCCAGTGGCTCGTCAATTTCGAGCTTCACCTGGTGGCGGTTGCCGATGAGAACGGCCAGCCGCTTCCACGCCAGCGGCTCGGGGCAGGCGTTGCCCTCGAACGCCACGGGCGTCAGGTGGATGGTCGCGCGTGGCTTGAAGGGCCGGGCGGCGGGCCAGGGGGTCTGGCCTGGCAGGCGGTAGCTTGCGCGGTCCGTCAGGTACAGGAACATGTTGGTGGCCAGTTCGTACTGCGGCAGGTTGGCCTTGGCCGGGCCCATCTGCAGGCCCAGCGAGAGCTCCTGCGGACAATGCACCGCCAGCAGCCGCACGCCATTGGAAACGCCCATCAGGCCGGGCTTGTCCTTGACCTCGCCATGTAGGCTATACAGCGGATGCGCGTCATCCAGGCGGACCAGTTCGTAGCGGTCGAAGAGCTTCTTGTAGAGCTTCTTCATGTCCAGCGAGAAGTCGGCGTTGGAGCAGGCGGCCTCCGAGACGATCGTGCCGCCCTGGAGGACGAACAGCCTGAGCTTGTCGATCTGCTGCGGCGTGAATTCCACTGGCCCGGCACCGCTTATATAGAGGATTGGCGAGTCGTGCCAAGACTCCATCGGGGCGTCGATGTCGACGATCTGCCACTTCAGGGCGTGCTCGAGGTTCTGGCTCATCCACGCGGTGAGGTTGGCCAGGTCACGCGGGCGGGGGTTCCATTGGCCCTTGTACGAGAGCTTGTTCATCACCACGGGGTCGCGCCCGCGGACAATGAACAGCGTGGCGAATGCCGTCGAGGCCACACGCTCCTCGCCGAAGTCCCAACTGCCGTCGGAATTCTGGCGGCGGACGAGTTCAGCGGCCCCGTTTGCGTACCAGTCCACGCCGGCGAACTGCTTGTAGCCGCTTGCCAGCCCCACGCGCGACAGCGTGTACAGCCAGTAGTAGTAGCGGTTCTCGCCCAGGCGGGGGTTTTGGTCGATTGCGAAATCCTGCTGCAGCCACTTCATTCCGTCGGCAAGGGGCTTATTGTCCGTCCCGGCGGTGCAGCGGAGAAATTCCTCGCGGTGAAGGGCGTCGAAGGTGATGAACAGCGTGGCCAGGCCGGCTGCGGTCATGGAGCCGTAGGTCTTGGTCCTATCGGGCCCAGGGCGGGAGAAGTATCCCCAGCCGCCGTCTGGCTGCTGCTGCGTGAGCCAGAACTTTTCCACGAGCTGCCAGTATTGCGGGGGGATCTCTACGCCTCGGCGGGCGCCGGACCAGACGCCAAGGACGGCCAACTGCGCATTGGAGTTGTCGTACTCGCCGACGGTCTTGCCGTCGTAGCTTGTGTATGTGTAGGCCCCGTTGCTTGCGGCGGCCTGCAGCAGCCATTTGACATCGGCCTGCAGGGCGGCTTGCACCTTGGCGTCCTTCTCGTCGCGGACCTCGGCCAGTGCACAGGCCCTCATGGCCACCGCGTACGTGCCGGTGAGCTTGGCCTTGAGCAGCCAGTCCATGGCCCGCTGGATGTCCTTATGATGATGGTCCACGCCGCTGACCAGAAGGGCGTACACACAAAGGGCCGTCTTGCCGCCGTATCGGGGGTTTCTGGCGTCAAACTCCCCATCGACCGACCCGTCCCTGGAAATCTGCGCCAGGAGGAACTTCACCGCGTTGGTCTCAGCGGCTGCCGTGCGAACGTACAACGCATCCGCCGGCGGAGTCTCCCCGCGCGCAGCGACATGCACGCAAAGACTCGCCAATAGCAGGATGCAAATACGTCGTATCATGGCCGCGTAGTTTACCACAAAGCAGTGCAGAAGGTGAGAGGTTAGAGATGAGAGTCAGAGGAATGCCAGACCAGGTCGTCGCCTTGGCTTTCAGCGTCGTTCGAACTCGCCACGATATGAAAGCGGGCTCTGCCTTTTTGCTCTTTTCGCCTGCGAAGAAAAGGAGCAAAAAGGCAGAGCCCACGCCCGCATCCTGACACACCTGAACTACGCTGAAAGCCAAGGCGACGACCGCGCACTGCCGTTTTCGAACAGTGCCGACAGAGCAATTCTGTTCTCTGCGTCCTCTGCGTCCTCTGCGGTGTAATCTAGTTCCCGGTGCGTTTGGTTCGTTCGGGCACTGGGTCGTAGCCGCCTTTGCTGAACGGGTGGCAGCGGAGGATTCGCCACAGGCCCAATGCCAGGCCGACGGCGGGGCCGCGGGTGCGGACGGCTTGGACGAAGTACTGGCTGCAGGATGGGATGTAGCGGCAGTGCCCGCCGAGGATCGGCGAGAGCGTGACCTGGTAAAGCCGCACAAGCAAGACCAGCAGGCCGACCAGCCCCGCGCGAAGCCATCGCCATAGGAGCGTCATGGGTGCTCCTCCGGGTGTGTGTATGGCAAACCTGTTGCGGGCGTCTCGCCCTGGGGCGCTATCGTGCCGTCGTCGCGACCCGTCGCTTCCGCTCCGGGCTCGCTTGATTCTGGCGATGATATGCCAGGCGCTGGGGATTCCTGACTTTTGCGAAGAGGCAAGCTCTGGCGTTGCTCGCTGGGGGCGGGCGGGGTGTTGTCAGATTCAGGCGACTGCTGGGCGGATTTCGCAAGTTGCCTGGCGAGTGTCGTCAGCGAGCGTTGGAGTTTTTCCAGGGTGGCTTGGGGGCCGCTGCGGGGGACTATCGCTAGATCCCAGCCTGGGGGCAGGTCGTGCTGGGTGAGGCGAAATGCTTCACGACAGAGGCGTTTAATGCGGTTTCGGTGAACGGCGTTTCCGTGGCGTTTGGTGACGGCGATCATGCACCGGCAGTGCGGCAGGCCGTTGGGCAATGCCAGCAGCGTCAGCAGGTAGTCTGACTTTCGTCGACCCTGCGTAAACAGGCGAGAGATGGTCGCCTTGTCGCTGACTCGCAATGTCCGGCCAAAGGAAAAGCCTGCCATCAAATGCCTCACCCACGTGGAAGACGGCCATACGAGCGCGATTAACGGATTAAGCGGATTTCAGGAAACGGACCAATCTATGAGAAACGAAACCAGAATGCCTTCATCCGTTAATCCCAGAAACCCTGTAATCGCGCTCTCTGCAAAGGTTCTCAAAAAGGAAACGCCGTCCTTTCGAACGGCGTTTCCTGAATCGATTTCTCGATTGTGGCTGCAATAGCGACTCAATGCAGAACGTAAGCTTTCGTTCGTCAACAGGTCGCGTCATGCGACTGCAGATCAGAACTGGACACCTGTCCTGCTTGGGGGCGGTTCGTTAGAACCGACCGCCACGGCCACCGCCGCTGCCGCCGCGGCCACCGCCGCTGCCGCCACGGCTGCCACCACCGAAGCCGCCACGGCTGCCGCCGCCACCACCTGCACCGCCACGCTCTTCACGGGGCTTGGCCTCGTTGACGGTCAGCGGACGGCCGGAATATTCCTTGCCGTTCAGGGCGCCAATGGCGGCCTGTGCCTCGGAATCACTGGACATCTCGACGAAGCCGAAGCCCTTGCTACGGCCGGTCATGCGGTCCTGGATGACCTGCGCGCTCTTGACGGCGCCGTGCTGGCCAAACAACTGCTCCAGATCCGCGTCCGTCACATCGTACGGCAGATTTCCAACATACAGCTTGCTACCCATGTTCATTCTCCTGCAGGACAGGTTCTCTTGGTCCAATTTCTTACTTTCGGGGCCAATGTCGAAAGTGGCATAGTGCCAAACAATTCTATTCTAATTTTCAGACTCCGGCGGGCGTTTTCGCCCGTCGGCTATCGCCTGCGACGGCGACTGCCGCCGAACAAGCTGCGTTTGGGGCGATGCGTCCGTGTCGCGGTCGACGATGACTCGTGGGCCACCGCAGTTCCCGCCGACGCTCCGACGCTCAGAGGCTTCTTCGTGCCGCCAACGCGGGCGTGCACCTGAGCGTGCCCTCTAGTGGCGACGAACGCCGCACGCACTGCCGGCCTGCGTTGGCCGCCCCTGCCAGCCACCGGACCATTATGGCCGCCGGTGCTGACGGGATGTTGGGAAGTATATGGATGATCCGTTACGGTTTCCAGCGGCTTGCGAAGCAATCGCTCGATGCCGAAAAGATATTCCCGCTCCTCCACATCGCAGAAGGAGACAGCCAGGCCCGTGGCGCCTGCCCGACCGGTGCGGCCGATGCGGTGCACGTAGGTCTCGGGCTCGTTGGGCATGTCGTAGTTGAACACGTGTGAGATATTGTCGACATCCAGCCCGCGGGCGGCGATGTCGCTGGCGACCAGCACGGTCACCTGGCCGCGGCTGAAACTCTGCAGGGCCCGCTGGCGGGCCTGCTGAGAGCGGTCCGAGTGGATCGCCTCGGAGGTGATATTGGCCTGGGTCAGCCGCCGGCTGATGCGGTCCACGCCACGCTTGGTGCGGGCAAAGACCAGCGCCCGAGTGACACCTTGGGCGGCCAGCAGATGCTCCAGGAGAGCCTGCTTGTTGGCACGCTCCACAAAGTATATGGTCTGCTGTACGTTGTCGGCCGCTGTAGTCTGCGGAGTGACGCTGACCTCAACGGGGTTGCGAAGGATCGTATTGGCCAGGGCCCGGATTTCCTTGGGCATGGTGGCCGAGAACATCAGGTTCTGCCGCTCGGCGGGCAGTTGAGCGATCACCTTGCGAATGTCGTGGATGAAGCCCATGTCCAGCATGCGGTCGGCTTCATCGAGGACGAAGACCTCCACGTGGCGGAGGTTGACCATGCCCTGGTTCATCAGGTCGAACAAGCGTCCGGGCGTGGCGATGAGGACATCGACGCCCTGTCGCAGGGAAATCACCTGGGGCTTTTGATTGACGCCGCCATAGATCACCGTCGAGCGAACGGGCGTGAATTGGCCATAGGTGCGAATGCTCTGGTGTATTTGTGCAGCAAGTTCGCGTGTGGGGCTGAGGATCAGTGCGCGGATTACGCGGCCCTTGGTGTGGTCGGCAGGCCGGACGGCCAGTCGTTGCAGCAGCGGCAGGGCGAAAGCAGCGGTCTTGCCGGTGCCAGTCTGGGCGCAGCCCAGGAGGTCCTTGCCAAGCAGTACATCAGGGATCGTCAGCTCTTGGATGGGAGTTGGGAGTGAGTAACCTTCGGATCGGAGGGCACGGAGCAGCGGCTCGGAAAGCCCCAGTTCGTCAAATTGCATTAAGATCAAGCACCTTGCAGTCGTATCGGACACCTGAACCAATGTCAGGAAGAACGGGATGATAAGGCGAAACGTCTATTTTTGCAAACATATTTTTTTATTTCCGCTGGACAGGAGGTAGGAGATCGCGATTAACGGATTAAGCGGCGTGTTCGCTTCAAGCGAGCATGGATTCAAATGCAAGCCAAGACCAAGCTTGCTGAAGCGAGTATGAAACAATTATTTCCAATATTTTCGAACGGACCCAGTTGGGCACTTGTTAATATGTAGCCCGGATTGGCGCATTCCGTTCGTCCCCCCTTGGCCCCCGGGATGACTCCTGAGGCATCGCCTCCAGTGCCCTCCAGGCTTCGCTTCTCGAACAACCAGAAGCCATGCAGCACCGGGGCTCTTTTAGAAGGCTCCCATATGACCGTTGCAACGTTTGCAGGCATAGATCAGTCCACCGACGCACGTCACCCGCTTGGCTCGCGAGCCAAGGTCCTTCTTTGCAGTGTCTTTGGCCCGTACGCCCAGGACGACGAGTACGGCAGCAGGCTTATCAACCCCATGGAGCTGTGGCACAACCAGGTGACCCGCGTCCAGGGGCCTTTTTCCCTGCGAATGTTCCACCGAAGCTGGGGCATGATGCTCATCCAGGCCAATATCAAGGCCCCGTGCACCATGCTGGACTTTCCCAAGCTTGACCGTTTCGTCGAGGAAATCAGCACCAACCACTACGATATCATCGGCATCGGCAGCATCCTGCCAAACCTCCAGAAGGTGAAGCTGATGTGCTCGCTGATCCGCGAGCATCTGCCCAATGCGATCATCGTCATCGGCGGCCACATCGCGGGCCTCGAGGACCTCAGCAGCCACATCGACGCCGACCACATAGTTCGCGGCGACGGCATCCGCTGGTTCCGCGAGTTCCTTGGCCAGGACATCAACGAGCCGGTCCTGCACCCGCAGATCTTCGCGGGCATCGACCGCCACGCGATGGGCATGGATCTGCCCTTCAATCCACGCACGGCCTCGGCGTCGCTGATTCCGTCAGTGGGCTGCCCGATCGGCTGCAACTTCTGCGCGACCTCGGCGATGTTCGGCGGCAAGGGCAAGTCCGTTGTCTTTTATTCATCGGGCGAGGAACTCTTCGCTATCATGAGCCAGCTCGAAGACACGATGAAGATCAAATCGTTCTTCGTAATGGACGAGAACTTCCTGCTCAACAAGCCCCGCGCCATGCAGCTCCTGGCCCAGATGCAAAAGCACAACAAGGCCTGGGGGCTGTACGTGTTCAGCTCCGCCAACGCGCTCAAGCAGTACACGATGGAAGAGCTTGTGGCACTAGGCGTCAGTTGGCTGTGGATGGGCCTGGAGGGCAAGAACAGCCAGTACGGCAAGCTTAACCGCACCGACACGCATCAGTTCGTTGCCGAGTTGCAGGAGCACGGCATTCGCGTGCTGGGCTCGAGCATCATCGGGCTGGAAGACCACACGCCCGAGAACATCGACGCAGCCATCGCACACGCGGTGGCCCACAACACCGACTTCCACCAGTTCATGCTTTACACCCCGGTGGCCGGCACGCCCCTGTATGCCCACCACCAGGCCGATGGCACGCTCCTGGGCCAGGACGAGATCAGCTTCGAGGATACGCACGGGCAGTGGCGGTTCAATTTCCGCCACCCGCACATCAAGGACGGGCGCGAGACGGAATTCCTGCTGCGGGCGTTCAACGAGGATTTCCGCATCAACGGCCCCAGCGTGCTGCGAGTCGTCGAGACGACGCTCAAGGGCTATCGCCGCTACCACAACCATCCTGACGCCCGCATTCGCGACCGCTTCGCGTGGGAGGCTGAAGGAATGGCCTCAATCTTCCCGGGCGCCCTCTGGGCGGCTATCCGATACTTCAAGGATAGCCCGGCCCTGGTGGCGCGGTTGACCAAGCTGCTGGCGGAGGTCAAGAAGGAGTTCGGTTGGCCGGCCCGCTTGTCGGCGCCGCTGGTGGGGCGTCTGATCCTGCACAAGCTCCGCAAGGAAGCCGCCAAACTGGCCGCCGGCTGGACCATCGAGCCGCCGACGTACTACGAGCGCAACTACAACGACGGCACCACGCCGACGGTCAAGACAGTCCCCGGCCTCTCCGGCGCAAAGGCGCACGCAGTGGCGGCAACCGCGAACCGTTAGACCTAGTCCAACGACGCAAAAAGCAAGCCGGCATTCGTGTCCTGCAAGACATGAATGCCGGCTTGCCTTTTTGCGTCGTTTCGCGACCCCAACAGCACACGGCCGCGCACACTGCGCTCGGCCGTGGCACCCCTGTGGTTATCTGCAAGGACGTGGTTTTGGTCTACATCTTCTGCAGGAACTCCAGCCCCAGTCCCGAAAGGCTGCCCATGCGTTGCTGGCGGACCACTCGGCAGCGGTAGCGGACCTGTCGCGTGCCGGCACTGCGGGTGTCGATATCGCGCATGCCGGGAATCGTGAGCTCGGCTATCAAAACAGCCTGCTCATGCTGTGCACGGTTGCAGCGGAGGATGACCAGTACGCCACCCTCGGAGATGTTAGCGGTCCGCCCCCGGCCGACGAGGCGCC
>Ga0265339_10003774_pt1 | contig 10563 bp, 8 predicted proteins | sample 4CB219metaG_FD_202085 | JGI IMG/M metagenome (GOLD analysis project Ga0265339, IMG submission 202085) | Rhizosphere microbial communities from Carex aquatilis grown in University of Washington, Seatle, WA, United States - 4-CB2-19 metaG | ecosystem: Host-associated > Plants > Roots > Rhizosphere...
CGCATTGCACAGCAAAACCTCCTTGAAAAAAGAATCCTTACCAACACTATGCAATCCTACGCGTCAACGCCATGTTGGAAAAGGGAAAGACCCTGCTGCTGCCGATTGACCACCTTGCCAACGAGCCGGATAATGGCGGCCAGCGTTTTCGAAAGTGACCAGATCCGAGCGTGAACCCGCCGTGAAGCTCTTGCGCGACTTGGCCTTGCTCCCCAACGAGTTGCGCGGCGGGGCGGTGGCGATCGGTAACTTCGATGGAGTCCACTTGGGACACGCGCGCATCGTCCGGCGATTGATCGCCCTGGCGCAGCAGGTGGGTGGCCCCGCGATCGTATTTACATTCGATCCGCACCCTGTGCGGATTTTGCGCCCGGAGCTGGCGCCCCCGCCATTAACTTGGACCGACCGCAAGGCCCAACTGCTGGTGGCCCTGGGGGTCGATTCGATCATCGCCTACCCAACCAACGAGAAGTTGTTGGGCCTGACAGACCGCGAATTCTTCGATCGCATCGTCCGCGGCAGTCTGGCGGCGAAGGCAATGGTCGAGGGGCCGAACTTCTTTTTCGGCCGTGACCGGATGGGCACCATCGACGTGCTCCGGAGGTATACCGCCGAGACGGGCCTGGCGTTGGAGGTTGTCGAGCCGGTGGTCATCAACGGCCAGATCGTGAGCAGCTCGCGGGTGCGAAGCCTCCTCGCGGCCGGACAAGTCGATGAGGCATGCCGGATGTTGACTCAGCCCTATCGGGTTCGAGGGATGGTGACACACGGCGCCGGACGCGGTGCGCGGATCGGCTTCGCGACCGCAAATGTCGATGCGGTCGACACGCTTCTACCAGGAGTGGGAGTCTATGCCGGCCGCGGACTTTCGCAAGGTCGAAACTGGCCGGCGGCGATCAACCTGGGACCGAACCCGACGTTTGGAGAGCAGTCGATTAAACTCGAGGTCCACCTGATCGGCTTTGAGGGGTCGCTCTACGGTGAAGCAATGGAAATCGATTTTCTCAGCCGCATTCGCGATGTCCGACCCTTTGGCAGTTTGGAGGAACTGAAGGTCCAATTAGCCAGCGATGTGGCGCGGGCGAAAACCCTGTCCGATACTTGAACGATTCGAAGGAAAAAACAAGCAACACGGACACGACGTCGTATTCGACAGGTATTTGGGGATACGTTTCTATCACTCCATCGCCTTCGATCCCCCCATCCGCTTCCATCCCCACATCCCCTTCGCAAAGTCATCTTGTGCGAGCGGTTCGTAGTCCGTTTGAGGTGTTTTTGCCCAGGAACCTTTCTGGCCATTGCCTTAGTGGCTATGATGAATCATAACCGCGTCAAACGAAATCTCTCGACAACCAGCGACAGGCACAGGCCTGCTTTCACGCGACACGATGGCTGTTCCCACGACGACACGCCTTGAACGCCGCCCGGCGAGCGCCAGCCAGCTTCGCGACGACCTGGCCGCGCTGCGGATCGATCGTACGCGGCACCGCGGGCGTTCGCGCATCGTCCGCGTTTTCATATGGCTGCTGTTTCTAGCGGCGCTTGCGGGTGGCGCCGCCACTGCCTATTGGCGCTTCGAAGACGAATTCTGGAGTCTGAAAAAACACCTTGAACCGGCCATGGAGGTAAGAACCGAAGCGGTGCGTGTGCTTTCGGTCAACCAGGCCCGCGCGCTGCTCACAGCGACCGGCTATCTTGAGTCGCGCCGGCAGGCATCGGTGGGGGCCAAGGGAGCGGGCCGGATTGCAAAGCTCTGTTTCGAGGAAGGGACGGTGGTTCGTAAGGGCGAGCTGCTGGCTGTGCTGGAGCACGACGACCTGACCGCTCAGCTCGAATCGCGCAACGTCGCCGTCGAACTGGCGGAAGCCGAGTTGGCCCAGGCACGCCTGGCCCTTGCGCAGCGCGAACGTGACTTCGGACGCGAACAGCACGTGAACCGCAAAGGAGCCGGAACGAAATCAGCGTTGGAGACGGCCGAGACCGATTTCAAAACAGCCAAGGCACATTCCGATGCCAAGGCGTCGGCCGTGCGGGCGGCGGAAGCCCACGTGCGCGAGGCCGAGGTGGCGATCCAGAACATGCACGTCTACGCCCCCTTCGACGCCACAGTCATCAGTAAGGACGCGGAGTTGGGCGAGACGATCATGCCTGGCGGCATGGGCGCCGGCTCCGGCCGCGGTAGCGTGGCGACGTTGGCGGATCTGGGCGCCCTGGAAGTCGATACCGACGTCAAAGAGGATTACCTGGCACACATTCGCCGCGGTCAGCCCGCCGATATACTGGTCGACGCTGTGCCCGACCGCCGTTATCGTGGCCGATTACGCGAGATCATCCCAATGGGCGACCGCACGCGTGGCATCGTCAAGGTCAAAGTCGAGGTGCTCGATGCCGACGATCGGTTGTTCCCCGAATTGAGCGCGACGGTGCATTTTCTGCCGGAGGAGGACGAGAAAGCCACCGGCGATGCGACCCAAGCCCTCTTCGTACCGCTTTCGGCGGTCAACCAAATCGAAGGGGACGCATTCGTCTGGCGTTTGGCGGGTGAACGCGCCGAGCAGGTGCGCGTGACAGTGATAGGTGAACCACGGGACGGTCTATTGCGTGTCGAGGGCGCGTTGGCAGGGGGTGAATCTCTAATCGCCGACCCGCCCGCCGAATTGACCGCTGAGAGCAAGGTGCGAGCGCAGTAGTCTGGGAATTGCGCTCCAAACGTTCGAGCATGGCATTCGGGCACGACTTTTGCGCCGACGAGCCGATTTAGACCACCGAGGAGACTTCCTTGTCGAGAGAATCGAACCGGCCACTGGTGCAACTGCGCGGCGTTACAAAGGACTACTACCGCGACCGTATCCGCGTTCCCGTGCTGGCCGACACGAATATCGACATTGGCGAAGGGGAATTCCTGGCGATCATGGGGCCGAGTGGTTCGGGTAAGTCGACCCTCTTGAACCTGATCGCCGGCATCGACCGCCCCACGACCGGCACGATCGTCGTGGCCGGTCAAGAGCTTGGTGCGCTTTCTGAAAGCCGCTTGACCCGCTGGCGGTCGGAGCACCTGGGCTTCATCTTTCAGCTTTATAATCTGATGCCGGTGCTGTCGGCCTACGAGAACGTCGAACTGCCGTTGCTGCTCACCCGGCTCGGCCGGCGGCAGCGGCGCGAGCACGTCGAAACGGCGCTCAAAATCGTAGGATTGGCCGACCGCATGGATCACTATCCACGGCAACTGTCGGGCGGTCAGGAGCAACGCGTGGCCATCGCGCGTGCGTTGGTGAACGATCCGCTGCTCTTGATTGCGGATGAGCCGACGGGCAATCTCGATGCCTCGGCGGCCGTGGAGATCCTCGACCTCTTGGAACAGCTCAATGTCCAGTTCGGCAAGACGATCGTGATGGTCACGCACGACCCGCGCTCCGCCCGTCGGGCGCACCGTCTATTGCACCTTGACAAGGGGACGTTCGACGAACGGCAGATCGACGCTTTGGAGGCCGCGTCTTGAAATTCCTGCCCTACATTTTCAAGAACGTTTTCCGCAACAAGCTCCGCACCGGATTCACGGTATTGTCGATCGGGATGAGCTTATTCCTGGTAACGGTGCTCTACGGCTTCCTGGCCTCACAAGACAAGTTGGCTGCCCAATCGGCCGGCTACAACCGGTTGGTTGTCACGCACCGGCAAGGGCTGACGAGCCTGCTGCCGGTAGCCCATCTCGATAAAATGCGGACGATCGAAGGAGTCAAGGCAGCCACGCAGATGTCGTGGTTTGGCGGCAAATACAAGGATGACCGCCTCGCATTCACGCAATTTGCGGTTGACGCCAAGGCGATGATGAACGTGTTCGACGAACTGACGCTTCCACCCGATCAGCTTTCCAAGTGGCAAAAAGACCCCGGCGGTTGTGTCGTCGGCAAGCGCATCGCGCACCACCGTGGCTGGAAGTTGGGCGACAAGATCGTGCTTAAAGGGACCTTCTATGACGTCGACCTGGAGCTGGCCGTCGACGGCATCTACGACGGATCGGACACGGCCGATCTCGACATGCTCTGGTTCCATTGGACCTACCTCGATGAATTGCTCAAGACCAAGCGCAGCCCCATCGCCGGTCAGATCGGGATTGTGACGCTCAAGACGACATCGGCCGCCGAACTGCCCGCCGTGGCCAGCAAGATCGAAGAGCGATTTACCAGCTCCGATGCTCCGGTGCGGGCGATGACCGAGCAGGCATTCCAGCAGATGTTCAGCGAAATGGTTGGCAACGTGCAGGCATTCATCCGCAACACGGCTCTGGCGGTCGTTTTCTCCCTGGTCTGCGTCGCGGCCAACGCCATGGCGATGTCTCTGCGCGAGCGGACGCGTGAAATCGCGGTGCTCAAGGCGATTGGTTTCCAGCGTGGAACCGTGTTGCGGTTGGTCCTTGGCGAAGCGCTGGCCATTGCGCTGTTCGGTGGCTTCCTTGGGGCGATGGGGGCCAAGCTGGGCGTCTTGGCGCTCGTCCGGTTCGCTGATTTGAGCCGATTTCCGCTACCGGGCATCAACGTCTTTCACATTCCCTGGATCACGGCCGTTTATGCGCTGGGGCTCTCCGCCGCGATCGGTTTGGCCAGCGGACTCGTGCCCGCCTGGCGAGCGGCCAGTGTCTCGGTGGTCGCGGGGCTCCGGAAAGTCGTATGATCTCCTCGCACTTTTGTACGGTTTTTGTTCCGCAAGACCTGACTAGTTGATAAGATGCCATCGGCTTGCCCGATGGAGTTTCACGTTGGCAGCTAGAAGCGGCCGGCCTTCATTTTTTGCCCCATTCTCGGTCGCCGCATGGCTGCCCGTTGCCGAAGGCAGCGGGCAGCCATGCGGCAGGGTCGCAAAGGAGACGGGAGAGGGGCGACTCCGCTTGTAGCAGCCAACGTCACGGACCACCGGCCAAGCCGGTGGCATGACCGCAACCGTCCTGACTAATGACAACTGACCAATGACAACTGGCCACCTTACATGATCCCCCTCAGGTACAACCTGCGCAGTTTGCGTGCGCGCTGGGTCACTTCACTGATGACGATCTTCGGCACTGCCTTGGTCGTCTGGGCTACGGTGTTGGCCTTCGGGCTTGGAGCGGGGCTGGACCATACCCTTGAGGTCTCGGGCGGACCGCTCGATCTGATCGCCATGCGAAAGGGGGCCTCGGCCGAAATCGCCAGTATCATCGACCGAGAGGTCGCGCGGCAGATCGAAGAAACCTTGCCGGGCATCGCCACCGACGAGAACGGCCGTAAACTCTGCTCGCCGGAGCTCGTCGTGATCGTCGGGGCGACGCGGAGCACCGACGGCGGACGAACGAACCTGATCATCCGCGGTGTCACGTCGGCGGCCCGCGCGCTGCGACCTGGCTTGCACGTCGTCGAGGGACGCGAAGCGAAGTCAGGCCTGCGCGAGGCGATTACCAGCCGTTCGGTTTCGAAACGGTTTACCGGGGCCCGTCTGGGTGAGGAATTGGAGGTGATGGGGTCCAAGCTCCTGATCGTAGGCATTTTCGACGCCGATGACAGCGCCGCCGAATCGGAGGTCTGGACCGATCTCGCGGTGATCGCCGAAATCAGCCAGCGGAAGGGTGTGGTCTCGTCGGTGCAACTACGAGCCACCGGCGCGCAAGCCTTCGACGAGATCAAGGCGCGGCTGACCGGCGACGAACAGTTCGCACTGAAGGCGATCGGCGAGAAGGAGTACTACGCCGAGCAGGCGATCGCCGGGGCCGCGATCAAGACGGTAGGATTGATCATCTTCGTCTTCTTGCTGATTGGGGCCGTATTCGCCATGGCCAATACGATGTTCGGCGCCGTGGTGACGAGGGCCAGGGAGATCGGCACGCTGCGGGCGTTGGGCTTCAGCCGTACCAGCGTGGTGTTCGGTTTCCTGCTCGAGTCGCTCACCTTGGCGCTGGCCGGAGGGCTGATCGGCTGCCTGGGAACGCTGCCCGTTAACGGCCTATCGACAGGTACGGCCAACTGGGTGACGTTCAGTGAGATCACCTTTTCGTTCCGCTTCGGGCCGATCGTCCTTTTGCAAGGGGCTTTGCTGGCAGTGCTGGTGGGTGTCGTCGGGGGCATCTTCCCCGCCATCCGCGCGACGCGAATGAAGATCGTCGACGCACTTCGCGAGATTTGAAAGCGGGAGATTCAGCTTACGTGGGTGGCAAGGCCGCGCCTTGTTCGCCTCTTAACGTCTTTTCGACCAAAACGGCCATCTCGCGGGCCTGCTCGCCGCCATTCACGCGCAAGGCCGCAACGACATTGCGCCGCCGCTCGGCTGGCTGGTTCTGGTTGAGCTTCCACTTTCCTTCGATTCGCGTGATTTCGATCGTGAAGCCGACAATGGCCTGCAACATACGATCGAGAAACTCGCGCGAACCGCGGATGGTCCATGGTTGGGGCTGTGAGCGCTCGTAAAACGTGACCGTGTCCTGAACGATCGCCATCAAGGTCTCGGGATCTTCGACAAGGCGAAATGTCCCATAAACATGCACCGCCACGTAGTTCCAGGTCGGCACCACGTCGTCGGCCTGGTACCAGGTGGGTGAGATGTAGGCATGCGGGCCTGAAAACACTGCGAGCACCTCGCTTTGCGCCGCCAGCCTCCATTGCGAGTTGGCTCGCGCCATGTGCCCGCGCAGCGTGCCGTGCGCGCCATGCGTCCGATCGATCAAGAGTGGAAGATGGCTGGCGAGCGGCGAACCGTCGTGCTGCGAACAAAGCAGGCCGAAACCGTGCCGCTCGATGAAGTCGTGCAGCGTGGTACGATCACTCTCAGCGAATACGGCGGGGACGTACATGGGTCTAATCCAGTCTGATCTCACCATTGGCAACGGCGTTGATAAACTGACGGTTGCTCTCCAGAAGCCCGGCTAGCGACGCCATTTCGGCAAGCGTACACCAGCGTACCGACTCGACTTCGGCCGGCGATGGCCGCAGCACGAATTCGGGCGGAAGCTCCGCCCGCCACCAGCTCAACTCGACTTGCCAGGGAGTCATGCTGCGCCAGATAGGTCGTATCGGCCGCACCGTCGTTCCGAGCTCCTCGACGATTTCCCGCACCAATGCGACCGGCTCCGATTCACCGGGCTCAATACCGCCGCCTGGAAAACAGAAGGCCAAGGGAGCGACGACGGTGCTAGAACGGCGTATCACGAGCAGCTTGTCGTCGCGAGTCACGACGGCCACGACGCCCCGGCGATTGGCGAAGGGCTCAGTCAACGGCCCCTCGGTGGCCGATGGCGCCGGGGTGATTGGAGTCATGGCCGCTTCGCCGGGAAACGATCTCGCAGGCTGTCGATGTGCCCCTCCTGCAGGATCGGCAGATACCGGTTGGGGATCGCCAATACGAAACAGCCGACCGCCGTGGCGTACAAAGCGCCCGGATGGCCTGAGACGTACTGCGTGTTGCGCCATTGGCCGTCGCGCCGTGGATCCTCGGGCATACGAAGCTGGTTGGCAACGACGACGTCGCGCAATCGGGGGTACGCCTCTTCCCATATGTCGCCTCCGACCTGGTAAATGGCCTGCCCGACATAATAGAGCGTGTACGCGTCGAGGGGCAATTCGCCACCACCTGACTTAGGTTCGAGCGCCGCCACGGCGTCGCCAATAACGTCCATGTTCTTCGCGATCCGCCAGTCGTCGTATTGGCCGAACTCTTGCAGGCAGACCACGCCACAAGCGGCCATCGCCAGTGAACCGCGCTGGCCATCGTAAGTGAATTCGCCGGGCATGTCGCGCGCGGCAGCCTCATCGGCGTTGGCTCCGCCCTTGGCCGGCAAGTAATGGGCACGCACTCCCTGAATCGCCAGGTCGATCACGCCCGATGGAACTTCCAGGCCGCTATCCAACGCGCCGCGCAGTGCCTTGGCCTGCATTACCATCAGGCTCAGGTCGTGTCCGCGCGGCTGACGACGGGCTCGGTAGTCCCAGCCACCATCGTCGCATTGAGTCGTGGCAATCAGCTTCAAGGCGCGGTCCAGCACGCCGTTGAGCCTCGCATCGTCGTACATTCCCTGGGCCTGCCCCAGGACGAATGTCGCCAGGCCATGATTGTACATGTCGCGCTGCGGATCGGCGATATTCAAAAGGCCCGAAGGCTGCGCATTACGCAGAACGAAATCGAGCGCCTTCCGTACCACGGTTCCGTAGGGACCATGGTCTGGAGTGTGGCCCGAAGCCAGGAACGCCAAAGCCCCCATGCCGACCAGCCCGAGATCATCGGAGCCCCAGTTCCCTTCAGGCCCCTGCTCGCGCGCCAGCCAATCGAGACCACGCGCCAGCGCCGCTTCGCTGGCCGGTGTCAGTTCCCAATCGCCCTCGGCACGGAGAGGAGACGTCCAGAAGCAGAGCACTATAATGACAACTACATAGCGCGGAGCGCGGGGCGCGGAGCGCAGAGCGTCGACGCGCTCCTGGGGGTGCAACGATTTCGGTTCCACGCTCTGCGCTCCGAGCTCCGCACTCGTTCCTTTCATGGCAGCTCGCCCACGTTAACCAGTTCCATAAACTCTCGTGACGCGGGCAAATCGCCTCCGACACCGCCGAAGATGCGTTCGCCAGCGAGAAACAGGGGACCGAAGGCCACTTGCTGGTGAGGCCACTTTGGCAGAGACCAGGCTGCTTGCTCGCGGCCCGCGCGCGCGTCGAGCCAGATTAATCGCACGCCCCTCCCGGCGGCACGGTCGCGCTGGGCGAGCAACAGCCTGCCGTCGCCGGCGCAGAGCGAGCCTTCGAGCCAATCGACCTCGTCGCGGTACCAGGCGGGCCTGCCCGACACGGTGTCAAGTGCAACCCAACCCGAAAGTGTCCGCACGATCAGTCGGCCCGCTGCCAACCCAACGATGCGGTCCAGGTCGGCAAACACACGTTGCCAACGCAAGCGACCCGTGTTCAATTCGACACATTCGATGCTCCGCGTGCCGGGCGGGACCACATAGGCGAGCTCGTCAGCAACCAATGGCGGCAGGTGAAGCGGTGTCGGCTCACCATCCAAAGGCGTGGGGAGCCACAAATGGCGTCGAAGCCAACGCGGGCGGCCCAACAGGTCGCAGGCCATCGTCGTGCCTCCGGCGGTGATCATGATCAGCCCACCCGACGCGCTTGCATGACAGGAAAACACACCGCTGGAGGAGCCGTGGAACCGCGCCAGTGGATGACGTTCGTTTAGCTCGCCGGAGGCTGGGTCGACCGTCGCGAGCGCCAACTCGACGAGACCTTCGCCCGCCGCATTTACGACCAGTGCGAACAACCTCCCTTCGATCCAAAGCGGATCGGCCACCATCTCCCCGGCCGCGGCTTGACGCCACATCAATTGGCCGCTTATGGCATCGAGCGCGAACAATTCCATTCCATTGGTGGTCGCCTGGCGAGCGAAAAGTCGCTGGCCGACCATGAGCGGATGCACCGGCTCCGATGGACCGTTTGGCTTGGCGGAAAATGCGGTGTCGAGCACACACGACCAGCGACAGGTGCCGTCGGCCAGTTCGTAGGCCACCATCCGCCCCGGCGCGGTGACGATGGCCAACGGCGGCGCGACCGTCACCGCCAGTTGACGCCCCAACGCGTCGAACGGACTGGGTGACGAGGGAGCCGGCGCCGCGGCTTCGAAACGGCCCCAAGGCCGAAGCTCGTAGCGGGCGGGCGACGGCGCCTTTGCGCTTTGATTGTCCGAATTGACCGCTGGTATTGAAGCGGCCGTCGCCTGGGAGCTGAGGGCCCTCATTTCGCCGACCAGTCGCTCGAATTCGTCGGGAGTGAGCTGGCCGTCGGCCAACCGCACCGGCTCGAGCGGCGGCGTACCGACGTCGCGGCCCAACATTGCGGCGGTCAACCGCAGCCGTGCGTCAAGCTGTCGTCGTTCTTCGACCGAAGCAAAACGCAGTGCCGCGGCATAATGGATCTCGGCGCGCGTAAACTGACCGCCGGCCAAGGCCCGGTCGCCCAACCAGCGCTGCGACTCGGCCGCGGCAGGCGTCCCGTAGAACTGGTCGGCGACCGCCTGCACTCCGGTTACATCGTCGTCGGCCGCGGCGCGCCGAAGGCGCAACAGGGCCGTCTGGCCAAACCCTTCGCCGAGCGCGCGCGCCAGCGCCGGATGATCGCGTACCGCAAACTCCACGGCCGCGGGCAACGTGACGAACAATCGCGGATCGGTGGCGTCGGGAAGCAAGCCTTCCGAGAGTGGCTCGGCAGCGTTGGCGATCACTTGGCAGGCGTCGCGATAGGCCCGAGCGTCGAGCGCCGATGCCAGCTCGGCCAACAGGTTGAAACCTTCCTTGCCGACCTCCTCGACCCAGGGGTGTTGCCACGCCAAACGGCCCGCGGCGCCGCCGCTGGTTTGTTTCCGATGGGCCGCGGCCAGACGTTGACACCAATCGGCCAGCGCCCCCATCGCAGACCGCTGGGGCGTGGCTGTCGTTGATGGCTGGCCCACCACCCCGAAGAACTTCAAAGCACGGCACGTTTCGTCGAGCGCATCCCAATCATCACCGTAGGTCAAGGCGACCAGTTCAGCGCGGACCAGCTCCCAGGGTGCGGCATCAAT
>Ga0265339_10003775_pt1 | contig 10563 bp, 14 predicted proteins | sample 4CB219metaG_FD_202085 | JGI IMG/M metagenome (GOLD analysis project Ga0265339, IMG submission 202085) | Rhizosphere microbial communities from Carex aquatilis grown in University of Washington, Seatle, WA, United States - 4-CB2-19 metaG | ecosystem: Host-associated > Plants > Roots >...
ACTACCTTAAACGTGTCCGTCCCGGCTCGGCCGCCTTCGTCACTCTTCTTGCAGCCTGTGAAGGCTACCATCGCCACCAATGTCATCAACACTACTACAAATGCCTTGTTCATATAAAACTCCTTTGAATGCCCTGTCCCGAGCCGACGGCTTCGTGGACAGATGGTTTGACCAACCGGCATATGGATCACCGATCAGCGTAATTGCGGTTCTACTTGTCTTTATCCACGGTAACGCCATGTTCGCCGCCGACATTTACTGTGGTATCGGGCCTGTTGTTCGGCTGCTTGTTGATGTTAAGACAGCCCAGTGGTGCGCCGACCATCAGAAGCACAAGTATGAACATTAGAACTGTCTTTCCTATTGTGAACATGTGAAACCCTTTCCGTTGATTCGACCCTATTCGTTCGCAGTGGAGTATCCACCTTTACGCTACTTATGCCGCTGATTTGCGTGATGACGCCAGGACGACGGCAATTCCGCCGACCAATGCCAGACCGCCCACGATGCCCGGAATCAGGATGGTGTTCTGTTTCTCGGCTGTGAACTGGAGGCCAAAGAAGTTGACGGGCTCTCGCGTCGTGTAGGTGATCACAGGGAAAACTAAGCCCACCACGCCAAGAACGATGAGGATAATGCCAATAATCATTGACTGTTTCATTTTGCACCTGTCTCTTTCTGTTTGTCCTGTAAGGGACTTTGGGACCCCGATCGTTCGGCCGAGCCACTCTTGTCCCACGTGTCCGCAAGGATGCCCTGGGTGAGTTGGAATACCTGCACCACGGTGCCGCTGGCGAACGCGCACACCATGGCCCCCGTCAATGGCTCGATTTCCGCGATGGCTTCCCGAACCTCCACGCCGGTGATCCTCTTGATCTCTTCTCGCAACGATTGGGACGATGTGGAAAAGAGTTGTCGGTGAAATTCCTGCACCTTCGCGGCCCCGCTCGGGCTCTTGGCCAGGTCCTTTTCCGCCGGTGACAGCGCATTATGTAGCGTAATCACGAGCGTCTCCCCGCTCAGGACCACGGTGACTGCCGTGGGCGCGTGGCCGGTGATGCCCTGTTGGAAGACCATAACGGCCTGTGCGACCTCCTGGGCCATTGTTAACTTGGGCTTGTCCATCGGTGGCTCCTATCTGGTCTTGGTGCGTGTTCGCGCATGCCGGCACCGTTACGCTGCCCCGTGTTCCCTCACTGCCGACTGCGAGTGCATGGTCTTCTGGGACGCAATGCTTGCATAGCAGTCGCGGGCCTTCGCCAGCAACTGGGCCTCGGTCAAGTGTGTCTCGTCCAATACGACCGAACCGACGATGCGGTTGGCCACATCGCTATGGCGAAGCTTCAGTTGTGCGAGCAGCTCTTCCATCGCGCTGCTCGCGCCGGTGCCACTGCCGAAAACCAGGATCTCGTCGGCACCCTGTAGCGTCTTGGCGATAGCCTCGTAGAAGCTCTTTCTCTCCGGCCTCCGCTGTCCGTTGGAATCGTTCTGGACATAGTGCAGGTGCCGGCCGGACCCGTCCGGGTCATACGGCGTGATCTGCTGCGGCACGGATCCGTGCACTTCGGTCTTGTACACGCTGGCCTGGCGGTGGTCGATGACGACTAGCAAGTGCGTGCCATCTGTTACGGACTGAGGCGTCGCGTCGCCGGATCGCTCAAGGAAGTGGCGGATCTCCATCAGCTCCTCGATTGTGGCGACGTTCTTGTCCAGCGAGAGATGCAGCGTCAGGGTCTGCCCGTTTCGCGTGATCTTCAGATTCCCATTAGGCTCTTCCACCACGTCAGCCAGTGCCCCGAGCATCGATCGAACGTCCCGCCAGCCCAGGTTGTGAGCGGCGGGGTGACGGAAGATGCCGTCGTAAGTCCTTCGGTGGGAGTTGTTCAGTTGTGTCTTCATATTCTGTTTTCTTTCATTTCCGGCCGCAGAGGCCTGCCCTGCCCGCACATTCGCATAAAAAAAGCCGACGTGATCCGACACCAAAAGGTGTTCGATCACGTCGGCTTACTCACAAACGGGCCTCCCGGCAAAGCCGGTCTGCCCTTCATCTAGTCTTCCGACAACTTAGAGTTCCTGCAATCCCATACTATGCGCGCCTAGGCGACCGAACAGGCTAATTCCATATTCATGTTCCTGCATCTGGCGCAGGCTGTTTGCGGTCGTTCGACGGCGCACCCCAAGCAGCGTGCCGCCGATGAGAGCCACAGTCATTGTTGTAGGTTCTGGAATTACGGAGTTGGTGATGCTGTTCGTATCGAGTGTCACCGCGCCGTTGCGAGCCAAGGCGCTTCCGTCCAGGATGGTGGCGCCGGTAGTCAGTGTTATGCTCGTGAGTGCCAGAATATGACCTTCAAACGAACTGCTTGTGCCGAGCGTCGCGGAACTCCCAACCTGCCAAAACACGGTGGATCCTGGCGTCGAACCACCATTGATCGTCACGACCGACGAACTGCCGGCCGTCATGAGCGCTTCCCCGATCTGAAAAACGAATTCAGCATTGGGGTCGCCCTGATTGTCAAGCGTGAGTACTCCAGTCAGGTGAGCCGAGGACGAGAAGAAATACACGCCCGGCAGGAGTATGAGGCCGCCAAGATCCTGACCGGTCAAGTTCTGCGTGGCTGCCAAGCCGGCTGCAGCGTTGTACGCCGAAGTGAGGTCAGTCTGGGCCTGAAGCGCGACAGCGTCCGCGGCATACGTAGTGAAAGGTGCCACCACTGTACCCGGAGGGAACCCGGTGATCGCGGAGCCCGGGTTGACTCCCACATCGCCTCCGTTAAGGATGGAGGATCCGGTATTGGTAACTGCCGAGCCAGCCAACACCACAAAGTTCCCAGCGGTTCCCAGTACGATGGCGGCCTTTGCCTGCAGCGGGAATCCGGCCAGGGAGGTGATCACCAGCAGAATCAGAATCTTGCCTTTCATTTTACATCTCCTTCGAAGAGTAACGTCTTCAGTCACTCGGCTTGAATCGGGCGCACGCCCGGTCCCGCCGCAAAAAAAAAGCCGACGCGGTGCAACACCTTGAAGGTGTTCAACCACGTCGGCTTACTCGTCAACGGGCCTCTCGGCACAGCCGGGCTGCCCTTCGTCTAGTCATCCGATCCCAAGCCGTTGCTGGCTTTGGATAGACCAACAGTAACACGATATGGCGTAAAGACAAGCCTATTCGTAAACCTCTTATCGCCGGTGCCGCCTGATCAGCCCGCCCAGGACCAAGCCGGCGCCCAGTGCCGCCAGCACGGTAACTAACGGGTGTTCCTCCATCTTCTCGGTGCAGAGCTTCACTCCGTCATGGCACCGTCGGCCGGCGGCGCCGGCAGCATCGCGAACCTGCTCGAGACGATGGGCGGCCGAGTCGTGCAGCGAGTCCATAGCGTCGCCCACGCTTGATCCGGCTTTGGCCTTCAGGGCCCCAAACAGGTCCTTCATATCGTCCCGCAATTCCTTGACATCCTTCATCAAAGCCTCCACAGACTTCTCATAGTCATTGCTCATGTGTATTCCCTTAAAGTTACAAAGTGATCAGGATCATTATGGTGCACCATTGTTGATAGTTGGCCTAGGCTTGGACCGGTTCATGACGGGCTGGCGCCAGCACCGCCAATTCCTTCGGGTGGATTCTGTAATGAAGCGGCAACGACAAAGTCAGTAGCTCTCCATCGTTTACCACCCGGATACTCTTTCCACGCCCGGCAATAGTCAGTTGCGGCGACATCCACTCGCTAACAGACTCACTGGTTTTCCAGCGACCCAGGCCCAACGAGATGAGCAGCCATAGCATCCGTAGCCGGCTTGGGTGTCCGGCGTGATACAGCGCCAGACGGCCCGTGTCCAAACGCCGCCGCATTGGCAGGACGCCGAACTTCTCTTCATATGGGTTGCAACTCACTGCGAGAGTTCGCACAGCGATTGTCAGGGGTCCCTTGCCCATGTCTACGCTGACCGTCAGACGCGGGTATCTCCGCACCATGCGGATCACCGCGATGGCAATATCCCACAGCCGCTGGGGCAGCGACATGCCTCGGACCGACTCCCGTGCGTCCACCAGGCTTGGCATCAGACCCATCACGGAGTTGCACAGGAAGAGCTTTCCATTGACCTCGGCTGTGTCCACCTTCTGAATCTGGCCGCCAGCCAAGGCCAACACTGCCTGCTCCAGATCCAATGGCACCTGCAGGTCCCGAGCGAATAGATTCAGCGTACCCATCGGCAGCACACCAAGGGCCTTATCCGAACCAGCGAGTGCTTTGGCCGCCGTAGTTACCGACCCGTCCCCTCCGGCCACGATTACGGCCTGGACGTCGCTGTGGCGAAAACGTGCAATCGTTTCTGCCAGGTCGGGGCCAGTGGTCATAACCAACTGCGTGTCGGCCCCAGCCGTTGCAAAGAGCTGCTGGATTCGCTGTCCCATCTGATCGTGGGCAACGCCCACGAGTGCGCCTGCATTGGTATTCATTACGACGGCCATCTTCATGCTGAAATCTCCAATGCAGTGCAATGTCTGTCGCTGGCGATCTTAGTTCACGGATGGCGTCGCTGGCGGACTGGTACGCTTGATCTGCTCCTCAGCATTCACCCAGAAACGCACAGCCTGGCCCTCGGGGCTGCCGGCCTGTTCCCAAAGCTGATGGGCCAAGACCTGTGTAGATTCCTGATGGTCGGAGAATGATTGACATTGGCATTGTCCATGCTCGTGCTTGCCGTGATGCGACATAGTAATACTCCTGAATAAGGGTTCGATCCTCGTCGGGGCCGGGGAGGGATATCCTCGCAAGGCCGGTTCGGCACAATAAAAAAAAGCCGACGTGTCTCAGCACCCCAAGGGTGTTGAGCCACGTCGGCTTACTCGTCAACGAGCCTCCCGGCCAAAGCCGGGCTGCCCTTCGTCTAGTCATCCGATTTGGAGCCCACGCTTTCGCATATGCTCCCATCAATCCTTATTCTAGCGCGGCTGGCGCGCTGAGCATCGCAATTCCGAGAATCTCCGCCCTCCCTAACGCGTTAGGGGCTAGACTTACTCGTTGGGCAGTCAGTTGCCATAGGCCCTGTCGGAGAATTCCCGCTACTGCCTCGCGGGGCTCTTGGATGCAGTGGCGAGGCGTTTGAGGTGCTTATGAAGACACAAGGCGAAATCGAAGCAGCAATCTGCCAGGGAATCAGCCACTTCGAACAGGAATACATGGGGCGTGGCCCAAAGGATATCCACACGCACCTCATTGGCGATCTTCTCGTCGTGCGTCTCATCGGCGTCCTGACGGCCGCCGAACAGCAACTGGTCAAGACCCTCCCGAGCGACAGGGGCCAGGGACTGCTCAAACAAGTGCGGACGCAGTTGATGGAAACGGCGAGGCCGGCTTTGGAGAAGCTGGTGCAGGGCGTGACTGGGGTAAGAGTGATAAGCCTGCATCATGACATCAGCACTGTCACCGGCGAGGAGGTCGTGCTGTTCACGATGGAGTCAGCCCCGGTCTCCCGCGAGGCCAAGAGGGGATAGGATGCCCGGGCGCGAAACAGGGCCACCGCGAACTCCTGGCCGACTGGATGGCCCAAGCCTGGGGTGCAGAGGTCCAGCACTTGACGCATCCAGATAATCAGAAGAGCAGCGGTCAAACAACACTGTTTTGATTCGGATCTGCTATGAGCTTCGCCGTGACAATCCGGGCTTGTCGCGGGCGAAGTCGGAACCTGCACCGCCAGTTCTTTCCGCTTGAGAACCACCCACGCACTGCATCACGGGCATGCCAACAACGGGGCGAGTGTTGCGCCAGAAAAACGCTGCCAGTTCTTGCTAATAGAAAAAGCCCTTGCAAGTGCCTGTCTTGCAAGGGCATCTAAGTGCGCCGCTATGGATTCGAACCATAGACCCGCTGATTAAGAGGATTTGTAAAGCCAGCAGTATCAGACACTTCTAACTCTTGGTTAGTTTTGGAAACTCCCATTTTTTCCTAAGAAAACCCCAACTACGGGGTTTGTCGCTCATGGCGCGGAGGCTATTAAACCTTTTGTAGTTTTGGACGGCTTTTTACCCATGGCTCCCATGAGGCCACTATTAAAAAGCCCCCCGGTATATATATCCAAGAAAGGTTGGCGAGCGACATGGAACGACTGAAGCTGAATGATGGACGGGTGAAGATTACCAAGCAGTTCGTGGACAAGCAGCCGTTTGTCGACGACGGGCAGCGGTACTTCTATGACCGGGACTTGACCGGCTTTGGCCTTGTGGTCGGCAAGCGGTCGAAGGCGTACTTTGCTGAGCGGACCGTCAAGGGCAAGAACAAATGCCGACGGATCACCATTGGTCGGCATGGTCCGCTGACATGTGACGAGGCCCGACAGCGGGCGGGCAAGCTGATCCTTCAAATGGCCGACGGCATTGACCCCATTGAGCAGGAGCGGCGGGACAGGCAGGAGGCCCAGGTTGCCTCCATCACGCTCAAGCAGCTTTGGGAAGTCTTCGCCGATGAGCGCCCCCACAAGACATCGACACGGTCCGACTATATCAAGTACATGAATGCGGTCTTTGGCGGCGACGTAAAGGACGAGGCCATGACCGTCACCAAGAAGCGAAAGCACAGGAACAAGGAACTGCCGGTGGCGTGGTGGAAGCGGCCGATTTCGGAGATCAGCAAAGAAGACATTCGGCAGTTGCACAAGTTCATTGGCCGTGAGCTTGGCAAGCCATCCTACGCCAATGGGTCCATGAGGGTGCTGGGGGCGCTGCTCAATCTGGCGGTGGCTCGGGAGTGGATCGACAAGAACCCGACCGAAGTCCTGTCGCTCGAAAAGCGATGGTTTTCCGAGAAGCCCCGGAAGAACACGGTCGGCAGCGACAAACTGCCCGATTGGTTCAAGGCCCTGGAGGACCTGCGGCAACAAACTGACCCACCTTCGGCTGCTGTCGGGGCCGACTACCTTGAATTCGTGCTCTTTACCGGCTTGCGGCGGAGCGAGGCGGCGAAGTTGACATGGGAACGGGTCAATTTCGATGCTAAGACCGTCACGATTGACGACACCAAGAATGGCGACCCGTTGGTCCTGCCCATGACAGACCACCTCACTTGGCTGCTGTTGCGCCGCAAGACGGCCGCCGACAGGATCAGCAGTCCGTGGGTGTTTCCCAGCGCCGGGAGAATGTCTGGCGAGGGCCATCTAAGTGAACCACGATACATCGCGGACTTAGTGGAGGCTGCCGCCGGGGTCAACTTTACCATCCATGACCTGCGCCGGACGTTCATCACGGTGGCCGCCCAATTGGTCCCGTATCCGATCTTGAAGGCGCTTGTCAACCATCGCTGCAAGTCAAAGGGCGACGTAACGCTCGACTACTTCAGTCCCAAGGCCGCCGACCTGGCGGAACCAATGCAGAAGATTACCGATTACCTCCTTGCCCAAAAGGCCAAAGGGCAAGGCTTGAAACTGGCCAAGGCAGAATGAGAAGGAAGACTTGACTATGGAAACATTCATCGATGAGAAGAGAGCCGCCAGCATCACCGGATACAGCCGCTATTGGTTCCAGCAGAAGCGGTGCAAGGGCGGCGGGCCGCCATACATGAAGATCGGCTACACCGTCCGATACGCCCTCAGCGATCTGCTGGACTGGATGAACAGTCACGGCATTAGGCGCAGCACGAGTCAGGCCGCCCCGGAGCCGAGGCAGCAGGGAACAGAGGTCCGGGTGCTGAGGACCATGGTCGGCGGGCGTGAACGGTTGCGGCTAATCAGCTAATGACACTGGGAGAGGAGCAAGATAATGCGTGCCAACGAAATGCTTGCCCTTGCGGCGGGAGCCCGCAAGGTGGCCTACATTGATCTCGTCCGTATCTGGCTGACGGAACGGCCAACGAAATCGCAGTTGCGGGGTATGCGGAGCTACTGCGGCATGTTGAAGTGCCGTAGGTCGCCCATGAAGTATCAGCCTCGGTGGCGGTGTCGGCTTGCACTGCATCAACCGACAGAGACAGCCCTGCATCTTCTGGGCGAAATGATCGGCGGCGGCTGCCTGATTACCTACGTCGAGTTTGCACTCGATCTCGTGCCCACTGAGTATGAGATGCTGGATGCTCTACGTGCCTTTGTTGACCACACGATGACGATCCCCGTTGCCAGGGGGCGGCAATCGCAGGATGTCTTGGCCTCCTTGCCAAAGGACGTGGGCCGGACGCTGTACTTTCGGAGGCGGGTGGCCACACGAAATGTGGTGGTGTATTCTGACAGGCCCTCCAAGATGCTCCATCAGCCATGCGTGCATGTCGAGTTCCGCATGAGAAGCACACAACTGCGGAAGCTGGGCATTTCCGGGCCGGGTGACCTGCTTGCGTTCGACCATCGAGAATTCTGGCGGCAACGGTTAAACCTTGCGAGCGCTGCCACCAGTCATGATGCTCTGGGACGGGCTTATGCTGGTGTCCGTGATGAACAAGGCAGCCGAGGAGCAGGCTGCGATGAAAGGCGGGCCGGGGCAATATTGATGCGGACACTATCTGGTGAGGATGGCCATCCCCAGGCCCAACGTTGTCAAGATGCGATCCGGTGCTGGCCTTGGATAGCGTCGGCCATTGCTTTTGACCACCTGGACAACCAGCCATGCCTCCCGAGCACGGGCGAGATTACCCGCGAGAGCCCCGTGATTAGGAAAGAGGGTAGAAGGGGTGGGGCAGGCCAGCACAACCCGAGCGAACCCAAGCTATCGGACGAGTTGTGGTCGCTGATCCAGCCGTTGCTGCCCCGGCGGCAAAACACACACAAATTCGGCGGGGGCAGACCAAGAAAGGATGACCGGGCTTGCATGATGGCAATCCTCCATCGGGCAAAGACAGGGTGTTCGTTTGGCGACCTGGCAGCCCTCGGCATGGGCTGTAGCTCGACGATTCAGGGCCGGATGAAGGAATGGGCTGACGGTGGCCTGTTCAGGCAGATGAGGCAGGAACTTGGGCACCATGAGGACTTGGCCGGCATGAACTGGAGCAAGCTTGGCATTGATGGTGGCGGGGGTTATTCGGACAGATAGCAGGCCCACCTATGATATATGTGTAATATCCACGTTTGATCCTATGTCATTAGCACTACCTTATGCCCCCAATGACTCAATGACAGCATCACTACAATAGTGCCTGCCAGTGCTGGCTGGGCTTTGGGATTGCCGACGTTCTTTGATGCTCCCCAATCAAGCCTGATACTCGTCTGCACGGTGAGATGCCCACCTAATGCCCCGGTGGGGTGGATGATAGACCTCGCCTGCCCTCCTGAAACACTCTGCGGCGGCTCAGTGCCTACCGTGCATCCACGTTTTGCCATCTTGCCCATGTGCTCGGGGATGCTCCAGCGTTCTTGGTCTCGCTGGCCTATCGCTCATGGCGGCTTTTTCGTGCCATCCAACATGCTGATTCCTGGGGAGTATATGTGTGTATGTCGTGCCAGCAGTCCTGTTCACTATCCCATGGAGGGATATGGACGTATTTCGCACGAACAACCATTGCCCCAATACAAAAAGGGCTGTAAGGAGAACAGCATGCTAATCATGAACAAATTCGGATTCCTTACGGGCGAGGCCGGTACGCCGGAGGTCCAGTTGACCTACGGCGATCTTCTTCAAGCCCAGGTGGATGAGTTGACCGACGTCTTGAACAAGACATTTGAGAGCGTCGGCTCTATCCATGATGACCGGGGCCTTAATCCCATTGGGAGACAGGACCGCATCGGCAAGGTGATCTTGGCCGCCAGGGATGAAATCAAACGTTTGACCGCGAAGCGCCGCAAGAAGCTGGAACAGGGCTTGGCCGACGCACAGACCAGTATCCCCGTTACCCTCCCCCTGTCTGGGCCAGCCGACTCCGTAGCCATGATCCTGAAGTTCCAGGAAATCCGGCAGGCCTTGTGTGGTATGAACGAGCAGGAGCGGCAGGCAGAGGTGATGATTGCCGCCGAAAATAACGACCTCGACCTTCTCCTGGCCGTCCAGACTGCTCCCAGGATTCTGTGGCTGGTGGACGTGGATACGCAGCAGAAGGCGCGTCAGCGCTGGTTGGAGTTGAACAAGCCTCAGGAGTTCAAGACGTTGGACACCGTGCAGGGCGCTCTTGTCATCTACGACCACAACGCCCACCAGGCGATTGAGCTTGCCGGCCAGGACGCCGCGACCCAAAGGGCCAAGACCATAGGGCAGGACCAGCCAGAAGTGGTCAAGAACTAGCGAGCTTGGGTGCTCTCGGGTGTTTGGACTTGTCCCCACCCAATCACCCATGGAAATGACGCTCCCCCAAGAGACGGGTAAATCCCGTCTCATCATCCGCCCCCCGGCTCTTGCTGGCACGCATTCAGCCGGGGGGCTTTTCTATGACCGCTCATACCTTATTACCCGGTCTTACGGCCTTAGGAGGCATAGCGGCCTTGGATTCCAAGGGGTTTCATGCTGCCGGACCGTGCCAAGCCGGGCTCTAATAGGAGCCTCATGGTCACGAGGGGGCAAAACCCTTGCTAGGTCCCGGTAAGATTTGTGCCGTTGCCACTTCCATCACGTGCAGAACACCCCCCCCACCCTCTACGCCCACCCCCGTTCTCGCCGCC
>Ga0265339_10003776_pt1 | contig 10562 bp, 10 predicted proteins | sample 4CB219metaG_FD_202085 | JGI IMG/M metagenome (GOLD analysis project Ga0265339, IMG submission 202085) | Rhizosphere microbial communities from Carex aquatilis grown in University of Washington, Seatle, WA, United States - 4-CB2-19 metaG | ecosystem: Host-associated > Plants > Roots >...
CCGAAATTCTGACGTTCAACACGCCGGTCGAAGCCCCGATCGCGAATCAATGCGGGCGCGTGACGTTCGTCGATCTGCACAGCGCGGTCGCAACGGGCAGCGCCAGTCCCGCCATGCCCTTTCCCACCGGTTGCTCCAGCACCAGTGTCCCGTCGCCCGAGCAACGGGCGATGGAGTTCATGTTCTTCGACGCCGCCGCCTGCGCGCAATCCGACACCGCCGACGTGGTGGCGCCCGGAAGTGGAGGCGGAGGCCCGGAACCCGACGTGCTCACCGGCAAGAAAGCATTGCTGGTGGTGGACATGCCGAGCGCGCTCGACGACTCAGAAGCCGCATTGAAGGCCGACTTCGAGGCCCGCGGAATGACGGTGACGGTCGCCACCGTCGATGGACCGGCATCGCTGGCTGACGGGCAGGATCTGATCGTCGGCTCATCCAGCGCCGCCCCGGATCTGTTCGCCACGACGTTCAAGGATGTGACGGTACCGATTCTGGTGTTCGGCAACGGCTACGACGTTCCCCTGGGAATGGTGGCGTCCGGGACTGGCAACACCGGATCTGTCCCAAACGCGACGCTGTTCACCGTCGTCGGTGCGGGAACACCGTTGGCGGGCGATCTCGCGATGGGCACCGTCTTCACTGCGATCGATCCTTCTCTGGCGACGACGGTGGTAACTTGGGCGACGCCCGGTGGATCGCCGATCCGCGTGGCCGCCGTGTCGGCCACCCCGAACCAGGTGGCGGCGTTCGCGTTCGAGAAAGGATCCCCCATGGCCACGGGGACCGCGACCCAGCGACGTGTCGCTCTCGGCTGGAGGACCAACAGCTTTTCGGTTCTGAACCTGGCTTCCTACAAGCTAACCGTAGCCGCCATCAAATGGGCGGCAAACGCACCTCCGTAGCTCGTTGCAACGTTCAAGGTGTGAGATTCAGAACGGCCCGGCCATGCTTCAGATCGGCCGGGACCGATACGTGGTCGTGCACGACCAGCCAAACGCCATCGATTCGCCGGAAGCACGCTGTCCAACGGACCCAGAGGTCGGCGACGTGACCGCTCGCCAGCGTGCCCTTCACGTGGTTGAGGCTGTGAACGAAGGCGAGCTCGCCGTCGGTCGTGATTTGCAATTCGCGAACGTCGTAGGCGACCGGGCCCGCATAGGCCGCGAAGAGTGCTTCCCAGGCTCGACGCTTGTTGTCGCCGCCGGCGTATCGCAGCGGCGGATCGACGTCGAATGAGACGATGTCGCGTGCATAGAGGGACATGACGCCGTCGATGTCCCGCGCGCGAATGGCCTTTGCACAATCCTCTATGCGCTGTCGAATGACGGCTTCAGCCACGGCTTCCTCCTTGTCATGGTCACGCGGGGACACCTGCGGCTCGATCGCAACCTGGGCATGGGCGCCGGTTGGTGTTTGACCTGCAACACACAAGGCGAGCACCAACGTCGTCGAGCCGGGTGCGCTCATTTCATACCAGCAAGCTAGTCATCTCCCGCCCCTTCTCAGAGGGGAACACAGTGGCCGGGAAGGCTGGAAGATCCACTCGGGCTATTTCCGAGACCGCTGCAGCACGACAGGACTCCCTGCGACGCGCCCCAACCGGCGCAGCCCGCGTCTGCGCTCGACGCATCGGGGAAGCAGGGTAGCGAATAGGAGATTGGCGCCGGCGCATAGCCGCCCACGTAGCTGCAACCCGTGTACACAGTCACGCCTTCACAGCTGCAGATACTCTCGAGTGCCCCACACGCGGTTTGGCCTGGCAGCGGCCAGCGTGGGACGCACACGCCCTGCGCTGCGCAGCCGTCGGCGATCTTGTAGCCGCAGACCAGTCCCGACCCGCAATCACTTTCGCGATGGCAGGGAACCCCTTGAGCCCCGTCTGGCGAGGCGTCGGCCGGCGAGGCCTTCGTCGAGCTGCATCCGAACAGTGAAGCCGTCGCTAGCACGGCGAACGCCTGTGCACGGTTCGACCAGGTCGGGATGCGACAGCCCGTTCGGTTCACGGCGACATCTTGGTTGGCGCCCATGGGATGGAACAAAAGCAAGATCGGGGCCCCGTCGATCGGGCCTCGATATCGCCGATTCCGCGCTACGACGGCGCCCGGACCGCGACACATCTGGCAACCGTCGCTGGCCCCCCACCGATCGAACGACGGTCTCGACGCACCTGCGTGTGACAAATCCCGTTGACTTCCCGTTGGGACGGAACAGGTTAGGGGGGCTCGTGATCCACGACGCGCTCATCATAGGTGCTGGTCCGGCCGGCAGCACCTGCGCACGCTTTTTGGCGCAAGGCGGTGCGCGCGTCGCGGTGGTCGATCGCGCGCAGTTTCCTCGGGTCAAGCTGTGCGGAGGTTGGGTCTCCGCGCCGATCTGGGATGCGCTCGCGCTGACGCCCCGCGAGTACCCGGGTGGTCTGTGGGAGTGGAGCACCTGCCACGTGAGCTATCGCGGAGAAGACCGGGCCGTCCGTTGCCGCGGCTGGTTCATTCGCCGCGTCGAGCTCGACGATTTCCTGCTACGGCGGAGTGGCGCCGAGCTTCATCTCGGCGTTCCGGTCCAGGAGATCGTTCGCGACGGCGATGGGCTGTGGTCCATCGCCGGCCTTCGCGCGCGGTACCTGGTGGGCGCCGCCGGCACGCACTGCCCGGTCGCTCGGCTCTTCACGCCTCCCCGACCGAACGGTCCGGTTGGCGTCCAGGAGCACGAGTTCCGCGCCGATCCGGCGGCGATCGCCCGGACGCGCGCGGGGCGTGACGGAGAGCCCGAGCTCCTGCTGCACGACGATCTGCGTGGCTATTCCTGGAACGTCCCCAAGACCGATTGGCTCAACGTCGGCTCGGGCACGGTCGAGCCGCACGAGGTGCGCGCGGCCTGGCAGCGCGCGCGCGGGCACTTCACCGCCGCGGGCCACCTTCCGGCCGAGGCCGCCGCGGACCTCGACGCCATGAAAGGTCACACCTACTACCTGTTCAACCCGGCTCACGTCGACGGCGCTCTGGGAGGCAAAAACGTGGGCCAAAACGTGGGCAAAGACGGCGGCAAGGACGACGTGCTCCTCTGCGGCGACAGCCTGGGGCTCGCGCAGCCGCTCACCGCCGAAGGGATCTTGCCCGCAGTCGTCTCGGGCCGCCTGGCCGCGGAAGCGATCCTGGCTGCCGACGCGCGGAGCTACCCCGCGCGACTCGCGGCGCATCCGGTGCTCGCGGACTACCGGCGCGTCTTCCGCCTGCTCAAGGCGGCCGGCGCTCTCGGTGCTCGCTCCGCCGCGGGGGGAGCGGGATCGCGGCTCGGCCGCCGCCTCATCGCCAGCGGCTTTGCCTGGATGTTCTCGGGCGCCCGCCTGCCGGCGCCACCGCTCGTCGACGCCGGGTTGGCGCTCGTCGAGCGATGGGCAGACAATCACCGTCCGCACGGGACCAACTCATGATCGACTTCGCTCGCAAGCTCGCCTCCACCCTGGATCGCAACCCGGCCGACATCGTCCGCGAGGCGCTGGCCACCGCCGGCATCACCGTCGGCGGCGATGCGCCGTGGGACATCCAGGTCCACGACACGCGGCTCTACGATCGGGTCTTGCGAGAGGGCACGATCGGCATCGGCGAGTCATTCATGGAGGGTTGGTGGGACTGCCAGGCGCTCGATCTGATGATCGAGCGCATCGTGCGCGCGAAGCTCTATGGCGTCCTCGCCAGGAGCTGGGCGTTGCGCGCGCAGCTGGTGCGGGCGCGCCTCTTCAACCTTCAGGCGGCGCGCCCGTTCGAGGTCGGCCAGCGCCACTACGACGTCGGCAACGATCTTTATCGCGAGATGCTCGGCCCGCGCATGGTCTACACCTGCGCGTACTTCAAGGACACCGATTCGCTCGACGCCGCGCAGGATGCCAAGCTGGATCTGGTGTGCCGCAAGATCGGCCTCGAGCCGGGGATGCGGGTCCTCGATCTCGGCTGTGGGTGGGGCGGATTCGCCGCCTTCGCCGCCGAGCGCTACGGTGCCAGCGTCGTCGGGTACACGGTCTCGCGGGAGCAGGCCGCCTGGGCGCGGGAACACCACGGGACGCTGCCGGTCGAGATCCGCCTCGACGACTATCGCCGCGCGACCGGCAGCTACGACGCCGTCGTCTCGATCGGCCTCATGGAGCACGTCGGGCCCAAGAACCACCGCGCGTACATGGAGCTGGCGGCGCAGCGTCTGGTGCCCGGCGGGCGGGCGTTCATCCACACCATCGGCGGCGCCAGCCCCCGCACCCACATCGATCCCTGGTTCGACAAATACATTTTCCCCAACGCCGCCATCCCCACCCTCGGCCAGCTCGCGACCTCCATGGAGGAGATCCTCGTCCCCGAGGACATCCAGAACATCGGGCCGCACTACGACCGGACGCTGATGGCCTGGTGGGCCAACTTCGACGCCGCCTGGCCTCGCCTGCGCGGCAAATATGGCGACGTCTTCTACCGGATGTGGAAGTTCTATCTGCTCATCAGCGCGGCTTACTTTCGCACGCGCGAGCACAACCTCTACCAGATCGTCGCGACCCCGGCCGGCGCTCCCCAGCCGCCGTTCGTGCGCGCGAGCTGAACGCCCGACGTGGCCGCTTTCTGAGTTACTTTCTCTCGGCGACCACTTTCGCGGCCTCGTACGATCCGGTCCCCGCGCCAACGTTGACGACGCTGCCGGCGTCGCCGAGCGCGCCCGCAACGGCACGCGCGAGGCGCGGATCGGCACGCCGCCGTTCGGCATAGCCGTGCCCGATCCGTTCGTATTCGTCCATGGCAAAGACCATATCGCGTCCGTACGGAGAGCGATCGTCGCCACGGGCCAGAGCACTCGACCATCGGCGGCGCTGCGCCGCGCGGTTTTCGTGATCGTGAGCCAGTTACCCGGCTCTACTGAATGCAGGCGCCGATGTCGAACAACATGAATTCGAGCGCTTGTTCTTGCGGGGTCAAGATCGTCGATTGGCAACCGGTCGGATAGGGCCGTGTTGGATCCGAGGTGTCCTTTCCGTTTTGGGCCGGCGCTGTGCTCTTCACGTGGAGATCGACGTAGCCCACGCGGCCGCATTGATTGCGCGCGGCGGCCTCGACGGGGGTGTCGAACGTCAGGAGCCTCGTTGCGGCTGCCGCTGCCGGATCGCTCTCGGTGATCCACGCGAGCGTCGGCGCGGCGACCCCGGCGACGGAAAATTCCGTTCCGAAGAGCTGAAGGCTTCCACGCGTGGGAGACGCCCCGACCGAAACGAGCCAATCTGCGAGGGCCGCTCCTCTCGGGAATGTGGTGCTCACGTTGCCGGTAGTCGGATCGACCGGATTTGGCCCCACACCGAGGTAGGTTGCCGTGCTGGGCCAAAGCGCCGTGCCGAGCCGTCCGTCGTTCCGCTCGTGCGCGATCCACGGCCGGCGCTCACGAGCATCGCGACCGCGATGATGCACGTCGCCCGGCCGCCCCCGGTCGATAACCGCTCATAGCCATCGCCATCTCCCGTCTAAGACAACCGGACATTACCTGGTATCGCCATGCGCGAGCGACGAATGTTCGGCGCGTATACTTCGCGGGCTTTGAGCGCAATACGAGGCGTGTTGCTGATCGGCGTCCTGGCCATCTTTGCGGCGTGCAACGCCGAGCGGATCTTGGCGTTCGCCAGCGCACCCGGCGCCGGCGGGAATGCCGATGACGCAGGCGGCAGCCCGAACGGCGCAGGCGGCAGCCGGAACGGCGCCGGAGGGAGCCCGTTCGACGCGGCGGGGACGCAAGGCGATGCGGGCCCGTGGACGCCGTTCGGAACACCACAACTCGTAACGGGGCTGCGCGCCGACACCGACGACGTGCGCGACCCATCGCTGACGTTCGAGGAGCTCGAGCTCTACTTCAGCTCGCCGACCGCAGGTCAGAACGACATCTGGGTCAGTCGCCGAACCGTCGCGACCGATCCATGGGGGCCAAGCACGCTGGTGGCGGAGCTCTCGAGCCCGCAGAACGACGAGGGCCCCGAGGTATCGGTGGATGGTTTGATCATGTACTTCGCGAGCGATCGTGGAGGGGCTGAACGGCTCTACGTGTCGCAGCGACGCACGCGCGATACGCCCTGGGGAACGCCCGCGCTCCTGAGCACGCTCGGAGCATCCACGCTCGACGAGGCGCCGGCGTTGGATCGAGCCCAGCTCTATCTCGCGTTCGGATCGCAACGGGACGCGGCATCGGCCGCTCACCTGTTCTCCGCCACGCGCCCGGATGCATCTGCGGCGTGGCAGAGCGCCGCTGAGATCACCGCGCTCGGCTCCGCCTGGGAGGACACCGATCCGGCGCTGTTCGCCAGCGGGAGCGGCCTGGTCTTCGCGACGCGACGGCTCACGCAGGGGGGAACGGCCGACCTGTTCGAGGCCGCGCGTCCAGACGAGAGCTCGCCGTTCGAGTCGCTCGCGCCGATCGCCGAGCTCAACACCACCTTTACCGAGGATGGCCCTTGGATGTCGCAAGACGGCAAGCACATCCTTTTCGCGTCGGACCGGAGCGGACACAGCCGCATCTACGAAGCCCGGCGCTGACGGCGGCCAGAGAAAGCTAGAAGACAACGCCGACCAGCACCTCCGCTTCTGGACGCACCCGACCGGGCACGAACACCTCGCGCGTCTCGGTACCGGTCCTCACCGTGTATCGCTCATCGAGCAGGTGAACCTCCGCGCCGGCGACGACGGCGACAGAGATCCTGCCGAAGAGGCGCTCGATTTCCACGAAAGGAGTCAACGCGGGAGCGAGGGCCCAGAACGCCGCCGCGGGCTGCAGATCCGGCGCCATCACGGCTGGCGTGACGCGCGTGAAGTCGAGGCCGGCGCCCAGACCGGCCAGCACCGAGAAGCCTCCGACGTCCAGGGCCCTGCCCGCCCCCGACGCGCTCACGCCCGCGGTCGAAAGCCGCGCACGAACGCCGTCACCGGCGATCGAGATCGGCGCCGCCACACGCGCCGCCAGCGCAATCGCGACACGGGCGAAGCGTGCAGCCACGGTGACCTTGCCGGCGTGCTGGAATTCGCCCGATCCCATCGCGAGAGCTTCGTACCCTCCAGCGACCAGCAGCTGGATTCGATCCGGAGGTGGCGCCGGGGCCGGCGGCGCGTGGGCTTGTACCGGCGCCGGCGGTGGCGGCGAAGGCAGAACGCTCCGTTGAAATTCATCGCGGCTCACGCCGATCTCGCGCCCCTCGAGAATCGCGTCGACGGATTGTTCGATCACGAACCGCACACTCGCGCGCGCGACGGCGTCCAGACCGTGAGGGAGAGCCATCCGTCTGACGAAGACACGCCCGCGGGACGGATCGATCAAGAACAGCGTGGCCTGCGCCGTGACGGTGAAGTCGAGCAGGACCCGCGCCAGGCTCGGCATCGCCCCATCCGGCGGCGCAATCGCAGCCGCGACATCTTGAGCCGTCACGACGGGTCTGCGCGTGGTGACGACCTCCAGGCCCTTCGCCACGAGCATCTCGCGGATCGACGGTGCGAGAGGCTCCCCCTCGTTCGCTCTGGCGCCAATCGTCAGCTCGACCCGGCGAGCCACGGGCCGTACATCCTCGCCGCCGCGATCGGGCGCTCCCAGGCAGAGCCGCGCGCTCGCGCAGAGACAAAACAGGACGGCGGCACGAACAAACGAGCCCACGTGCTTCACCGTTGCTCGGTCAGCTGCCCGAGACGCGCGCGCGCCCGCTCCGCATAGACCGATCGCGGATAGCGCGCCAGCAAAGTCTTCCACGCCGCGATGGCTTCCGAGGTGCGGTGCAGTTGCTCGAGCGCTGTCGCTCGCCCGGCCAGTGCCTCCTCGCCGACCTCGCCCTCGCCCACCTCGCGCCCCCAGCTCAGATGTCGATCGAACTGCGCCAGCGCGTCCCCCGGGCGTCCCTGTCTGAGCAGGAGCTGGCCCGCGAGCGCGAACGAGAGCTGGGCCTCCGCCGTCTCGGGAAACGTGGCCTGCAAACGGCGGTAGATCGCGATCGCGGCAGCGGCGCGCCCCTCGCGGCGCAGCGCCTCCGCATGCTCGAACAGCGCTTCGGCCGTCGTCGTCGGGTGAGCGGCAGCGTGTGCGGATGCGGGCACCTTCGGCGGCGATGATGCGGGCATCACCGGCGCTTCCGCCGGCGGGGATTCCACAGGACGAATCGGCGCGACCGCCGCCGGAGGTTTGACGGATGGGATCGGCGTTTGGACCTCCGGGCGCGGCGCGATCGTTCGTCTGATGACCGCGGCCACCGCCGTCACGCCGAACCCGAGCAACGCCACCGCCGCCCAGCGAGACCACCGGGCGAGCGGGCGCGTGCCGCCGACCCGTGGCGACCTCTGCATTCGCTCGATGGCGCCTTCGACGGCGCGCTCGGACAGCAACGGGTCGCGCGGTTGCGCAGCCAGCTCTCGCTCGAACCGCGGCGCCAGCGAGAGCTGAAGCGCGCACACGGAACACCCCTCGACGTGTCGTTGCAGGCTCGCGTGCTCCTCGGGAGCGAGCCCGCCGCGCCTCGCTCGATCGAGCAGCTCCTCTGGGTGTTCATCGACCCTCATCGCGCGGGTTCCTTTGCGGTGTGCCACGCGTGCAGGGTGAGAAGCTTCCGGAGGGACTTCTTCCCCAGGCGCAAACGCGTCTTGACGGTGTTGACGGAGACTTCCGTCGCAACCGCGATCTCCTCGACCGTGAAGCCCATCACGACGCGCATGACGAGTGTCTCCGCCTGGATGGGTCGTACGCGGCGGATCAGATCCCTCATCACCTCGGCCCGCTCGATCTCGCCGACATTCGCGTCGGCGAGAGGCGCCTCGTCGTGCAGATCGTCGAGCAGCTGCAGATTCCGGACGCGTGCGACGCTGCGCCGCCGATAGGCCAGCGCGCGCCGAACGGCGATCTTGGTCACGAAGCCGAGGAGATTGCCTTCGAAGCGGTAGCTGGCTAGCCCGTGGGTCACGTCGACAAAACAGTCCTGAATCGTGTCCTCGAGATCGGCGTGACGGGACCCCATGACGCCGCGGCAGGCGCGCCAGATCACCGGCGCGATCGCGAGCAGGAACCGTCGGATCGCATCTGGATCCTGCGTCAGTGCGCCGCGGGCCAACGCCTCGAGCTGGGCTGGATCCGCCTTCGACGCCGCGCCGGCGCCGCCGTTTGCGCCGACCATCGCCGCAAGAATGGAGCGGCCTATGTGCCGCTGTCAACGAATCGGCGGCGCGGCCGGCAGCGGAGCGCTGCAGCGCATTTTTTCAGTCGCGGGATAGACCCAAAACGCCTCGTGTCGTACTTCTATAGCGACATGGAGATCCGACGTATCCCTGGGCGAATCGCGGTCCTGACGTTGTGCGCTGGCGTGCTCGTCGCCGCAGGTTGCGGCCGGCACTCGGCCGCGAGCGGGGGACCGACAGATGCCGGCGTGGATCTGACCATGGCTTGCGCGGCTGGCGGAGCCCCGGGCGCGAGTGGAACCGGTGGAACCGGCGGCGTCTGGCAGTACACGAACCCGGTGATCAAAGGTGATTGGAGCGATCCCGCCGTGGTGCGGGTGGGCGAGGACTACTACTCCGTGCGCTCGACGTTCGGCTGGCAGCCCGGGCTGGCCGTCGCGCACTCCAAGGATCTCGTTCACTGGGAGTACATCGGAAACGGCTTCTCGTCATTTCCGTCGATTGCGACAGGCGAGGTCTCGAACGGGATCTGGGGCTCGGAGATGATCTTCAACACGAACACCAACATGTTCATGATCTACGCCACGTACAACGGAATGCCCCTGCAGGTCTTCGAGTCGCCTACACCCGGAGGGCCGTACACCCAGATCCCCGGCGGGCTCGATGCCGGTGGCGGTTACGATCCGGGTGTCTTCATCGATGATGACGGGCGGGTGTATCTGGTCAGCAGCACGGGCAAGATCGTCGAGCTCAGCGCCGACGGAAAGTCGGTCGTCAATCCGAGCGTGTCGTCGTACGCGGGATGGAACGAGGGGCCGGAGCTGTTCAAGCGCGCCCCATATTACTACGTGACCTGGTCCAGCAACGGAACCGAGAGAGGCGCCGACGGGATCATCAATTCCGCGCGTTCCATGAGCCTGGCGGGGCCCTGGCAACCGGATCCGACCAACCCCGTGCTGGAGAACTTGAATCGAGGAACCGACCCCGACCATCCATTCGAAGGGCCCCAGCACTCCGAGCTCATCCAAACGCAGAATGGCGAGTGGTTCGTCACGTTCCACACCTGGCAATACGACTACGGCACGCTGGCGCGCAGCATGTGCCTCGAGCCGGTCATCTGGACGGACGATGGCTGGTGGCGTCCCAAGAACGGCAAGAAGCCGAGCCTGGGCAACGACGGCCCCAACCTGCCGTTCACGCCCTACGAGATCCAGCGCAGCGACGACTTCTCGTCGACGACGCTCGGGCCACAATGGTTCTTTCACACCACGCCGGATTGGTCGGGCGCCAGCTGGTCGCTCACGGACCATCCGGGCTTCTTGCGAATCAAGACCCAGGACGGTGACGTCAACGGCGCCGCCGCTTACAACGCCATCCCTCTCCAGCGCGTCGACTTGAAGATGTTCGATG
>Ga0265339_10003778_pt1 | contig 10553 bp, 13 predicted proteins | sample 4CB219metaG_FD_202085 | JGI IMG/M metagenome (GOLD analysis project Ga0265339, IMG submission 202085) | Rhizosphere microbial communities from Carex aquatilis grown in University of Washington, Seatle, WA, United States - 4-CB2-19 metaG | ecosystem: Host-associated > Plants > Roots >...
GATCGGCGAAGCGGCGCGGATCTGCCGTGCGATCGCGATTTCCTCGCGATGCGGATTGAGCAAGCAGACAGCCGCAAAGGCGCTCGCGGTCGAGCGGCTGACGCCGGCGTAGCAGTGGATGACAAGCGGCGCGGCGCGGTCCCAGCCGCGCACGAAATTCAGGACCTGTTCAATATGCCCTTCCGACGGTGTGACAAAGCCGTCCCTCTCGTCGATGATGTCGTCCATCGCCACCTTCAGATGGTTGGCCGGCAGCACGGATTCCGGCCGCTCGACCTGATCGACCTTGCCCATGACCGTGAGCACATGGCTGGCGCCGGTTCGCCGGACGGTTTCGGGCAGATCGGCGAGCGAACAGACGTGAATCATGGTAGTCCTTTTTGCATCCGGCATGCGCCAATTATAGGCCTTTTCGCGACTGTGAAAGCAGGTTCCCGGCCGGCATTCAAGCCTGCAGCGACTTGAACCTTGCCAGGAACCGCTTCTCCGCCTTGGCGGCGCTCCAGGGCATCAGGTAGTCCCGCCGGGTGGAGGCGGGCAGGCCGGGATCGCGGCCGAACAGGCGCTTGGCTTCGTCTTTGCCAAAGCCGGCGAGTTCCGTGGCCTCGAGATAGGCGGCGCCCCGGTCGGCATCCTTGATCTGCCGCTCGACCTCCACCGCAAGCTGCGCCGGCAGGCCAAAGCGGATGTGGATTGCTGAAAGCAGTCGCTTTTCGACCGCTTTGTAGTCGCCGCCAAGCACCGCCTTGAATGGCGAGATCATGTCTCCGATGACGTATTCCGGTGCGTCGTGCAGCAGGGCCGCAAGCCTAAGCCTTGTGTCGAGGCGGGGCGTTTGCGCACGCATCACGGCCTCCACCAGCAAGGTGTGCTGGGCGACCGAGAAGATATGCGCACCGCTGGTCTGTCCGTTCCAGCGCGCAACCCGCGCCAGTCCGTGGGCGATGTCGGCGATCTCAATGTCGAGCGGCGAGGGGTCGAGCAGATCGAGCCTTCGCCCCGACAGCATCCGTTGCCAGACGCGCACCTTGGGTGCTGACGCCCTGATGTCCGTCATTTGACCGCAACGCGCGGCGCGCGGTGCTGCTCGCCGCAGCTCTCGTGACAAAAGCAGGCGACCAGGTGGTCGTTCACCATGCCTGTCGCCTGCATGAACGCGTAGACGATGGTGGGGCCGACAAATTTGAAGCCGTGTGCGGACAATTCCTTCGAGATCTTGATCGAAAGAGGGGTCGACGCCGGCACGCTGGCTGTGGTCTTGAACTGGTTGACCTTTGGCTTGCCGTCGACGAAGCCCCACAGCAGCTTGGAAAAGCCGGGGCCGTCCTCCATGATCTTCAGGTAGGACTTGGCGCTTTCGATCGCACCTTCGATCTTGGCACGATTGCGAACGATGCCGACATCGTTCATCAGCGCATGGATTTTTCCGGGTGTGTAGCGTGCCACCTTGTCCGGCTGGAAATCGTCGAAGGCACGGCGAAAATTGTCGCGCTTGCGCAGGATGGTGATCCACGACAGCCCGGCCTGAAAGCCGTCGAGGATGAGCTTTTCATAGAGCGCGCGGTCGTCATATTCCGGCACGCCCCATTCGCTGTCGTGATAAGCGACGTAAAGCGGATCATCGCCTGGCCACGGGCAACGCATCTTGCCGTCGGCATGCAGACGCGCGGAGCGGCTCATGCGATCGTCTGCCGGCTTGCCAATTGCTGCGCGTCCGGCTCGGCCAAATGCAGGGCGAGGCCGCCGGCACTCAGCGGTACCGCCGCCTGAAGTGCGTCGGCGACCCGATCGGTCCGGATCAGCGCCAGGCCGTTCTGGCCTGAGGTCGAGCCCATGGTGCCCACGACCTTGTCGCCGGCGAGGATGGTTGTGCCGGCTTCCGGCGGCGGGCCATCGAGGATGACCCTCACCGTGCGGGTGCGTGCCGTGCCGCGATGCTGCATCCGCGAAACCACCTCCTGGCCCACATAGCAGCCCTTTTCGAAATCGACGCCGTGCAGTCGATCCATGTTGGTCTCATGCGGAAACGCATCGCCATAAATGAAATCAAGTCCGCCGCGCGGCACGCCGCAGGCGATGCGGTGAGCCTCATAGGCAGAGCTGTCGACTAGATCGGCACCGATCTGGTTGGCGACTTTCTGCGCGAGTTCCTCCGGCGCAAGAATCCGAAAGCCAAGTGCCGGCAGGCGCGGATCGGCAAACGCGAGGTCGCCTTGCGTAACGACATCGCCGTCCCAGGCGGCGATCACGCCCAAACTACGGGAGAGGTCTTCCACCGCTACCCTGGCCCGCAGCTTGTAGAAGCCGAGCTTGTCGGCAAGCGCCTTTGCGAGCGCACGCGGGCAGTCGAGCAAAAAGCCGCCGCCGTGGCCGCTTGGGGCTTCCGTGATCAGGAAATCCACGACGATCTTGCCTTGCGGCGTCAGCAACGCGCCGAACTGCCCCAGCCCCGGCTTGAGTTGCGCAACATCGGTGGTCACGAGGCCGTTGAGAAAGTTGCGCGCGTCCTCGCCTGAGACCTTGACCACGCCCCGGTCGGGAAGAACCGCAGCTTTCATGCGAAGTTTCTCTTGAAGTTCTTGTTGAAGGGCAACTAACGCGTATCACGTGGCAAAGTAAGCCGCTAAGGTGCCGGCAACAAGGCCCGTGAAACATTCAATTCGCCTGAAGCGGGCGCTGAGGAGCGATGAATCAACGATTTGATACAATTCTAAGATCCGGCATCGTGGTCAATCAGGACGGCGAGGGCGTCCGCGATATCGGGATTTTCGCCGGCCGCATCAGCGAGATCGGTACGCTTTCCCAGGCTTCCGCCGGCGAAGTGATCGACTGCAAGGGCCTGCATATCCTGCCGGGCGTGATCGACACCCAGGTGCATTTCCGCGAGCCGGGCTTGACCCACAAGGAAGACCTGGAGACGGGATCGCGCAGCGCCGTGATGGGCGGGGTGACGGCGGTCTTCGAGATGCCCAACACCGACCCCCTGACCGTGACCGAGGCGGCCTTCACCGACAAGGTGAAGCGAGGCCGCCATCGCATGCATTGCGATTTCGCCTTCTTCATCGGCGGCACCCGGGAGAATGTGCGGGATCTCCCCGAGTTGGAGCGCGCGCCGGGCTGCGCCGGGGTCAAGGTCTTCATCGGTTCTTCGACGGGCACGCTTCTAGTCGAGGATGACGAGAGCTTGCGGAAGATCTTTCAGGTGATCCGCCGCCGCGCTGCCTTCCATGCCGAGGATGAATACCGCCTCAATGAGCGCAAGCCGTTGCGCATCGAGGGCGATCCGCGGTCGCACCCCGTCTGGCGCGACGAGACCGCGGCGTTGATGGCGACCGAGCGTCTGGTCAAGCTTGCGCATGAGACGGGAAAGCGGATTCACATCCTGCATGTCTCGACCAGGCAGGAGATCGAGTTCCTGCGCGACCACAAGGATGTCGCCTCCTGCGAGGCCACGCCGCATCACCTGACCCTTGTCGCGCCGGAATGCTACGAGCGGCTGGGCACCCGCGCGCAGATGAACCCGCCGGTGCGCTCCGCCGAGCATCGCGAGGGCATCTGGCGCGGCGTTGCGCAGGGCATCGTCGACGTGCTCGGCTCCGATCACGCGCCGCATACGCTGGACGAGAAGGCAAAGACCTATCCGGCATCGCCTTCGGGGATGATCGGAGTGCAGACGCTGGTGCCGGTGATGCTCGATCACGTCAACGCCGGGCGGTTGTCGCTGGCCCGCTTCGTCGATCTCACCAGCGCCGGGCCGGCGCGGCTGTTCAATATCGCCTGCAAGGGGCGGATCGCGGCTGGCTATGATGCCGACCTGACAATCGTCGATCTCAAGCGCAGCGAGATCATTACCAACCAGTGGGTCGCCTCGCGCGCCGGGTGGACGCCCTATGACGGCACGCGGGTCACCGGCTGGCCGGTCGGGACCTTCGTGCGCGGCAGGCGGGTGATGTGGCAGGGCGAGCTGGCGACGCCGTCGATCGGCGAGCCGGTGCGCTTCCTGGAGACGCTGAAGCCGTAGAGCTACTGCCTCGCCAGCGAGATCGAGAACTCGCCGTTGCGGACGCGGACCGGCAGGCCTTCGACGAATTTTGCCACCGCGTCCTCGCCGTAGGTGCCGACCAGCTCGGCCAGCGCCGCAAACAGGCTGGCCTGCGCCAGGCAATCGCCGTCGACCCCGTCGTGCCGCGCCTCGGCCCAGGCCTCGTTGAGATAGCTGAGTGCCGCCTGCTTCTGCTCGTGATCGGGCAGGGGATTGCGGGCGAGTTGGAAGGGCATGGGACGACGCATGAAGCCTTAAGGAAAAGGTAGAGCCGACGCGCTCTGCGGAAATCCTGGCGGATGGGCAGAGGTGTAGCATGCGCCGCGCGGCCGCCTAGGCAAGTTCTTTAGAAAAGGTTAACAGGATCAAACAGGTTGGACGGATCATTTCAAAATCCGCTTCTGGCGTGGCTAGTTCGCATAGCGCGCGGTGAGATCGCGCGAAATCTTCGAGCCCTCTTCGAGGTAGCGGCGGATGGCCACCAGCGCCGCCGGCGTGCAGGTCCTGTAGGTTTGCTGGAAGCCGTTATAACCGCGGTTGAAGCCCGCGATCATGCGGGCACGACGGTCGCCGGTGGGGGTTTCGGCATCGATCAGCGCCTGCATCTGGTTGCGCCATTTGGCCCCTTCATTGCTGCCGCAGATGCCCCTGAGGTAGTGCAAGGTGCCGAGAATTTCGGCCAGCCGCTGCAGGTCGCCGTCAAACGGAGCCGGTGCGTCCTGGCCATGGTCCTGGGTGTGATCCTGGGTGCGGTCTTGTGCGCGATCCTGGGCGCGTGCGGGCGCGGCGATGCAGGCGCAGACGAGGATGAGGGCGGCGAGAGCGCGTTTTGACATGAACGGGTCCGGAACGGCGTGATAGCTCCTTAAATGCGCTGGAAGCAAGGCGTCCCGGCGCGGCAAATCAGGTTTGTATCAGCCGCCGCGCGGCCGCGATGATCTCCGGCAGGCCGACGGTCAGCTTGAGATCGCCCAGCGCCTCCGGCGCGAGCCATTTGAAATCGTCGAGTTCCTCGTTCAACACCGGCTCCATGGCGATCCAGCGCGCCGCGAACGACATGATCAGGTAATGTCCACCGCCGCCTGCTGCCGGCAGCACCTCGCGCCAGCCGGCGAGACCGACAATGTCGATTTTCAGGCCCGTCTCTTCGTCGACTTCGCGCTGCGCGGCTGCGTGCAGGGATTCCCCGAATTCGACCCGGCCGCCCGGCAGCGAATAGACTCCCTTGGCCGGTGAACGCGCCCGCCGCACCAGCAGGATCTTGTCGTCGCGAAAGATCGCGGCGCTGACCGCCAGCTGGGGATGCGAGGGCGGGGTGGGGGCTGCCTGTGGCATCAATGGTTCATGATGTAGTCGACGTCGGACTCCGAGCCGCCGTTGATGATGCCGCCGGCCGCCACCACCAGCGGCTTGACCCAGTCCGCCGCCTGTTCGGCGAGCCTGGCGCGGGTCGCATCCTGCTTCGCTTCGCGCATCGCCTTGCTCACGGCGGTCAGAATGGCGGTCATGCTGCCGGTAATCTGGTCGAATTCGGCGCGAACGCCGGCGTCTGCCGTTTCATAGGCCGAAATCGCGAGATCCCGCGCCTTGAAGTGGGAAGCGGTGAAATGCTCGGCATAGGACAACGGCTGCCACTCCAGAAAATCGCCGACGCAGTCGGGTATGTCCGGGATCATTTCGAGCAGCATGATGGCTTCGTTGAAATGGTTCAAATAGTCGGTGGCAAGCCCGGTGCGCGGATTGATGTTGGCGGCCTTCAGCGCCGCGGCGCGTGCGGCTCCATCGGGCGTTACGGGTTGCGATGTCATGGAAGCAGGTCGCGGAGATTGTGAGGCAGTCGCAGTCATCGTTCGCAGTGTTGGCACTTCAGGTTAAAAGCTGCTGAATAGCTTTTGATCTACGTTAAGATAACAGAATGTGCGGACGTTTCGTCATTACCTCACCGCCGGACGCCTTGCGGCAGCTTTTTGCCTATGTCGAGCAGCCAAATTTCCCGCCCAGGCATAACATCGCGCCGACGCAACCTGTGCCCGTCGTCATCATCGAACAGAGCGCCCGGCATTTCAAGCTGATGCGATGGGGCCTGGTGCCGTCCTGGGTCAAGGACCCCAGAAAATTCAGCCTGCTCATCAATGCGCGTTCGGAAACGGTTCTGGAGAGGCCGGCTTTCAAGAACGCGATCAGGCGGCGGCGCTGCCTGGTTCCGGCGGACGGCTATTACGAATGGCAGGCTGGAGGCGGACGCAAGCGGCCGTTTTTCGTCTATCGCCGCGACAGGGAGCCGTTCGCTCTCGCGGCACTGGCGGAAACCTGGATCGGGCCGAACGGGGAAGAGGTCGACACCGTGGCCATCGTGACGTGCCCGGCAAGCCGCGATCTTGCGGTGCTGCACCCGCGTATGCCCGTGGTGATCGCGCCGGCCGACTTCGAGCGCTGGCTCGATTGCCGCGCCGACGACGCGGAACCTGCGATGCCGCTTCTGGTCCCGCCGCAGGAAGGTGCCTTTGCCTGGCACGAGGTTTCCACCAGGGTCAATTACGCCGACAACGACGATGCGCAACTGATCCTGCCAATCACCGACGGCCAGCGCCCGGTTGAGCAGGCGCCGAGGGCCGTGAAGCGGCCGGTGCGCAAGATGGCGCCTGCGCCATCCGATGACGGGCAGGGGAGTTTGTTCTGATTGCATGCCGGGACGACGGCTAATCGAAAACATGCAGCTTCGCATATTGCAGCAGTATGATGGTCTTGGCATCGACGATGCGGCCGTCGCCGATCATGACCAGTGCGTCGTCGATCGAGAGTTCCAGCACATCGATGTCCTCGCCCTCGGAGGCGAGGCCGCCGCCGGGCCCCACCCGCATCTGTTGCTCGTATTCGGCGACGAAGAAGTGGGTTTTTTCGGTCACCGCGCCCGGGCTCATGAAAGCCTCGAAAACCTTTCGGATGTCGTGCAAACGGTAACCGGTTTCCTCCTCCGCCTCGGCGCGAATGCGCACGTCAGGAGATTCGTCGTCGAGCAGACCGGCGGCAGCCTCGATCATCAGATCGTCGTAACCGTTGACATAGGCCGGATAGCGGAACTGCCGCACCAGCACCACGGTCCGGCGCGCGAGATTGTAGGGCAACACCGCCGCCGCGCTGCCGCGCTCGAAGATCTCGCGCGAGAGCGTCTGCCATTGGCCGTCGGCACGGCGCCATTCGAAGGTCACCTCCTTCAACGTGTAGTGCTCGTCGGAGAGAACGCGGGCATGCTTGACGCGGACGCGATCGGAGATGCTCATGTCCTGCCTCCGGATACGGTGCCTGTCACGGCGTCGGCTCGCGGCCGTCAAGCCACTTGGCGAACGTCACGCGTTTCTGGTCGTAATAGCCGAGCGACTGGTAGAAGGCGTGGACCTGGGCGTTGTCTCCCCGAACCATCAGCTGGAGCTTCGCAATCCCGCGCGCACGCAGCCAGTCTTCGGCGGCCGCCATGATCGCGCGACCATAGCCTTTGAAGCGATGATCGGGATCGACGGTGACGTAATAGACCCAGCCGCGGTGGCCGTCGTGGCCGACCAGCACTGACGCCACGAGGGCGCCGTCGTTGCGACCGAGCAGCACCGTCGCGTTCGTCTCCCGGCGCGCCAGCGCAATGTCGCCCGCGGGATCGTTCCATGCACGCGTCGAGCCGCAGCGTTGCCACAGGGCGGTGACCTCGGCGATATCGGCATCCTCTATCGGCGCGATAGAGAACTCGGCGATGCCAGCGGATGGAGAAGCGGTCACAGCACCTTGCCCGGGTTCATGATGCCGAGCGGGTCGAGCATCGCCTTGACCTGCCGCATCAGCGCGATCGCGACCTTGTCCTTGACGTCGGGCAGCTCCTTGCGTTTCAGCACGCCGATGCCATGCTCGGCCGAGATCGAGCCGCCCAGTTGGAGCACGATGTCGAACACGACCGCGTTGACCTCGTGCCAGCGCTCGAGGAAATCGGCGGCATTGGCGCCGATCGGCTGGCTGACGTTATAATGGATATTGCCGTCGCCGAGATGGCCGAACGGCACCGGCCGCGCGCCCGGGATAAGCCTTGTGACGGCGGCGTCGGCCTGCGCGATGAAATCGGGCACGGCGGCGACAGGCACGGAAATGTCGTGCTTGATCGAACCGCCCTCCGGCTTCTGGGCGGCCGACATCTCGTCGCGTAGCTTCCAGAACGCAAGGCGCTGGCTCAGGCTCGTGGCAATCACCGCATCGTCGACGATGCCGTTCTCGAGGCCCATGGCGAGGATCGCCTCCAGCGTCGCGCGGGCGTCGTCGCGCGGCGAGGACAGCTCCATCAGCACGTACCAGCGATGCTTGCCCGACAGGGGATCGCGGACGTCGATGCCGTGGCGGATGGAGAAATCGACCGCGATCTCGGACAACAGCTCGAAACTGGTCAGCGTGCCCGCCGCCTCGCTCTGGGAGAGCGACAGCAGCTTCAGCGCCTGTGCCGGCGATCTCAAGCCGACAAAGGCCGTCTCGATTGCGCGCGGCTTCGGAAATAATTTTAGCGTGGCCGCAGTGATGATGCCGAGCGTGCCCTCCGCGCCGATGAACAGGTTTTTCAGATCGTAGCCGGTATTATCCTTCTTCAGCTTCGACAGCGCGTTCAGCACGCTGCCGTCCGCCAGCACCACTTCCAGCCCGAGCGCCATTTCACGCGCCACGCCGTAAGCCAGCGCCGTGGTGCCGCCGGCGTTGGTGGAGAGATTGCCGCCGATGGTGCAACTGCCTTCTGCGCCGAGCGAGAGCGGGAACAGCCGGTCCGCTTCGGTCGCACGCTGCTGCGCGACTTGCAGCACGACGCCGGCCTCGCAGGTCATGGTGTTGGAAGCGGTGTCGATCTCGCGAATCCTGTCCATCCGCCGCAATGAGACCACCACTTCGCCGTGATGCGGGGTCTGGCCGCCGACCAGGCCGGTATTGCCGCCCTGCGGCACCAGCGCAATGCGCTGCTCGCTGGCGAGCCTGCAAATCGCTGATACCTCCGCGGTCGAACCGGGCCGCAGCACCAGCGGCGAACGGCCGTGAAACAGGTCGCGCTCCTCGGTGAGGTAAGGCGCGATGTCGGCCGCATCGGTCAGGGCGTATTTGTCGCCGACGATGGTCTTGAATTTGGCGATCAGTTCGGGCGGGAGTGGGGGCGTTGCAGGCTGCACGATGTTCATTGGTCTCTTTTTATTTTCCTTTTATTTTCATTCCCGCGCTGCGGCCGCGCGGCGCAGCCGATCGTTGATGGCTTCGCCCAGTCCGTGCGCAGGAACGGGCACGACAGCTATTCCCTTCGCTTGCTTTGTGTCGAGGGCGCGAAGATAGCCGAAAAGATTGGCGGCGGCTTCATTGAGATCGCCGCTGGCGGACAAATTCAGCACCGCCGCCGCCTTGTCGGCTCCCGGCACGGCGGCAGCGCCGAACGCCAGCAGCGCCTCGCCGGCCTCGATCCGCTCTGCATTGAGCCGCACCATGCTGCGCGGCGCATAGTGCGAAACCAGCATGCCCGGCGCCAGGGGCTGGCCATCGTCGTCCCCGGCATCCGCGGGCGGCTGCGTCAGCTTGCAGCCGAGCACACGCTCGATTTCCTCGCGCGGCAGGCCTCCGGGCCGCAGCAGCATCGGCGTCTCGAAGCACCCGACGATGCTGGATTCGACGCCGACCTCGACCGGACCGCCGTCGACGATCAGATCGATGCGCCCCGCGAGGTCGCTCATGACATGCGCGGCCGTGGTCGGCGAGACGTGGCCCGATAAGTTCGCCGACGGCGCCACCACGGGTTTTCCGAACGCGCGCAGGATCGCCTGCGCGACCCGATGGGCGGGAACGCGGATCGCGACCGTATCGAGCCCTGCGGTGGCGAGTTCGGCCACCTCGCAATGGGCGGTTTTGGGCAGCGCCAGGGTCAGCGGCCCCGGCCAGAACGCCTCGGCCAGCGCGGTGGCCTGAGCATCAAAGCGCCCGATCCGCCTGGCCTGCGCGAGATCGGCGACATGGGAAATCAGCGGATTGAACAGGGGCCGGCCCTTGGCCTGGTAAAGGCGGGCAATCGCGGCCGGATTGGTGGCGTCCGCGCCCAGCCCGTAGACCGTCTCGGTCGGAAACGCGACCAGGCCGCCCGCGGCGAGACAGCGTGCGGCCTCGCCCACGGTGGCCTCGCCGGGGCCCAAAATCTCGGTGGTCGGGGCGGTTCTCACCAGGGTCTGGTTCCTCAAGTTCGGGCTGCTTGCGGTGTGCGAAACCCAACGCTATAAGCCGCGGTCTAAGTCGGAGTGTGGCTCAGTCCGGTAGAGCACTGCGTTCGGGACGCAGGGGTCGCAGGTTCGAATCCTGCCACTCCGACCAGAAATCATTGGGCTTTTTCCGCTCATTTCGATCCTCGGTCAAGCCAACCACCGATTCAACCACCGAAACGGCTCGACCTTTTTGCCCGATCGCCGCGGCAGCGCCCTGCAGATAGTCGGGGTGGTGGTGGCCATAGGTGTCCTGCAGGACC
>Ga0265339_10003779_pt1 | contig 10548 bp, 12 predicted proteins | sample 4CB219metaG_FD_202085 | JGI IMG/M metagenome (GOLD analysis project Ga0265339, IMG submission 202085) | Rhizosphere microbial communities from Carex aquatilis grown in University of Washington, Seatle, WA, United States - 4-CB2-19 metaG | ecosystem: Host-associated > Plants > Roots >...
TAGGTCGCCCTTGATGTCGGCCGCGAAAACAGGCACGCCGGCGCGCGCGAACCCTTCCGCCATGACCTGCAATGACACCGTCTTTCCGGTTCCGGTGGCGCCGGTCACGAGGCCATGACGATTTGCAAGCGCGAGCGTGAGCCAGGCGGGCTGCTCGCCCTTGCCAACGAAAATCATCTCGTTGGTATCGGCCATCTTGTCGTCGGATGTCGCCATCTTGGTGCGTCTCGTCGCGGTCCAACCGGAACTTGACCTGGATCATACCGCATGTTGCGAACCGATTTAAGCCGCTCGGCAGGTTCACAACCGCACAAAAACCAGAGCCATCGAGATGCAATCCGCTCTCAAGCGCCGCGAATGCGCTGCGTTCGAGGCGATTCCTCCCGTTTTCGTATCCGCTCTTGCATTGCTGCAACACTCGCCAGGCGATTGAAGACGAATCGTACCTTCAATTGTGGTGGTCGCTTGTATTTCCCTCCTTCCAAGCTCAAAATGCTTTTCGAGGCGAGGAGCCGGTGAACCATCGGCTCAGGGCGGGGAAATATGGACGAGTTGATTGGGCAGCTGGCCACAAGAGCCGGTGTCGATTGTGTTGCCGCTGAGAAAATCATCGGCATTGTCCTGGGTTTTCTCCGCAGCGAGGGCCCTTCCGACAAGGTTCAGGTCCTGATCGACAAGATTCCGGGCGCGGAAGCCGCAATTGCAGCTTCAAGCAATGGGGGCTTCTCCAGACTGATGGGCGGCGGGCTGATGGCAGTGGGCAGCAGGCTGATGAATCTCGGCCTCGGCATCGACCAGATTCAAAACATCGCTCGTGAACTCTTTCGTTTCGGCCGCGACAAAATCGGAGCGGATCAGATGGGCGAAATCATTTCAGGGACACCTGGCCTCGGCCAGTTGGTTTAAGAAGCACCTTTTTTCATATGAGTACCATGACATATTCAATTTCCGAGCTTCAAGGCATGACAGCCTTCTCCGCTTCCAAACTCAAATCGCTTGGCATTCGTACCACGAACGCTTTGCTCGAAGCCGCCGGCGACGTCAAAGGCCGCAAGGTGCTGTCAGCAAAAACCGGCATCAGCGAGCAGCAATTGCTGGAATGGGCGAACGTCTCCGACTACATGCGAATACCGGGGATGGGAAAGGCGAAGGTCGGATTGGTGCGTGCGGCCGGCGTGACCACAGTCCGCGAACTCGCGCTCCGCAACCCGGCACGGCTTGCGCAGAACATGAAGGAAGTAAACAGCAGGCGTAAGCTCGTTCGCGTGTTGCCGTCGGAAAAATCCGTCGAGCAACTGATCGCGCAGGCGCGCAAGCTGCAGCCCAAGATCACCTATTAGAGACGCCTGCCGGTCGCGAATATTGTTCGTTGGGCAGGCTTGGCGCGCCGCAACCCATGCTGGCCAGGGCGCATCTTGACTCCCATGCGGGGACCGCGCAAAGCGACCGCATGGTCGCAACCAGGTCCAGACAGACCGGAAACACAACCTCTCAGCTGCATCCGCTGCTGCGCAAGCTGCTGTCCGGGCCATATCCGGCCGTCATGGGCGTGTTGAACGTAACTCCGGATTCCTTCTCCGACGGCGGGGAATTTCTGGCGCCCGAGCGCGCACTGGTCCATGCGCGGCGGCTGGTCAGCGAAGGCGCCGACATCATCGACATCGGTGCGGAATCCACCCGTCCCTATCTCGGAGCACAGCCGGTTGAGGCCGAACAGGAGTTGGAGCGTTTGCGGCCAATCCTGCGCGATGTTGTCGCGCTCGGCGTTCCCGTCTCCATCGACAGCATGAAATCGAACGTAGTCGCGGCTGCTTTCGATGCGGGTGCGGTGATCGCCAACGACGTCTGGGGGCTGCAGCGCGACACAGGCATGGCCAAGCTGCTGGCGGCGCGCAACTCGCCGGTTATCGTGATGCATAATCGCGAGCGCGCCGATGCCGCCATCGACATCATGAAAGACATCTCCGCCTTCTTTTCCCGTTCGCTGGACATCGCCGCCCAGGCAGGCATCCCGACAGGCAACATCGTGCTCGATCCCGGGATCGGATTTGGCAAGACGCCGGGACAAAGCATGACGGCGCTGGCGCGCCTGGACGAATTCAAGAGCTTTGGCCTGCCGATCCTGGTCGGCGCCTCGCGCAAGCGCTTCATCGCCTCTGTCGCGCCGTCGGAGCCAAAGCAGCGGCTCGGCGGCTCGATCGCCGCACACCTGATCGCCGTCCGGGGCGGCGCGCGGATCATTCGGACCCATGATGTTGCGGAGACCGTGCAGGCGCTGCGAGTGGCGGCGGCCATCGAGGAGAAACGATGACCGATACCATCTTCATCAAGGGCGTCGTCGTTCACGCCCGGCACGGCGTGATGGAACACGAGACCGCGGTCGGACAACGCTTTGTGATCGACCTCGACCTGCTCACCGACCTGCAGGAATCATCGCGCACCGACCGGCTTGCCGATACCGTCTCCTATTCCAGCGTGGTCACGACGGCGACCGCGGCCTTCAAGAACGCAAACTACAAGCTTCTCGAACGCGCAGCCGGCGCGGTGGCCGATGCCATCCTGGTGGCGTTTCCCCGGATCCACGCCGTCAAGATCACCGTGCACAAGCCGCATGCGCCGATCGCCGAGATCTTCGAGGATGTCGGTGTCGTGTTGACGCGCAACCGGCATCCGCCGACCCATGGGTAACGCGATCGTCGCGCTGGGCGGCAATGTCGGCGAGGTGCGCGCGACGTTCAGCAAGGCGATCGCCAATGTCTGCGACGTGGCGCAGGCGACGTTGCTGGCGCGGTCGTCCGACTATGCCACACCGCCCTGGGGCGACGAGCAGCAGCCGCCCTTCGTCAATGCCTGTATCGAAATCGAGACCAGCCTCGACCCGTTCGCGCTGCTCGCCGTGCTGCAAAGGGTCGAGCAGGCATTCGGCCGCGATCGCGCGACGGAGAGGCGCTGGGGCCCACGCACTCTCGATCTCGACCTCATCGCCTACGACGACGTTTCGCTGCAGAACGACGACCTGACCCTCCCCCACCCCCGACTTTTCGAGCGCGCCTTCGTGCTGGTTCCGCTCGCGGAGATTGCGCCCGATCGCCTGATCGGCGGACGCCGCGTGAGCAGCAGCCTCGCCACCCTGTCGACTGCGGGGATCGAACGATTGCCCGACCTAGGTTGACCGAAAACAACCGTTTGGCTTGGCCGCCGCTCCATGGCAATTTGCGGCCAAATTTCAGGAGAGGCGCCGGGAGGAAGCCGCCGAATGACATCCGCAACTGACGAACTGCCGCTGGCCGGCGATTTCGCGCCGGCGACCTATGAGGACTGGCGCAAGCTGGTGGACGGCGTGCTGAAGGGCGCGCCGTTCGAAAGGCTGCTCAGCAAGACCTATGACGGCTTGAAGATCGAGCCGATCTATCGGCGCGCGAAGGGCACCGCGCCGATTGCAGGCCGCGTCCAGGCGGCGCCCTGGCAGGTCATGCAGCGCATCGATCATCCCGACCCCGCGAAGGCCAACGCGCTGGCGCTGCATGATCTCGAGAACGGCGCCACCGGACTCGAGATCGAGTTTGCGGGCGGTACGGGAGCGCGCGGCTTCGGCATCGTCGATGCAACTCCGGAAACGTTGAAGCGGCTGTTCGACGGCGTCGTGTTCGATGCCGGAATTTCGATTGCGCTCGACCCCGCGCGCGGAAGCGAGAATGCCGGCGAGAACCTGGCCGCTCTGATCGAGGCCGCACGTGTCGATCCGGCGAAGGTCGATCTGCGCTTCAACTATCAGCCGCTCTCCACCATGGCCGTGCGCGGTGAGGCGACCTCGACCTGGCGCGAGATGCAGCTCCCCTTTGCGAAGATGGTCGCCGGCCTGATCAGCCGCGGCTTTAGGGGACCGTTTGCTCTCGCCGACGGCCGCCCGGTTCATGATGCCGGGGGATCAGAGGCGCAGGAGCTGGCGTTCGCGCTGGCCGTTGCAGCGGCCTATTTGCGCGCAATGGAAGCAGGCGGGATCGCGCTCGATGCCGCCCGCGCGGCGCTGTCGTTCCGCCTCGTTGCGGACGCTGATCAGTTCCTGACCATGGCGAAGTTCCGCGCGCTTCGCAGATTGTGGGCGCGCATCGAACAGGCTTGCGGGCTTGCGCCGAAACCGGCCTTCCTGTCGGCGGAAACCGCCTGGCGCATGCTGACCCAGCGCGACGCTTACGTGAACATGCTGCGCGCCACCATGGCCACCTTCTCCGCAGGGCTGGCCGGTGCCAACGCCATCACGGTGCTGCCACACACGCTTGCCCTGGGCCTTCCGGACGCGTTTGCGCGGCGCGTGGCGCGCAACACGCAACTGGTCCTTCTGGAAGAATCCAACCTTGCGAAAGTCTCCGACCCCGCGGCCGGCTCGGGCGGCATCGAAGCCCTGACGGATGCGCTTTGTCAGGCGGCATGGGCGCTGTTTCAGGAGACCGAAAAAGCCGGCGGCCTATTTGCCGCGCTTGAGCAGGGCCTGATCCAGAACAAGGTCGCAGGCACGCGAGCCGCGCGCGAAGCCAACATTGCCCGGCGCAAGGACGTCCTGACCGGCGCCAGCGAGTTTCCCAATCTGCGGGAGGCGCAGGTCGCGGTCGAGGACGTGAAGCCGGCTGCGCCTGCGCCCTCAGGGGCGGCCGCCGTGACGTTCGCGCCATTGGAGGCGCAACGGCTGGCGCTACCGTTCGAACGCTTGCGCGACCGCTCCGACGAGATGCTCAAGGCCCAAGGAAGCCGGCCGCTCGTGTTCCTCGCCAATCTCGGCACACCAGCCGATTTCACGGCGCGAGCGACATTTGCCAGGAGCTTTTTCGAGAGCGGCGGGATCGAGGCCGTCGACAGCGAGGGATTTTCCGACCCGGCGGCGCTTGCCGCCGCCTACAAAGCTTCCGGCGCGGACCTGGCCTGCCTGTGTTCCTCCGACAAGATCTATGCGCAGCATGCAACGGAGGCCGCAAGGGCGCTGCAGGCCGCCGGCGCGAAACATATCTATCTGGCGGGACGCGCGGACGAGCACGAGGCGGCTTTCCGCGCCGCCGGAATCGGCGGTTTCATCTTCGCCGGCGGCGACGCGCTGGGTGTGCTGCAGGAGGCCTACCGGCAAATGGAGCGAGCATGACGGCGGAGACCAGGACGGTTCTGACCGGCGGCTGCCAATGCGGCGCCATCCGCTTTGCGCTGAAGGCAGCGCCGATCAGGGTCAGCATTTGCCATTGCCGGATGTGCCAGAAGGCGTCCGGCGCGCCGTTCGCGTCCTTTGCCGATATCGCGAAGGACGATTTTGCCTGGACCCGCGGCAAGCCGGCGGCATTCCGCTCCTCCTCGATCGCCGAGCGCGATTTCTGCGCGCAGTGCGGAACACCCTTGAGTTTTCGCCGCATCGACGGGCCGCGGATCGAGATCATGACCGGCACCTTCGACCACCCCGACTGGGTGGTTCCGACCCGGCAATACGGCTCGGAATCCCGGCTCGGCTGGGTGGTCGGGATCGCCAACCTGCCGAGTCAGACGACGCTGCAGAATTACGGATCCGAGAAGGTGGCCGGCATCGTCAGCCATCAGCATCCGGACCATGATTAGAGCCGCGAGCTGTGCTAGGATAACGCTATGAGCCGTATCCCGAATTTTGCAGACATCGCCTTTGAAAAGACCGCAGGCGGCCGGCCTGCCGGCAACGCCGAACCCTGGCTCACGCCCGAGGGCATTCCGGTGAAGCCGGTTTATGGCGAAGCCGATCTCGCAGGCATCGACTTCCTCGAGACCTGGCCGGGAATTGCGCCTTACCTGCGCGGCCCCTACCCCACGATGTATGTCAACCAGCCCTGGACGGTCAGGCAATACGCCGGCTTCTCCACCGCGGAGGATTCCAACGCGTTCTACCGGCGCAACCTCGCCGCCGGACAAAAGGGCCTGTCCGTCGCCTTCGATCTCGCCACTCACCGCGGTTACGATTCCGATCACCCGCGCGTGTCCGGCGACGTCGGCATGGCCGGCGTTGCGATCGACTCGATCTACGACATGCGCACGCTGTTCGCGGGCATTCCGCTCGACCAGATGAGCGTGTCGATGACCATGAACGGCGCGGTGCTGCCGATCCTCGCGCTGTTCGTGGTGGCCGCCGAGGAACAGGGCGTGCCGCCGGAAAAACTCTCAGGAACGATCCAGAACGACATCCTGAAAGAGTTCATGGTGCGCAACACCTATATCTATCCGCCTGGTCCCTCGATGCGGATCATCTCGGACATCTTCGCCTATACCTCGCAGAAGATGCCGAAGTTCAATTCGATTTCGATCTCCGGCTATCACATGCAGGAAGCCGGCGCGACGCAGGACCTCGAGCTTGCCTATACGCTGGCCGACGGCGTCGAATATCTGCGCGCCGGGCTTGCCGCCGGCCTCGACGTCGACCGCTTCGCGCCGCGGCTGTCGTTCTTCTGGGCGATCGGCATGAACTTCTTCATGGAAGTCGCCAAGATGCGCGCCGCGCGGCTATTGTGGGCCAAGCTGCTCAAGCCGTTCAATCCGAAGGACCCACGCTCGCTCAGCCTGCGCACGCATTGCCAGACCTCGGGCTGGTCGCTCACCGCGCAGGACGTCTACAACAACGTGATGCGCACCACGATCGAGGCGATGGCGGCAACGCAAGGCCACACCCAATCGCTGCACACCAATGCGCTGGACGAAGCGCTGGCGCTGCCGACCGATTTCTCCGCGCGCATCGCCCGCAACACGCAGCTGTTCCTGCAGCAGGAAAGCGGCACGAACCGCATCATCGATCCCTGGGGCGGCTCCTACTACGTCGAGCGGCTGACCCGCGATCTCGCATTGAAGGCCTGGGACCATATCCAGGAAGTGGAAGCGCTCGGCGGCATGGCGAAGGCGATCGAGGCCGGGGTGCCGAAGCTGCGGATCGAGGAGGCCTCCGCCAAGGCCCAGGCGCGCATCGACGCCGGCAAGCAGGCGGTGATCGGCGTCAATAAGTACAGGCCGACCGACGAGGCCGCGATCGACATCCTCAAGGTGGACAATTCCAACGTCCGGCGTCTGCAGATCGACAAGCTCAGGCGGCTTCGCACCGAGCGCAGCCGGAAGGAGGTCGACGACGCGCTCGCCGCGCTCACCCGCAGCGCCGGCGAAGGCAACGGCAACCTGCTCGCGCTGGCGATCGACGCGGCGCGGGCGAAGGCCACCGTCGGCGAAATTTCGGAGGCGATGGAAAAGGTGTTCGGGCGCCACCGCGCCGAGATCAAGTCCATCACCGGCGTCTACAAGCGGGAGGCCTCCAGCATGTCCAACCGGGTCGAGAAGGTGCAGGCGCTGATCGAGGCGTTCGAGGAGGCGGAAGGCCGCAGGCCGCGCATTCTGGTGGCCAAGATCGGCCAGGACGGCCACGATCGCGGTCAGAAGGTAATTGCGTCGGCCTTTGCCGATCTGGGTTTCGACGTCGATATCGGCCCGTTGTTTGCGACAGCCGATGAAGCGGCGCGCCAGGCGGTCGAGAACGACGTGCACATTCTGGGAGTGTCCTCGTTGGCGGCGGCGCATCTCACGGCGGTGCCGGAATTGAAAGCGGCGCTGAAGAAGCACGGCCGCGAAGACGTCATGATCATCGTCGGCGGCGTGGTGCCGCCTCAGGACTATGATGCGCTGTACAAGGCGGGCGCGGAAGCGATCTTCCCGCCCGGCACGGTGATTGCCGACGCCGCCGAAGAGTTGATTCACAAGCTCAATGCACGGCTCGGCCACAGCGAGGCGGCCGAATAATTCAGCTGCAGCTATTCTGCAAGGGGACTTTGTTGCGCGTCGCTGCATCCAGTTTCGCCCGCACGTTTGTGCTCGGGGTCGCGATGTCGCTGGCATCGCCGGCGCTTGCCGCCGATCCGAAGCCGGATGCTGCGATCAAGACCGAGGCGATCGAAGCCAGCGTCTTCCTCGACGACAACATCAAGGCCGACCCGACGCTTGCGGAGGATTGTTTCGCCGAGAGCAGGAAATGGCTCGACAAGAACGCCGCGGACGCGGCAAGTTCGTTGAATCAGGATCCGCAATTCTTCCGCCAGGGACCGTGGACCTTCGAACGCAAATATATCCTGCGCTCGGAGGTCGGCGATCGCTACGTCTCCATCGTCAGATCAGATTTTATGGACACCCACGGCGCCCATCCCAATTCGGATGTCGACACCATCCTGTGGGACGAAGCAGCGAAGAAGCGCATCGGCATTCGTCCCTTCTTCACCGAGACCGTCGACAACGGTCCGACCATGACGGCGATGCTCAAGGCCGTCATCGCTGCGTTGAAAGCCGAAAAGAAGAAGCGCGACGCGAGCGAAACGGCGACGGCCGAGTGGTTCAAGGGCCTCAAGCCGAACCTTCTGAAAATCGGTGCGGTGACACTGGCGCCATCGACCGAACCCGGCAAGAGTTCAGGCCTCGTCTTCCACTATCCACCCTATGCGGTCGGCCCCTATGCCGAGGGCGAATATGTCGCGTTCGTGCCGTGGGAGATGCTGAAACCCCATCTGACGGCGGAAGGCCAGCGTATCTTCGGCGGCAGCCGGCCCAAGGGCGACGAGGACGAGCCGTAAGCCCCTAACGTGCCCCGAAAGACAGGCCACGCACCTCCGCCGCCGTAGCCGGGATGCCGTGCGATCTACCGCAGCATATGCTAGTGTTTGCAATATGGATAACGTTACGGACGTTCGACTCGAGACCATTGTCGGCAAGTTGCACGAACTCGCCCCTGAGCTTAAGGCTGCGGGCGTGAGGCGTCTGTATTTGTTTGGGTCTAGGGCGCGCGGTGACGCACGTTCGGACAGTGACCTTGATGTCCTGGTGGATACGACCCGTCGCGGCGAGGTGCCACCTTTCGATTTCTTCAAGGTCTTGCATTTGATCGAGGCCACGACGGGGCTGCATGCGCAGATATCGCAGCGCGAATTGTTGAAGCCACGCATCGTCGAGCGAATCGCCGATGATCTCATCGAGGTATTCTGAATGCCGCCCACCGTCGAGGACCGGCTGCGAGACATTCTGGAGGCGATCGCCGAAATCGAAGGATCGATTCAGGGCGTAAATATCGAACGATTCACCTCCGATCGGCTTTTGCGCCTTGCAACAGAGCGCTTGCTCGAAATCATCTGCGAAGCTACGCGAAGCATACCGGACGAAGTCAAAAATACCGCGCCGAACATTCGCTGGCGAAAAATGATCGATTTCGGCAACGTATTGCGGCATGCCTACCATACAACTGACGTCGCCATGGTCTGGGACATCATTCGCAGCGAATTGCCAAACCTAAAAATATTTGTGAATGGCAAGCTATCGTCACTAAGATAGCTGCCGCGCTCTCACACATGGCCCAGCCGATCAATCCCCGCTTCGAAATCAAGACCTTGGCGAAGGAGGTGCGCGCCGGCCACCGGGCGGCGCTGGCGCGCGCGATCACGCTGATCGAAAGCCGGCGCAGCGACCATCAGGCCGCGGCCCGCGACCTCGTCCAGGCGCTTCTGCCGCACACCGGGACCGCAATCCGCGTCGGCATCACCGGCTCGCCCGGCGTCGGCAAATCCACCACCATCGATGCGCTCGGCATGTTCCTGATCGAGCACGGCCATAAGGTCGCCGTGCTCGCGGTGGACCCGTCCTCGGCGCGCACCGGCGGCTCGATCCTCGGCGACAAGACGCGGATGGCGCGATTGTCCGCCTCCGATCACGCCTTCATCCGCCCCTCCCCGTCGTCGGGCACGCTCGGCGGCGTCGCGGCGAAAACCCGCGAGGCCATGTTGTTGTGCGAGGCCGCGGGTTTCGACGTCATTCTGGTGGAGACGGTCGGCATCGGACAATCCGAGACCGCCGTCTGCGACATGACCGATTTCTTCCTGGCACTGATGTTGCCGGGAGCCGGCGACGAGTTGCAGGGCATCAAGAAGGGCCTGGTCGAACTCGCCGACATGATCGCGATCAACAAGGCTGACGGCGACAACGTCAAGCGCGCCAATCAGGCCGCCGCCGACTATCGTAGCGCCCTGCATCTCTTGAGCCGTCGCTCGGAACACTGGCAGCCGCCGGTGGTCACTTATTCGGCGTTGACCGGCGCAGGCATCGCCGAGCTTTGGCAGAAGATCCTCGATCAGCGCAAGGTGACGAGCGCATCCGGCGAGTTTGCCAAGCGGCGCCGCGAGCAGCAGGTGAAATGGATGTGGTCGATGCTGGAGCAGCGGATGATGGCGCGGCTGCGCTCGGACGCCTCCCTGCGGTCGCGCGTGAAGAAGATCGAGGCCGACGTCGCCGACGGCCGCGTCTCGCCGGCTCTCGCGGCGGAACAGATCGCCGAGATGCTGAAGTGAGCGAGGGGCTACGCATCCTCGTGACCGGATTCGGCCCGTTCCCGGGTGCGCCATCCAATCCGACGGAGCCGCTGGTCAAGCGGTTGATCCAACTGCGCCGCCCGGCGTTCAACGATGTCGAACTGATGAGCCACATCTTCCATGTCGCCTACGCGACGGTCGACCGCGAATTGCCGAAACTGTTCGCGCA
>Ga0265339_10003781_pt1 | contig 10545 bp, 11 predicted proteins | sample 4CB219metaG_FD_202085 | JGI IMG/M metagenome (GOLD analysis project Ga0265339, IMG submission 202085) | Rhizosphere microbial communities from Carex aquatilis grown in University of Washington, Seatle, WA, United States - 4-CB2-19 metaG | ecosystem: Host-associated > Plants > Roots >...
AGAGGCAGAAAGGCCTTGGCCAGGGTCGGGAGGCCGGGCACCCAGGGATCGCGCAGCAGATCCGTGAGCTCCCAGGGAATGATTCCCCGGTTGCCATGAAGTGACAGGACATCGTTGGAGATCCAGACCAGATGAAAGAGCAGGAGCAGCGGCAGCCCGACCCGGAGTCCCGCGAGCGGGCGAGCCGACACCGGCCGAAACCAGCTGTCGATCTCCATGTACCGGTACCTCGCTGACCTCACGGTGGGCTGCTCGACCTGCGCAAGAACGTCGCATCGTGCAACGAGCGCCACCGCGGCCGCGCCCCGAGCCGGTAGTCGGCCATCGTGGGCATCACCCAATCCTCGATGTCGACCTGAACGCGGTTCGCTTCCGGATGTGCGCCAAGTCGACTCGCGGCGAGCGCACCGAGAAACGCTCGTCGCAGGTCGGTGCGCTTGGCCACGATGTAGATCGTTCCGGCGAGATTTCCCACGCGGAAGCCGACCTCGCGACTCTTTCCGGTTTCCAGCGTCTCTTCGGAGCGCTCTCCCCGCGGAGTCGATAGGGTAAACCGCGCCCGCAGCTGGGGACCTACCGCGGGAGCGAAGAAGGAATAGGAGTCGCCTGCTCCCGAGAGCACGTCATAAAACCGAAGTCCTCTCCCGACCGGCCCACGCAGACGAGACGTGAGATGGAGAGCCCCTGCGACGACGAGCACAAGGTGGCAGCTGAAGGCGCCTACCAGGAGCAAGCGCCTCATGCCACGCATCCCGGTCTATTCAGCAGCCATAAAGACTTGCGGAACCTCGCGGGCCGGTACAGTGATCTCGTAGCCGAAATCACTGGGACTCAGGCGAATGCGAATACCTGCCAGTGCGTCGGACGGGCCAGGGTGCGCGTGCTCGGAGTGCTGGATGAGACGGATGTCCTCGAGCGCCGTCGAGGTCGCCGGACGACTCGCGAGCTTCCATCCCACGCCGGCCACCACTGCGACAATGGAAAGACCTGCTGCAATTTGCCGTTTCATGATGACCTCCGTTTGCCTCAGATTCGATTGCCGTAGATCTTCGACATGATGTCTTGGGCCGTCTTGAGACGACTCTGGACCGTAGTCGTCAACTCACCGATGAGTTGCTTGACTTCCGGCTCCTTCGCCGACCCTTTGGTTGCCTTCAGCAAATTAAGGACGCTTTGCTGCGTGTTGGTAACGAGGGTCATGTACTCCTTGTCGAAGGCATCCCCCTCGAGAGAGCCGAGCAGCACCGCTTCCGCCTTCATGCGGTCGCTCAGGCTCCTGCTCTCCTCGGTTTGCGGTTCCGGCGGTGCGATGTCGATCCCCTGTTGTTTGGCGACGGACACGAGCTTTGCGTCTAGATCCGGATTGGAACTCATGACCGTTCGGGCATAGGCTTTCACGAGGTCCGACTTTGCCCTCTTGTCTGCCATCTCACTGAGAGTGACGGACCACTGACTGACCGCGTGCAGTTCCGAGAAACTCTCGCTCAACTGGACTGCATGCTCGATGGTGGCGGCTCCCGAGGCTGGCGTGCCGGCAAACGCCGCTTCGGTGCTTGTGATCAATAGGGGTATGAGAACGGCTGCGAGTCTCGTGCGCGACATGATGCTCTCCCTTTCTTTGGATTCCAGGCCAGGATGAGCTGGAGCATGAGCACGGGGGGCCGGGAGGGACAGTCAGCTCGAGGCCCCAAAATTTCGCTAGTGGCTATGTTGAATTTGTTCCCTGTGGGGCGGAGGAGGTTAAAATGCGAAAGATCTACGTACGGTTGCGCAATCACGTCGTTAGCGGGTTCCTTTTCATCATGCCCGTGCTGATCTGCCTCGCCGTCCTCTCGCGGTTCTGGAAGCACCTGCTTCGGGTTGGCGGGCTCCTCTCGAGAGGGCTCCGGATCGATACCGCTCTCGGTCCATCGGGCGATGCCGTCATGGCCTGCGTCTTCTTCCTGCTCGTCTGCGGCGTCGCAGGTTTCTTGGTGCATATCTCGTTTCTGAGACGCTTGGGTGACCGGGTCGACGAACGGCTCGGTCGCTTCGTGCCGGGCTACACCCAGCTCCGATCGGAAACCCGCAAGAAGGTCGGCGCGGAAAAGGAGCAGGAACCTCCTCGCCTCGAGGCATGCCTGGTCCGGGTCCACGAGCTGTGGGAACCCGGATTTATCGTCGAGCTGAACGCGGACGGCACAGAGACGGTCTTCGTACCCCAGGCGCCGGCGGGCTCGTATGGGCATGTCTACGTGGTGCATCCATCTCAGCTCAAGAAGCTTGGGATCGATTCGGTCGAGCTGAGCGCGCACCTCAAGGACTTCGGGAGGGGAATCCTGACGACTCATGCGCACCCGGGACCGCATTAGGAACCGGCCTTGAACCGGTTGACGCGATCCCACTCCCATCGCTATTTCGCGGTGTCTCGAGACGTCACCGACATGGAACCGGTCGCGTTCTCGAAGGATGGCCCGCGAGGGATTTCAAGACTCATGGAACGTACCTGAGACCCGCGTCCACACGCCTTCCAATAGCGCAGGCACCCACTTTTCGGCGGGACAGCGGCTCCAGCTCTGGCTGAGAAAGACGAGGTCACGATTCGCTGCGCCTTTGCTCGCGCTGCCCAGCCCAAGGATGAAGAGCGAGCCTCTTCGAAAGGGACAACCGCCGACCACGCCGGAGGTCTTCGCCTGGCGTACGACGGTGGTTGGTGCAAAGAGGCACTCGTCCACGGCAGCATCCGTCGTCATTGAAGATCGAATCGCTGGGTCGGCAGCAAGTTGCCGCATTTTATGCAGGCCATCAACAATGAGCTGCGAAGCTGTAATTGTCGCGTTAACGGCAGTCAGATCGCCATTCACCATGGAAGCAAGAAGCGCTTTGGCCCGCTCCAACCTGCCGCTGATTCGCCACCCCATCATTCTCAGGACATTGGAAGACCTTGCAGCTTCAAGAACTGTACAAGCCGCTGCCCAGCTCTCCTCAGTGGCCGTGAATGTTTCCACGAACAATCTTCCTATGCTCTGCTGCACAAGCAGACCGAGCTTCTCCGCGGTTCCGATGCCTCTGACCCATTCGGCCAGGGGCTCCAGTTGAGCGGGTCCGTGTTTCACCTCGTCGGCCTTGACATTTAGTCTCGACCACAGCTCGTCTTGCGCGGCGGCTCGGCTGGTGTTGGTGCGCGGCAGAATGGTTGGGAACAATCTGCCGTTGAGCGAGAAAATGCGGAGCATTTTCCGGAGACGCTGCACGTTGCGAACAGGACCATGTCCTATGAAGTCCCGGTCGAACCGTGAATCATTTGAAATTGTCCTGACCTCTGCCGGATCCGTGACGACGACAATGTCACTGATACCGGGGAAATACGTGCGTTTCATGCTGTGGTCGCCCGACGGTCAGCGGCCCGGGACCCGGGCAAAGAGCGGGTTGAGCCCCTCGGCCATCGTGGGATGGGCATAGATGGCGTCGCGCAGGGCCGTGTACGGTAGCCCGCCGAGCATGGCCGTCTGAACCACCGACATGACCTCACCGGCCTCGGCGCCGAACATGGTGAAGCCCAATATTTGATCGCCACCCGCTTCGACCAGGACCTTCATGAAGCCGCGGGTCTCGTCAGTGGTCTCTGTGCGCAGGACGTTCTGCATCGGCAGCGTGGCCACCCGGACGGCGACGCCGCGGGTGCGCGCCTCGAGCTCGCTCAGCCCCACGCGCGCGAGCGGCGGATCGGTGAACAGACAGAATGGGACCAGTCGCCCGCGCGTGGTGCGGGATCGGCCGGCCAGGTTGTCGCGCGCCACGCGAAAGTCGTCGAAGGAGACGTGCGTGAACTGCGGGCTGCCGGCGCACTCGCCGAGCGCCCAGACCCCCGGCGCGCTGGTCTCCAGGCGTTCGTTGACGGCGATGTAGCCGCGCCCGTCGAGGGCCACGCCGGCCACGTCGAGCCCGATCCCGCCGGTGTTCGGCGTCCGTCCTAGCGCCACCAGGAGGTCGCTCGCCTCGATGGTGCGCTCCCCGTCGCGGGTGCGCACCACGACGCGCAGGTCGCCGCGGCAACCCTCGACGCGCACCGCTTCTGCCGCGACGAGCACCTCCACCTCCTCGTCGGCGAGCAAGCGGAGCACGGCGTCCGTCACGTCCGGATCTTCCCCGCGAAGCAACTGGGGTCCGCGCTCGATGACGGTGACCCGACTGCCGAAGCGACGATAGGCTTGGGCGAACTCGAGGCCGACGTAGCCGCCGCCAAGCACCACCAAGTGCTGGGGGGCCCGGTCGAGCTCCAGCATCTCGATGTTGGTCATCGCCAGGTCGGCGAGGCCGGCGACGGGCGGGATCGACGGCCGGGTCCCCAGGTTCAAGAAGACGTGCTCGCCGGTCAAGAGCCGCGTCCCGCCGCCGGTGAGGGCGACTTCCACCGTCTTCGGAGCCACGAAACGCGCCTCGCCCAGGATCAGCTCACCACCCGTCTCGCGATACCGCCGCCGGTGGAACGCGATCTCCCCTTCCACCATCTTCCGCTTGCGCGCGAGGACCTTCGCCACGTTCGTGCGAACCCCCGTTACCTCCGTCCCGAAGGAGTCGGCGTGGCGCACGACGTCCGCCACCTTCGCGCTGAAGATCTCGTTCTTGCTCGGCAGACAATTGATGTTGGGGCACGACCCCCCGATCCAGCGGCGCTCGACCACCGCGGTCCGGCGTCCGGCGGACGCCATCTCCCAGGTGATCCATTTGCCGGCTTCGCCGCTCCCGATGACCAGGATCTCCAGTTGCTCCGGTTGGGCCATCCGCTGCCCCCTTCCTTCTCCGCCCTCGGAAGCAACGTGGGTGCGCGAGCGCCGCGGTCAACCCAGCCGCGCCGCTCGCATCACGGCCCGCATGTCGGAAACACGTCGACCTCGGATCATGCTTCCCCGCCGCGTGTGAGGCAGTCCCGCGGACGAGGACGCTACCCAGGACGCCCGAAATGGGAGCTCGATTCTCCCCGACCGCACAAACAGTCTCCTCAGCAATCTCAGGTCTTCTCACTCCATTGTGGGTCGAGCGATGACGCGACAGGCCCGGAATGCACCTTGTCGGTCTTATCGAAAAGGTTCCGCGTGTCGAAATCCTCGACGAGCGTCCCCATCGTCCTCGCCAACGATTACCTCTACTCGACGCTGGTGGGGCGGGTGGCGCGACGCGCGTCCCTCAACGTGTAACGGATACGTGCCGGCGGACCGAGATCGATGCGTTCCTGACGCTGAGGTTCTATCGCCGCTGCTGATCGCCCATTCCTGAGCGCACCCTAGCGGCGGGCTAGACTAGGTTAGCCGCCGCTCGAGGAGCGAGGCTGACCTCGCGTCTTTCGAATGAAAGAAACGATCGCGCGCCCGTTCAGATCTCCGAGCTAGGCGATCAGGGAACCGGCGTCGCCGGCATGCCGCGCTACCTCGCGACATTCAAACCGGGGGGGACCGGGTGGGCCGCCGATGCGGCCGGTATTCGTCAGATGTTGAACGACTACCTCGGCGCCAGCAGCAAACGGGTCGAGATCGACTCGACCGAGACCAACTCGACCTATGCCGTTCCCGGCAAGCAGACCACGAGCTTGGTCAACGGTCTTTACCTGGCCGACAGCCTGGGGAATATCATGACGACCGAAATAAACTCGTGCATGTGGTGGGATCTTCGCAACGGCCGCACGTCCGGCAACAACAGTTCATACCTTTACGGCTGGCGTCGATATGGCGACTACGGGATCGTCGACGCCGCCACCCCCGCCGGACCGGCCGACCGGTACCCGACGTTCTACGTCTACAAGCTCCTGCAGCAATACGCCCGCGGCGGAGAGATGGTCGTGGCGACATCGAGCGACTACAACCGCCTCGGCGTCTATGCCGTCCGCGACGACAAAGCGCAGACGCTCAATCTATTGATTATCAACAAACACCCGACCAGCTCGTTGAATGCATCGATCAAGATCGACGGCTTTCGGTTCTGCGGACAGACCGACGTCTACACCTACGGCCTTCCGCAGGACGAGGCGGCGCGCACCGGTACGGGCCTTGCGGACGTCGCGCAGACGAGCGTGATGATGAGCGGTCCGAGCATCGCGTACACTCCCGCCCCGTACTCGGCCACGGTCATCAAGCTCCGAAGCCTCGCGTCGTGCCACGCGCGAAGCGACTGCCTTGGTGATGGTCGATAAGTCCATTCTTCAAGGTCGAAAGGGGCGCAGGGGATGGCCGGGGATTGCCTTCAACCAGCGCCACAACGACTGCGCCTCGTCCTCGCTCATGTAGGCACTGTAATACCGGTACCTGCTCAGAAATGACTTCCCCGCGCGCGCAGGCGGCGCGAGGATGCGCACCATGCCCGCCGTGCCGCGTCCGTTCGCCGCTCCACAGCCCCACAGCGATCTAAAAGAGGTGTTGCCCGGGATTCACTTCGTCACCGGCACGATGCGATTGCCGGGGCTGCTGCCGGTCCGTTTCAGCCGCAACATGACGGTGATTCGCCAGGGCGAACGCCTCGTCCTCGTCAATGCCGTTCGTCTCGACGACACCGGGCTGGCGGCACTCGACGCACTTGGAAGAGTCACCGACGTGCTCCGCCTCGCCGGCAACCACGGCATCGACGATCCGTTCTACGCCGATCGCTACGGCGCCAAGGTGTGGGCGGTGAAAGGCCAGCGCTATACCACCGGCTTCAACACCAATTCGCCGAAGACATACTTCACGCCGCACGTCGAGGTCGACGCGGCGACGGCGCTGCCGATCGAAGGCGCCCGACTCCACATCATTGCCTCGGGGCCGCCCGAAGGTCTGTTGCTTTTGCCGGGGCACGGCGGCGTGATCGTCGCGGGCGATTGCCTTCAGAACTGGGCCACCGTCGACAGGTACTTCAACGGAGTCGGTCGCGTGATGATGCGCAGGATGGGCTTCATCCGCCCCCACAACATCGGCCCGGCCTGGCTGCGCCAGGGCAAACCGCCGAAGGACGACCTGCGCGCCATCCTGGCCACGCCCTTTTCCCACGTCCTCCCCGCCCATGGCTCCCCGGTGATCGGCAACGCAGCCGATCTCTACCGGCCGGCGATCGACCGCGTCGCGCCGGAGCGTGGCTGACGAGCTTCTGGCTTCATTCCGCTCGTCCGGGATCGGGATGACAGCCTACTTGACGACCTCGAGCTTCGCCGCAGACCCGGACAACTTTCGGGTCGCCTGCGACCAGTGTAGACGAGTGAGCTCCGACGCGCCGGCTTCGTATGCGTACGTGTTGCCGTCGTCGCGATAGAGGTCGAAGTCCGCATCCTTGCCGGCGTACACCCGCACCGTCGCGATCGGTTGAGGCTCGTTGGTGCTCTCGACCGGCGCGCCGAGTGGAATGATCGAGCCCGCGCGCACGAAGATCGGAATGATGTCGATGGGCGCCTTGACCGTGATCGTCCGACCACCGCGAACGCGTTCGTTCGTCCAGAAGTTGTACCAGTCCGTTCCCGCCGGGAGATAAACGTCGCGCGTGGTTCTTCCCTGCTCGGTCACGGGCGCGATCAACAACGCGGGGCCGAACATGTATTCGTCGCGGATGTCGGCGACGCTTGGATCGGCGCCGAAATCCATGAACAGGCCGCGCATGAACGGTGCGCCGTCGAGATGCGTCTTGTGCGCGAGGGAGTAGATGTACGGCATCAGTTGATATCGAATCCGTAGATACTTCGTCAGGATGGGCTCGGCCTGCTTTCCATACGACCACACCTCATTCTGCAGCCGACTGCCATGGCTGCGGAAGTTTGGCTGGAAGGCGCCGTACTGGAACCATCGCACGTACAGCTCCGGGTAGTCATCGTAGTGCCCGATATTGGCCCGCGCATCCGAGGGGTCGAGCAGCGGCGGACGGTCGGGGGTGTGCTTCTCGGGAAGATACTGCCACCCGCCGATGTCCGTGCTCCAGTACGGCATCCCGGAGGCAACGAAGTTGATGCCGGTGGGAATCTGGCGCTTGAGCGTGTCCCAGTTGCCGCTGATGTCCGAGGACCAAAAGATGGTTCCGTTGTGCTGTGCGCCTGTGAACGCATCGCGCGCAAGGATCAGCGCACGCGACTTCAGATCACGTCGAAATCCGTCGTAGATCGCGGCCGTGTGAAAGAGCGGATACACGTTGAAGAACTCCGTGCCGGGACCCACATGCCAGTAGCTGCCGTTGGGCGGAAGATCAGGCTCCGTCTCGTCGGCCCAGAATGAATCGAAGCCCTTGGCGACGTAGTTGTCCCGGATGACGTCCCAGTACCACCGCCCCGCTTCGGGATTGGTCGTGTCGATATCGGAGCCGGCGCGATCGTACGGCAGGCCGTTGGTGGGCGTTCCATCTGCCAGCGCCTGGAACCATCCACGACGAAGCACGGTGTCGTAATAGCGATCCTCGGGAACGAAACGGGGCCACACGCTGATCATGGTGTGGAAGCTCATGTCGTGCAGCTTCTTGTTCATCGCGACCGGGTCGGACCATTTCGCCGGATCCATGTCCATCTGGCCCATCTTCGTGTAGTGGAACCAATCCACCACGAGCACGTCGATGGGGAGCTTTCGATCGCGATATCCCTGGGCGACCTGCATCAGCTCCTGCTGGCTCGCGTACCGCTGCTTGCATTGGATATAGCCGTACGCCGACTTGGGCAGCATGGGCACGCTGCCGCTGAGCAGACGATAGCCGGCGTAGATCTCATCGTAGGTTCCGCCGGCGATGACGAAGAACGAGACGCGCTGGCCAACGTCGGAGGTCCACCGGTTGACGTCGTTGAAGCCGAACTGCACGGTGGTGCGCGACGGGTTGTCCCAGAGAAGACCGTACCCCTTGTTGCTCACGACGAACGGGATGCACACGCTCTGGCCGGATGGCGCGTTGTAGTCGTGCGCACAGCGGACGACGTGGCCGCGACGATCGAGATAGCCCTCCTGATTCTGGCCGAGCCCGTAGGAATGCTCGTCCTTCGGGGACGCGAAGGTGGCGCCCACTTGATAGAAGGGCGCGTCCTTCGGCCGGCGATCTTTCAGAATGTCTGCGTTGCCGTCCTTGTGATTGGGAACGGACATCTGCCAGTCCTGCAGGTCCAGCAGCGTCGCCCCCTGCGGCGTGGTGATGGTGACGCCGATGCCCGGCGTCGAGCCGTTGAAAAATTTCGCGATGTCGGCGGCAGTACCGGTGGGCGCGGCAGGCCCGCTGTTCGCCGCGACGGTGACGATGAGGCGATTCGATCGCAGTCGATCGCCCGAGGAGGTGGCGTCGCGCGTCCAGCCGGTTTCGAGCGGCCTGGCGATGATGCCGTAACCCGGCTTGCTCACTGCCCAAGGCTTGAGCAGGCTGATGCTCACGCGCACGACATTGGGCGCGTAGGGCTCGACGACGACCGTTGCGCCGCCGCGGTCCAGGGTCAAGGTCTGTGCAGCCACGGACCGCGCAGCGAGCGTCAAAGCCAGCACGCACAGATATCCACGCCTATGCATTTGCCACGCTCATCGCCCGAAATGTTTGCAAGGTCAACTGACCAGCGAAAATCATGGGCTGGCGCTCGCGTGATTCCCGCGGCTACGATGTACGCCGTAATCGATGGGTCTCGAGTGACCTCCAGGTACCGTCGGGTCGTCGTGATGGCCATGCTCTACAGGGGGGGAGAGCCGATGGGAGCCACCAGGGTGATTCCATGCGAGGAGTGGGAGACGTTCTTCGACGAATACACCCGGCGATTCCTGAGCCCCTTTGGTGAAGCCGAGGAGACGGCGTTCATCGAAGTGACGTCGGCGTCGCTGGGTGTGGAGGTCGAAGCGATGTGCGTGCCGCTGTTCGGCATGGCTTACGACCGCAAGAGCAACGCTTTCGAGCTGGTCTTGGCCAACGTCGATCACCTCAGCTACTACCCGACAGAGATTGTGGTCGTCGAGGAGGACGACGGCTTCATTTCCGCGCTCGAGGTCATCCGCCTCGACGGGACACGAGAGATCGTGCAGTTGCAGCGCAGAGCCCCCCGCACTCCGGTGTACGCACCCTAGCCGTCACCAAACCGCGGGCCGCCAGTCCCCCTTTGGGTCGGTGGTTTGCCCCACTTCAATCAGATGACCGTCGGGATCGCGGATATAGCAACGGATCTCGAACTGGTGCTGCTTGGGTGGGGTCAGGAATTGAGCGCCGCGGGCGCTCCACTCGGCATAGACAGCCTGAATGTCTTTGACCCGAATATTGAGGAAGCTGCTGACGCGGTCGGGATCGCGCGGCGGCTCGAGGGTGACCGCCGGTTTGTCGTCGGTCGGGCCTCCGCCCCCATTGATGATGATCCAGCTGTTGGCGAGTTGGACATAGGTCGGCTCGGGCGAGAAGACCACCCTGCCGCCCAGCACTTCCGTGTAGAAGCGCGCGGAGCGCTCGACGTCATCCGATACGATGAAGTGAGCGAGCACGATTTCTTGGGGGCGTGGTGCAAGCTCGGCCATCTGTCACCTCACTGGTTGGGACTCATGGCGTCGCTCACAACGACGTCCTCAATCGATCTTCCTTCCGAGAAGATGGTATTTCATCCCTTCGACGGCAAGCGCC
>Ga0265339_10003782_pt1 | contig 10543 bp, 14 predicted proteins | sample 4CB219metaG_FD_202085 | JGI IMG/M metagenome (GOLD analysis project Ga0265339, IMG submission 202085) | Rhizosphere microbial communities from Carex aquatilis grown in University of Washington, Seatle, WA, United States - 4-CB2-19 metaG | ecosystem: Host-associated > Plants > Roots >...
AGCCACCCCGCGCCGCCCGGCTTCCCGCCCTTCGCCGATCCGCCCCGCGGCTGGCACAGCACCGACGTCCCGCCCGATCAGGTGGGCGGCAGCTTCGTGTCGGTGCTGCGCCTGAGGCCGTGAGCCGGTGCTAGCCTAGCGCGCATGCGCGCGATGGTGTTGGAGGGGGCGGGGCGGACGCTCGTCCCGCGTGACGTCGCCGACCCTCGGCCGAGCGAGGGCGGCGTGCTCATCCAGGTCGCGGCGTGCGCCGTGTGCCGCACCGACCTGCACGTCGTCGACGGCGAGCTGCCGCGGCCGAAGCTGCCGCTCGTGCCGGGGCACGAGATCGTGGGCGTCGTCGTCGACAAGGGCGCGCGCGCCACTCGGTTCGCCGTCGGCGATCGCGTGGGCGTGCCGTGGCTCGGGTGGACGTGCGGCGTGTGCGCGTTCTGCCGCTCGGGCCGCGAGAACCTCTGCGACCGGGCGCGCTTCACGGGCTACGACCTCGACGGCGGCTTCGCGGAGCTCGCCGTCGCCGACGAGCGCTACTGCTTCGCGGTGCCGCCGGCGTACTCCGACGTCGCCGCGGCGCCGTTGATGTGCGCGGGTTTGATCGGCTTTCGCGCGCTGCGCATGGCGGGCGCCGCGCGCCGCCTCGGTCTCTACGGCTTCGGCGCGGCGGCGCACATCATCATCCAGGTCGCGCGCCACGAAGGGCGCGAGGTGCACGCGTTCACGCGCCCGGGCAACACGGCTTCGGCGCACTTCGCGCGCGAGCTGGGCGCGGCGTGGGCGGGCGGCTCGGACGAGCACGGGCCCGCGCCGCTCGACGCCGCCATCATCTTCGCGCCCGTGGGCGCGCTGGTGCCGACGGCGCTCGCCAACGTCGTCAAGGGCGGCGTCGTGGTCTGCGCGGGCATCCACATGAGCGACATCCCGTCGTTCGCGTACGAGCGCCTGTGGGGCGAGCGCGTGGTCCGCTCGGTGGCGAACCTCACGCGCCGCGACGCCGAGGACTTCCTCGCGATCGCGCCGCGCGTGCCCGTCGCGACGACGACGCGGACGTATCCGCTCGCCGAGGCGAACGCGGCGCTCGCGGATCTGCGCGAGGGACGGCTCGAGGGCGCGGCCGTGCTCGTGCCATGAGGCGCGCGGCGCTCGTCCTCGCGCTCGTGATGACGGGGGCGCTCGGCTGCAGGCGCGCGCGAGAGACCCCGCAGGCCGTCCCGGGGCCCGAGGACCTCTCGTTGCCCGACAAGCTCGCGGGCTTCACCGCCATGAGCGCGCCCGTGACGGGGCCGGGCTGGCTGCGGCGGCGTTACAAGCGCGCGGGCGCGCGCATCGACGTGACGCTCGCGCGCACGGCGCAGCCGCCCGGCGGCTACGACGCGTGGGTGGCGATGAGCCGAGGCTACGTCCAGGCCGCGCTCGACGCGCCCGCCGCCGACGCCAACGGCTTCTATCAGTGCACCGAGCACCCGGCGCCGAGCTGCGATCTGCTGATCCAGCTGCGCTCGGGCGTGCACGTCGAGCTGCGCGGCAACGGCAGCTCGACCCGCGCCGACGTCGACGCGCTCGCCGCCGCGCTGCCGCTGCGGGCGCTCGCGGTCGCGCCGTGAGCGCCTGGCTCGAGCGCGTCGTCCGCGACGATCCGGCGGCGCCCGGAGACTGGCTCTCCCGCTTCGTGCTCCTCCGGCTCCTGGGCCTCGTCTATCTGATGGCGTTCCTCGGGCTCGTCGAGCAAGGGCCGGCGCTGCTGGGCTCGCACGGCCTCCTGCCGCTCGATCGCTTCCTCGACGAGGTCGCCGCCCAGCTCGGCTCGCGCGGCGCCGGCTTCCGCGCGATGCCGTCGATCTTCTGGCTCGGCGCGGGCACGGGCGCCATCCGCGCCGCGGGCCTCCTCGGCGTCGCGCTCTCGGCCGCCGTGCTGCTGGGCTACGCCAACGCGCTCGTCCTCGCCGTCCTCTGCGTCCTCCAGATCTCGATCTCCAGCGTCGGCCAGACCTGGTACGGCTTCGGTTGGGAGCTCCAGCTCGTCGAGACCGGCTTCCTGTCCGCGCTGCTCGTGCCGCTCCTCGACGGGCGACCGTTCCCGCGCCGCGCCCCCTCGGCCGTCGCGCTGTGGCTGCTGCGCTGGCTCGCCGCGCGCATCATGTGGGGCGCGGGCCTCATCAAGCTGCGCGGCGACGCCTGCTGGCGCGACCTCACCTGCCTCGATTTCCACTTCGAGACGCAGCCCATCCCCAGCCCGCTCAGCCCCACCTTCCATGCGCTGCCGCACTGGGCGCACGCGTGCGGCGTCGTCTTCAACCACGTCGTCGAGCTCGGCGCGCCGTTTCTTCTCCTCGCCGGCCGGCGCGGCCGCACCGTGGGCGGCGCGCTCATGGCGGCGCTGCAGCTCGTCCTCATCCTCAGCGGCAACCTCTCGTTCCTCAACTGGCTCACGCTGGTCCCGATCCTCGCCTGCTTCGACGACGGCCTCTGGCGTCGCGTGCTGCCACGTGCGCTCGTGACGCGGGCCGCGGCGGCGCGCGAAGCGGCGCGTCCGTCACGCGCGCAGGGCGCCGTGGTCGCGGCCGCGGCGCTGCTGGTCGCGGTCCTCAGCGTCGCGCCCGTCGCCAACCTGATCTCGGGCGCGCAGGTCATGAACACGGCGTTCACCGCGCTGCCCCTCGTCAACACCTACGGCGCGTTCGGCAGCGTCGGACGCGAACGCCTCCAGCTCGTCATCGAGGGGACGCGCGACGAGGAGGTGACCTCCGAGACGCGCTGGACGGCGTACCAGCCGCGGTGTCAGCCCGCCGATCCCGATCGCCGGCCGTGCTGGATGAGCCCCTACCACAGGCGCCTCGACTGGCTGCTCTGGTTCGCGGCCATGGGGAGCCCGCGCGAGTACCCTTGGGCCGTCAACCTCGTCGCCAAGCTCCTCGACGGCGATCGCGACGTGCTCGGGCTCTTCGCCTGGGATCCGTTCGCCGGCGTGCCGCCGCGCCACGTGCGCGTCGAGCTCTACCGGTACCGCTTCGCGCGGCCCGGAGCGCCGACGCGCTGGGAGCGCGAGCGCCTCGGGCCGTGGCTACCGCCGCTCTCCCGCGACGACCCGGCGCTGCGGGAGGTCCTGCGTCGCGAGGGCTGGGATCAATGAATGGGTTGCAGCGGCCTGATGGCCCGCGCGCGCGTCAGGATCTCGCGCGAGATCTTCACGTCGGGCGACGTGATGTCGACGGAGAACCCGTTGCCGGTCGACTGCACCGACACGAGCGCGCCCTTCACGTCGAGCGGCGACGTCGTGAGCGTCGCCGGGGTCGCGACCGCGACCTTGGCCATGTGGCACTCGGCGATGCGCTGCAGCCACTCGGCCGTCATGCCGGGCTGCGCCCGCAGCAGGATGCGCGCGCCGCCGCGCGGGACCACCGTCTCCGTCTCGGAGACCGGCTGGTCCGGCTTGATCTCCTGGACGGCGCGCACGTCGTCCGGGTTCGTCAGCGGCGAGCCGTTGATCTCGATCTCCGGCACCCCGACGCACGCCATCGTGTCCACCTTCTGCGCCGCCTGCGCGACCGCCGCGCCCGCGAAGGTCATCGCCAGGCCCAGCCCCACCATCCCCAACGTCTCCAGTCGCCTCATCTCGCACCTCCTTCGGAAATCTTCCGCCGCGGCCGGCCGTAGAGCTCGCGCAGCTCGTTCTTCGCGCGGTGGATGGCGCGCCGCCGTTCGCTCGACAGCCCGCGCCCCGCTCGATTCTCGAAGAACGTCAGCATCGACATCGCCGAGCGGAACGGAGACGACTTGCGCCGCTTGCTCCGCTCGGCCGACCGCTTGAGCGAGAGCGCCATGGCGCGCGGGCTCTTCTTGAAGACGCCCGACTCGAGGTCGAGCGCGTTGCTCCCGCGCGTGACGGCGCTCGACCAGCGCCTAGAACTCGACGCCGATGTTGCCACCCGCGCCCCAGGTGTTGAGCTTCGCGCCTTCGGCGCGGAACATGTCGTTGTAGTAGGTCTCGCGCCACTGGATGCGGGCGTCGAGCATGAACATGCCGTACGCCATCATGAAGCCGGCGCCGTAGGGCATCGACATGACGTCATCGCTGCGCGTGACGTCCGCCGTCGTGACCGTCTTCGACAGGTAGTAGTGCTGCCAGCCGAGGCCGATGAACCCGAACGGCTCGAGCAGCAGCTGGCCCGCCGCGACAGGCACGTTGAGGCGGAACGCGCCCTCGACGCCGTTCGAGACGAGCGATGTGTTCGTCGAGAAGCCGAGGGCGTTCACGCTGCGCGCGGCCCCGACGTACGCGGCCTCGAGGCCGACGAACTGCCGCGTGCCCGCGGCGAGGCGCAGATTCCACGCGCCGCCGCCGTTGGTCTGCGACTTGGGCGCGTTCTGCGTGAAGTCCTCGAAGCCGCCGCCCAGCATGACGGCCGAGCCCATCTTCGAGATCCACACCGGATACCCGTGGGCCTCGTAGGCGTACGGCGTCGGGGGCGGCGCGGGCTGGACCATGGGCGCCGGCGGCGGCAGCGCCTGCGGGGTCGCCAGGGACGGCATCGTGCCGGGCACGACCGGCTCCACGGGCGACACCGGATCGGAGTTGTTCGGAATCGTCGGGGGAACGCTCGCGGGCGGGGCCACGGGCGCCGCCGTGTCGGGGGCCTGCGCCCGCGCGGCCGTCGCCGTTCCCAGCGTCGCGATCGCCGCCGCCACCATCATCATCATCGTCGGACGTTTCATGACGGACCCCTCCAGTTTTGTTTCTTTGCCGTCGCGCGCGGGCCGCCCCACGCGGAATGCGCGTGCGATCTGTCTACGTTCGGTTACGCTTAGTGGCTCTCGTGCAACACCCGACGAGCCGCCTCCTGGCCTACCTGACAATCCTTCTCGCTTCGGTCGCCGCCGCGTGCGGCGGGCCCTCATCGGGCCCCGTCGTCGCGGCCGTGCGCTTCGACCCGTGCCACCCCCTCGCCCTCGTCGTCGGCGCCGGGACCAGCGGCGACCGGTCCGCCGGCGTCCGCGCCGCAGCCGATCTCTGGAACGGGGCCGCGCGGGCGCAGCTCTCGGTCGGCGAGTCGCCCGCAGCACCAGCGCTCGACGCGACGGGCGCCGCGCCCGCCACGCTGCCGGTCGACTTCCAGCCGGCGATTTCTCTCTCGCACGGCTACTACGACCCGAGCAACGGCCAGGTGCTCATCAACGACGACCTGACGGCGCGTCCCCTCGCGGTGACGATCGCGCACGAGGTCGGCCACGCGTTCGGCCTCGTGCACGTGGTCGGTCGGCCCTCCGTCATGAACGCCGGCAACCTCGACGTCGAGCCGAACGACGGCGACGTCGCCGCCCTCGCCGCACTCTGGGGCAACTGCGGGGCTTCGAACTAGGCTTTCGATTTCGGCGCTCATGAGAGTCGCCGAGTCGTATCGCAAGGGCCGTGCCGCGAGCTTCTGCGGCGTTCGGAGCGGGCGAAGGCCGCGGCTCACCGCCGGTTCGTTACTCGCGGGTGCCAATCGGCGAAGGCGCGGGCACGCCGCCGTGCCTCGTCAGTGCTCGCGACGCCGGCCCGCGGCGCAGATCGTGAACGAAAGGCCGACGAGCCAGACCAGCCAGGACGCGCCGAGGACGACGGCCTTGAACGCTGTGCCCGACGGGAGCATCACGTACGCCATGAGGCTCGCGTGCCCGCTCGTCAAGACGCCTCGGTGACGGTCAGACGAGAAAGAGCGTGACGATGGCGAGCAGCACGAAGACGACGCTCACGCTGGCCTGCCGCGCGACATGGCCGCTGCCGCCGCCGCCACGCGACGGCGCGGGAGCCGGCGCGGCCGCCGCGCGGGGCGCGGGGGGAGGGACGCTCGCCGCGGGCGGGGGCGTCGATGACGCCACCGGGCGAGCGCCTTCATAGGATGCGGCGGTCGCACCCGGAGGCGCCTCGACGGGACGCGCCCACGCGCTCCCTCCCAGCTCGAGCGAAACCAGGACGGCCGCGAGAACGAAGGCGCTCGACCGCGGCACTCTCGGCAGTCTCATGATGGTCCCCTCGAAACTTGGGGCGCGCGCGCGCGGCGGCAAGAGGACGCGCGCGTCACCGAACGCGGACCTTGCCGCCCCTGCGCGCCCGCCCCCAGGCTTCGATCATGTCGTCTGGTGGTGTTGATGTGACGGCAGGGGCGAGCATCCATCGGGCGCTCGCGATCTGGGGGGCAACGGACATCGGCTCGAAGCGCGAGCAGAACCAGGACGCGTTCGTCATCACGGACCTCGCGACCGGGCGCGTGAGCCGGCCGCCCGAGCGCGTCGACGTGTTCCTGTCGCGCCCGGGCGTGCTCTTGCTCGTGTGCGACGGCATGGGCGGCGCGCCCGCCGGCGATGTCGCGGCGAACCTCGCGGCGGTCGCCATCGAGGACGAGCTGCGCGCCGCCGCGAACGATGTCGCGCGCGACCCCGCCATCACGCTCAAGCGCGCCGTCGAGGAGGCGAACGGCGCCATCCGCGCCGAGGCCTCCGCGCACCCGGAGGAGCGCGGCATGGGCACGACGTGCACGGCGGCGGTGTGCTCGCCCGAGGGCCTGTCGATCGCGCAGGTGGGAGACTCTCGCGCCTACCTCTTCCGTGACCGGCGGCTGCTGCGGCTCACGCGCGACCAGACGATCGCGGCGCGCCTCGTCGACGAGGGCGTGCTCGCGCCGAACGACGTCGCGAACTTTCCTTTCCGCCACATCCTCGCGCAGGCGCTCGGTACCGAGCGCAACGTGCGGCCGGTCGTGACCGATCACGACCTGCGCGAGAACGACCGCGTCCTCATCTGCTCGGATGGCCTGCACGGGCCCGTCGACGAGCGGACCATCGCCGCGATCCTCGCGGGCGTGCCTGGCGCCGAGGAGGCCTCGCGCGCGCTCATCGACGCCGCGCTCGACGCCGGCGGCCCCGACAACGTCACCGTCGTCGTGGCCGACTGCGGCCGACTGGATCGTTAAGGCGACGGGATCGTCGACGTCTCGGACGGCTCGACGGTCTGCTTCTCGCGGCAGCCCGCCGCATACCGCATCGCCATGTCGGCCGAGCGCGGATCGCGGCCGCGCACGAAGGCCGCGTAGCGCTGGAACTCGCGCCTGGCCTCTTCGCAGCGGCTCGCGACGGAGAGCGCGTGAGCGCCGCCGTAGATCGCGACCGAGCGGCCCCAAGTGTCGGCGAGGTTGAAGCGCTCTTCGGAGGCCTTGAAGTACTTGAGCGCGTCGTCGACGTCGCCCAGGCGGGCGAGCGCCATGGCCTTGTCGTAGTGCGCCCAGGGATCACGCGGATCGGCCGCGATGGCGCGGTCCGCGTAGGACAGCGCCGCCTGCGGGTTGCCGGCCATCTGGGAGTTCGCGGCGCTCGTCCCGTAGGCCTGCGAGTCGGCGGTCGACGAGCTCACGGTCACGTCCTGCGGCGGACGCGGGACCGCAGGCGCGGGCGCGGTCACTTTCGTCGCGGGCTGCCGCGGCGCCGGCGCCGTCACGGGCTGCGGGGGGACGGGCGACGGCTGTGGCGACGTGCCGGCCGAGGGCGCGGGGACGCCCGTTGCCTCCGGGGGCAGGTCGACGCCGGGGGACGTCGCGATCGGCTCGCTGGCCGCGGGCGTCGCGGGCGTGCTCGTCGTCGCCGGCGCGGTTCCGGGGAGCGGGAGCGGCGGCTGCGCCTGCGGCGGCGGCTGCGTCGCGCTCGGGGCTTCGTCCGAGGGCGCCGCGCGCGCCGACGGCGACCAAGAGATCCCCACTAACCCAAGAGCCAAACCCAACTTCACGAGGTTCATGAGCCACCTCCCCTCGATCTCGAAATGTAGTGACGCCGGGCCCTCCGCGAAACGCCCCGCGGGCGCGTGATGGGCGCTTGTTTGCGGCTCCGGGACCCTTAGGTTTCCAGTTGGGACGTCAGTTGAGGGCACGGCAGGACAGCGGCTGGTTTCTCGGGTTCGCGCTCGCGGCGCTCTTGGCGCCGGCGTGCGAGCACACGGGCGGCGCCGCGGCTCCCACCACGGCGTCCGCGCCGCGGCCCAGCGCGCGAGCTGCCGCGGAGACGCCGCGGGCGCCGGCGGAGCCGGCCCCCGCGGCGATGCCTCACTACACCGTCATGTCCGCGCCTGTCGCCGGCTCGTCGAGCTCGGCGGCGGCCGTGTCGCTCAAGCCGGGCGCGGTCGAGATGATTCAGCAGCGCCTCGAGAGCGTGGGCGCCCTCAGCGCGCAACAGTCGACGGGGGAGATGGGCGCCGCGACGCGCGCGGCCCTCGCGCGCTTTCAGGAGGGGAACCACCTCCCCATCACGGGCGAGCCGGACGAGGCGACCATCCGTCAGCTCGGGCTCAATCCGAAGAACATCTTCGAGTCGCCGCTCGGCGGCGCGGAGTGACCTCGGGTCGGCTCGGATGAATCGGGGCTCCTCCGGATTGTCGTGCGCCGCGATCGTACACACGAAGGACGCCCGGGCCAGGAGGTGACCATGAGCGATCCCGTCCGAAGCGAGCAGATCCGTGATCAGATCGAGCGCGTCGCGGCGCAGATCGACGACGACCTCCTCTCCCTCGCGAGCCCCGAGGCGAGGCAGGAGTGGGCGTCCGCGCGCACGCTCTGGCGCGGAGGGCGCGGCGCGCCGAAGCTGGTCGCCGACGATCTCGCCGTCGTCCTCACGAAGGTGCGGCGGTTCGGCGACATCCTCCGCGACATGAAGGGCCGCGCCTCGCTCGAGGCGTGACCGCCGCTCAGAGAGACCGTCGGCGCGCCACCGTCTCATGGGCGGCGGCGCGCCGGCGGCGTGTGAGAACCACCCTCACAACATAGTCACGGCGCGTGCCCGCGACACCGCCGTGGAAGCCGTCGCGTGTCTCTGCGATTCCGCCCGACGATCCTCCGTCGGTGAGTGCCTTCTTCCGTCGGTGGCGGCTTGTCGCGCGCGAGCGCCGTGCTCAAGTTAAAGCGCCATGGACGTCACGCTCACAAAGCCGCCCGTCGCGGGCGCGGCCTCGCCCCCGAGGGGGCTCGAGGCGTTTCGGAGGAAGGCATACAACACGGCGATGGCCGTCATGCGGCCGCTCGCGGACCTCGTGGCGCGAACATCGCGCGTCCCCACCAGCCCCATCCTCTCCGCCGACGACTTCCCGTGGGTGAAGCCCCTCGAGGAGAGCTGGCTCGAGATCAGGCGCGAGCTCGAGGGCGTGTTGACCTATCGGGACGACCTGCCCGCCTTCCACGAGATCAACGGCGACGCGACGACGATCCGCGACGACAGGTGGAAGAGCTTCTTCTTCTACGGCTTCGGCAAGCGATCGGAGCCGAACTGCCAGCGTTGCCCGCGCACGGCAGAGCTCATCTCGCGCGTGCCCGGCATGAAGACGGCGTTCTTCTCGATCCTCGCGCCCGGCGTGCGCATCCCGCCGCACCGAGGCCCGTGGAAGGGCTTCATCCGCTACCACCTCGGCCTCATCGTCCCCGAGCCCGCCGACCGCGTCGGCATCATGGTGGGCGGACAGGAGGCCCACTGGCGCGAGGGCGGCAGCCTCGTCTTCGACGACACCTACGAGCACCACGTCTGGAACGAGACCTCCGGCACGCGCGTCGTCCTGTTCCTCGACGTCGTGCGCCCCTGCCGCTTCCCCGGCAACCTGGTCAACCCCGCGGTCATCGCCGTGGCCGGCCTCACGCCCTTCGTCCAGGACTCCATGCGCCGCCACCGCGCCTGGGAACGCCGCTTCGCCGCGACGCACGGGTAGCGCTCGCTCCGGCGCTGATGAGCTGTCGGAGGCTCTCCCTCGGCCGAAAGGAATCACTGCCCTATCAAGATCGACACTGCCGGAGGCCGTCCCTCGGCCGAAAGGAATCACTGCCCTATCAAGATGCGACGCCCGAGCCGGTCCGAGGCGATCTTGATTGAGCAATGATTCAGTCCGCCGGCCGCGGGGTGTGATTGAGCAGTGCTCGCGGTGGACGCAACCGTGGGCCTGGGGGTGCCGACAACCACGGGCATGCGGCGTCGAAGTGGTGGCCAGCTCGCGTTGCCTCTTGTCGGCGGGTGGGGCGGGAAGCGGCCCGGGGCGGGTCGGAAGCGCGTGGCGGCGAGGGCGAGTCCGCCCCATCGGCCGCGGGCGCGACATCGAAAGCGTTGGCCAGTGCACGTCACATTGCGGGCGCGCGAGGGCGTGCCGTCGCTTCGGTCGGAGCGCGTCTTTCCGTTCGTGCGCGGGGGGCTCGCGGCTGCGCACAAGGTGGCCTTTCGCATCATCCACTTCTCCGTGCAGAGCGATCACGTGCACCTCGTCGTCGAGGCGGACGGGATGGAGCCCCTCATTCGCGGCATTCAAGGCCTCGCGGTTCGCTGTGCGAAAGCGGTCAATCGGGCTGCACGGCGCCGCGGCTCTGTCTGGAGCCATCGCTACCATTCGCGCGCGCTCCGTAACCCGACCGAGACCAGGCGCGGCCTCGCTTACGTTCTCCTCAACTTCCGGAAGCACCTGCGCGCAGCGCCGAGCGTCGACCCGCGAAGCTCGGGGGCGTGGTTCGGGGGGTGGCGAACACCGACCCAGCCGCCTCGCGACCCTTGTCCG
>Ga0265339_10003783_pt1 | contig 10536 bp, 7 predicted proteins | sample 4CB219metaG_FD_202085 | JGI IMG/M metagenome (GOLD analysis project Ga0265339, IMG submission 202085) | Rhizosphere microbial communities from Carex aquatilis grown in University of Washington, Seatle, WA, United States - 4-CB2-19 metaG | ecosystem: Host-associated > Plants > Roots > Rhizosphere...
TTTGGCGATTGCTCATTGCACCTCGAGTTCCGCACGCCTTACATGCCCGCCGCAGATGGCCAGGGACGCGGGAACAGCGGCTGCTATTTACAGGGCCGTTACGAAGTACAGATTCTCGATTCGTTTGGCCTGGCGGGCAAGAACAACGAGTGCGGCGGGATCTATACGATCCGCGACCCGGCGCAGAACATGTGCTATCCGCCGCTGGCATGGCAGACCTACGATATCGACTACACCGCCGGCCGCTACGACGCGGCCGGCAAGAAGGCAAAGAACGCAACCATCACCGTCCTGCACAACGGTGTGCTGATTCACGACCAAGTCGAGTTGCCGAACTCGACCACTGCGGCGCCTGTGGCTGAAGGTCCGGACAAAGGGCCGCTGTTTCTTCAGGACCACGGCAACCCCGTGCGGTTCCGCAACATTTGGGTGATCGAGCGATAATGTGGGGTTGATTAAGTCGTTTCATGATTCAGCGCGGTAACAAGGAAGCCCTATCGCCGTTGATTCGCCTGCTTCGTTCGCATAAATTGGTAACATGCCCGAAGCCTTCGACCCCTACCGCAAATGGCTGGGAATTCCACCCAAGGACAGGCCACCCAATGGTCTGCCTCCGAACCATTATCGCCTGCTCTCGCTCGAGTTGTTCGAGGAAGACGGCGACGCCATTTCGAATGCCGCGGACCGGCAAATGGCCCACGTGCGGACATTTCAGGCGGGCGAGCACTCGGCGCTGTCGCAGAAATTGCTCAACGAGTTGTCGGCGGCGCGGGTTTGTTTGCTGAACCGGGAAAGGAAGGCCGAGTACGACGCGGTCTTGCGGCGGGAATTCGCCGCGCAAGAAGCCGCCGCGGCGCCCAAGGCTTTTCCGCCAGCCGCCCCATTGCGCGCCGCTCAACCGTTGGCCACTCCACAGGCCACCTCCCAGCCGATTATGCCCGCCGCGGCAGTAGTGCCCGTTGACCCTCATCCGTTCGCGCCGGCCGCACCCTTTGTAACCCGCACTCCGAGCCATGCGCCGCGCCGAAGAGGAGGAAGTTGGCAGATTCCGGCCGCGGTGCTTGCGACGCTTGGGCTGCTGGCCGGGGCGGTATACGTCGCGATCAACCTTGGAGGCGGCGCGCGTGTCGAAGACTCAACGCTAGGTCCCGGATCAAGAATCGTCGCCAGGCCCGAACCTGACCAAACCAAGGAGCACCGCAGACCCCACGACGATTCACCCAAGAAAACGATCAAGACGACGCCGGACGCCTCAAGCGACCGTCCGAACAAGATCCCGGGGTCGGCCTCCACTTCGTCAAACGTCAAGCCTCCCCGCGCCGGCAACGACGGGCCGGCCAGTAAGTTGAAACTCGCACCGCTCGCGCCGACTAAGGTGTCGGCCCCCGCCGTCGTATCGACGCCATCGCATCCGCTACTGCCAGGCCAAATCGATCTGCTGGGTCGGATCGACGTCGATCGCGACAAAGTGGCTGGCACATGGAAACGCGACGCAGAGGGGCTGGTGTCACCGGCGGGCGGCGCTGCGCGGCTCAAGATTCCGTACCAGGTGCCCGACGAGTACGTGGTCACCGTCGAAGTCGAACGGCTCTCGGGCGACGAGGCCTTCGGCGTGGGTCTGGCGTCAGGCAAGTGGTGGACGGTGGCCTGGCTCGGTGGCCGCGCTCTTTACCCCACCGGCCTGCATCGCCTGGAGAATTCAGCGAAGAACACGCAAGCCGGCCGCCTGCCTCGAGGCAAGCGAACGTCATTGGCGTATTGCGTTCGCCGGACGGGCGTGGTGCTGTTGCAACCGGCGGGCGGTGCGAGCGTGGGTTGGCAGGGTATCATCGATTGGAAAGGCGATTTCGGTACGTGGACCTGGCCCGAAAGCTGGAGCGCTCCGGAAAAAGGCCGCTTGGAACTGATTTCCTCCGACAGCAGTTTCCGCGTCCTGCGGTGCGTGCTTACGCCCGTCAAGGATTGGAATCCCGATGACGGAAACGTTGCCCGCGTCGCCAAAGGGCTGTCGCCACTCGGCGGCGGCGCCCCTACGGTCAATCCACGGGCTCCGCTGGGTAGACTCTTGACCACGCCCGAAAAGAAGGTGCCCGTTCCGTCGACCGACCGTCTGACGGCGGCGCGGCGCATCGCGAAGGACAAGTTTCAGCAGGATCTGCAAGCCGCCAAGACGCCCGAACAACACTTAGTCATCGCCAGAAAGAGTCAGCGAGCGGCGCTCGACGAAAAGGCCGACAGCCCCGAGCGGTACGCCCTCTTGGACCTGGCCCGCGAGTTGGCGGCTGGGGCAGGTAGCACGAAGGTCGCCTTCGAAGCCATCGACGGATTGGCCAAATGGTTCGAAATCGAAGAGTTCGAGTTGCGACTGGCGACGTTGGAGGCGGCGGGAAAAGCGCATTCGGGTTCGGCGGGCAAGGCCGCTAAGAAAGAGCAGTTCGATTCGGCCCGAGACCTGATCGAAGCGAGTGTCGCGATCGACCGCTTCCCCGAAGCCTTGCGCGCCGCGGTCTTGGCACAGGCGGCGGCGCGCATTTTGAAGGACCAGGATCCCGGTTTGGCCAAGCAGATCGCGGAGGAGAGAAAGGAAATCGACAAGCTCGCCAAAGCTTTCGCGGCGATCAAGCACGACCTGGAGCGATTGAAGGCCGATGCCAACGATACCACCGCGAACCTGGCGGTCGGCAGGTTCTACTGCCTGGCAAAGAGAGACTGGGAGCGCGGGCTTCCCCACCTGGCCGCCGGCGATGATACGACGCTCAAAGATTTGGCCCAGCGCGAGCTCGCCAGGCCCAGCGGCGCCGACGACGAAAAATCATTGGGCGACGCCTGGTGGGAACTGAGCCGCAAGGAGAAGGGACCGATCAAGGCGGTTATGGCCGGACGGGCCTGTTTCTGGTATCGACGCGCCGTAACCTTCCTGAGCGGCGTCGAAAAAGAGGCCGTCGAGGTGAAGCTGGAGGAAGTCGGCGAAACTGGACAGACCGACAAAACGCAATTCCTCTCGGAGTTGCCCGAAACCAAAGTTGAGGTCGAGAACAAGTGGTTCGCCAAGGGACGCAACGCGGTCGAAAACAAGGCGCTCAAGGTCGGCGGCAAGGAATCGCCGCACGGGCTGTTTACGCACCCGAAATCGAACGGCATAGCCAGCGTGTCGTACGAGCTCGGCAAGAAGGCGAAGCGTTTGAACCTGGATGTTGGGATCGACGATGGCGCCAACGCCAACCCCCGCACGGCGCTGTTGTTTCAGGTCTGGGGCGATGGGGTGCTGTTGCAGCCGTTGGGGCCTATCGCCGTGAAGGGCCAGGTGCTCGGCTGCGAGCTGAACGTCGCGAACGTCAAGGTCCTCGAATTGCGAGTCATTTGTGCTGGACGGAACAACTTCGCCCACGCGGTGTGGCTCGAACCGCGGGTGACGTGGAAATGAGCAAACCGGCGGTCATGACTTCCGGGCCAGGTCAAATAGTAACGGTTGGTTGGGCGTGTCATCACACTGATTGCCGCGAAACCGCAATTCCGAATCATCGATATAGGTACGGTCTTTCTCGACCGCGATCATGCCTTGACTTCGCCAATTCGCGCGTGCCAGCGGCCTCCGATGATTTCGACTTTCCGCGGTTTCTTGAGGTGCTGCTGCGCCGTCTGCACGGCATGGTTCCACTTTTTACCAAAGCGCTTGCCGTCGATGATCCGATCGATTGAGTCGTCGCAGAGGTCGGGGTGTAAATCCGCGATTTGCGGATGCAGTTGCCGGGTAGTCAACGGACCATGCTTTTCAAGCAAATAGCAGATGGTTGTAGCAAAGATCGTGTGCATCGCGCCTCCTGCAAGGCGCAGCCTTACGAGATCATCCTCGGCTGAACGAAGTGCGTCCTTGAATTGCTTCCGCACCGATGCCGCTGCGCTTCGTCGCTGTTGCTCGAACGATGTACGCAGTCGCTCGGCCGCTGCGCAATATGCGGCCAGTTTTTCGCGAGTCACAATCGCGCCCAGCTCGGCAAAGTCAATCAGGTCGCGTCGAACCTGCTGCACGATCCCGGTCTCTGCAAGCTCGATACCGTATTCAAAGTTGCGACAAATCCCTCCCGCAGTGAGATTGCCGGAAGTTACAATCGCCAACTCGCCATCGGCTATATAAACCTTGGCGTGGACCCGCGGAAGGTGCCGAACGGTGGTTCCTTCAATGTGCGCACTGAGCGACATTAAGGCAGAGGGATCGGTCGACGCCTGGCATACATTGAGGGGTGACAAGTCCGTCAGGAAAAGTAGCCGCCCCCCCGTCGCGCATGGATGCCGACAGGTGCTGAAGCACAAGTTCGGCTCCGTAAGAACTAACGTAGGGAGATGAGATCATCAACTCGGAACGTGCCGCAGCGATGAGGGACACAAGGGCACTTTTCCAAGTCTGGGATAGAGGTCTCATTTGGGACACGATGGAACTCCGGGTATGCTCGTGACGTACTCAGGCTTGACTGGCGCAATGCAATTGGCCAAAATTAAGTCCAGTAGTCGCCGCAATACATCTTTGGCGCGCGAATCGCAGAACGTCTATTCACAAAGTTCACGCAAGTCGCACGTCGAATCGCGTGACCGACGCGGGGTTCAACGTCGTGCGAAGAACCTCGCCCTTGAGTCTGGCCTCGGTGGTGTTCGGCGTCACATCCTCTGGCTGATCGAAGGTGTTATGGGCGTTGAGCTCGTGGTGCGTGAGCATGGTTTGGCTGACGCTCGCGGCCGATCCGCCGCGCAAGTGGATTGCGACTTCGACAGGCTCGCTCGCGTGGCTGTGAACCAAGGTCAGTGTCAAATCGCTCTCGCTTTTGCGCGAAGCTGAGCCGGCCACCCGAAAGACGCGTTGCTCGCCACCGCCGATTTGAAAGTCGACGCCCGGCGCCTGCGTTTCGATGCGCACCGCCTGGGCCCCTTGGTGCGGCCGGTACATGGCGAACACGTGGTAGCTCGGCGTGGCGACAAAGTTTTCGCCGTCGGCCAGGAAGAGCGAGTGCAGGTTGTTCACGAGTTGCGCCACGTTGGCCATGTCGATCTTGTCGGCGTGCCGGTTGAAGGTGTCGAGCGTCAGCGCCGCCACCAGCGCGTCGCGAAGGCAGCCCATCTGCTCGAACAGGTGACGTCGGTTGATCTCTGTGCCTGGCGGGTGCCAACAGCCCCACTCGTCGATCACCAGCTTCACTTTGTGCTCGCGGTCGAATTCGCCGAGCGCCGTCCACTGGTCGCTGATCAATGGCTCCATCTGGTTTGCTTTGTAAAGCATTTCGTACCACTGGTCGCTCGTGAATTCGAGCGCGTGTCCGGTGGTGCCGCAGTAGTAGTGCGGCGCCCAGCCCTGAATGGGCGCCTTGGCATAGTCGGCCCACTTGGCGAAGAACCGCCGCGTCCAATCGACGTCGTTGCCGTTGGGACCGGCCGCAATCAAGTACAACGGCACACCGTAGGAGGGGACCCACTCGGTAAACTTGCGGTACTCCCGACAATAATCCTCCGGTGTGAATTTGCCGCCGCAGCCCCAGCTTTCGTTTCCCACGCCCCAGTAGCGCACCCCCCACGGCCGCTCGTCTCCGTGTGCCGCGCGCTCGTCGGCCAGCGTGGTCGAACCGGCCGGTGCATTGCAATACTCGACCCACTGCTGGAACTCCTCGGCGCTGCCGGTGCCGACGTTGGCGGCGAAATACGGCTCGACGTCGGCCAGTTGGCAAAAGCGCATGAATTCGCGCGTGCCAAAGTGGTTTGATTCGGTCTCCTCCCGCCAACGTCCGAAACGGCGGGGTCGCTTTTCCGGAGGTCCGATGCCGTCGCGCCAGTGGTAGCGGTCGGCGAAACAGCCGCCGGGCCAGCGGACGACGATCCTGCCCAACCGGCGGATGTGCTCAATCGTATCGCGGCGGATGCCATCGACGTTGGGGATTTTCGATTCGGGTCCGACCCAGATGCCGTCGTAGATCACCCCGCCGATATGTTCGGCGAATTGCCCGTACACTCCCGGTCTGATCGTGCCGATCGGCTCGTTCAAGAGAACGTCGATCGTCGCTTCGGCGCCGGCCCGGTTCATGGCCGCGCTGCCGAGTTGGCGCGCGGCCCCGACCGCGGCGCCACAAGCGGCGGCCTGCGATAAGCGCTTCAGCAAGGTGCGGCGGTTGATGGTTTGACGGTTCATCAGTTGCACTCCAGGTTACGCTGCCAGCTTACGGTGCCGAGACGACAATTGCCAGCGGCATTGAAATCGGGTACTGGGGCACCGGTACCTGAAATCGGTGTCATCCGCGAATGGTGCTCGACATTCGCAAGCGGGCGGATTAATCTGCTAATCAACCTTCCCGCATGCCATATGAACCCGCGATCCTCAATAGGACCACATTTCATGTTTTCTCGAACGCAGATTGTGCTGACGACGACGGTACTCTTTGCCACTGCGGCCGTCTCACATGCCGTCGACGAACGCCTGACGCTCGATGTCTGGCCCAGTGCCGCGCCGGGCGAGGACGCGGCTCGCGGCGAGGAAAAACTCGAAGAGCAAAAGCCTGGCCAGCGAGAAGTCAAACGCTTGACGAACGTCTCCAAACCGACGCTGACGTTCTTCCGCCCGCCGCGTGAGCGTGACACGGGTACCTCGGTCGTGATTTGCCCCGGTGGCGGCTACCACATTCTCGCGATGGATCTGGAAGGCGACGAGGTCGCCACCTGGCTGAACTCGATCGGGGTGACCGGCATCGTGCTCAAGTATCGCGTGCCGCGAAAGGAGGGCCGGCCTCCGCACGCGGCGCCTCTCCAAGACGCGCAGCGCGCGATGAGCCTGGTTCGCTCGCGCGCTTCCGAGTGGGAGATTGCGCCTGACCGTATCGGCATCCTTGGTTTTTCGGCCGGAGGACACCTCTCGGCCGCGACCTCGACCAACTTCGACCAGCGAGGGTACGACCCCCTCGACGCGGTTGACCAGGAGAGTTGTCGGCCCGATTTCACGGTCTTGATTTACCCGGCGTATTTGCTCACCGAGGGCAAGCTTTCGCCTGAGATTCGCGTGACCAAGAATACTCCGCCGACGTTCTTCGCGCACGCCTACGACGACGGGATCGGTCCCGAAAACAGCATCGCGATGTTCACGGCCCTGAAGCAAGCCGGCGTCTCGGCCGAGCTGCATATTTATGCCTCGGGCGGCCACGGTTTCGGCTTACGGCCCAGCGAGCACCCCGCGTCGACCTGGCCGAAACGATGTGAAGAGTGGATGCACAGCCGGGGGTTGCTGTCGGTAAAGTCATCCGGCAAATGAAAATCGCCCTGCCGAGGAAGCGCCCGGCAGGGCGATGGGATTGACGTATCGTAAACCGTTCGCGGTTAGTGCTTTTGCAAGACCACGAAGCGGTTCCCCTGGTCGGTACGGACTAGAAGCAGCACGCCGCGTTCGACAGACTCGTCGTCCACGGCCTTCTTGAAATCGGCGACGGTTTCCACTCGCTTCTTGCCGACCTTCATGATCAACATCCCCTCGCGTATCCCGGCGTCCGCGGCCAGACCGTCGTCGTCGACTTGCGTGACCACGACCCCCTTGAGATCCTTGAAGCCGAGTTGCTCGGCGTTGTTGGCCGTCAACTCGCCGACTTCGATACCCAACTCGCGGCTCTTATGGGCGTGTTCATCGTCGGCGGCGCCGTGACCGCGATCGTGGCGCGGTTCCGACCTGGCGGCTTCCTTGCCGGGGAGAGGTTTGACCTCCACCTGCAAATTGACCGTCTTGCCGTCGCGCAATACCTTGACCTCTTGGCGGGTACCGACCGGCGTGCGCTCAACCTTTTCCTGCAGATCGCCCGGTGAATGGATCGCCTTGCCGGCGTATTCCGTGATCACGTCGCCTTCTTGAAAACCTGCCTCGGCGGCGGGCGTGTTGGCATGCACCTCGGCCACGACGACCCCGTCGTTCCGCTTGACGCCAAACTGATCGGCCAACTTGCCACTCACCTCGGCGATACCGACGCCGAGATACGCCCTTTGCACGACGCCCGATTCAATGAGCTGCGACATCACCCATTTCGCCATGTTGCTTGGGATGGCGAAGCCAATCCCCTGGTAGCCGCCGCTGTTGCTGGCGATCGCCGTGTTGATGCCAATGACTTCGCCATCGAGATTCAACAGCGGGCCGCCGGAGTTGCCCGGATTGATCGCCGCGTCGGTCTGCAGGAAGCGGGTGCGTTTCGTGGAGCTCAGACCGCGGCCTGTACCGCTGATGATCCCGGCACTAACGGTGGAATCGAGACCGAACGGATTGCCGACGGCAATCACCCAGTCGCCAAGCCGCAGGTCGTCGGAGTTACCAAGCCGCGCGGCGGGCAAGGAGCCTGCGCCTGAAATCCGCAGCACGGCCAGATCCGTTTCCGGATCGGTCTTGATGTCTCCGGCTTTGAACTCGCGCCCGTCCGAGAGGCGGACCAGAACTTCGTCGGCGCCGTCGACCACATGATTGTTCGTGAGCACGATGCCGCTTTTATCGATGATCACGCCTGAACCCATGCCTTGCCGCTGCGGTGTACGGTTTGAGTGGCCGTCGCCGAACCCCGGGAACGGGGAGTCGTCGTCCTTGAAGAAATCTTCGAAGGGCGTGCCTTTGAAGGGGTTCTCGCGTTGGGTTCGCGGGCCGTTGCCGGGAATCTGGTGCGGTTTCGAGCGGGTCTCGATGGTGACCACCGTGGGAACGGCTTCCTCGGAGGCGGCGCGGAAGGCCTCGGAGAGCTGGTTTGCGTTTTGTCGCGCGGCGCCGTGGGTACCACCCGGCTCCTTCGCCGTGCCATGCACTTGCCAAAGTGGCAAACCGGCCGCCGCCAAAGCGAACAGTGCCACCACGGTCAAAAGTTTGCGTCGATGTTGCATTGCTACTTGTTTCATGTTGTCGATCCTCCGTTTTCGAGTTTTTATCCGCCCTTTCGGAACCGATTTGAAAGCGGCCCACGAGAGGGCGGGGAACCTGGTCCACGCTTCTATTATATTCGTTGCCGCAGACCCGATTTTCTTTCAAGTTCATTTTTTCCAATGACGCACAATTACTCCTTCCCCGCTCCACATGACAGAATTCGACGGCCGCTGAGAAGCTTGGGTGCGACGATGGGCTTGGGTGCGACGATGGGATGGTCTCTGCACGGAACGCCCTCCGTAACGTTCGGTGTCCCTGCAAACGACGTCGAAATAACTCCTCGCAACGCCACGGAGGGCGTTCCCAACAGAACGCCAAGCCGGGCGTCTCTGAAAGCGTCGCGTTGACAAAACTGCAAATAGCGGTTAGACTTATGTCACGCAATGTAGCCTTGGTGCTCGGTAAAATGGCCGGCTAGTTCAGTGGTGACACAGGAATGAGACCAGCAACCGAACCAGATCTCCCCATCGAGGGGGAATCGGACTTCGAGCGGTGCGAACGCCGCATCGGTTACACGTTTCAGGATAAAGTGCTTCTCCGCGCGGCGCTGACCCACGCTTCGGGGGCCGCACATCGGCTCGGGTCGAACGAGCGCTTGGAATTCCTGGGCGACGCCATTCTGGGGGCCGTCGTTTGCGAACTGCTCTACCAACGCTTTCCGGGATTTTTGGAAGGCGACTTGACCAAGATCAAGTCGGTGGTCGTCAGCCGGCAAACCTGCGCCAAGATCAGCGAGGGGCTGGGGTTGGAAAAATTCCTGATTCTCGGCAAGGGAATGACGACCAGCCCGCACGTGCCACCGTCGCTATTGGCCGATGTCTTCGAATCGTTGGTGGCGGCCATTTACCTCGATGGCGGCGACGCGGCCTCGCGGGCTTTCATCGAGACCTACATGGGCCCCGAGATCGAGCTGGCGGCGGGCGGCGACCACTCAGGCAACTACAAGTCGCTATTGCAACAACTTTCGCAACGCGAACATGGCGCCACGCCGACCTACCAGTTGCTCGACGAAAAGGGCCCCGACCACAGCAAGTGCTTCAAGATCGTGGCGCAGATCGCGCGTAACCGGTTCCAGCCCGCCTGGGGGCGCAACAAGAAGGAAGCCGAGCAGCGTGCGGCGCAGAACGCGTTGGCCGAGTTGAACGGCGAAGCGGTGCCGTTCCCTTCCGATTAGACGCGCCGCATTCACCTCGGTTCCTCACACGTTATCTATGCCGCATCGTCATCGCGGACCCGTGGCGCTGCTGAGCACCGAAGGTGCGGCGCTGTCCCCAGCGGTCATCGTCTAACGTTCCGCTTTCGTTCCTTGCCTTGGATCGATAGCGTGTCTTCAATTCAACTCAGGGTCACTAATTGATTCCAGTGTCTTGAATGGTCTCGCTTCATTGGAAAGGATGGGAAAGATGAATCTCCTGCGCAGAATGGGATTGTCCGCGACTCGCCAAGGGCAGCCGAGGCGGAAGTTGCTGCGTTCAGGGCTCGGATCGGAACGGTTCGGATTCGACCGGTTGGAAGAGCGCTGCCTCATGGCCGCGGACGTGGTGATTGCCGTCCCAGATTTGGCGGCCACCACGGTAGGTCAGGCAGTTGCGATCAACGTGTTGGCCAACGATAACGCGCCGTCG
>Ga0265339_10003784_pt1 | contig 10536 bp, 7 predicted proteins | sample 4CB219metaG_FD_202085 | JGI IMG/M metagenome (GOLD analysis project Ga0265339, IMG submission 202085) | Rhizosphere microbial communities from Carex aquatilis grown in University of Washington, Seatle, WA, United States - 4-CB2-19 metaG | ecosystem: Host-associated > Plants > Roots > Rhizosphere...
TCTGGGATCCGAAGCGATCAAAGCCATCCGCGAAGGATTGGAAGCGCTGGCGCCGGACAAACAGATCCGCTCGCTGATCCTCGCGGGCGAGAGCCAGAAAAGCATGATCGGCGGCGCCGACATCAAGGAGATGGCGCGGCTCGATCAGACGTCGGCGGAAAAATTCATCACCGGCTTCCGCGATCTTTGCGAGGCGGTGCGAACCTTCCCCGCCCCGGTCATCGCGCGCCTGCCAGGCTGGTGCCTCGGCGGCGGACTCGAGGTCGCCGCCGCCTGCGACTTCCGCGTCGCGGCAAATGATTCGAAATTTGGTATGCCGGAGGTGCGCGTCGGTATTCCGAGCGTCATTCACGCCGCTCTTCTGCCGCGCCTGATCGGCTTTGCCCGCACGCGCTGGCTGGTGATGACGGCCGAAAACATCGACGCCGCGACAGCGCTGTCCTGGGGACTGGTGGATGTGGTCGCGCCCGAAGGCGGTCTCGATGCCGAGGTCGAAAGGGTGGTCGAGGCGCTGTTGAAATGCGGCCCGGAGGCGCTGCGTGCTCAAAAAGCCCTGCTCCGGCAATGGGAAGAACTGCCGCTGACGGAGGCGATCAACGCGAGCGTCGGCGTTTTCGGGCGCTCTTTCCTCACGGATGAGCCGGCACGGCTGATGCAGGCCTTCATCGACCGGAAGCGCTGACAGCCGATCGGCGGGCCTGCGCGTCGTATCCCGACATTTTGTCATCGGACGCATGCGCAGTTGTCATCCGTTGCAATTTCCGCACTGCATCATATGATATTTGTAATCCAATCACCCCACTCCATGATGGAGGCCTCCCATGGCCACGACCTCCGACCCCGTCGTCATCGTTTCCGCCGCCCGCACCCCGCTCGGCCGTTTCATGGGCGAGTTGTCTCCCTTCAGCGCCCATCAGCTTGGCTCCCATGTGATCGCGGCTTCCCTGGAACGCGCCAAGCTTTCGCCGGAGCGCGTCGATGAAGTCTTCATGGGCTGCGTGTTGCCCGCCGGACAAGGCCAGGCCCCGGCACGACAGGCCGCGCGCGGCGCAGGCCTGCCGGACGCCACCGGCGCCACCACCATCAACAAGGTCTGCGGCTCCGGCATGAAAGCGACGATGCTCGCCCACGACATCATTCGAGCGGGCTCAGCCGATATCGTCGTATCCGGCGGCATGGAGAGCATGAGCAATGCGCCCTATCTGCTCGCAAAAGCGCGCGGCGGATATCGCGTCGGTCATGACCGCATCATCGATCACATGCTGCTCGACGGCCTCGAGGACGCCTATGAGGCCGGCCGCTCGATGGGCGATTTCGGCGAGGCCACCGCCGAGGCCTATCAGTTCACGCGCAGCGACCAGGACACTTATGCGATGGAGACGCTGACGCGCGCCCGCAAGGCGGTCGAATGCGGCGCCTTCAAGGCCGAGATCGTTCCCCTGACCGTGAAGGAAAAGGCTGGTCCGCGCACGGTCGGCAACGACGAAATCCCGATGAAGGTCGATCCCGCCAAGATCCCCGGACTGAGGCCGGCGTTCCGCCAAAACGGCACGATCACGCCGGCAGCCTCCTCCGCCAACGCGGACGGTGCCGCAGCACTTGTCCTCGCCAAGCGGTCGCTCGCCGATCGGGACGGTCTGCCGTCGCTCGCAGAGATCAAGGCCCACGCCACCCACAGCCAGGAACCGCAGTGGTTCACGACGGCGCCGATCCCGGCAATCCGCAAAGTGCTCGACAAGGCCGGCTGGAGCGTTGGCGACGTCGACCTGTTCGAGATCAATGAGGCGTTTGCCGTGGTGGCGATGGCCGCGCAGCGTGACCTCGGAATTCCCCGTGACAAATTGAACATCAATGGCGGCGCCTGCGCACTCGGCCATCCCATCGGCGCTACCGGAGCGAGGCTGATCGTCACGCTGCTGCATGCGCTTGAAGCGCGTAATCTCAAGCGCGGCGTTGCCGCGCTGTGTATCGGCGGCGGCGAGGCAACGGCTGTGGCCATCGAGCGCCTCGCCCACTGATTTTGGACCCGATTTTTGACTAAGTTCGTTACGCGATGATCGCGCCTACCTCAGGCGCGGTCATGTTGCTCCCCGTATAGACTCCATAAGGAAGCTGCCCGTGATCTCGAATTGGCTGTCCTCCGCGCTCGCCCGCCGTAACATTCACTACGGCTGGGTCATGGTCGGCGTCACCTTCTTTACCGCGCTGGTTACCGCCGGCTCCGTCGGCGCACCCGGCGTGTTCATCGTGCCGCTGCAACGCGAGTTCGGCTGGAGCACGGCGGAGATCTCCTCGGCGCTGTCGATCCGCTTCATCCTGTTCGGCTTGATGGCGCCGTTCGCGGCCGCGTTGATGAACCGCTATGGCCTGCGCAACGTCACACTGTCGGCGCTGCTCATCGTGGCTTCGGCGTTGGTGGCTTCGCTCGCCATGACCAAGGTCTGGCATTTGCTGTTACTGTGGGGCGTCGTGATCAGTATCGGCACCGGAATGACCGCGCTGGTGCTCGGCGCAACCGTCGCGGCGCGCTGGTTCAATGCGAGGCGTGGCCTCGTGGTCGGAATTCTCACCGCCAGCGTCGCCACCGGGCAACTGGTGTTCCTGCCGATGCTTGCGAGCGTCACGGAGCGGCTGGGCTGGCGCGTTGCCCTGTCGATCGTTTGCGTCATGCTCGCCGTTGCGGCCTTTGCCGTGCTCATGGCGATGCGCGACCGGCCGGGCGATCTTGGCTTGCGTCCGTTCGGCGATCAGGGCACCGAGCCGTTGCCGGCACCGCCGCCAAACAACGCGCCGATCATGGCGGCGGCGCTGGGCACGCTGCGCGACGCCGCTCAGACACGCGCCTTCTGGATCCTGTTTGCGACCTTCTTCATCTGCGGCGCCTCGACCAACGGCCTGGTCCAGGTCCATCTGATCCCGATGTGCCTCGATTTCGGCATTCCGCAGGTCCAGGCCGCGAGCCTGCTCGCCGCCATGGGCATTTTCGATTTCTTCGGCACGATCGTCTCGGGCTGGCTGTCGGACCGCTACGACAATCGCTGGCTGTTGTTCTGGTATTACGGCCTGCGCGGGCTGTCGCTGCTGGCGCTGCCGTTTACGGATTTCTCGTTCTACGGACTGTCGCTGTTTGCGATGTTCTACGGGCTCGACTGGATCGCCACCGTGCCGCCAACCGTGCGACTGACCGCGCAGCGCTTTGGCGCCGAGCGGGCCAATCTCGTGTTCGGCTGGATCTTTGCCGGCCACCAGGCCGGCGCGGCCTTTGCGGCGTTTGGCGCCGGATTGTCGCGCACGGTGCTTGCGACTTATCTGCCGGCCTTCTTCTTTGCCGGTGCGCTCTGCGTCGTGGCAGCCGTGATTGTGCTTTTGATCGCGCGCGCGCCGAAGCCTGTCCTTGCTCAAGCCTAAGGCGCGTAACGTTAGGCGGTAGCGTCGCTTGACGTTTTGCGCATTATCTTGCCGGAAAACCGCTTCACACTTTTCCGGATCATGCGCTACGGCCTGATCGCCATGTTCGTCACCGGGCCCGGCGTGCGCAGGGGCTCGGCAAGCCGCGCAAACTCGCACAACAGCGAGCGGGTCTTACGCGGATCGATGATCTCCTCGACCCAGAACTTTTCCGCGGTGCGGAACGGCGAGCGCAGCCGGTTCAGTCGATCCTCGATCTCTTCGAGCTTCGCTTGCGGATCCTCGGCCGCATCGATATCGGCACGATAGGCGGCCTCGATCCCGCCTTCCAATGGCAGCGAGCCCCAATAGGCCGAGGGCCACGCATAGCGCATCGAAAAACGCCCCGCAGGCTGATGCACGACGCCGGCCACTCCAAACGAATTGCGCACGATGACGGTGCACCACGGGACCGTAGTCTGGTTGACCGCGGCCATCGCGCGGACGCCGTGGCGGATGGTGGCGGCCTTTTCTGCTTCAAGCCCGATCATGAAGCCCGGACAATCCATCAGATAGACGACAGGCAGATGGAAGGTCTCGGCGAAATCGACCCAGCGCACAACCTTCTGGCAGGCATCCGCCGTCCACGATCCGCCGTAGTGGAAGGGATCGCTCGCCAGGATGAACACCGCCCTGCCCTCCAGCCGCGCCAGGCCCGTAATGACCGGACGGCCGAAATTCGCAGCGACTTCGAAGAACGAATCCCGGTCGACGACGGCGTTGATGATCGGACGCATCTTGTAGACCTGACGGCGGTCGCGCGGCACGGCCTTCAGCAGGGATTCATCGGACCTTTCGGGATCGTCGTCGCATTTCAGCGTCGGCGGCAACTCGTAGACCGATTGCGGCAGATACGACAGGAATCGTCGCGCATGGGCAAACGCCTCTTCCTCCGTCTCCACCGCCTGATCGATGCTGCCGGCGCGAGTCTGAATATCGGCCCCACCAAGTTCCTGCTTGCCGAGGTCCTGGCCCAGCCTCTTCACCACCGGGGGACCTGCGACGAACATCGCGGAAGTTTTGGTCATGACCGAATAATGGCTGGCAGCAAGCCGCGCCGCGCCGAGCCCCGCGACCGAGCCGAGCCCAAGCCCGATCACGGGCACGCGGGCGAGATTTGCGGTCGTGTATTCGTACCAGCGGGTGCCGCCGACGCCGCCCGGCAGATTGGCCGCCCCCTTGGTCTCGATCGTCTTCACCGAACCGCCGCCGCCGGAGCCCTCGATCAGGCGGATGATCGGCAGGCGAAAATCATGCGCCATTTCCTCGGCCATCAGCGGCTTGGCCGAGATCGAGGCGTCGGCCGAGCCGCCGCGCACCGTAAAGTCGTCGCCGACCACGACGACAGTGCGGTCATCGACCTTGCCACGGCCAAAGACGCAATTGGCCGGGGTGAGGTTCTTCAACTCGCCCTTGTCATCGTATTCTGCGGTGCCGGACACCGCGCCGATTTCGTGGAAGCTGTCGCGATCGAGCAGACGGTCGATGCGCTCGCGAACGGTCAACCGTCCCTGCTCGCGCTGGCGCCTGATCTTGTCCACGCCCCCCATCTGGCGGGCAAAGGCTTCGCGCCGGGCGAGTTCGTCCAGCTCCGGCTTCCAGTTCATTCAAGAGGTCTCCAAGAGGCTAATCGGCTGGCGCGCGCCGGGCAAACAGCGCACTTTCGCCATCTTCCAGCATAGCCCGAACGGAGACGCTCAATTCCAGAATTTTCGGCGCGACATCCCTATGCAGCCGCATCTCGTCGTAGATGTTGGAGAGTAGCCCGATGGTGACGACCACGAAGGTCTGGTACTGCGGCGACCATAGAGGGACGGCCAGCCCGTTGATGTGCGGGCTCCACAATCCGCATACTGTAACGTAGCCTCGTTCGCGCAGCGAATGGCGATCGGCGTCGAGGCGTGGCCGCAGCAGCTTGGCGCTCTCCGGAATTTCCCGCTCCATGTCCGCAAGCAGGGATTCGGCTGCCTCCGGCGCCAGCGCCGCAGCATAGGCATGGCCCGCGGCGGTACTTGCGATCGCGATGCGAGTCCCTGACGTCGACGACAGGCCGATCGCATTGGCGGCGCGGCCTACCTCGAGATAGACGAGATGGAAGCGATCCGGGATCACGAAACCGACCGTGCCCGGCAACTCTTCGGCGACCTCCTGCAAGCGCATGCGAATGAGATGACGCAGTTGCAAACCGCGCATCATCGACGTGCTCATCGCCACTGCGCTTGGACCGATGCGATACTTCTGATCGCGCGGCAGGTAAACGAGTTGCCCCATCCGCGTCAGCGTGTGCGTCAGGCGCGAGACGGTCGAGCGCGGCAGACCGCACCGGCTCGAGATTTCCAGATTTCCCAATCTCGCTTCGTGGCCTTCGAAGCAGCGCAGAATATCGAAAGCACGCGACACCACCTGGATGACGTCGCCTTCGCCGGCAGCTTCGTGCGCAAGCGCTCCCTGCCGGCTCAGCCGCTCTGAGCGTCGCCCCATGCCACCCCTCCCGTATTCCGCATAGCGGAACTAAATTTCACTTTATACGGGAGGCTAGCTCAGGGAATTTGAAGCGACAACTGCACGTCAGCAACACCGCTCCATTTAAAAACGCGCACGTCGTTCGCAGAGCGAAACATGGAACCCGTCATCGAGAACCATGATCACGACCTGGGACGCGCTTCGCAGCTACACCACCTGCTCGACTGGCTGCATATCGATGTCGAAGGTCTCGAGAAATTTCGACGTCATGATGTAGAAGCCTACCGCCAGCTGCAATTCGACGAGCGCCGCCGGCGTGAGTTTCGCAGCGATCGCCTTGAACGTCGCATCGCTCGGACGGCGGAGCCGGATGATCTCGTCGGTGAAGGCGAGTGCTGCCCGCTGCAGCTCGTTGAAGCACGTGGCCGCCTCCCAATTCTCCAGCGCTTCGTTCTGCTCGTCGGTGACGCCGATATTCTTGCCGATGCGCTTGTGCGCCACGATCTCATACGGCGCCTCGCAAAGAATCCCGGTTCGGGTGATCGCGAGTTCGCGCACCACGGGATCGAGTTCGCCGCGATGCCTGATCGCGCCGCCGAGCCGGCAATACTGCTCGAAATAGCTCGGCGAATGCGCCATCATGCGAAAGATGTTGGCATTGCGGTTCTTGCCGAGAATTTCTTTCGTGCGTTCGTTCGATTTCGACGTATCGCAATATTCAATGCGGGCCATGGGTTACCTCTGGGTTCGGGCAATCGTTCTTGGCGCGCCCAAACAACGCGCTGTCGCTGATTAACGAATGGTACCTGCACGGGAGCCGCCCACAAGCCGGCTCGCAAAATTCCTCAGCTTCCGCACAAACCCGCTACAGGCGGGCCAAAAAGCCGCCTCAATGCTAAACGACTTTACGTCCGTCGATGTTCGCTGAGTGGGGACTCAATCAAAGCGAATACTCGTCGTGGGGTGTTCCGAGTAAATCCAGTCAGTTTGTCGGGCCTTTCCAGGCTCCGATGAAACGCGCCCATATCCGGGTCACCCAGGCCCGAGTCTAGGGAGAACGGCATGAAGGACGCCACTAAAAGGGCGACCTCGGAGGCACTTGCGCAAATGATGGCGGTGACGGCCATGATCGTCATCGCCAGCGTGGTCCTCTACGGGCGGTGAAATCACCTAACCGCGAGGTGAGCGAATGCGACGAAGCAATCCGGGGCAGTGGTTCCGCGTCGCCTGGGGGATTGCTTCGTTGCGTTCGCGACCGCCGATCGCGTCATCGGTAAAACGCGCTATCCCTGAAACACCACGGCATCCACGACCACGCAACCTTTGCCGGCGCTGTCGAGCAGCACCGGATTAAGATCAAGGCTCACGACTTTGGCCGTGGAGTCCATCATCAGCTCGCCTATTCGCATCACCGCATCGCACAACGCCTCGACATCCATCGGCGGTTCGCCGCGCACGCCTGCGAACAACGGTGCAATCCTGAGCTTGTGAAGCGCCGCCTTCGCCTCGTCTTTCGAGAAAGGTGGCAGCAGCAGCGCGGTATCGCGGAAGATCTCGACATATTTGCCGCCGTCGCCGACTGCGACCACCGGACCAAACACGGGATCGCGATGCGCGCCGATCATGATCTCGCGCCGGCCACGCGCCATCGCCGCCACAATGACGCCATCGAACCGCGAACCGTGCTTACGGATGATCGCTTCCATCTGGGCCCAGACTTCACCTGCCTCCTCGCGGCTCGAAACGCCAAGCTTGACCAGCCCGAGTTCGGACTTGTGGGCGATATCGGCCGAACAGCCCTTGACCACGACCGGGCCTCCGATGGTCTCGAACGCTGCGATTGCTTCGGCACGGGAGCGGCACAACCGATACGGCACCACTGGAATGCCGCGTGCGGCCAATAAGGCCAGGCTATCCGCTTCATTGAGCATCGTGGTCGCCGCTGCCGGCACCCAGGGCATGGGTGCGGCTTTCGGCGGACGCGCCTTGATGCGCGCCATCAATTCGCGATGCGCCAAAAACTGGTGCAACGCTGTCACCGCCTCAGTCTCGGTCGGGAAGACGGAGGAGCCCTCCGCGGCGAATTGATCGGCGACGCTTTTTTGCGTTGCGGCAATCACCAGCGGCTTCCCCGTCTGCTTGCCGAAGGCGGCCGCATCACGCGCAAAGGCCTCGACATCGTAGCCGGGACCCGCGACGGGGACACCGATCAGGAACGCGTCAGCGGCAGGGTCCTCGGCGATGACGGGAAGGATGTCACCGAACAGACGGCTGTTCGACAACAACGCCGCGGTCAGATCGATCGGGTTGGTGGTGGTGGCAAAGCTCGGCAGAATGCCCTTGAGCTTCCTGTCGGTGTCGGCGGAGAGCTTGGCCATCGGCATGCCCACATTCGTGGCCGCATCCGCCGTCATGACACAGACCGCGCCGGAATTCGAAATGGCGACCAGCCGCCTTCCCTTCGGCTTCCAGTCTTTCAGATAGAGTTCGGTCGCCTCCACCAGGCCGCGCATATCGGGCGCACGCCAGATGCCGTGTTGTTCGAAGAAGGCATCGACGACGCGGTCTTCATTGGCGAGCGCGCCGGTGTGAGATTGCGCGGCCTGACGGCCGGCTTCCGAGCGGCCGGACTTCAGCGCGACGATCGGCAGATCCCGCTTCAGCGCGACCGACGCGAGCTCTTCCAGGTATTTCGTATCGGGAATGCTTTCGAGATAAAGCAACAGCAGCTTGACTTCGGGGTCTTCGGCGACCGCAACCGCCAATTCGCCGACCGTGATATCAGCGTCGTTGCCGGTCGCGTGGGTATGGCGCACGCCGATGCCGCGCTGGCGCAAAAATCCGACCGGGACCGAGGAAAGCGCGCCGCTCTGGCTCAGCATCGCGACATGGCCCTGCCCTTCGGACGCCTCCATCTCCATGAACATGGTGGAAAAGCTCGCGATCGTGCCGGTGCCGAAATTGGCAAGCCCCTGCGAATTCGGCCCGACGATGCGCATGCCGGCCTTGTGGGCGGCCTCGACCATGCGCCGCTCCTTCGCCTTGCCGGCGACCGCGTCGACTTCACCGAAGCCTGACGCCATCACCACCGCGACCTTGACGCCGCGCGCAGCGCAATCTTCCACGGTGCCGATGGCGTTGTCGCCGGCGACCGCGACGATCGTCATGTCCGGCGCCTCGGGAAGATCTGCGAGGCTCTTGTAGCATTTGTGACCCTGCACCTCGGACCGGGACGGATTGATCGGGAAGATCTTGCCCTTGAATCCGAACTTGTCGAGGTAATGCACCGGCCGGCCGCCGACCTTGTTGGGGTTTTCCGAAGCGCCGATGATGGCGACGGAACGCGGGTCGAGCGCGGCCTTGAGACGGGTCATGGTCTATCCTTGCGAACTTCTGCTGGGGTTGCTCGTTTCACTCGCGCCCCGGAATGACTGCCTAAATGAGAAAAAGTGCATAACCGCCTCAATACGACTTCGGCAAGCCCAGCACCTTTTCGGCGATGAAACTGAGGATGAGCTGCGGACTGATCGGGGCGATGCGCGGGATCAGGGATTCGCGCAGGTAGCGCTCGACGTGGAATTCCTTGGCGTAGCCAAAGCCGCCATGGGTCATGACAGCCTGTTCGCAGGCGTGAAACCCGGCTTCTCCGGCCAGATATTTCGCGGCATTGGCGGCCGGCCCGCAAGGCTGGCCTTGATCGTATTGCCAGGCGGCCTTGAGCGTCATCAGCCAGGCCGCCTCCAACTCCATCCAGTTGTTCGCCAGCGGATGTTGGATCGCCTGGTTCTTGCCGATCGGCCGGTTGAAGACATTGCGCTCCTTGGCGTAGGCGGCGGCGCGCGACAGCGCGAGCTGGCCGAGCCCAACCGCTTCGGCCGCAATCAGGATGCGCTCCGGATTCATGCCGTGCAGGATGTACTCGAAGCCGCGCCCCTCTTCGCCCAGACGATCCGCCACCGGGATTTCGAAATCGGTAATGAAGAGCTCGTTGGAATCGACCGCCTTGCGGCCCATCTTCTCGATTTCCCGCGCTGAAATCCGGCTGCGGTCGAAATCCGTATAGAACAGGCTCAAGCCGTGGGTCGGGTTTTTGACTTCCTCGAGCGGCGTGGTGCGGGCGAGCAGAAGAATCTTCTCGGCGACCTGCGCGGTCGAAATCCAGACCTTCTGTCCGTTGACGATATACTTGTCGCCCGATCGCACCGCGCGGGTCTTCAACTGCGTGGTGTTGAGGCCGGTGTTGGGCTCGGTGACGGCGAAACAGGACCGGTGCTCACCGGAAACGATCGGCGGCAACATCCGCTCGCATTGCTCTTTGGTGCCGAACACGACGACGGGGTTGAGCCCGAACACATTCATATGCACGGCGGATGCGCCCGACATGCCGGCACCGGATCTCGCGATCGTGTGCATCATGATCGCGGCATCCATAATTCCAAGACCCGAGCCGCCATATTCTTCGGGGATGCAGATGCCGAGCCAGCCGGCATCCGCCAGTGCGCGATGGAAATCCGCCGGATACCCGCCCTTCTTGTCCTTTTTCAGCCAATAGGCGTCGTCAAAGCGCGCGCAGATCTTGGCGACCGCGTCGCGGATCGATTCCTGATTGGCTGTCAGCGCAAAATC
>Ga0265339_10003785_pt1 | contig 10531 bp, 7 predicted proteins | sample 4CB219metaG_FD_202085 | JGI IMG/M metagenome (GOLD analysis project Ga0265339, IMG submission 202085) | Rhizosphere microbial communities from Carex aquatilis grown in University of Washington, Seatle, WA, United States - 4-CB2-19 metaG | ecosystem: Host-associated > Plants > Roots > Rhizosphere...
ATGCCGAGGGCAAGAAGATCGGCTGGAAGGACGGCGTCAGGGCCGTCTACTGCATCTTCAAGTACGGCCTCCGCCGCGGCTCATGAGCCTCGGACGGGAGCGAGCCTCGGCGGCGGGGCAGCGCACCCTGGAGGCGTTCGCGAGCACGCCGCGGCTCAACGAATGGATCTTCTCGAAGCTCGCGGCCGGGGTGCGGGGCGAGGTGCTCGAGATCGGCAGCGGCATCGGCAACATGAGCGGCCTCATCCGGCCGGCGGCCTCGCGGCTGGTCGTCACCGACGCCAGCCCCGCGCACCTCGACAGGCTCCGCGCGCGCTTCGCGGGCGACCCGGGCGTCGCGGTCTGCGCCTACGACCTCGACGGACCGCCGCCGGCGGACGTCGCCGCGCGAACCTACGACGCGGTCGTCGCCATCAACGTCATCGAGCACATCGAAGACGACCGGGCCCTCGTCGGCCGCCTCGCCGCGCTGCTGCGCCCGGGCGGTAGCCTCCTCGTGTACGTCCCGGCGTGCCCCGCCGCCTTCGGCCCGCTCGACACCGCGCTCGGTCACTTCCGCCGCTACACGGCCGCCACGCTGACGGAGCTCTTGCGCGGCGCGCGGCTCGATCCCGGAGAGCCGCGCTACATGAATCTGCTGGGCCTTGCTGGCTGGCTCTTGAGCGGGCGCGTCCTGCGGCGCCGGCTCCTCCCCGCCGCCAGCATCACGGTGTTCGAGCGCCTCGTCCCCCTCGTGCGCCTCGAGGACAGGCTGTGGCTCCCCCTCGGGCTCGGCCTCTTCACGCGCGCGACCCGCCCCGCGTGAGGCGGGGCGGCCCGGCTCACGCGGACATCGTGTGCGGCCAGCCGGGCGCGAACGGGAGCGGACCGTCGGAGGCCCACAGGTAGAGGTTGTGCCGCTCCCGATAGATCGTCTCGAAGACCTGCACGTGGGCGAAGTGCGGCTTGACGAGGCGCATGAGGTCCTCTTTGTTCTGGAACTCGTACTCGTGGTGCGACAGGGCCTTGCCGCCCGGTCCCTCGACCATGGTGTACGCGCTCAGGACCCCGCCCGGGGCGAGGCGCCGCTTGATGTTGGTGAAGATGGCCCGGATCTCCTCGGGCGTGAAGTGCTCGATCGCCGCGTCCCACACCACGTTCTCGAAGGTGCCCTCGGGCATCTGCGTGCGGATGTCGGCGAGGAGGTACTCGACGTTGGGCGCGCTGTTCTTCGCCTTCGCCGTGCGGATGGCCGCCGGATCGAAGTCGCAGGACACGACCCGCCGCGAGCGGCCGCTGTAGAAGTTCCGCGCGCCGAAGCCGTCGCCACAGCACAGCTCGAGCACGTCTCCACCGCGCAGGACGAAGCCGCCGAAGACGCCGCGCTCGACCCAGAGAGGGTTCCGCGTCTCGAGCCATTTGTGGAACAGATCGATGTGATGGTCGAAGTGCTCCGGCTCGGGCGGGAAGTCCCACTGGACCTCCATGAGCCGCTCGTGCGCCCGCGATGCCCACGCGCTCGCCGTTCGCGCCTCCAGCTCGACGGCGCGCTCGACGAGCGGCTTGAGGCCGGACACCCTGCGGATCGCGAACCCCAACCCTCTCTTGAGCAAGTGGTTCATGTCGGTGCGCGACTCTGCACGATGTCAAATGGCGCGTCAAACGCGGCCGGTACGCGCGCCGCGGAGTACCATGCGGCATGGACGGCCGCACGGATCGCGAGCGCCTCGCCGCGCTCTTCGCGGCGCTCGAGGACCCGGCGCGCGCGGGCGCGCTCGGAGACGATCCGCGCGTCCTCGTCGTCGCCCGGCGGCACCGGCTGACGCCCCTCCTCTCGCTCGCCTGCCGCGCGACGCTGCCGTCGTCCCTCGCCGAGGTCTGCCGGCGTGATCACGTGCTCACGGCGGCGCGCAACCTCGCGCTCGCGGCGGTGGCCGAGGAGTGCGTCGGCGCGCTCGCCGCGGCGGGCGTCGAGACGGCGGTCCTCAAGGGCCTCGCCTACGAGCGCACGCTCTACCCTCAGCCCGGCGCGCGGCCGACGAGCGACGTCGACCTGCTCGTGCGCGCGCGCGATCGCCGGGCCGCCTTCGACGTGCTCGATCGGCTCGGCTTCGAGCCGCGCGCCGCCGCGCCCGGCTTCGACGAGCCCGACTACCACGAGGTGGCGTGGGACCGCGGCGGCGTCGAGGTCGATCTCCACCTCGCGCTCGCGCCGCACGCGCGCTGCGCGATCGACTACGAGGACGTCTGGCGGCAGGTGCGGCCGCTCGAGCTCGGCGCTGGGCGAGCGCTGGCGCCGGCTCACGCCGCCGTCTTCCACGCCCTCCACATGGCGATCGATCACTTCGACGTCCCCGGCCTCTACCTCGTCGATCTCGCGCGGCTCTGCGCCGGCGCCGGCGACCTCGCCGCCGCGCGGGCCGCGGCGCGCGCCTGGCGCTGCGAGCGCCCGCTCGTGACGAGCCTCGCGCTCGCGGCAGCATTCGAGCCGAGCTGGGCGGCGGCGCTCGCGCTCGATCCTCCGCCGGCCCGCGCCGCGCTCGTGGCGGCCCGCTTCGGCGTCGTGACGCCTCTGCCCCGGCCGCAGCAGCTCCTGCGCAAGTACCAGCACTTCGACACCGTCGGGGACGCGCTCCGCTACACGGGTATCCAGGGCCGCCGAAACGCCCGCGAGCTCATCGAGCGGCGCCTGCGCGGCCGCTCGGCGCGCGAGCGCCTCGGGCTCCCGACGCGACTCGCGTCTCCCCAGGGCTCCTGATACAGTTTTCGCGCGATGCCCGCCGACAAGCCGAAGATCGCGCTCGTCTGCGGTGCCTCGGGGCAGGACGGCGCCTGGCTCTCCAAGCTGCTCCTCGAGCGCGGCTATCGGGTCGTCGGCACCTCGCGCGACGCCGCCATGGCGTCGTTCATCAACCTCGAGCGCCTCGGCATCCGCGAGCGCGTGAAAATCGTCTCGGCGTCGCTCAACGACTTCCGCAGCCTCATCCGCGTCCTCCTCGAGATCGAGCCCGACGAGATCTACAACCTCTCGGGCCAGACGTCGGTGGGCCTGTCCTTCGAGCAGCCCGCCGAGGCGCTCGAGAGCATCGCCTTCGGCACGCTCAACATGCTCGAGGCGATCCGCATGCTCAAGCGGCCGGCGCGCTTCTACAACGCGTCGTCGAGCGAGTGCTTCGGCGACGTCGTCGACGCGCCCGCCGACGAGGGCACGCCGTTCCGGCCCCGCAGCCCGTACGGCGTCGCCAAGGCAGCCGCCTTCTGGCAGGTGGCGAGCTACCGCGAGGCGTACGGCCTCTACGCGTGCTCGGGCATCCTCTTCAACCACGAGTCCCCGCTTCGCCCCGAGCGGTTCGTCACGCAGAAGGTCGTCGCGGCCGCCTGCCGCATCGCCGCCGGTAGCAAGGAGCGGCTCAGGCTCGGCGATCTCTCGGTCCGGCGCGACTGGGGCTGGGCGCCCGAGTACGTCGACGCGATGTGGCGGATGCTGCAATCCGAGCGGCCCGCGGACTACGTCATCTGTACGGGCGAGACGAACCCGCTCTCCGCCTTCGTCGACGAGGCGTTCGCCGCCGTCGGCCTGCGCGCCGACGACCACGTCGAGCAGGACAGGAGCCTGTTCCGGGCGGGCGATCTCCGCTCGAGCGTCGGCTCACCGGCCAAGGCGCGCGAGCGGCTCGGCTGGTCGGCCTCCCTCAAGATGCGCGACGTCGTGCGCGCGATGGTGGCGGCCGAGCGACAGAGAACAGAAAAAACAGAATAGCATCCGCGCCTTGCGCGACTTCAGCACCTGAAGTACCATTCGCCGGTGAGCACGGCGCCCGATCTTCTCGACCCGACCTCCGATGGCCTGGGAGGCGAGAACAAAATCGACCTCCGTTCCTACTTCCGTACGATACGGAAGCGCTGGCCGTTCGTCGTCCTGTCGATGATCATCGCGACGGTCGTCGCGTTCGTCTACACGTACCGGCAAGCGAAGGTCTACGAGGCGGCCTGCCAGATCATCATCGATCCGCAGGCGCCGCAGGTGCTCCCCGGCTCGAAGGACGTCGTCGAGATGGGGACGGGCTCGTTCTGGGGCAACAAAGAGTTCTACGAGACCCAGTACAAGATCATCCAGTCGACGAACGTGGGGCAGCGCACCGCCGAGAAGCTGGGGCTCCAGTACGACCCCGACTACGCGGGCGCGCTCGGCCCCAACCACGACATGTCCTCGCTCGGGCGCGCCGTGGCTGGGCAGATCGCCGTCAAGCCGCTCAAGGACTCGCGCCTCGCCATCATCACGGTGACCGACCGGAAGCCGCAGCGCGCGGCGCTCATCGCCAACACCGTCGCCGACACGTACATCGAGTACAACCTCGACTACAAGCTCGAGGGCGCGCGCAGCGCCATGGCGTGGCTCGCCGAGCAGGAGTCGGACCTCAAGCGCCAGCTCGAGGAGTCGGAGCTCAAGCTCTATCAGTTCAAGAAGGACCGCAACCTGCTCGCCGTCAGCCTCGACGACAAGCAGAGCATGCTGAGCAGCAACCTGGCGAACGTGAACCAGAAGCTCACGGACCTCAAGATCTCGCGGCTCGGCCTCGAGGCGAAGCGCCGGATGATCGAGCGGGCGCGCGACAACATCATGGAGCGCGACACGCTGCCCGAGCTGCGCGAGAACCCCGCCGTCCGTTCCCTGCGCGAAAGCTTCATCACCTTCAACAAGGACTACGCGGACCTCTCGACCAAGTACGGCCCGGAGCACCCGAAGATGAAGGCCCTCAGTGACCAGATGGACGTGGTCCGGAAGGCCTACGAGAAGGAGTGCAACGAGGCCCTCACGACCTTCGAGAAGGCGTACCAGGAGGTCGTCGACAACGAGAAGACGCTCCATACCTTCATGGAGCAGCAGAAGAACGAGGCCATCGAGCTCTCGAAGATCGAGGTCGAGTACCGCCCCCTCGCGCGCGCCGCCGAGCAGAACAACAAGATGTACGGCGTCATCTCCACGCGCCAGAAGGAGATCGACATCACCGGTCCGATGAAGACGAACAACGTGCGCGTGCTCGAGCGCGCTGTCGTCCCGGGCGTCCCCATCCGGCCGAACCCCGTCCAGAACCTCATGATGGGGTTGCTCATCGGGCTCGGCACGGGCATCGCGCTCGCGTTCGGCATCGAGGCGCTCGACAACACGCTCAAGACGCAGGCTGACGTCGAACAGTTCCTCGGCGTCCCCGTGCTCGGTCTCGTGCCCGTCATCGGAGGTCACAGCGATCCGGCGGAGGCCGTGGGCGACGACCTGCGCCAGCGCGACCTCGGCGTCTTCCTCGACCCGAAGTCGGTCGCGGCGGAGTGCTGCCGCTCCATCCGCACCAACATCCTCTTCATGTCGCCCGACCGGCCGATCCGCACGATGGTCGTCACGAGCCCGAGCCCGCAGGAGGGCAAGACGACCACCGCCGTGAACCTCGGCGTCACCATGGCCGAGGCCGGTGGGCGCGTCCTCGTCATCGACACGGACATGCGCCGCCCGCGCCTCCACCGCTCGTTCGGCGTCCCGAACACCACGGGCATTTCGACGGTCATCGTCGGCAAGGCGACGCTCGAGGAGGCCATCAAGCACACGGACGTCCCGAACCTCGACGTCCTCACCTGCGGGCCCGTGCCGCCGAACCCGTCGGAGCTGCTGCACACCGACCGGTTCGCCGCGGTGCTCGCCGAATGCGCGAAGCTCTACGACCGCATCGTGCTCGACTCGCCGCCCACGTCGGCCGTGACCGACCCCGCCGTGCTCGGCAACCTCGTCGACGGCGTCGTGCTCATCATCAAGGCAGGCGAGACGACGCGCGACTCCGCAATGCACGCGCGGCGGCAGCTCACGTCGGCCAAGGCGCGCGTCGTCGGCGTCGTCGTGAACGCCATCGACTTCTCGAACCCCGCCTACGGTTACGAGTACTACTACCGGAACTACTACCGGTACGGCTACACGTACGGCGGCGGCCCCGACCAAAAAGCGACGACGTAGTCGCGCGCTTCGCTCGCTCGCGAAAGGGGCTTCGCCCCTCTCGCGGACTCTCCCCGTCTTCTAAGGCGAGCCGGGCCAGCAAAGCTGGCCCTCCACGTCCTGGGACGCGCTCGCTGCGCTCGCTCTGGCTCATCAGCGTCGGAGTGAGCGTAGCGAACCAGTCCAATCACTGCGGAGGCGCGGCTTTGCCGCGCCGGCTCGCCTTACGAAACGGGGTGCGCCCCGCGGGAGGGGCGAAGCCCCTTCCGCGCTCAGCTCGCCGGGAGGCGGGCGACGGAGGGGCCGTCGGATGCGACGCGGGTGAGCGCCTCGGCGAGGAACTCGCAGAAGATGTCGACGGCGATCTCGGTGTCGCGGTCCATCTCCTTGCGGCCGTCTCGCCAGGCGAGCTCGAGCGTGCAGGTGCTTCCGGGCAGTACGAACCGCGCCTCGAAGAGCTGGTCGGGGCCAATCTCGGTCTGCTCGAACTCGTGGGCGAAGGCCGGGACCGGGCCCACGCGGACCGTGACGGCCCCGAAGACGACGCCCGCCTCGGTGAGGATGGCCCAGGTCTCGTCGAGCGTGCGGACCTGCCGGAGACGCTGCCCGAGCGGCCGCGCCGCCGCGCGGAGCGCCTTGTTCTTGCGGCGTTCGGAGGCCGTCTCGGACATGCGATCCAGCCGCATGAACCCGAGCGCGCGCAAGGCGACGAAGGCGATGATGCCGAGCGCGACCAGGACGAAGGCCGACTGCACGCTGTTCGCGTAGGTGAGGACGAGGGCCACGCCGCCCAGCAGGATGCAGAAGCTGTAGAGGACGAGCACGGCCTGGCGGTGGGAGAGGCCACGCGCGAGCAGGCGGTGGTGGATGTGCTCCTTGTCGGCCTGGAACATGGGACGCCCGCGCAGGGCGCGGCGGCCCATGGCGAGCAGCGTGTCCATGATGGGCAGACCGAGGGCGATGCCCGGGATCAGCACGGCCACGGCCGTCGAGGACTTCTGGTTGGTCTGGATGGCGCTCGTCGCGAGCACGAAGCCGAGGAACATGCTCCCCGTGTCGCCCATGAAGATCGTCGCGGGGTTGAAGTTGTAGAAGAGGAACCCCAGGATCGCTCCCGCCAGCGCGCTCGAGAAGAGGACCATGAGCGGGTGACCGCGCTGCAGCGAGATGAGGAACGTCGTGAGCACCGCGACCAGCGCCACGCCGCCCGCGAGGCCGTCGAGGCCGTCGATGAGGTTCATCGCGTTGATCACGCCCACGATCCAGAAGAGCGTGAACGGCAGACTGGCCCAGCCGAGGTGCAGCGGAGCCCCGAAGGGGTTCGCGATGTCGTCGATCCGGTAGCCGAGCCAGTACATGATCCCGGCGACGGCGAACTGCACGATGAACTTCCGCGCCGCGCCCGCGCCGCGCAGGTCGTCGTAGATGCCGAGCAGCGCGATCAAGACGCCGCCCAGGAAGAGCCCGATGACATGATCGCGCTCGGCGAGGAAGATCTCGTTGACGCCCGCGTGAAAGAGCAGCAGGCCGGCGAGGGGCGCGTAGAACGCCAGCACGATGGCGAGGCCCCCGAGCCGCGGGATGGGGCGGCCGTGGATCTTCCGGGACGACAGCGCGTGGTCGAGCGCGCCGATCCTGTGCGCGAAACGCCTCGCGAGCGGCGTGAGGATCGTCCCCGTGATGATCGAGAGGATGAAGGCTACTGCCGCGCTTCTCATGGGGGGAGACCGAGGGCCGTCAGGCCGAGGCGCGCGTCAGCACCCAGTTCCCGAGGGCGAGGACGTCCATGCGGGTCTTGAGGTAGCAGTTGAGCGCCTCGGTCGGGCTCGTGACGATCGGCTCGTGCTCGTTGAAGCTGGTGTTGAGCACGAGCGGCACGCCCGTCTGGCGGTCGAACTCGCTGATGAGCGCGTGGTAGCGCGGGTTCGTGGCGGCGCTGACCGTCTGCAGACGGCCCGTGTTGTCGACGTGCGTGACGGCCGGCAGGCGGGCCCGCTGGCCCTCCTTGACCTTGTAGACCATCAGCATGAAGGGCGACGGCTCGCTGCGCTCGAAGATGTCGGCGGCCTTCTCCTCGAGGACGCTGGGCGCGAACGGCCGGTAGGTCTCGCGGTGCTTGATGCGCTTGTTGAGGATGTCCTTCATGTCGGCGCGCCGCGGATCCGCGACGATCGAGCGGTTGCCGAGCGCGCGCGGGCCGAACTCCATCTTGCCCTGGAACCAGCCGACGACCTTGCCCGCCGTCATGGCGGCGACGACCTCGCGGTAGAGGTCGGCGTCCTCGAGCCGGCGCACGTCGATGGCGGGATCCCAGCCGTTGCCGCGCGCCTTCTCGATGGCGGCCGCGACCTCGGCGTCCGTGAAGCCGGGGCCCGTGTAGGCGTGGCGCATGATGAACTTCCGCGGCCGGCGCAGCACGCTGTGCTCGACGTAGAACGCCGCGCCGATGGCCGTGCCGTTGTCGCCGGCGGCCGGCTGCACGAAGACCTCGCGGAAGGGCGTGCGCTCGAAGATCTTCCCGTTCGCGACCGAGTTGAGCGCGCAGCCGCCCGCGAGGGCGATCCGCGTGAGCTTCGTGCGCGCGTGCAGGTCGTTCAGGATGTGGAAGAAGATCTCCTCGAAGACCACCTGCGCGCTGTGCGCGATGTCCGCCCATTTCCCGAAGAACTCGGGGTCCTCGGGGTCGCGCGCCGGACCGAGGAGCTCGGCGAGCTTGGGCGAGAAGACGAGGCCCATCTGCGGCGAGCCGTCGTCCCAGGTCATCTCGACGCCCTCGCTGTGGTGGCGGAAGTACTCGAGGTCGAGCTCGAAGCGCCCGCCGTCGACGGGCCGGATGACGTGGCGGAGCTTCTCGACGTAGGTCGGCTTGCCGTACGGCGCGAGGCCCATCATCTTCCACTCCTCGCCGTACTTGTGGAAGCCGAGGAACTGCGTGACGGCCGTGTAGAAGAGTCCGGCCGAGTGCGGGAACTCGACGCGGTCGAGGATCTCGAGGTCGAGGCCGCGCCCGACGGCCCGCATCGTCGACACGAAGTCGCCGAAGCCGTCGATCGAGAGGCAGGCCGCCTCCTCGAAGGGCGAGACGAAGAACGTGCTCGCGAGGTGCGACTTGTGGTGCTCGACGTTGTGGAACTTCGCCCGCAGCGCCTTTCGCTCGACGCCCAGCGCGGCGGCGAGCGAGTCCTCGACGCCGCGCACCTTGGCGACGTTGGCGAGGCGGTCCTTGACGAGCTTGGTGAAGGACGGGCGCTTCTGCAGCGCGAAGAGGACCTTCTTGTGGAGGTTGGCCTTCGGGTCGCGCGAGATGGCGACGTGATCGACGTCGGCGGGGGCGACGCCGCCGGCGTCGAGGACCGCCTTGGCGGCCAGCGCCGGGAAGCCGGCGCAGTGCTTGCGGCGGTTGAGGCGCTCCTCCTCGATGCCCGCGACGAGGTCACCGTCCTTGACGAGGACGGCCGCGGCGTCGCCGTGGAAAGCATTGAGACCGAGGATGTTCATGGGGCGGGAAATCATACGACAAGTCCCGAAGATTGTTGTCCCAAAGATGCGCCGCGCCGGCGTAGAATCTCGCCGGAAAATCGCACCTTTGAACGCCCGCTTCGCATCGACATCCAACCCTTCGGGCGGCCCTCCAGGCCGCTCAGCCGGGCTTCGCGTCGCGGTGCTTCACAACTACGCCGACGAGCGCCAACCGAGCATGCGCCTGTACGCGGATCGGCTGGGCGACGCGCTGTTGCAGCAGGGCGTGGCCGTGACGCGGCTGCGGCCGCCCGCCATCGTCCCCCACGAGTGGCAGACGCGCTCGCCCACCTGGACGAAGCTGGACATCCAGTTCGGCCGCTTCGCCGTGTACCCGCGGCTCGTGCGCGACCTCGACGCCGACGTGATTCACATCGTCGATCACGGGCAGGCGTACCTGCTCGACACGATCGACCCGTCGCGCACCATCGTGACCTGTCACGACGTCATCCTGCTGGCGCTCGCGCACGGGCGCATCGGCTCGGCGCCCGTGCCGCCCGTCGCGCTCCAGATCCTCAATCTCTCGCTCGAGCTCATGAAGCGCGCGGCCGCGATCGTGGCCGACTCCGAGTCGACGAAGCGCGACCTCATGACGTTCATCGGCTTGCCCGCCGAGCGCATCACGGTCATCGCGCCGGGCCTCAACCAGCCGTTCTCGCCAGATCCCGCGCGCGGCGCCGAGACGCGGCGGCGCCTCGGGCTCGGCGACGGGCCGCTCGTGCTGCACATCGGCCGCACCTTCTACAAGAACATCTCCGGCGTGCTGCGCGTCGTCGCGGGGCTGCGCGCGCAAGGGATCCCCGCCAAGCTCGTGCGCACGGGCCGGCCCATCTCGGGTCACGAGCGGCAGCTGGCCGAGCGGCTCGGCCTGCTCGACGCCGTCGTCGAGCTGCGCGGCGTCGCCGACGAGGACCTGCCCGCCCTGTACAACGCCGTCGATCTCCTGCTCTTCCCGTCGCTGTACGAGGGGTTCGGGTGGCCGCCCCTCGAGGCCATGGCCTCGGGCACGCCCGTCGTCTGCTCGCGCGCGGGCTCGCTCGGCGAGGTCGTGGG
>Ga0265339_10003787_pt1 | contig 10525 bp, 8 predicted proteins | sample 4CB219metaG_FD_202085 | JGI IMG/M metagenome (GOLD analysis project Ga0265339, IMG submission 202085) | Rhizosphere microbial communities from Carex aquatilis grown in University of Washington, Seatle, WA, United States - 4-CB2-19 metaG | ecosystem: Host-associated > Plants > Roots > Rhizosphere...
CCCATTGGTCGACTTCACCTCGATCACGCCTTCGCCCACTTCAAGAACAGAGATATCGAAGGTGCCGCCGCCGAAGTCATAAACAGCGATGGTCTCGTCCTTCTTCTTGTCCAGACCGTACGCCAGAGCGGCCGCCGTGGGCTCATTCACAATACGCTTCACGTCCAGGCCGGCAATCTTTCCGGCATCTTTGGTGGCCTGGCGCTGGGCATCGTTGAAGTATGCCGGCACCGTGATCACGGCCCCGCTCACCGCCTCGCCCAGGTAGGCTTCCGCGGATTTCTTCAGCTTCTGCAGAATCATGGCCGAGATCTCGGGCGGCGTGTACTCCTTGCCCTGCGCCACCACGTCCACGTGGTCGCCCTGCTGCACCACCTTGAACGGGACCATCTTCATCTCGTCCGATACTTCGTTGTAACGGCGGCCCATAAAGCGCTTGATGGAGAAAACTGTGTTCTCCGGGTTGGTGATCGCCTGGCGCTTGGCCACCTGCCCAACAAGCCGCTCACCGCTTTTTGAAAAGGCGACGATCGAGGGCGTAGTGCGCGCACCCTCTTCATTTGCAATCACTTTCGGTTCGCCACCCTCCATTACCGCGACACAAGAGTTGGTGGTTCCAAGGTCAATTCCGATGATCTTTGCCATGGTTGGCTCCCTGCATTATTAGAAATGCTGACACGTATAAGATGCGCTATTGAGTGGGTTAGAGTCAACTTTTCTTGATGGTATTTATGTAATAAGCCCGGCCAGCTCCATTTCTGCCCCTCACGCACAAAAAGCAGGCCGGTGGAAGGAGCCCGGACGGCTCGCAGGGTTATTGGAGCGACCGCAGGTAAGCGATGATCTGCCAGCGCTGCGCCTCTGGCAGGCTGGACCATGAGGGCATGCCGTGGCGAAGATCGCCCTGGCGAAGGAACCACTCCAAGTCTCCATCGCTGGCGGCACCTACCTCCGCCGAGCGCAGCGACGGCTTTTTGCGCCCGTCGCCTAGTGCATCGGACTTGTGGCACTGGGCGCAGTGATCGCGGTAGAGGTGGGCGCCGGCGATCATGGCCTCGGGTTGGCCGGCAAACGGGTTCTGGCGAAGGTGGGCACCAGTGCTATGGCATCCGTCACACCATCTGGGACGACAGGAGCGACCGCCGTCACAGTTGGGTAAGCGGCAGGCGGGCTAGGCTGATCAGTTCGTATGGCCGTGACCACCACCGCCCTCCAACCCGCTCAACCCGTGCACCATACGCATCCGTCCGCTCAGGCGCGCTACCCGCTGACGCAGGGCGTAAACCCATGGCTGGTTACGGTCTCCGTAATGTTGCCCACGTTCATGGAGGTGCTGGACACCGCCATCGCCTCAGTGGCGCTGCCCTACATTGCGGGGAGCCTGTCGGCCTCGAACTCTGAGGCCACCTGGGTGCTGACCAGCTACCTGGTGGCCAACGCAGTCATTCTGCCGGCGTCAAATTGGTTCGCACGTCGCTTCGGGCGGAAGAGGTTCCTGCTGTTCTGCGTAATAATGTTCACCATTGCGTCCTTCTTCTGCGGCGCGGCGCCATCCCTCGCCGTCATCCTGCTGGCGCGAGTGTGCCAGGGCGCGGGCGGAGGAGCACTTCAGCCACTCTCGCAGTCCATCCTGCTGGAGAGTTTCCCCGTGCAGAAGCGCTCCCAGGCCATGGCGGCTTACGGCCTCGGAATCGTGGTGGCGCCGGTGCTGGGCCCCACGCTCGGCGGCTGGCTGACTGATACCTTCAGTTGGCGCTATGCCTTCTACATCAATATTCCGGTAGGCATCCTGGCGGTCATCCTCATCAGCCGGTTTGTGCACGATCCGCCGTTCATCAAGAACGCAAAAGTGGGCCCGTTCGACAACATCGGTTTCGGGCTGCTGGTGGTGTGGACCGGCTGCCTGCAAGTCGTGCTGGACAAGGGCCAGGAAGACGACTGGTTTGGCGCCATCTGGGTGCGCTGGGCGGTGGCCGCGCTCATCGTGGCGCTGGTCGGTTGGATCTGGTGGTCGTGGACCCATCCCCGCGGGCTGGTGGACCTGCACGTCCTCAAGAACCGCAACTTCCGCACCGGCTGCTTTCTGATTGCCATGCTGGGCATGTGCATTTACATCACCATCGCCATCCTGCCGCTCTATTACCAGGAGATCCTCGGCTACACCGCGTTCGCCGCCGGGCTGGTGGTGGGGCCGCGCGGCATCGGATCGTTTGTGGGTTCGCCGCTGATCGGCATGCTGGGTTCGCGCTTCGACAACCGCAAGCTGCTGTCCATGGGATTCATCGGCTTCGCTGTCTGCTCGCTCTACTTCGGCATGGTGAACCTTGATATTGGCCCATACACGCTGCTGCTGCCCATCACCCTCACCGGCTTCGCCCTGAGCTTTGTGTTTGTGCCCCTGGCCACGCTCTCCACGGCTACCATCAAGCGCGAGGACATGGGCAACGCCACCGGCCTCTTCAACATGCTGCGCAACATCGGCGGCTCCATCGGCATCGCGATGGCCACCACGGCCATCATTCGCCGCTCGGCGTATTACCAGACCCAGATCGGCGCCCACATCTCAGCATCGGACCCGGTGTTCCAGCAGAAGTCGCAGCTGGCTGCGCGCTACCTGGGGCAGCACCTGGGGCGCGCTGCCGGCCGCCCCGGCGCAATGGGGCTGCTCTACGGGATGATGCAGCAGCAGGCGGCTCTGCGCGCATATGTGGACGTGTTCCGCTGGACAGCCCTGCTCGCATTCTTCTGCGCCGCTGCGGTGTGGTTCTTCCGCAAGCCGGAAAAGCAATCGGAAGCGCCGCCGGGGGTGCACTGATTCGTGCTATATTCGTGCCACTCGGAGCCAGTCGTGAAGTCCGTAATTAGTATTCTTCTCCTGATGGGTACTTCGTTACTTTGTTCGGCGCAAACAGTTCCTCCTTCGCCGAAGGATCTGAGCAAACTGTCCTCTCCAAAGCTCAAGCAGTGCCAGATCAAGCCGCAGCTTTGCGGATTTAAGACAGTGTCCATTGAAATCAATGACGAACTCGCGAAGCTGCTAAACGAGTACTCCATTGATCAGGTTCTCGCTTGCTATAAAGATTGGAAAATCTGCGGAGTTGAGGAAAGTAAGCCCACGGGATGGCCGATTTCAGACTACCTTGCAAGCCTGGGCAATCCACACGATCTGCTCGTCCGCTACTGGAGGGAGAAGTGGATCGTTCGAAATGGAATTGAGCGAGTCGCTTATCACTTCGACACTCCCGAAGTCACGCAATTCATGCGTGCGGCGGTCAAACGGCGCGTCTTCGACGGTGAAGACCTCTACTGGCCGGCAAATTACCTGGCAAAGAAGTGTGATCCTGTTGGGCTTGCATGGCTGCGATCCGGAAAGGGCGGAAATCAAGGGAGCATGCAATATTCAACGACTCTTGAACTCTTCGGGAAATGCGGTTACCGGCCTGCAATACCGCTGCTTGTCAATGAGCTATACGATTTCGCGGGCAACAATGTCGTGAGCGCTGAGAACAGCCTGGATTTACTTTACCCGGACCATCCCAAAGACCTTGACAACAGCCTTGAAAGCGTTCAGCGCTATTATTGCCGACGCGCTCGCAAAGAGGGATTCCGGGTCCATTGCGATCCGTAAAGCAACCACTCTCCTCCGCACACGCTCAAACCAACTCGAACGCCGGGCCGGCCAGTTTGCCGGCTGGATGTTCAGAACGACCATTAACTTAACTTAAACCAAGGGCGAGCGGCGGAGGGTTTTCGCGATTTCTCCTCCCTCGCCGGCGGCCAAGGAGAATCGCTTCTGCAGCCGCCGGACGCTCGCCCATATCCTCCTGGGTTCGCTCCGCTCTTCTCGTTTTCTCCTGCAAATCTGAGCTGGAACCTTATGGCGCGTCGCCGTAGATTGCCCCGCCGGCATTACGCAGTGCCGCAGCCAGATGCCGATCGAAGGTCGCCAGTGGCCTTCCCGTTCGAACTGCAATCTCCAAATAGCTGGCATCGTAAGCCGTTAGCTGATGGGCGCGGGCCAGGGCCAGGACTGCCGCAATCCGGCTCCGCGGCGAGCCGGCGTCCGTCTCAATCGTCGCCAGTGAGACTCTTTCCAGAAAAAAGACCGACTGGGATGGGGGAATCAGACCTGCGCGCTCGCCTCGAAGAAGAGCATTGCCAAGTTCTGCGTGCCAGATCGCGGGAACCAGCCACGAATCCAGGGACAATGCGTTCAGTGCTCTATTCGCCAATGCCGCTTCGTTGGGATCGGCTCGGGTAAAAAGCCAGGCCAGCGCCATGGATGCGTCAAGAACGCCGTTCACTCCCGGCCTTCCTCAATCCATTGCTTAATGGTTTCGGCAGAAACCCCATCGACCTTGGGCATTGCCAGAAGGTCGCGCACAGCTTCTTCGATCCGCTCACTGTCGCGGGCCTTGCTGGGCACTACGTCTGCCACGGCCCGTCCGCGAACCGTGATCGTAAACCGCTCTCCTTGCTCAACTTTGCGAAGTATTTCAGAAAGCTTTGCTTTGGCCTCAAACGCGCCGATTTCGGTGTAGGGTGCGGTTCCCACGATGCTCCTCTTCCAATAAACTAGTTCATCAACTAGTTTACAAAGGCTTTCATCCGCGCGTCAAGACTGAAGTCCCTCATTTCGTCAGCTGCTCAAACCGCCGCCCCACCTCGTCGTACTCCTCAATCCTTCCCGTGAGAATGTCGTAATACCACCCGTGCACCGTCACCGCCCCGCGCGACAGCGCCTTCGCCACCGCGGGCTGCGCCTTCAGATTCATCAACTGCGCCACCACGTTTCCGCGAATCAGCGAACACAGCTCCGCATGCTCGCCGTCCTCCGGGTTCAGCGGCTGCCGGTGCGTAAATGCGCCCTCAACGTGATCCAGCCAGCGCTTCGCCTTGGGCAGGTGTTCCAGCGCCCTGCGATCCAGCGCCGCCTTCAGCGCCCCGCAATCGGAGTGCCCGCACAGGATCACGTGGGGCACCTTAAGCACATCCACTGCGTATTCAATGGTCGCCGTCACCCCATCCACGTCGTTCATCGCCGCCGGCACCACGTTGCCGATACTGCGGCTGATGAACAAATCGCCCGGCTCCGTGCCCAGGATCAGGTCCGGCACAATGCGCGAATCTGCGCAGGTGATGAACAGCCACTCGGGCGCCTGGCTCTCCGCCAGCAGACGAAACTGGCTGCGCCGCTCGGGGAAGACATCTTTGAGGAACCGCTTATGGCCTTCAATGAGCCGTTGCACTCTTCACAACCTCGGCAGTGGAATGCTTCCCTACCAGCCTAGCGCACCGCCTGCGCTATATTGGGGACCATGTTCAAGAGTCAGCTTTTCCGGCTTCGCTTTCTCGTCCTGATCGTTGTTTTCGCCGGCGGACTTGCCGCATCCGCACAAACCGTCGACACCATCGATCCCGCGCTCAAGGCCCGCATTAACTCCATCGCCGCCGGCGTGATGGAGCAGCGCGGCGTGCCGTCGGCGTCGGTGGCCGTGGTTCAGGGCGGCAAAATTGTCTACACCCACGCCTATGGCCTCGCCCACATTGCTCCCGACAAGCCCGCCACGCCGGATATGCGCTACTCCATCGGTTCAATCTCCAAGCAATTCACCGCTTCGGCAATCCTCATCCTCCAGCAACAAGGCAAGCTCTCGCTCGACGACTCCGTGGGCAAGTACGTGCCCGGCCTCACGCGCGGCGATGAAGTCACAATCCGACAGATTCTCTCCCACACCTCCGGCTACCAGGACTACTGGCCTGAAGACTACCTGATGACGCCCATGATGAAGCCCACCACCACGCAGCAGATCGTGGACACCTGGGCAAAAAAGCCGCTCGATTTCGACCCCGGCACGCAGTGGCAGTATTCCAACACCAACTACGTCATCGCCGGGCTCATTGTGGAAAAGGTCAGCGGGCAAAAGCTGATGGACTTCCTTGAAGAGCACATCTTCCATCCGCTGGGCATGAAGAGCGTGTGGGACTCCGACGAAACCAAGCTGACCCAGACCGATGCCACCGCATACATCCGCGCCGCCCTCGGACCGCTGCGTGCCGCGCCCAAAGAGGGCCGCAATTGGATGTTCGCCGCCGGCGAGCTGGCCATGTCCGCGCACGACCTCGCCCTCTGGGATGAAAGCCTGATGGCCCGCTCCATCCTCAAGCCCGAGAGCTACAAGGAGATGTTCACTGAGGTAAAACTCAAAGACGGCAAGGGCACGCACTACGGGCTTGGCGTAGAAGTGGGCGAGCTGGACGGTCGTCGCGACATCTCTCATGGCGGCGAGGTTACAGGATTCGTGTCGGACAACGAAGTTCTTGTCGACGATGGGGTCGCCGTCGTCTGCCTCACCAATCACATGGCCGGTGGCGCGGCCGAAATCGCGCAACTTGCGGCATCCACCGTGGGCGGACAAAAGCTCGCCGGCGCGGAGGCGCAGACGCTGGCCATTTATCGCGGGCTGCAGAAAGGCGAGATCGACCGCAGCCTGCTGGCGCCCAATTTGAACGACTACTTTGACGCGCAGACCCTGGCTGACTTCAAGAGCAGCCTCGCGCCCCTGGGCGAGCCGCTGACGTTCCGGCAGGTGCGTGAGAGCCTGCGCGGCGGCATGACCTTCCGCGCCTTCCGCATCGTCTATCCCACGCGGCGCCTCTCGCTCACCACCTACACCTACCCAGACGGAAAGCTGGAGCAGTACCTGGTGGATCCCGCGGATTAATACAAGGGTTGTCGGCGCTCAACGCGGATCGATATTCCGCGCGCCCGTCATCGTCGTCAGGTCCGCAAACGGCCCCGCCACTCGCTCCGCCCCACTGATCGCGTGCCCAAAGAAATCGCTGTCAAGGTCCTTGAACACCGGCAGCGCCTTCACATCGCCCGTCACCGTCAGGTTCAACGTCAGCTTGTCCACATCCAGGTCCGCCGCAATCTGCGCCATCGCTCCGTTCTTGTCCCAGCCCCTCTGCTCGCGCCAGGAGTCCAGGTTGTCCCATTCCGCCGGCTCAGGAAACTTTACCCGCAGGAACGGCTGCGCGAAAAACTGGTTGGCTGGAGTCCCGTACACATTGCCGTCGGCGTCGTTCTTCCCGTTGTTGAATTCAATTGCCGACCGGCCCATCTTCGCAAACACGTTGCCGTGCACCATCAGGTTGTGCACGTCGTTGGTGTGCCCGGCGATGGGCCGCGGCCCGTTGATCCCTGACACCGTGTCCACGCAAACCTCGGCGCAATCCAGAAACAGGTTGTACGCAATGATCACGTTGTTGGTGTCGCGGATCAGAATCCCGCCGGTCAGGTGATCGAAGATGTTGTTGTCAATCTCGTTCAGCGCGTCGCTGCCCTCAATGTGGATCGCATGCGGATTTACATCCCCCGGAATATCCGCAAACACGTTCCCCGTGAGGCGGTCGTTGGCGTTGCCAATGTCGAGCCAGATGCCGTTGGCGTGACGGATGTGCCGCACCACGTTATTGCGGAACAGCAGGTTCCGCGCCGTGTGCATCTTGGTCCCGCCGGACTCTGACATCATGGCCGCGCTCTGCCAGCCGATCCACTCGAACAGGTTCTTATCCACCAGCGTGTTCTCCGGGCCGCCAGTCCCGCCCAGCCCCTCAATGCCGCAGTAGCGGAACACATTGTGACGCACAACGTCATTGCCCACCGGCTGCGGCGGCCGCGCTGCCGCCCAGTCCTCATTGCCAATGTCTAGCCCCACGCTGTTGGCCCATTCGAACGTGTTGTCCTCAAAAATAAAATGATTCCCCCGATTCACGCTCACCATGCCCCGCTGCGGCACCGGGAACCCATTGCCCGCCTGCTCAAACCGGATGCCCTTCACGCGGATGTACGCTTCATACCGCTGGGCCGGCGCAAACACCTGCTCGCGCGTCGTGATCTCGATCGTGTGCTTCGCCGGATCGTCATCGTTCGCCAGGCGGATGTGCAGCGTCATCCCGTTCGGCTCAATCCACAGCTTGCCGGCCTCCGGCTGGAACTCCTTGAACAGCGGCGACCAGTGAATGTTGGTGAAGTAATTCATCGATCGCGGCGACGGGCCTCCCAGTTCGCGCGCCGTCTCCACCGGTTCCAGCGGATGCCCATCCACAAACACCATTCCCCGCCGGCGAAAGTACGTGCCCATGTTGTCCTCGGCGTATCGCAGCCACGTGCGGTCCCCCAGCACGTTATCCACTTCAAACGGGTTGTAACCGTCAGGAAACATCTGCGGCGTCAGCTTCAGTTCCCACGCCTTCACCGGCGCGCGCGTCTCCGGCTCAAAGCCGAAGTTCCACCCTTCGCTCGGCCGCCAATCCGTCGCCACCTCTGATCCCTTCACCACCACGTTCGCGCCCGGCGCAGCCTCGTAGCTGATCATCGCCTCCGGTCCCGAGCCTCCGCGCGCCGGGCGAATCTCCTCGCGATACACGCCGGTCTCGATCACTACGCGCTCGCCCGGTTGAAGCACCTGCGCCGCATGGTTGATGGTCTTGAAGGGATGATCCTTCGCGCCGGGCCCGCTGTCGTCGGCGTTCTTCGCGTTGCAGTCCACGTAGTACGTCTTGGTAAAGTGCAGCGGCTTCTCCCACATGGGAAACTCCGTGCCATCCGGCATGCGGGCGCTATCGGCAAACACCGCGGCGGAAGCGAAGACAAGCGCCAAGGCGCAAAAAAGAACGCGTTTCATCGGGCCCTCCCCTGAGTGCGCGGACGAGCGGCAAAGCCCGGCGCCCGCCGCGAGTACTTTATCCGGTCGGGGCCATGGTAAAAGGGTCTTCTCGATTGTGTCGAGCCGAGGTTACCAACTGGCCCAGTTCAGCCCGTAGGTCACCCGGTTGTTGGTGCCATCCACGTTCACAAGGTAGACATTGCCATCGCCTGTATCCGGGCCAAGATAGGCCAGTTGGAGACCGTTCGGTGAAACGTCCATGAGCCTCTCCACGTTGCCCGTCACCACGGCCACTGCATTCGATCCATCGGGATTTACCCGGTAAATGTATCCGCCGGACGCGTAGTAGAGCGCGGTCATGTCCGGCGATAACACTCCCTGGCTCGCAGGAGGAGGCGCCAGCAGCCGCGCATTCGTCCCGTCCACATTCACAATCCACAGCCCGCTCGACTGAGCGTAAAGAACCTGTTTCCCATCGGGTGAAAAACGCGGCGACGAGAATGTCATGTCCACAAAATCTGCCTCTGAGGTAATGAGCCTGGGCGGAGTCTTTCCCCCCGTGTCCACGATCATCGGGCCCAGAAACAGCGAGAGTCCGGCCAACCCCGATGCCTGGAAGATCACCTGCGTCTCATCCGGCGAGAACCTAGGTTCTCCCGCCCACACCAGGCCCTGGACCTTGGAGAGATCGATCGTGCTCACCAGCTTGGTTCCCGCAGGCGTGCCGTCGGTTTGAAAGATATAGAACGCAGTCTGGCTGGACGCATTGCCGTCCATGCAGATGAACTTTTGCTGGTCGTACGACCAGTCGCAGTCTTCGTAATCGTCGGCAAGCGGGAGGCGGGCGCCGTAGTATCCGCCATGGCTGTTCATCAGGAAGGCGTTGTAATCGGTCAGAATCCAGTCATCGACGTAAACCACCATGGTTGAGGTCTTGGACGGATCGGCGTGCGCTGTTGCGGTAACCACAATCTCGCCGGTGTTAGTGGAGGATGGTGTCGCTGCGCCAGTGGGTGTGATAGTAGCCAGCGTCGGATCGCTCATTGTCCACTCGACGCTGGTATCGCTTGTCCCCGTGACCGTGGCCGCGTACACGTAAGTGGAGGGCGAGTTGACGCCGATCTGAAGGAAGCTTGGCCCGGTGATGGCGCCGATCGCGACTTGCTGGCCGCCCCCACCGCCGCCGGAACCGCCCCCTGAATTTCCCCCACCGCCACAACCGCTCAGAGATATGAAAACTTCACTTAGAACAAAGCTGATCACCCATCGGCCACGCATATCGGCTTTCTCTCTTTCCCAACCGCGGCTCGCAGGCATTCTACTTCCGTAAGGATTTGCCGCAGGCGACTATCTCCTCATTATGGGCGGCATCGACGCCCGGCGCGCGGCAGGTTGGGACGGTTTGCGAACTGTCACAGCCGAATCGGACTCAAGCCTCCTCCTTCCGCCCATTCGATACACTGAAAGAGAACCTATGTTTGAGAACCTTACAGACAAACTCCAACGCGTCTTCAAAAACCTCCGCGGCCAGGGCACGCTGACTGAGGAGAACATCTCTGAAGCACTGCGCGAAATCCGCGTCGCCATGCTCGAGGCCGATGTCAACCTCAACGTTGTCCGCGAACTGGTTGAGCACATCCGCGAGAAGGCCGTTGGCGCTGAAGTGATGACGGCCCTGTCGCCCTCTGAGCAGGTCATCAAGATTGTCCGCGACGAGCTCATCACCATCCTCGGCAAAGACACGGCGCGCTTCAAGTTCGCCCCGCAGCCGCCCACTGTCATCCTGATGGCGGGCCTGCAGGGCTCGGGCAAAACCACCACCAGCGGCAAGCTGGCCGCGTGGCTCAAGAAGG
>Ga0265339_10003793_pt1 | contig 10508 bp, 8 predicted proteins | sample 4CB219metaG_FD_202085 | JGI IMG/M metagenome (GOLD analysis project Ga0265339, IMG submission 202085) | Rhizosphere microbial communities from Carex aquatilis grown in University of Washington, Seatle, WA, United States - 4-CB2-19 metaG | ecosystem: Host-associated > Plants > Roots > Rhizosphere...
TCTACCCGGCTCCGGCTACGCGGGCCGGCGGCCGTCTCGGTTGCCTGGGCGGCGAACCACGACTCCGCCCTCGGGCGCGCGTGGTGCGGCTGGGGCTCTGTTGTCCCTCGGCTGGGCGACTGGCCCCGCCTGGGGCCGGGGCTCGCGATCGCGGGCCAGGGAAATCACCTGGCGCACCAGGCGCTCGATGGACATGCCCACGTCCGACAGCCGGGCCTCGTCGTACATATAGGCCGGCGTGGAGACCACGCGGTTCTTCTGGTCGACCAGGATCTCCCGCTCCGGACACGGTCGCACGTCCGCGCCCATGACAGCCGCGTGTTTGGCCTCTTCGCACGCCTTGGATCCAAAGGTGATGCGCACACCGGCCGCGGGGCCAAGCACGCGCGCAGCCAGGATGGGCGCCACGCAAATGAAACCCATCGGCCGTCGGCGCAAAAGCATCGCCTTGAGCAACCGGGTGACCTCGGGATGCACTTCGCACACCACGCCCTTCTCGGCGTAGTTCGACAGCACCGTGACCACGCCGTTGCCGCCAGGGAAGACGAGCGCGTCCAGTTCGTTGTCTTGCACGGTGGCGATGTCCCGCACCTTCCCGCGCGCGATGCGGGCCACCTCGGACAGTACGCGGCGTGGGCTGGCCGAAGCGTCGGGCGCACGGGTCAGGTGGTCGACCACCCGCGCCTGGGTGGCATCCGGGGCCATGCAGATGGCCCGGCCCCCGGCTCGTTCGATCCAGTACAAGGCAAGGACGGCCTCGTTGATCTCGGAGCCGTCTGCATTGCCACAGCCTGAAAGAACAACTCCCACTCGCGTTGCCATGCAGACACCGCTACCAGAAAAAACGGCTCACCGCCAACCTCTTGACGAGCAGGCTGGAGGCTGGAGCCTGGAGCCTGCAGCCTGAAGGCCGGAGCCTGGAGCCTCCAGCCTTGGCTTGCGGGCGAAGCCCGCGCTGCACTCACTCGTTCATGCCGACCAGTCGCTCGACGGCGAAGGCGGCCAGACGACCATCGAGAATGGCCTGCCGGGCGCCTCGTACAAGATTCAAGTAATACTGTAGGTTATGCAGTGTAGCTAACCGATAATAAAGGATTTCCTTCGCCCTAAACAGATGCGAAATATAGCCCAGGCTGTAGCGCCTACAAGCTTCGCAAGGACACGATTCGTCGATCGGCCGCAAGTCGTCGCGGTAGCCGGTGTTGGCGATATTGAGATGTCCGGCCGGCACGAACAAGTGACCATTGCGCGCGTTGCGCGTGGGCATCACGCAGTCGAACATATCGATGCCAGCGGCGATGCCGGCCAGCAGATCCTGCGGCCGCCCCACCCCCATGAGGTAGCGCGGCCGATCCGCCGGCATCTCGGGCGCCACCTGCCCCACCACCGCGTGCATCACCTCGGGCGGCTCACCCACGCTCAGCCCGCCCAGAGCCACGCCGTCGAAAGCCAGGCCCGCGATCTCCTCCAGGTGGCCCAGGCGCAAATCCACGTCGGTCCCGCCCTGCACGATGCCGAAGCGCAGCTGTCCGGGCCGCGGCTCTGCCGCGAGACAGCGCCTCGCCCAGCGCGTGGTCCGCTCCATGGCTTTGCGGACAACCGCGCTGTCCGCATCCGACGGCGGGCATTCGTCGAAGGCCATGGCCACGTCGCTGCCCAGCGCGGCCTGGATGGCCATGGCCGATTCCGGCGTCAGGCGCTGAGCGCTGCCGTCGACGTGGGACTGGAAAGTCACGCCGTCTTCGTCGATCGTGCGTCGGCCGCTTTGGCTGAAGACCTGGAACCCCCCAGAATCGGTCAGGATGGCGCGCGGCCAGGCCATGAACTTGTGCAAGCCGCCCATGCGCCCAATCAGTTCGTGGCCGGGTCGCATGGCCAAGTGGTAGGTGTTGCCGAGAATGATGGGCGCGCCCAAGGCCTCCAGATCGCCCGACGACAGCGACTTGACCGTGGCCTGGGTGCCGACCGGCATGAAGATGGGCGTCTCGACCACGCCATGGGCCGTGCGCAGAATGCCCGCGCGTGCCGGACCGCAGGTGGCCACAACCTCGAAGTGTTCGTTCATGGCGAAATGATCCCTGGGCGAATGAACATAGCGTCGCCGTAGCTGTAGAAGCGATAGCCGCGTTCGATGGCATCGCCGTAGGCGGAAAGCACGCGCGCGCGGCCGGCGAAAGCCGACACCAGCATGAGCAGCGATGATTTCGGCAGGTGAAAATTGGTGACAAGATCCGTGACCAGGCGAAATTCGTCGCCGGGCAGAATCAAGAGATCCGTGGCGCCGGTCGCGGGTTCAACGGGGCCGCGCCTGGCCAGGGTTTCGAGCGTGCGCACCACCGTCGTCCCCACCGCCACGATGGGTCTGCCCTGCTCGTGCGCGCGTCTGATGCTGGCCGCGGCGGCCGGGCCCACCTCGAAGCGCTCGGCGTCCAGCCGGTGCTGGGACGGGTCGCTGGCCGTCACGGGCCTGAAAGTGCCCGGCCCCACGTGCAGCGTGATGCGCACGACTTCGTGTCCATCGGCCGCGATTTTTGCCAGCAGCTCGTCCGTGAAGTGCAGCCCCGCGGTCGGCGCCGCCACCGCGCCCGGAGCGCGCGCGTAGACCGTCTGATAGCGCACGCGATCGTCGACCTCGGGTTGCAAGGTGGACCGTCTTCGCGCGGCCTCGATGTAGGGTGGCAGCGGGATCTCGCCAACCGATTCGGCAGCGGAAAGCAGCCCACCCTGCCCGGTCCCCACGAAGCGCAACAAAGCCGCGCCCCGCTCCCCGCGCTCGCGCACATCGGCTGCGAAAGAGGCGGCGAAAGTCAGCCGCGTGCCCACCGGGCAATGTCCAAGTCCGCGCATGAGCACGCGCCAGTCTTCCACCCAGGTGCCCACCTCGCCCTTCGCCGCCTGGCCATTGCCCGCGCCCGCAACCTGTTCGACCAAAAACACCTCGACCCGACCACCGGTCGGCTTCTGGGCCGAAAGCCGGGCCGGGATCACGCGCGTGTCGTTCAAGACGAGGAGAGAACGGCTGCGCAGGTATCTGGGCAGGTCACTGAAAAAGCAGTGATTGCGCTCGCCGTCATCTTTGCTAAGAATCAGCAGTCGCGACGCATCCCGATGTAATGTTGGTTGCGTTGCGACCAGCCCGTCGGGCAGCTCATAGTCGAATTCGTCAGTCAGCAGGAACTTTCCACTCCCACGAGCCAGCATGCCTTCTGCCAACACAAAAGCAAGCACTCGCAAACAAAGCGACAACGCCACCGGAGCGGCCGATTCACCGAACGAATTCGTGGTGAAAAATGTGCGCGAATTCCACGCCGGCTACCAACCATCGAGCGGCAACGGCGGCGTGTTCTGTCCGACGCGCAGCAAGTTGCAGGTCGGCGACATGGTCTCGGTGCGGGTTCGTCTGGGACGAAGACAGCCGCCCATGATGATCTACGGCCGCGTGGCCTGGCGGCGGCCTGGAAAGCACCTGCTCAAGATCCGCGCCGGCATCGGCGTCGAGTTTTTGCCTGGCGAGCAGGCGAAGTGTGAATACCTGCTCGAGATGGCGCGCTCGGGGACCAGCGTGCGCAGCCGCCGCCGGCACGAACGCGTCCCGGTGGACTTGCCCATCACCTGGCATCCCCTGGGCAGCAACGAGGGGCTGCAAGGCAAGCTGCGCGACGTGGGCCGCGGTGGCGCTTTCGTGCTTTCGCCGGCCACCGTGCCCTACGAGTCGCAAGTCGTGCTGGAGATCGCACCGCCCGGCGCCGAGGTTCCCATGGCCTTCATCGGGCGCGTGGCGTGGACAGGCAAGGCCGGCGAAGAGAACGTGTTTGGCATCGAGTGGCGAGCCCGCGACGCGGGCGGCGGCCGGCGCATCAAGGAACTGGTCCGCCGCCTGACCTCCGCCGGCTACATCGCGCCGGTGCACTAGGCGTGCACCGGTGGTGCTCACCAGACCAGGTCGAGGGCGTAGAGTGTCCCGCTGTTGGCTAGGACGTAGAGGGCCTTGCCTTCACGATCAACGGTGGGGGCCGCGCACATGCCGCGCGCGGGATCGAACACTTGAAGCAGTTTGCCGGTGCTCCGCTCGACGATGAAGAGGCCCTGGCGGCTTCCGCTGAACACAAGGTAGGGACCAACCTCGACCGGAACTGTCAAGTCGCCGGCATCGGGCAGGCCCTGGCGCCAGAGAATGTTGCCTTGCAAACTGACCGCGGCCAGGCCTTCGCGCGAGGAAACCGTGTAGAGATTCGCCGTGCCCATCGCCAGCGCGCTGGTGCCGTCGATAAGGAGGTGCCAGAGGACTTCGCCGTCCTTGGGCCGCAAGGCGTACAGGCCGCCGGAAAACGAAGCGGCGAAGAGCTTGTCGCCATGGATAATAGGACTAGCGTCCACATCCACAAACTGTTCGGAAGCGGCGGCGAGAGAGTGCGACCAGAGCAGATCTCCGGTCTCCGCCTGCAGGGCCACCAGGTAGCCGTCGCTGAAACCGGCGTAGACCACCGGCCCGTGCTGGCTCGGGACCGCGTTGCCGTGGATGGTGAAGCCTTCGGGTGTGTCGCGCTCGTACTGCCAGCGCGTCTTGCCGTCGCTGGGATCCACGGCGAACACGCGATCCGCGGCGGTGGCCACGAAAAGCCCGGCGCTGCCGATCTCGGGACCGCGATCGATGGCGCCCTTGAACTTGCTCGACCACCGAATCGCGCCCTTGGCGGGGTCGATGGCATACAGATAGCCATCATCGCTGCCGACGTAGACTTGGCCACGCTCTCTGTCGTATCGGGTATCCCCGTCGACGCCTCCCGAGATCGGGGTCGACCACGTGACCGCGCCCGAACCGACGTCCACCCCGACGACCGAGCCCCCGCGCGATCCCAGCACCAGCTTCGATCCAACCAGTGCACCGGTCGCGCACTCCTCGGGACGGGACTCCGAAGACGGATAGGCGTGGACCTGCGTGTGCCAGCGCATCTGCGCCACGCCCTCGGGGTAGTCGTGCCGCTCGATCGTGTCGCGCCTGACGGTGGCCGTCGAGCAGGCCATCGCCAACAGGGCATAGACCGCCAGCGACGCGACGGCGAGAATCCCCGCCTTCATCCCCGATGCCAAACGCGCGCGGCCCTGAACCACGGGCTATTTCTCGCCGAGGACAGCCAATCGATCGTCGATCTGCGAACGCAGCGAAGTCTTCGGCACCTTGGTCAGAATATCGCGCAGCACTTGCTCGGCGTCCTTGCCCTTCCCTTGTTTTTCCAGGATGCGCGCCTTAGCGAAAAGCGCGCGATCTAAGTAGAAGCTGCCGGTGCGCTGGCTTTCGTCGGCTAGGGCCGAATAGGATCGCAATGCATCGTCTAGCTTGCCCGCGGCCTCGCTGGCAGCCGCGGAACCTTCCTGCTCCATCGCCCGCAACTCGGGATTGGGTTCGTTGGCGGCGAGCGTGCCATAGATGGCGGCGGCATCAGAAGACTTGCCGAGCGCGAGCAACCGGCCGGCCTTGCCAAAGAGCGCCTTGCGGCCGAGTCCCTCGCCGCCGAACGTGGCCACGAAGGCATCGGCCTCCTTGATCGCGGCCTCCAAACGCTCTTGTTCGGTCTTGAAGCGCGGCACCGAGTCCTCGTCGACCTTCTCCGGCTTTTCGGCTTTGGCATTCTCCGCCGGCTTCTCCGGCAGCAGATCCGCGGAGGCAATGCGTTCGATGCGGGCCAAAGCCTCGGTGGCCTTGGCCGCTTGGGCATTGCGATAGCTGACCACGCCCCATCCGGCGGCGAGCGCAACCGCCGTCGACACCACGGTTGCGATGACCTTCCGACGGTGCCGGGCCAGCTTGGCCCCAAAGTGTGTCCAAAAGCTGACGAATTCGTCAGGCTGCTTGAGTTCCTTAGCTAGTGCCTTTGCCACGGACAGTGGAGATAACAGAGGCACCTCCGCGGGTCAATGCTCCCGTCACGTGCCTTTCCGTCACGCACGCTGGGACTGTTGGCGCATTTCGCGTAGATTGCGTCACTCGCATGCGCTTTTGGCTGGCAATTCTCCTGGTCTGGTGGCTGCCGACCTCGGCCCTCGCCGTCGGACAGGGCGAAGCCTCTCTTTCCGGAGGGCTCGGGCTGGCCCTCGCGTTCCAGGACCCAACGCGCATCGGCGCCCAGGCCGAGGCGAGACTGCTGCGCGGGATCAGCGATTCCTGGGCAGCGCGGCTGGGGCTGCAAACAGCCTGGTACCCCGCCAACGGGGCCACACCTTCCGCCCACATCACGGCGCAGTCGGCTGGACTGACCTTCGCCGCCGACGTACTCAACCTGGTGCCATTTGCGGACATGGGTGTGGCGGTCGCCGATCTTCGCGGCGGCGGCCTGTCGACCAGTTGGCGCCTGGGCGGGCAGTTGGGACTCGGCGCCGACTACCTTTTCAGCCGTCACCTCACGATGTCGATGCTCGTGCACGTCGACTATTTTCCCCTCCGCCTGGCCGGTGGCCACGACGCGCACCCCGTGCAAGCCTGCCTCGCTCTCTACCTGGGACGCGCGTTCTGACCTTGACGGCCTGATGGCGGCGGCAGTATCGAGAGTCATCGTGCGCCCATCACGTCTTGTTCAAATCGTTGCGGTCCTCGGGACTGCCTTGGCGAATGCGTCGCCTTCCCATGCTGGCGAACTGGCCGTGGCCAGCCAAGCCGATGGATCCATCGCCCTCAGGGAAGGCGACAAGACCTTGACCAGCTTCATTCCCAAGACTGCGAAGGAGCAGCGCGGACCAGCCACCCTGCGCACCATCGCGGCCTCGGGCCACGCGCTCTTCGAGGTTCGCATTCCCATCCTCGGCGACGGATCCAGGCGCGAAGAGGTCTGGATCGCCGAGCGCGTTTCCGCCGCTACCAAGACCCTCTGGTGGGATTTGGCCGGCGCGCGCGACACCGACGGCGAAACCGCCCTGGTCGTGAAGGTTTCGGACAAGGGCGTCGAGGAATACCAGACCGCGGCGCGACTCTCCCGCTGCGATGGCGCGCCCGTGCCGCTCTTCCGACGGACATGGAACTTCGCCACGCGCGCCTTCCACGCTATGCCGCCCGAACTTCCACCGCGTGCGGTCACCACGATCCAAGCGCGCCGGGGCAGTGCGCCGGAAGGCAAACCCTTGGGTGGCTTCTTCTTCTCGGCCGCATCGGGTTCACCCGGAGCCGCTGGCGATGCGGCCAAGCTGCGACCGCCGGTGGCTGTCAACGACGGCAACCCCGCCACCGTGTGGACCACCGACGGCGACAACCGCGGCCAGATCCTGACCGCGCGATCGAGCGGTGGTTTCCCCATCACCGGCCTGCGTCTCCTGCCTGGCGACACCAGCAGCGAGAAAGCCTTCCGCGCGAGCGTGAAACCACGCCGTCTCAGTCTGATTTTCAGCCGTGATGCTTCCCAGAACGTCGACGTCGACCTGGTGGAAGACGCAGATCTCGGCGCCCGGCGCTTTCGCGAGCCCTATTGGATCGCCTTGACCAAACCCGTGACCTCGACCTGCGTGACGGTGGTCGTTCGCGAGGCGACCTCGGACAAGAGCCCACTATCGATCGCGAATCTCGACGTGCTGACAGAAATCGATGGACCGCAAGCCGTGGATCGCCTGGTTGCCGACCTGGCGCACGGAACGTCCTGCGTGGCCCGCCAGCCCCTGCTGGTGCGGCTGGGGGCGCCTGCGCTGGCCAAGGTCGCCGCTGCTATTCCCACGATTGGTCCTGGCGCTGGACGCGAATGTCTCGTCGATGCGGTGGCCGCGCTGGTGGCCGCGGGAGCGACGCCTTCCGCGGATACGGCCGCGGCGCTGGTCGCGGCCCTCGACCGATCCAGCCCGGACGAGGAGAAGACGATTCTCAAGTTGTTGCCCGAGCAGGCAGACGCGCCTGTCGACGCCATTGCATCCGTCCTTGCCGACGACAAGCGAGGCGATGAAGACCGCGCGCGGGCGGCTCGCGTGCTCGCGGCCATGAAACAACCCGAGGCGCGTGCCAAGTTACTCGACGCCGTTGGCCGAGGCAGTCCATCCCTCCGCAAGGCCCTTCGCGCGATCGCCTCTGGGCTCAAGAGCCCTGCCCTTGCCAGGACTCTGGCCGCGCTCGTCGCCACGCCCGCAACGGACATCGGCCGACGGGCCGACCTTTTGCTGATCGCGGGTGCCTTGGCGGCACGCGAACCGGACTTGCGCTCCGCTGCCCTCGCGGCCTTGCGCGCTCCCCTGCAAGGCACCGCTTCGTTTGAAGAACAGGTGCGCGCCATCCAGGGACTCGGCCTGCTCCACGATTCGGCCGCGACCGACGAACTCGTCGAGGTTCGCGCCCACAGTGCCGACGGTGTCTTGCGCAGCTTCGCGGTCAGCGAGCTGGCCGGTGGCGAAGGCGCCTCGGTCCTGCCTGCCCTACGCGCGGCCTTGGGCGATCTTGATCCGCGGGTGCGCGAGACCGCTGCCGAGAGCCTTGGCCGCAAGGGCGACAAGTCCTCGGCCAAGGCCCTCATCGAGGGGGCGAAACAAGAACCGTGGCCACAGGTGCGCCGGGCCGAAATCGCCGCCCTGGGCGAGCTGTGCGTTGCCGAAGGCAACGACCTTCTCATCCGCGCATTTCAGCGGGACGTGGAGGATGTCCGTCAAGCTGCGCTGGCTGGCATCGCCCGCTGCTACGGGGTCAAAGCCACGGGCACGCTCCTGCGCACGCTTGGCCGCTTGGCCGAGAGCGCGGACATGCGCTCGCTGGCGGCGCGCCTGCTGGGCGAGCGCAAGGATCCCCGAACCGTGCCAGGGCTGGCCGAGGTCCTTGCACGGCTCCTCACCGAATCCCAGGCCGATATGTCGCTGGAGGCTGTCATCGCCGACACGGCGATGGCCTTGGCCGCCATTCGCGACGACAAGGCCATTTCGGCGCTGGTCGGTCTGCTTTCCGACCCGCGGACCTCGGTCCAGCGCATCGGCGTCGAGGCCCTTGGCGTGGTGTGCGACCCCGTGGCCGGCGGCGCGGCCCTGCACAAGGCGGCCGCCAGCAAGGACGAAGCGGTTTCCATTCCGGCGACCACCGCCGAGGCGAACTGCCGCGCGCGGCGCTGACGCGAACAGTTCTCCATCCGCCGGTTGACCGACGGAAACGGGCGTGCAAGAAATCCACACGATGATCAAGTACGCGCATGTCCAAGAGTGGGTCGATCGCATGGCGACCATGTGCCAGCCAGACAGCGTCAGCTGGTGCGATGGATCCGAGGAAGAAAAACGTAGACTGACCGCCGAGGCGCTCAAGTCCGGCGAGGTCATGGAGTTGAACCAGACGCTCTTGCCGGGGTGCTATCTGCACCGAACCGCAGCCAACGACGTGGCCCGCACCGAGCACCTGACGTACATCTGTACTAGCTTCCAGGGCGACGCTGGTCCCACCAACAACTGGATGAGCCCGCGCGAGGGCTATCGCAAGGCGCGCGAGTATTTCGCCGGGGCCATGAGGGGCCGCACCATGTACGTGATCCCCTTCGCGATGGGCCCGATCGGCTCGCCATTCTCGAAGATCGGCATCGAATTGACCGACAGCATTTACGTGGTGCTCAATATGCGCATCATGACCCGCATGGGCGAGTCCGTGCTTGATGCCCTGGGCCCGGCCGGCGAGTTCACCCGCTGCCTGCACAGCAAGGCCGATCTCGACGTGAACCGTCGCCTGATCCTGCATTTCCCCGAGGACAACGCCATCTGGTCCGTCGGCTCGGGCTACGGCGGCAACGTGCTTCTCGGCAAGAAGTGTCTCGCCCTGCGCATCGCCTCGGTGCAAGCCCAGCGCGAAAAATGGTTGGCCGAACACATGCTGATCCTCGGCATCGAGGAGCCCATCGGACGCATCCAGTACATCGCCGCGGCCTTCCCCAGCGCGTGCGGCAAGACCAATTTGGCCATGTTGCTTCCGCCCGAAGGTCTGAAGATGAAGGGCTACCGCATCTGGACCGTGGGCGACGACATCGCCTGGATGAAGGTCGACACCGACGGACAATTGTGGGCGGTCAATCCCGAGATGGGTTACTTCGGCGTGGTGCCGGGCACCAACTCGAAAACCAACTACAATGCCGTGGCCACCATCACCCACGACACCATCTACACCAACGTCGCGCTCAAGCCCGATGGGACCGTGTGGTGGGAGGGCCACGACGATCCGCCACCCGCCGAGGCCATCGACTGGCAGGGCAAACCCTGGACGCCAGGCAAGAAGGGACGGGACGGCAGTCCGGTGGTGTCCAGTCACGCCAACAGCCGCTTCACCGCGCCCTTCACCAATTGCCCCACCCACTCGTATCGCTACGAACACCACCACGGCGTGCCCATTTCGGCCATCGTATTCGGTGGCCGCCGCGCCACCTTGGCTCCTCTGGTGTACGAGGCGCTCAACTGGGAACACGGCGTGTACATAGGCGCCAGCATGGCCAGCGAACGCACCGCGGCCCAGTTCGGCGCCCTAGGCGAAGTCCGCCGCGACCCCATGGCCATGCTGCCTTTCTGTGGCTACAACATGGCAG
>Ga0265339_10003794_pt1 | contig 10506 bp, 10 predicted proteins | sample 4CB219metaG_FD_202085 | JGI IMG/M metagenome (GOLD analysis project Ga0265339, IMG submission 202085) | Rhizosphere microbial communities from Carex aquatilis grown in University of Washington, Seatle, WA, United States - 4-CB2-19 metaG | ecosystem: Host-associated > Plants > Roots >...
GGACCGTCGACGCCGCGTCCGCGAGCGCGCGCGGCAGCACGGCCAGCGCCCGCTCGTCACCGAGCACCTCGAGCGCGTCGAGCGCCAGCACGCGCAGCTCGGGGGCGTCGCCGTCGGTCGCCAAGCGCGCGAGGGCGAGCGTGCCCGCCGGATCGGCGAGGCGCGCGAGCGCCTCGAGGGCTGCCCCGCGCGCCGCTCCGCCGCCCTCGACGGCGGTCACGAGCGCCGGCGTCGCGCGCCGGTCGCCGATGGCGCCGAGCGCCAGGGCCGCGACGCGCGCGCTCGCCGGGGCCGCGGCGCCGACCTCGCGCGCGAGGCGCGGCACCGCCGCGGGGCCGATCCGCTCGAGCGCGACGCGCACCTCGTCGACGGCGGCGGGATCGCGCGCGAGCGAGAGCAGCGCCTCGATCGCGGCGGGCCCCCCGACGGCGCCCAGGGCCAGCGTCGCGCGGCGAGCGAGGTCGTCGCGCGGTCCGCGCTTCGCGAGGCGCTCGAGGGCCGGCGCGGCCGCCGGATCGCCGAGCCTCCCGAGCGCGTCGACGACCCAGCGCGGATCGAGGGACGTCTCGTCGAGCTGCCGGAGCAGGGCGGGGACGGCCCGCCTGTCCCCGAGCGCGCCGAGCGTGGCCGCGGCCTCGAGGCGAACGGCGCGGTCGCCGTCGCTCAGCCGGCGCGTGACGAGCAGGGTCGCGCGCGGGTCTCGCATCGCGGCGAGGGCGCGCAGCGCGCGCACGCGCACCTCGCCGATGTCGTCGTCGAGCAGCGGCGCGATCGCGGGCAGCGACCGCGCCGCCGGGCGCGCGGCGAGCAGATCCACGCCGAGCAGGCGTTGCGCGACGTCGCCGTCACGCAGCGCGCGCTCGACGGCCCTGCGCGCCTCATCTGAAAGCTCGGGGGCGTCGGCGAGCACGAGCAGGCCCGCGACGCGCTCCCGCGATCCGCGCTCCGCCACCCAAGCCGTCGCCGCCTGCGTCGCCTCGCTCGCGCCCCGCCGCGCGAGGAGGCGCGCCGCCGCGAGGCGCACGGCGGGATCCGGATCGCGCAGCAGCGGGACCAGCCGCGGCGCCGCGCGCGCCGGCTCGTCGTGAGCGAGCGCCAGCGCCGCGCGCAGGCGCTGCCCGTCGTCGCGCGACGCGAGGCCTTCTTCGACGGGGGCGGGGCCGGGCCAGAAGGCCGGCGCGGGCCCCGCCTGCGCGAGCAGCGGCAGAAGGACGGCCATCGCGAACGGCGCGAGCATCGGCGGCAGGACTCAGTATACTGGCGGCATGACGCGAGAGATCATCCTGAGCATCCTGGAGAGCGAGGGCGCGGAGTCGAAGGGAGGCGCGCTCACCCTGCGTGAGGATCGCGAGGTCACGGCCTTCGTGTCCGCGCCCGGCGAGCTCCTCAACGTCTCGCGCATCGTCCGGGTCGAGCTCAAGGACAAGTTCCTCGCCCTGCAGACCGCCAAGGACGAGCGCTTCCTCTTCGCCTACGAGGATCTCCTCGGCTTCAAGTTCGCCGTCGCCACCGCCCACAAAGATCGGTCCGCCGGCTTCGGCCGCTGAGCCGCGGCATGCGGCTAGCGGTCGCGCCCGAAGGGCGCGAGGGGGGGCAGGGCGGGCTGTCCGTCCGCGTATGTGCGCATTCATCTATGAGATTCGCACTCGCGGCGACGCTCGCGGCGTTGAGCCTCTCGGCGTCGGCGGGCGCCGCGACGTCGCCGGTCACCGAGAAGCCCGCGCCGCCCGTGGCTGAGCCCTCGTTCGCGCCGCGGCTCAGCTTCGGGCTCGCGGTGGGCGCCGCGCTGCCGGGCTGCGACGGGCAGCCCGAGGCGTGCGCGACGCGGCTGCCGGTCTCGCCCGCCGTCACGGGGCTCGTGCTCCTCGAGCCCACCCGCGTCTGGGCCTTCGGCCTCATGCAGGGCCTCACGCGCGTCTCCTGGCAGGCGGCCATCCCGAGCCCGAACGGAAGCCCGTCACCCATCACGACCCGCGCGGATCTCACGACGGCGTTCCTCGCCCTCGTCGCACGCGTGACGCCCCTGCCAGGACATGCCGTGACGCCCCTCATCCAGGCGGCGCTCGGCGACGCCTTCCAGTCCGAGTCCGGGGGCTTCGTCTCTTGCGACTTCAGATTCAACCCGACGGGTCAGCTCGCCCTCGGTGGGCTCATGAGACTCGCGCCGTCGTGGAGCGTCTTCGCGCTCGCCAGCGCGAGCGCCGGATTTCGCGGCGGCGGCTGCGTTGTCGCCGACGGCCCTCCCGCGACGCCCTTCGCGGCCTGGGGCTACGGCCTGCAGCTCGGCGCCGCGTTCGATCTCGCCCTGGCCGCGAAGTAGCGGCTCAGCGGACGGACGGAGCCCTCAGCGGACAGACATCGACCAGCTGGCGATGGTCTTCGACCCGTGGAACTTGGGGAAGTTGAAGGACTGCATGCGGCCGAGGACGCAGCTCGGGAAGCCGCCGCCGCGCTGGCCGTTGACCTTGACGGCCGAGACCTTGCCCGTGCCGCGCACGACGAAGTCGAGACTCATCTCGCTGAGGCCGGGGTTCTTGTGCTTCTCGGCCATGAGGCAGGGGATGAGGCTGCGGTAGTTGCCCATCATGACGCGCTGGATGACGCCGTCGTCGAGCGTCTCGTCGCCGCCGCCCGCCGCCGTCACGTCGCCCATGTTCATGTCGTTGTTGAACTCGTCGGCAGTTCCAGACCCAGATGACGCGTGGTGGCCGCCGCCCGAGCTGCGCTTGGCGACGTGCGCCGTCTGGAAGTCGAGCTTGACGTCCTTGAGGAACGAGTCGACCTCGGCCTCCTCCTCGCGCGACGCGAGCTGCCCGCCGTCGGCCGCCTTGCGCGACATGAGGTAGAGGGCCATGCCGCCGCCCACGACGGCGAGCGCGACGCCCACGATGAGCAGGGTCGCCACCGACTTCTTCTTCTCGGTGGCCTCGTGCGAGTGCTCGGCTTTCGCCCGGCGCATCTGCTCGAGGCGCCGCTCCGCGACCTTGGTGAACTCCTTGAGCGCGGGGAAGTCCTTCACCTTCTTGCGCGCGCCCGTGTCGCTGTCGACGATCATGTGCTCGCCGGCGATCTCGCCGCGCTCGATCTGCGCGCGGATCTGCGCCAGCGAGAACGGGCCGAAGTCGAGCTTGTCCTTCTGGATGAGCCAGCGCTCCTGCGTGTCGTCGGCGGCGCCGCCCGCCGCCTCGGCGACGTTGAAGGACTTGCCGAGCGTGAGCCGGCCGTCACCGCCTCCGCCCGGCGCGGCGGCGGCGGGGGCCGCGACCGCAGCGCGCGCGGGCCCTGCGGCCGGGGCGGCGGCGGGGGCCGTGCCGAGCGAGACGAGCGCCTGGCGGAGCTCCGCGACCGTGGCGAAGCGAGCGTCGGGCATCCGCTGGGTGGCGCGCAGGATGAGCTCGTCGACCCCGGCGGGGGCGTCGGTCGCGACCTCGCTGGCCGGCCGCAGGGGCGCCGACGGCGGCCGACCCGTGAGGACCTCGTACAGGATGACGCCGAGCGCGTAGACGTCCGAGGCGGGCGAGGGCGGGCCGCCGCCCGCGACCTCGGGAGCCACGTAGATCGCGTCGGGCGCGCCCTGGGGCGCCCCGCGCCGCGCGAGCGCCGGCAGCGCGCGGGCGAGCCCGAGGTCAGCCACCTTCACGCGGCCGGCCTTGTTGACCCACACCGCGAGCGGGTTGAGACCCCCGTGCGGCATGAACGTCGCGGCCCTCTCGAGGCCGTTCGTGACGTGGGTGATCAGGTTGCAGGCGCCCCGGAACGAGACGCCGCGGCCCTCGTTTCGCTTGCCGTCGATGAACTCGCGCAGCGTCTGGCCGTCCAGCAGCTCGGTCGCGATGAAGTAGAAGTCCGCCTCGCGGCCGACCATGAGGACGTCGACGAGGTTCTTGTGGACGATCGCGCTCGCCTTCTCGATGTCGGCCTCGAGCTGCTGGGCGTTGGCGCCGAGCGCCCGCAAGGGGACGACCCGGACGGCCGCGGCGATGTTCTGCCCGAGGTCGATCGCCCGATAGGTCTGGCTGACCGCGTCCTGGTAGAGGGGCGCCTCGAGGCGGAAGCGGGCCCCGACCGTAGTACCGGCTGGGAGCTGTCCCGCTGGGGAGGACAGGGCGAGGTTGTCGCGTGCGGGGGGCATTTCCGGGGGCCCTACTGTATCAAAAAGTCAGCCGCTTCCGGCTTACTTCTCTTCAAGAACCTGCGGGAGCTTCTGGGCCTGTCCGATCCAGTCGCCCACTTGGGGCTCGGTCGGCGGTTTCTCCGTGATCTTCTTGGCTTGGTTCGCTTTGGTAATGCTTTCCATGAGAGCCGAGGAGGTCAGCTTGCCCAAGGCCGCCGTCGTCTTGACGCCCGCGGCCTCGAGCAGGAGCACCATCTCCGAGCCCACGCCCTTGAGCCGGAGCAGGTCGCAGCGCCGCGCCAGATCCAGCAGCGTGGCCGGCTTCAACCCCGAGGCCTTGGCCAGCGCCTTCCGGTCCTTGGCCTTGGCGGCCTTGTCGAGGAGCTGCTCGGTCGTCTCGACGCCGGCCTTGTGGAGCTTGCCGGCCTCGTCGGACGTGACGAGGCGGGGGACGTCGGCCACGGCGTAGTGGCTGGCCCGGGCCGTCCCGCAGAGGAGCGTCGCCGCCAGGAGCGCGGCCAGAGAGAATCGGGCGGTGCCTTTGCGCATGTCAGCTCCTATCTCAGGGTCGAGACTGGGGTCGAGACGATGACTGTCGATCAGAGAGCCTTGAATCGCCGGACCAGCTCGCGCAGCCGCCGGGAGCCGCCGCCCTCACGGTAGAGGAAGCGGACGCCGGTCTGGTTTGGTCCCGCATGATAGACGACGCGCCCCGACAGATCGAAGGCGGCCTCGCTACCGGGGGGGGTGATCTCCAGGACGACGTCGGTGCCGACCGGGGGTTGCAGCTCGCCGAAGACGAGCCCGCCGCTGACGCTGATCTCGCGCAGCTCGGCCGAGGTGTACTCGAGCGCCGAGGTCAGCCGGATCTTGCAGGGGATGCCGATGGGGATGCGCGTGTGCTTGCGCTTGCGCGTCGCCGGGCGCTCGCCGCGCAGGGTCTTCACGACGAAGTCGCGCTTGTTGGCCTCCTCGGCCTCGAAGGCGACCGTCGCGCCCGCGCGGATGCGCATGCGGGGCAGGGCGGGACGCCAGGCGGTGACGTTGCCGCGGATCAGCACCTTGTTGGGCAGCCCGTCACAAGCCATCTCGACCACGACGGCCGTGCCCGGGGCGAGCTCGGTCGTGGTCGGACAGAAGACACCGCCGTTGGGGACGTCGGGCAGGTAGTACTCCTCGAACTCTTCGAGGTTCCGGCAGCGGACGCGTAGGATGTTCAAAAGGGGGCTCCCTACAGAGGCCCAACGTGGCCTGGTGGCCGTATTCCTTTGGACCGTGTGACGAGGCGGGAGAATAACCGAGAAGGCGACGACCAGCGCCAGAATAGCTTGGCCGCCTCGGATGTACTAGGTTCTCACGGCTCATGTCCATTCGCGTTCACATCGGCGGCAAGGTGTGCCTCCCCGAAGAGGCCAAGATCTCGGTCTTCGACCGCGGGTTTCTGTACGGAGACAGCGTCTACGAGACCATCGGCACGGCCTACGGCCGGCTCTTCGCCGCCGCTGACCACCTCGACCGGCTCGAGCGGTCGGCCATGCGCATCGGCCTGCGCGTGCCCCCGCGCGCCGACGTCGAGCGCGCGATCGCCGAGACGATCGAGGCCGCGGGCAACACCGAGTCGCGCGTGCGCGTCATCCTGACCCGCGGCTCGGGCAAGCTCGATCTCGATCCGGCGGCGGTCGACGACACGCAGCTCGTGGTCATCGTCTTCCCGCTCGGCGCGCCCACGCCGGTGATGTACGCGAAGGGCGTCGCCCTCTGCATCGTCTCGATCACGCGCAACAGTCCGAGCGCGATCGACCCCGCCGTGAAGTCCGGCAACTACCTCAACAACGTCCTCGCGCTCGGCGAGGCGCGCCGACGCCTCGGCGCCTACGAGGCCGTGCTGTGCGGCGCCGACGGCAGCATCGCCGAGGGCTCGACCAGCAACATCTTCACCGTCGTGGGCGGCGAGGTGCGCACGCCGCCGCTCGAGGTCGGCATCCTCGACGGCATCACGCGCTCGAAGGTGCTCGACCTCTGCCGCAAGAACGGCATCCGCCTCGTCGAGGTGCGCATGTTCCCGAACGAGCTGCGCGCCGCCGAGGAGGCGTTCATCACAAGCGCCACGCGCGGCGTGCTCCCGGTGACCCGCATCGACGACCAGCCGGTCGGCGCGGGCGTGCCCGGCACGGTCACGCGCAAGCTCATGGCGCTCTACGACGCGCTCGCGCGCCAGGGCGTCGCCTAGGAGCCTGCCATGAACCCGGCGGCCGCGTTCCTGCCGAAGTTCTTCCTGATCTCGAGCGTCATCCTCATCCTCACGGGGGTGGGCCAGGTGCTCGTGCGCCCGCGCAAGGAGAAGGAGACGCTGGCTGAGAAGCTCGTCAACCGCGCGACGATCACCGCCGTGATCTCGTGCGCGATCGGCGTCGCGGGACTGTTGCTGGGCCTCGGCGTGCTGCCGATGCCTCACATGCACTGACGACCCTCACCCGGCGCCTGCGGCGCCGACCTCTCCCGCAAGCGGGAGAGGTGCAGAGCCGATCTTCATCTCTCCCGCGAATGGAAGAGGCGCAGCGCCGATCGTCATCTCTGCCGTCCTCTGGAGAGGCGCAGCGCCGATCTTCATCTCTGCCGTCCTCTGGAGAGGCGCAGCGCCGATCTTCACCTCTCCCGTCCGCGGGAGAGGCACAGAGGAGATCTCCACTCTCCCGTCCGCGGGAGAGGTGCAGAGGAGATCTTCACCTCTCCCGCCCGCGGGAGGGGCGCAGAGGAGATCTTCACCTCTCCCGTCCGCGGGAGAGTCGCAACGCCGTCCCGTCCGCGGGAGAGGGCAGAGGAGATCTTCACCTCTCCCGTCCGCGGGAGAGGTCGCCGAGCCGTAGGCTCGGCGGGTGAGGGCGAGGCTACTTGTCGGCCTTCGGCTTGGGCGACACGAAGACGGCGTCCTTGGGGAGGTACGCGAGCGCCGCCTTGTAGATCTTCGTCTTCTGCTGCTCCTGGTCCTTCTTCGCGCCCTTGTCGTCGGTCTTGTGGAGGCCGAGCTTGGCGAAGGTGATCGCGGCGTACGAGGCGATCGTCTCCTGCGTGCGCGAGAGGTTCTTGTCGAACTGCTCGCGCGTCGTCGTGATCTTGAGGACCGGCTGGTCGTCGAGCACGCCGACGTACGAGAGCGTCTTGAGCGCCGCCGACTTCGCGAACATCGCCGTCATGAACTCGGCCCAGTAGGTCATCGCCGCGTTGAACGAGAGGTCCTTGGCGTACTCGTCCTTGCCCGTCTCGAGGTACGGGTACGTGACCGTCGCCGAGAACGTCGCCGGATCGACCGTGAAGGAGGGCTTGTGCTTGAAGGCGTCGTCGACGCGCGCCACCTTCTTCCGCTCGTTGAGGTGGCAGCTGTCGGTGAGGTCCTCGGGTTCGGCGCGGTTGAGGCTGTAGTCGAAGGCGCGCTGCACCTCCTCCGGGAACTCGTAGACCACGGCGTTCTCGCACTTCGGGCCCTTCGAGTCGCGGTCGCGCCACACCTTGGCGATCGGGTTGCCGCCCGTCTGCGCGCCGCCCTCGGTCGCGTAGAACTCGCCCACGAAGTTCACGGGCTCGAACGTGTTGCGCGTCATCGCGTAGCGGTAGAGGAAGTGCAGGGCCGGGTAGACGTCGTCGTGCTTCGTCTTCTGCTTGAAGGCGACGCGCATCTTCACGTCCTGGCCGTCCGTGGGGCCCGTGACCTCGTCGACGACCACCGTGAAGGCCGGGACGCCCGGGGGGATCCGCGGCTGGTCGCAGCAGGCCTTGGGTGGGGCCGCCTTCTCGTTGTTACAGCCCGGAGAAAAGATGGTGAGCGCGAGGGCTGCGAGGGCCGCGAGCGACTCTCGGACGACGGGCGGGGACATGCGGCGAGAGCGCATCGGGAACCTCCTGGGGGGCCGGCGGGGAACCGGAACGTACACCAGATCGAGGCGCGTGCATTGGCGATTTCCGCTTTGGGCGCCTCGCACGCAGTGCGTAAACTTACACGACACTTTCGTGATCGCGCGGGGTAGGGTACTGTACGCTTACCTCGCCCGAGGAGTTTCCCTCTAATGAGTAGCCTCCTGAAGCGCTTCGCCCACGCCGTGCTCCGCACGGCGCTGCTGTCCGCTCTCTTGCTGCTGACCGCCTCCGTCGCCCGCGCTGCCGACCTGACGCCGGCGCAGAAGCTGGAGATGAAGCAGCTCTACGAGAAGGCGACGCGCGCCTACGACGTCGGCAAGTACAACGAGGCCATCGAGGACTACCAGAAGGCCTACGAGATCGGCGGCGACCCGCCCATGCTCTACAACATCGCGCAGGCCTACCGCCTCAACGACCAGCCGGCCGAGGCGCTGCGCTTCTATCGCCGTTACCTCCAGCGTGCACCGAACGCCCGCAACCGCGAGGACGTCGAGCGCAAGATCGCGGAGGTCGAGAAGACCGTCGAAGAGCGCCGCAAGGCCGCCGCGGCGGCGACGCCGCCTCCGCTGCCCGCGCCGCCTGTCGCGACCACGCCCGCGCCGACGCCGACGCCGGCGCCCGTGGGCCCGCCCGCGCCCACCAACGGTCCCACGACGACGCCGTCCACGGCGCTCGGCACGGAGACGCCCGGCGTGACCGCCACGGCCCCACCCGTCGAGGAGGGCTCGGGCCGCACGCTCAAGATCGTCGGGTGGTCGTCGGTCGGTGTCGGCGTCCTCTGCGGGGCCGGGGCCCTGATCACGGGCCTGATGGCGCGCAGCAAGGGCCAGGACCTCACGAACATGTCGAACGCCGGCTTGGTGTTCGACCCGAACGTCGAGCACAGCGGCAAGGTCCTCAACAACGTGACCATCGGCCTCGGCATCGCGGGCGGCGTGTTCGCCGTCGCGGGCGCGGTCCTCGTGGTCGTCGGCAGCTCGGGCTCGGGTGAGTCGGCCGCGCCGGCTCCCGAGGGCACCACGCCGCCGGCGCCGAGCTCGCCCTCCGCCATGGTGGCGCCCTGGATCGGCAGCGGCCTCGTCGGCGCCGGGGCGGCCTTCCGCTTCTAGCCCTTGATGATGCCTCTCCTCTCTTCCAACGCCGGCGCGAGAGCCCTCGCCCTCGTCGCCACGCTGTCCGGGGTCCTCGTCGTCGGGTGTTACAACCCGTCGATCAACGAGAAGCTCCAGTGCAACAAGACCTACATGCCCGGCATGGGCGACTGCCCTGACGGCTATTCGTGCGGGACGGACGGGCATTGCCACAAAGGGGCGAACGGCTCGGGCACGGCGGGGAACGGCGGCGGGCACGGCGGCATCACCGGAGCGGCAGGCGCCGCGGTGGGGACGGGCGGTCACATCGACGGAGGCGCCGGCGCGAGCGCGGGCTCGACGGGCGCCGCCGGCTCACCGCCGGACGCGGGCTCCGACGTGCCGCCGGTCTGCATCAACACGCCGGTCATGGGCTGCACGGCCGACACCGCGGGGAAGAAGTGCGATCCGGTCTGCCAGGTGGGCTGCGGCTGCAAGGAGAAGTGCTCGGCGAACACCGCCGGCGTGCTCACCTGCAACGTGCCGCTCGCGCTGCGCGCCAAGGGCCTCGGGGAGGGCTGCAATCCGGCCTCCCTCGGGACGGCGGCGCAGACCGACGACTGCATGCCGGGGCTCGTCTGCATGCAGGACGCCTGCAGCGCGCGCTGCTACCACTTCTGCAAGACCGACGCGGACTGCCCGCTGTCGACCTGCACGCGCTTCGCGGGCGGCGGCGTCAAGGTGTGCGACGTCCAGTCGGTGACCTGCAACCCCGTCAAGAACAACGGCATGCCGTCGGGCTGCCCCGCCGACGCGCAGGCTTGCTTCGTGATTCCGAACGGCAGCGACACGACGCTGTGCGACTGCCCGGGCGCGGGCCCGCCGAACTCGCAGTGCACGTTCTCGCGCGACTGCTTCCCCGGTCTCGTCTGCGTGGACGTCGGGGGCACGGGCAGCGCCATCTGTCGGCCGGCCTGCGGCCTCGCCACGGGGGCCACTGATTGCCCGGGCACGACGTGCACCGCGATCAAGGGCAGCAAGAAGTTCGGGTTCTGCAGCAATTAGAGCCCGCGGCCGTGTCGAGTTAGGATAGTCGGGCCATGCCCGCCGCCAGTCGGAGACACCTCGCCCCCGGGGCGTTCGCGCTGGCCGTCGCGGGCCTGCTGCTGACCGGCTGCTTCAAGCCCAACGTGAAGGACGGGGGCTTCCAGTGCGCGCCGTCGGGCAAGCCATGCCCCGACGGGTTTCAGTGCGGCGCGGACAACCTCTGCGAGCGGATGCCCGTGACCACGCCGCCGCCGCCAGATTCGGGGATGGAGGCCGGCACCGGCACCGAGGCCGGGCCAGACATGGCGATGAAGGACGGCGGCGAGGAGACCGGCTCGTGCACGCCCGTGACGCCGCTCTGCG
>Ga0265339_10003796_pt1 | contig 10503 bp, 9 predicted proteins | sample 4CB219metaG_FD_202085 | JGI IMG/M metagenome (GOLD analysis project Ga0265339, IMG submission 202085) | Rhizosphere microbial communities from Carex aquatilis grown in University of Washington, Seatle, WA, United States - 4-CB2-19 metaG | ecosystem: Host-associated > Plants > Roots > Rhizosphere...
TGAACGATGGTCTGAAACTGCTGCAGAATCACGTCTCCATAGAGATCGGCGCGGCCGTCCACGAAGACCTGATACTGCGGGTACAGCTTCCATATGGCATAGCCCCCCCAATCGTAATAAACGAAAACTCGAGTTGGTTCGTGGCCAGCCTGCAGCGAAGCGATCGCTCTTTCGGGGAACTGCTCGGCCTCGCGGGCGTCCTGGGTTTGGATGACGTTGGCGTATCGGAATACCGTGAACCCCGCCAGCAAGGTGAGTGCGATTGCTTTGAAAGGAGCACGAAGGCGGGGCGGGCGAGAATGCCGTGGCTCCGGCAGCACCGTTGAGCGTTCCCGCAGCGACTCCGCAATGACCGGCATCGCCAGCAAGATAAAAATCGGGATATGACGAACGGCATCCAGCGCAGCGAATGATGTAAAGATCAGCGGCAGCAGCGTCCGCGCCTTGAGCCGCGATCGGGAACTCGCCAGTGCCGTCAGCAAAAGCACGAAGACGATCAGGAACGGTGCATATAGCCACTGGTGAAAGTTGGGAGAGAACCACTCCACAATGAACGACCGCATTCCAGGCGAGCGTAGGGTATCGAACGGGTAGCGATAGAGCTGGGTCCCACTGGGATTAAGAGGGACGAGTGCCAGGCAGAAGAGGATGACGGCCAGCAACCGGAGGGCTGGGGGATAAGCCTTACTCCACGGTGTTGTACCCATAGCTGCCTCGACCATCAAGCCCATCGCGTACAAGAAAAGGAGTGCAGGCCCGAGGGCAAACCCTGCATGAAGGTTCACCCATAACAGGAACATGGGGGGGATCGCGATGAGAAGGCGCGGCTGCTCCCCGGCGCGGTCAATGATCCACAAAAGCAGGCTGGCCAGTGTGAAAGTGAACATCTGCGGGCGAACACCCCAGCAAGGCGCCGAGGCTAACGCTCCTACAACGGTCGCCGCCGCCGCCCAGTGAGGCTTGCCCGGGCACCGCCAGTAGAGCAGGAGGAACCCCGCAGTCGTGATGATCGAAGCAAAGACGATCAGGGCAGCCGGCCCACCGAATTTCCAGAGTTGATAGAACAACACTTCCGAAAGCCATTCGTGTGAAATCCAGGGACTGCCGCCTCGCGTGAACGAAAAAGGATCGGTGTGAGGCACGTGGCCCGTCTCAACAATCCACTGCCCGGTGCGCAGGTGCCACCACAGATCCGGATCCGTCGCCGGGCGCGCCGTCATTGCCAGTAGGCCAAACAGCAATATGCCTGCGAAGAAGAAGCGCTTGTTGGCGAGAATGTTCATCGGGGATGGTCCCGGCAATTATAGAATCAGGCGTTTCGAAAGGGCTTTCATGAGGCCGGTTGATGGCGCTCGAAGAAGAGAGTGGATCGCGGGAACCTTCCTTCTCGTCCTGACCCTCATCAATGTGGCCACCACCTATCAACTACTTCCTTTATTGAGGAAGGGGTACCAGGACTTCACAGCCTTTTATACGGCAGGGATGATGATCCGCACAGGACAAGCTGCCAGGCTCTATGATTTACACGAGCAGACCAGGTTGCAGCAGCAGTTCGCGCCAAACGTGGCGATCCGGCAGGGCGCGCTCCCCTATAACCATCCACCGTTTGAGGCTTTGCTCTTTGTGCCACTGGCCTATCTGTCGTACGGGTCTGCCTACCTACTTTGGACTCTGTTGAACGGTGGCATGTTGCTATCGAGTTTGAGGATGCTTCGAAGGGCGTTCTCAGATGTCGGCGCGCTTCACCCCGTATTTATCGCGCTGTTTGCTACCGCCTTTATCCCGGTTGTTAACGGATTCGTTCAGGGCACCGATTCACTGTTGATGCTCCTCGTCGTGACGTCGAGCCTGACCCTGTTGATGGAAAACCGTGATGTGGCGGCTGGTGCGGTTCTGGCCACCGGCCTCGTTAAGTTTCATTTCGCGCTTCCGTTGGCTGTACTGCTCGCGGTGCGTCGTCCGAAATTGCTGCTGGGATTTGCCCCGGTCGCAGCGGGGTTGGTAGCGGTGTCCGCCAGGATCGTGGGATGGAGCGGTATGGCAGAATACGTCCGGCTGGTTTTTCGGCTGGAGAAAAGCGGTGCCGGTGGTGCGATCATCGCCGCTGGGATGCCCAACCTGCGAGGCCTGATTGGTGCGCTGACCGGGTTGAATGAGATGGGCCGTCCGGCTTTCCTGCTCACGATTGGGTGTTCGCTCATTTCTATAGGAGCAGCCGCCTGGCAGATCAGAAGACCCGAGGCTTCTATCCGGTTCTGGTTTGCCCTGGGTGCCATTACGACAATTATGGTGAGCTTCCACACTTTGACCTACGACCTAACGGTTTTGTTGCTGGTAGTTCTGCTGTTGGTGTCCATGCCTGAGCGAACCGCCCACGGCAAGCCTTCCGCTGACTTGATTTTTCTGGTCACTGTGTACTCGCTGCTCTTAGCATCTTCCGTCTGGCCTTGGTTGGGTCCGTTTTGGGTAATACCGGTGTTGCCTTGGATTTTCTGGAAATGTGGTCCCGCTGTAGCGCAGGAGAGTTTGGCGTGATTTTGGCTGACATCGAGCTTCCAGGCGTATGAAAAATGGGGCCGGATTGCCAATTCGTGGTTGGATCCTGCTTGCCGCCTTATTCTGTGCAGCGAGCATGTGGATTTATGCCGACCGGGTATTGATCCCATATCAAGTCGCTGACGCTGCGGCGAATGGCCGCCCCCGAGGAAATCTTTCTGATCTTTATCCCCGGTGGCTGGGGGCGCGGGAACTTCTATTACACGGCCGGGATCCCTACAGCCTAGAGGTCACACGCGACATCCAGACAGGCTACTACGGTCGCCCTCTCGATCGTACTCGCCCCGGCGACCCAAAGGATCAGCAGGGGTTCGCGTACCCTGTCTATATCGTTTTCTTCCTGGCGGGAACGATAAGTTCGCCCTTCTCAATCGTGCACGAATTTTTCTTCTGGGCACTGTTGGGGCTCACGTTGATCGGCAGTGCCGTCTGGTTGCGAGCCCTGCGTTGGCCGTCTTCCAAAGCCGCTCAGATTACTGTGCTCGTATTGACACTCGGTAGCCTGCCCGTGATGCAAGGGGTCAAACTGGAACAGATGAGCCTGCTGGTGGCAGGACTGCTGGCTGTTGCGGTTGCGCTTCTCATGAAAGACCACGCCGTGGCCGCGGGGATGGTGTTGGCATTTGCCACTATCAAGCCGCAACTAGTCCTGCTCCTTCTGCTGTGGCTCGGCATCTGGACTCTCGCCGATTTCCGGCGGCGCTATGTGTGCTTGCTTTCTTTCGGCGTGACCATGGCGATCCTGGTTGGAGCTTCGGAGTGGTTCTTACCACATTGGGTATCGCGTTTCTTGCAGGCCGCCCGTGACTACCAGAACTACACCGGCGCGACGGGAGTAATGGAAAAGCTCGCCGGACCGCTGCTCGGCCGCCCGCTGGAGCTGGTCACATTCATTCTGCTGTTACGAATTTGCTGGAAAGAACGGCTGCAGGCCGCGCGCAGTTCTGACTTCATGTTCACCGTAAGCTTTGTACTGGCTGGCACGGTTCTGCTTGTTCCGACGTATGCTGTTTACAACCAGGTGCTCCTGGTTCCCGCGTTGTTATGGCTTTTCAAGGAACGGTGTGCCATTTGGCGGGAAGGAAGTGCCAGTCGCTTGGTGCTTGGAATGACAGCCGGACTCGCGCTCTGGCCCTGGCTTGCGTGCTCTGTCCTGGCCGTTCTCTCCTTCCTCTTATCTCCTCGGACGGTCGAGCGGGCCTGGGCTTTACCATTCTGGACGACCCTATTACTTCCCGTGGGAGTGGCGGCTCTGATGCTGCTCCATTCCGGGCAGCGGGGTTTTGCTGAGTCGTTTGAGGCGCCTACGTCGTAGAATGCTCTGGGGCGCGTGTAAGTGGCAGGCACGGCGGCCGGGGGAGAATCCAGCGTAAACATGTCGGCTTCGTCGCATTCCGGAATATCCAGCATCTTTCCCATCGCGATCTATGTTCAGGGCACCGAACAACAGACGTTATCGCTCAACCACACCCCATACACAGTCGGGCGCAAGGTGGATCGCGACCTGGTCATCGCCGATCCGCGTGTCTCGCGCGAGCACGCCTCCATAGTTTCTGAGAACGGTGAGTTTTTTGTGGTTGACCAGGGCAGCAAGCATGGAACGTTCGTCAATGGGGAGCGCGTTGACCGGCACAAGTTGCAGCGGAACGATCGACTGGAGTTCGGAGCTCGTGACATTGCGTACCTGATTTTCCACCCGCTGCACACCACTTCAAATACAGCTCGAGAATTCTTGAGCCAGATCTCCGGGATTCAGATTGCTCCCGAAGCAAGCGATCTTGAGAAGCTGACGCTTTTCATGGAAGCGGCTCGCAAGCTGAACACGATCGGTGTGCTGGACGAGATCCTGGTGACGCTTCTGGATGCGACTCTCAAGCTGACACGCGCCGAGCGTGGCTACATCTTCTTACGGGATAGCGCCGGTACGCTAACTCTGGCGGCAGGCCGTAACTCCAAGGGTGAGCCCCTGCTGGACGATACGACCATTTCCCGATCGGTTCTCGACGGGGCGCTCACGTCGAACTCCGAATACCTGGTGACGGATACCAGCCAGATGCTTGATGTGAAGGAACGCCAGAGCATCGTGGCGTTCGATTTGCGCACGGTTATCTGCATGCCTTTGCGCAAGCCCATTGTGCAGACCACCCGCGATGGACAGCCGGCCGGCGGGGAAGTGATGGGCGCGCTCTATGTCGATTCGCGTTTCGCGTCGCGCGATATCACGAGCGTCAGCCATGACATTCTCCGGGCCATCGCGACAGAAGCCGCGCAGTTGATCGAGAATGCACGCCTGGTGCAGGCCGAAGAGGCCGGCCGCCGCTACCAGCAGGAACTCGGGATCGCTGCCTCCATTCAGCAGCGGCTGTTGGCGGTGACGCTCCCCGAGGTTTCGTTTGCGCGGGTCGGTGGGCGCAACATGTCTTGTAAGGAGATCGGCGGCGACTTTTTCGAGGCTGTCAACACGCCGGAAGGCCTGGCGGTCGTTCTCGCCGATGTGAGCGGCAAGGGAGTATCTGCCGCGCTGCTGGCGTCCATTTTGCAGGGGATGGTCTATTCGCAGCTGATTTCCGGTATGCCTTTGACCGAAATCGTCGCAGCGGTCAACCGGTTCTTCACCTACAAACATATCGGTGAAAAGTACGCGACTATGATCATTACCCGGTTGCGGAACGATGGAGATCTGGAGTACGTGAACTGCGGGCACGTTCCGCCGGTTTGGATTTGCGGCAACGAAGTGCTCCGACCGTCGCATGGCAATTTGCCAGTTGGATTGCTGGCCGATGCAACGTACTCAAGTGACCGGTGCCAGATGCGTCCTGGCGATCGCCTAATTCTGGTGACTGACGGCGTCACCGAAGCCGAAAACGCGCGCGGCGACATGTTTGACAGCGAGCGCCTCGAAAAGGTGGCAGGGAAGAGCCGTTCGATGGAAGACATCTTCTCGGCAGTCGCGGATTTCTGCGGCGGTACACCACTCAACGACGATTGCACCGTCGTCGAACTTGCCTATACCGGCGACTAGGGTTTGGCGTTCTTGTGAATCTCGACGGTGGACCAGGTCTTGTCCGCCGCGTGGCACAACTTCTCCAGGCCGCACTCGGCGCACTTTGGACCTCGCGCCACGCAAAGCTTCCGTCCGTGCCAAATAACTTCGTGCGAAAAGTCCGTCCAGCGCTCGCGCGGGATGATCTGCATCAAATCCTGTTCAATCTTTTGTGCGTCTTCGTGACGGGTCAATTCCAGCCGTCGTGAGATTCGCGTGACGTGGGTATCCACGACGACGCCCTCATTCTTTTTAAACCAGGTGCCGAGCACTACATTCGCGGTTTTGCGAGCCACACCGGGCAGGGTAAGCAACTCCTCCATCGTTTGTGGCACGTTGCCGCCGAAATCGGCGACGACCTTGCGGGCTGCACCGACCACGGACTTCGCCTTGTTGCGAAAAAATCCGGTCGACCGAATGTCAGGCTCCAGTTGTTCCGGTTCGAGTGCGGCGAAATCTTGAACTGTCGGATACTTCTCGAAAAGAATCGGCGTCACCATGTTCACCCGCACATCCGTACATTGCGCCGACAGGATTGTGGCGACTACGAGTTCCCATGCGCTGCGATGTGTGAGGGCACAAGTTGCGTGGGGATAGAGCTCATCAAGCCCGGCGATGATCTGGCGTACGCGTGCGGGAGTGATTGGATCGTATCCGGAAGCAGATTTCTTTTTCGCGACGGGAGCTTTCGAGGCCTTCGCAACCTTTGGCCTTGGGCGGCCAGTGGAACGCAAGGGCATATTTTTCGATGCGCCGCGACCTGCCGGCCGGACCCCTTCCTGCCGGCCGCTGCGACTGGGTTGACGCGGCACATTTCCGCGGGGCATTGGATCCTCCTGTCTCGAGGGATCATGGTAACAAACGTGACAGCAGATGCGAGTCGCGTGGCGTTGTTTGCGAGTCGTCCGCCGCCCATTAGTAACCTCTCTCTGATTGACGGCTGCCGACCGCCTGAGTAGTCTGAGAGCCAAAGGAAAAATCATGGCCGTCAAGGGCATCAAACTCGGACAGGTCTGGCGCCAGGACGCAAGCGGCCAGGACTTTTTGGTCACAAAGGTCTACAGCGAAGTCTTCAGCCAGTACGCTGTACTGCGCCCTGCGGAAGTCACTGCGCCTGACGCACCTGTCGTCAAGGTCAAGGTCGCCAAGTCAGCGGACGGGGTAGGGCTCCCAGGATTCAGCTTCACGCAAGAAGGCGCATTTTGACGTCAGGGTGCAGCTTTAGGTAGAGTCTGTCCGCAACTCCCCAGATATTCCGACTGATGAAGATTGACTTAGCCTCAAAGATCGTTGTGCCCAACTCATGACTGAGAAGATCCTCGCCGTCCTGTTCATCTTTATCTCGAAACTGATTGCGGCGACCGGGTATGCCGGAATCGCCATCCTGATGGCGATTGAGTCTGCATGCATTCCGCTGCCGTCGGAACTCATCATGCCGTTCGCCGGGTATCTCGTTTTTCAGGGAGCGATGAAGCTGGTCTGGGTTGCGACTGCTGGGGCTATCGGATGCAATCTCGGCTCGCTTGTTGCGTATGAGATTGGCTGCTACGGCGGGCGGCCACTGGTCGAACGCTATGGGAGATGGATTTTAATGGGACGCCGTGAACTGGACTGGGCGGACCGTTTCTTCGATCGCTGGGGACAGATGGCAGTGTTCATCGGGCGCCTCCTTCCGGTGATCCGCACGTTTATCGCACTGCCGGCCGGCGTCGCGCGCATGCCTCGGGGAAAATTCCACCTCTATACATTCCTGGGATCATGGCCGTGGTGTTTTATGCTGGCGTATGTCGGTATGAAGCTGGGTGAGAACTGGCGCTCCATCGGAAAGTATTTTCACCAGTTCGACGCGATCATCGGAGTCTTGCTCGTAAGCGGGATTGCCTGGTTCGTCTGGTCGCACTGGCAAAATCGTGTGCGAACTGCGAGCTGAGGTTTGTCTGTCTTCAAAGAAACGGCCAGTATGCCATCTCGCAAGGAAGCCATGAAAGTGATAGCTCGACCGTTTGTCGATGCGACGGGTGTGCGAGCCCTTTAGGCGTGTCGCGAACGACCAACGACGAGCGACCAACAACCAATGACGTCCCCAGGCACATAACATGGGATTTCTGAGTTCTTTGTTTTATCCGTGGGGTTTCCTGCTCCAGGGCCTGGCGATTGTGCATTTCATCCGTCGCCGGCCGGACAACTATTGGTTTTTTGTCATCCTCTTCCTGGGACCCCTAGGGGCCGTCATTTACCTTGCGGTCGAGGCCGTTCCCGACATCGGCCTGCTGGGACAGTCGTTCAAAGTTTTCCCTCGCCGCCGTCGCATTCGCGAACTGGAAGCCGCCATTCACGACAATCCTTCGGCCGGGAACTACGAAGAGCTCGGCGATCTGTTGATGGATGACGGCAACTGCGCGGCGGCGCGAACTGCCTTTGACAAGGCAATCGCCGCCCGTGCCGATACGCCCGATCCTTTTTATCGCCGTGGAGTTTGCGCCCTGCAACTGGGGGACGCCGCGGCTGCCGTGCCTGATCTTGAGCGGGTCGTTGGAAAAGAACCCGACTACGACTTTCATCGCGCTGGTGGATTGCTCGCGCGCGCCTATGCGCAAACCGGGCAAAAAGAACGTGCGGAGGCCCTCTTTCGCAAAGTGACCGTGATCTCGACTTTATCAGAGACGTACCTGAACTTTGCTGATCTCCTCTCCTCCGAGGGGCACAACGCCGAGGCTCGCGAGTGGGCGCAAAAAATCCTCGACAAGAAACCGAACATGCCCGGCTATCTTCGCCGTCGAGAGCGTCCGTGGTTTCGGCGGGCAAAAGATTTCCTGAAGAAGCATCCCGCCTGAATCTGCGGTCAGCCGCTAGCCGTCAGCAGCAGTCTTTGAGGTGTGCATGAAACTGTTGCGGCCAGGGGCCGCCCGCTCGGTGCCAATAGCGAAAATGCTATCCTTGGCCTCGAATGCAAATTTCCTACCTTGAATGCACTCGTTGCGGCGAGCACATGTCTGCGGACCGTCCACAAAACGTTTGTCCGAAGGATGGCGGGGTTCTCTATGCGCGCTACGATCTGGCAAGCGTGAAGGGAAAAGTTCGTCCCGACGACTTGCGCGGACGCGTCGCGTCGATGTGGCGCTATGCAGAAGTTCTGCCGGACGCTACTCCGGTAACCCTTGGAGAGGGATTCACGCCGATGCTTCCCAGCCGAGAGTATCCAAATGTTTTCATCAAGGACGAAGGCCTGAATCCAACGGGTTCATTTAAAGCTCGCGGCATGTCGACTGCCGTGACAATGGCCAAGCACTACGGCCTGAAGAAGCTTGCCGCTCCGTCTGCCGGAAACGCGGGAGGCGCGCTCGCCGCCTACGCTGCGGCTGCTGGAATCGAAGCCCACATCTTCATGCCCAAGGACGTGCCCATCGCCAATCGCATGGAATGTGACTACTACGGCGCGCACGTCACGCTGGTGGATGGCCTGATCAGCGACTGCGGCCGCATGGTCGCCGAGCGCAAAGACAAAGAAGGATGGTTTGACGTCTCGACTCTCAAAGAACCGTTTCGTGTTGAAGGCAAGAAAACCATGGGTTACGAGGTCGCCGAACAGTTGGACTGGAAACTCCCGCAGGGAATTATCTATCCAACTGGTGGCGGTGTCGGCATGATCGGGATGTGGAAAGCCTTTGACGAGATGCAGGAACTGGGTTGGATCGGCCCGGAACGTCCGAAGATGATCACAGTTCAGGCGGCCGGATGCGCTCCCGTCGTGAAAGCCTGGGAAGCAGGGAAGAGTTCCTCTGAGATGTGGGCGGGCGCGCACACATTCGCCTCAGGCCTGCGAGTCCCGAAGGCGTATGGCGATTACCTGATTCTCGACATCCTAAAAAAGAGCGGGGGAACTGCAGTGACTGCCACGGACGAAGAAATCTTGGCCGCGACGCGGCACTGGGCGAGCACAGAAGGCGTCTTTGCCGCGCCGGAAGGCGCCGCCGCTCTGGTTGCATACCAGAAACTGCGCGCCAGCGGATTCCTTGGCGGGGAAGATCAAGTTGTGCTCTTCAACACGGGGAGCGCCTACAAATACCTCGACACGATCGAAGCACAAGACAAAAGAGCACAGTCCGGAAAGATGGCCTCTCGCAATATCGGGGGAATCATCGGGCCCTATTAGGCCCCCAGGGCTGTTGCTTTCCGACAAGCTGCCTGCCGTGAGCCGATGACCTTGCCGCCTGACTCATTCCAGATGCAACGAGAACGCATGGTCCGCACTCAACTGGCGGATCGCGGAATTCGCGATCCCCGGGTTCTTGCCGCAATGAGCGCCGTGCCGAGACACGAGTTCATCCCGGAAGAATTGCGAGAGAATGCTTATGAAGATCATCCCCTGCCGATCGGGGAAGAACAGACGATCTCCCAGCCATATATCGTGGCCGCGATGCTGGAACAGCTTGCCTTGCGTGCATCGGATCGCGTGCTCGAAATTGGGACCGGATCGGGCTATGTTACGGCGCTGCTGGCGGAACTGTGTTGTGAAGTATTTTCGGTTGAGAGACACGGCTCTCTCGCGGCATCGGCCGAGTCTACGCTGCGCCGTCTTGGCTTTAGCAACGTGAAGATCAGAGTTGGCGACGGCAGCCATGGGTGGAGTGAGTATTCGCCGTTCGACGCCATCCTGGTTTCTGCTGCAACCCCCGAGATTCCACCGCCATTGCTCGAGCAGCTAGGAGATGGCGGTCGGATGGTACTTCCCGTCGGTCCCCCGTCAAGTCAGGAATTGCAATTGATTCACAAAAATGCTGGCCAGTTTGATGTCCGGAAATTGGAAGGCTGTCGCTTCGTACCGCTCATCGCCGACCCGTAACCCAGGCTTCGGACCTTCGACCCGTAGTCACTGCTTTACAATATTCCCGTGGGATTTCTGC